>ENA-OOMY01000045-OOMY01000045.1-viral-metagenome-genome-assembly--contig:-NODE-45-length-10896-cov-2.496146_pt1 | contig 10896 bp, 9 predicted proteins | sample MGYA00245307_ERZ501076 | MGnify/ENA primary metagenome ERZ501076 (study PRJEB25959, sample SAMN05341323) | viral metagenome | host: human-associated | place: USA: California | collected 2014-03-27 | study... | reverse complement strand
GGGACAATATCACGTACCAAAGGTACCATGTAGCATTGCAAAGTGACAGAAGCGCAATCTTTGCTGCAGTGCCAGTGGTTTGGGGGAAGACTGGGTGGCGTTTCCAGACTGCATGATATAAAATCGGATACTAGTAAATCTGCCGTGTCGGGGTTAATTGCTCTCTTCACGCTTCCGATAACACTACTGCGACAGACGTCACTCGCCACACCAATATAAGGGTTATTTTGCTTGCAGGGGTCTCGATGATCCTGTGTCTGTGCGTTGGAATGCACCACTAGAGTCCAACAGGTGGTTGTTTGCACGGGAACGGTATTGTTGAGGTTTGGACGTTCGATCGCGATTACTGAACGCATGACGTTCATGCTGATGCGCACAGTCATATAAAATAGTGCTGCTACAACCAGCACCCACATTGCAGGCGGTCGCACGCGCCGTCGGTGTTGTTGAATTGATGACTCCGATTGAAAAATTTCACCTGAATGTGGCATTAACAGCAAATACGTCAAAATCAAAAGGTATCTAAGAAAAATCTCGAGTATTGAAGCGAGGTCGTACTTAATTTTCTTCCTTCGATAGCATTTTGGCGACTGTTGTGGTGATCCAATCTGCCTCTGGCGTTTGGCAATCCTCGACTATGAGACACCTCGATACCCACTTTGTGGACGATTGCGGCTCGGGCGCAGACCTGCAAAGCAACATTGAGAAACAAGGACAGACAACATTTTACTTTCTTTTAGAGAATTGTGCTCTAGTACTTGGCACAGTCGCGTCTTGAGAGCATTTACCTGTGCGCCAAACCGGACCGGGCTTTCGTCAGTCGACCTCGAACCACCCATAATATAATTAAAACTACCACTTGACATAGAGGTATTTCGATCCAGTGATAAGCCTTGTGAACTGAGAGTCACCTTCATCAACAACCACTGAAGGATCAATAACGACAGTGGATTGTCTGAGACAATCGCCTCATCTGTCCAATCAAGAGACCAAACAAGTTAATTTCTGTGTCCAGAACGAACGACACGCAAAAGTCTTACCGCTTTCCTGTGGATTTAACCACGCAGTCATGATGACGCCGTCTAATGAATTGAAAGGTCGGTCCTCGAGACAAGACGTCGCTTGACGGTTCGGTAAAAAGGTTAGTCGGTTACTTCCGTTCTTTGCGTTTGATGGATGTCCAGACTTGGCCGAATGATGAGTGAGAAGAAACGCAAAGCAGATGCATCAAATGCACCCAAGAAAGTAAGAAAGGCTGCTGCGCCCGATGGCGCTCACCCTGATGCAACCTCAACCCCGTCCGGAGAAAAATCTGCACTTGTCTTGTTTGACGAGCTTGCCACCAGCATCAGTGCAGCACTAACCAGCATCACCGCAACAGTCAACACGAGTAGTGAAGATAAGGAGCTCAAATTGAAGAACCAGCAGCTAGAAGTCAGCGTGAAAGAATTGAAAGCACAGCTATACGATCTAAGTTACGGAGCCGGCAGTGTGGAAAGCCAGCTGAAGAAGGCCAAGAGCAAATATAAGATCAGAATTTCAGAGCTTGAGAAGGAAGTGGAGACTCTGCGTGCAAGATTAGGCAAAAAGGGGCCACAGAACCTTCCGCTACGACAGTACCGTTGATAAGCGACCTGCAAACACAGCTGAGGAATGCAATTGCTGCCAAGGATCAACTGCAAGAGCAATGCAACGAACTTCAGCAAGCCGCTACGGCCGCAGACGACATCGCCAAGTACGAGGCACGAATCAGCGCACTGACGAGCAAGAACGCTGAGCTAAAAACAATGGCGGATACTAGCCGTCATCGCATGTGCATATTCAAAACGGAAAATGAACGACTGAGAGCGGAAGTTGAGGAATTGCAAGCTGCCGCAAGAGCTAGTGAAGCTTCATACAAGGAGGATCTGGTCGCCCTGCAACGACATACTGAGGAACAAAGTGAAGTAATCGCCGCACTTACGGCGCGACTAGAAAAGGCAGAAGAACAGTTGAACGTGAGCGCCACCACAACCTCTGCACCAGCCACAGTGGTAGGAGGAGAACAGAGCAAACAACTGGCAATCGTGCAGAAAAAGCTGGAATTGCGCGACGAACTCGTAGAGGAACTACAGACCGAGTTGGCAGAACTGAAAGCAGCGGTAAAAGAGAAGGATCAGACCATACTAACTTTGCAGCACGAGCAACAGGAAGCAGTCGCTGCGGCGCAGAAGGCACAAGAAGAAGTTGTGCGGCTACAGCAGGTGGAACTGCAGCTCACCGCGGCGCTGCGGAGTGCGAAGTCGGAGCTGGCTGTGGTGTCCTCCACGTTGGTTGAAGCCACAGAAAGGGCTAGTGAGGCTCGAACTACTGCAGACCGTCTGCAGCAGGTAGAAGCAATCTTGAAGGAGAAAATAGCGCTCATCACAGAGCTGGAGAGGGAGAAACAGCAACGAGTAGAGGCAGCCCAACAGGATGGACTGGCCGGTCAGAAGGAGCAGAGTGCGACAGTGGCAGCACTGCAGGCAAGTGAGAGTGCACTGAGAGCACAAATTGCCAAGACGGACCACGCCATCAGCGCCGCAGTATCCAAAATCAAGGCGGCCTTTCCCACGGAGACCAGCAGTCTATTGCGCGGTGCGGCATTGTCCTGTCCAGGTGCGGGTGAGGCGGAATTAAACCTGTACTTGCTGGTGGGTCTTTATCTGTACCTTGCCCAGCAGCGCGGGGAAAATACCAGCGCACCTGCACAGCAGTCTGCACCCATTTCATCTCGCCCTACTGTAATCAAGTCAGGCACCACCAGCGCGGGCAATAATGGTGATGTTGGTGTGGGCAGTGCTGCAGCTGCAGCTGTTCCGACAGTCACCGCGGCCAGTGCAAGCGCACCCAGCGCTCAACCGGTACCTGAAGCAGAGACGAAAGATAGTGTTGGTGGAACAAGTACTCAAGTGGAAAGTGCGCAGAGAAGTGCCGAGGTGAAGAATGTGCAAGAGAAAAGCGCCGCGCCTGTGTCCACTGCACCTCAGCAGCGCGACCTCTCTGATACATCTTCTGCGCATACCAGCAGTGATACGGGCAGCAGAAGCAGCGCTAGCACAAGCAACGGTACCAGCAATACCAGCGTGACCACCACGAAGGATGCACCAGCCAAGGACAAAAGCACCACTGTTGCAAACACCGCAGCAGTTTCCAGCAAGCCAGGTGCGGCGCCAGCACCACCACAACCTGCCCCACAAGGAGCAGCTTCAGCAGCCACAACAAGCAAGCGACCAGCACCCACATCAGTGCCGTCTGGCCCACCAACCACTCCGGCCCTGTTCTACACTGTGCGCATCACTGGCGCTGGCAGACACACGATCCCCGCTAGAGTGCGCCAACTGGCGGAATGCTTCGGTCCGGTGCATGAGTTCCGGACGCTTCCGGATCGCAGTTTCACCGTGGAATTTGTGTCCGGCCAAGTGGCTCGTCGCGCCGCGGATGACATGAATGGTATGGTGCTGGATGGAAATACGCTGGTTTGTGAGCCTTGTGCGCGCAACGAGCCGACGATAGAGATGCGCATGGTGTACGTGCGTCATCAGACGTTGACGCAGGCGGAGCTGAGAACCGAGTTGCAGCGGTACGGCACGGTCGAAACGATGGTGACACACGACGACGGTTACGTAGCAACTTTTTTGACGGTAGACGCTGCGGAAAGCGCCGTACTCAACCTCAACCGTACGTTTCTGGCCAACAAAGTGGTCACTTGCAAGGCCTATTCAGCCCTGACGAGTGGCGCAGGCAGCAGCAGCGTCGGGTCGCGGGCACCGACGAATAGCACCACTACCGCACCCCTCATCGCCGCCGCTGCCCCATCGCACCCGTCTGCAGCTCCACCGGTACCACGCGGCGCGCAGCCGACAGTATCCCAGTCAGTCCCCAATGCGTCGGAGCGAGACACCGCGGCGCTGCGTACGGTGCAGCGATCCACGTCTGGTGCAGGGCTGGTCATCGGCGTCTCCAGAGGGCCCGTGGAGATAGAAGAACCAATGATACGCATTGTCTCGTCACCCCGCCCTCGCAGCCGCAGCCCTCCGCGGCAGCGTGGACGGTCGCGTTCGTCTTCTGATGACAGCTACAGCGAGGGAGACAACGATGGCTACAGCGAGGGACACAACGAGGGACACAGAGAGAACGACAGAAGTCGTTCACCGCGCCGGACTATTGTGTTTAAGGACCCCGCGCTGCCGCAGCGGAGACCGCGCAGTCGCAGTCGGTCAAACAGCAGGGAGCGCCGCCCGCGACCTCACTTTGACATCTCGCCACCCAAGCTCATTGTGCGTGAAGATGACGCAAACCACGCCGGTTTGCCGCATGATGACGACGCGTGTTGTGATATTTGTATGAAACTGGGCAGAGGCAAACGTGCCGCGTTTTCACACCGCACGAGCGAGCACCGACCACGCTACGAAGCCGAAAGTGCCGGGATTAATTACGGTGCCGGTGGTAGGCACAATGGAAGCAGTGGAAGCAGCGGAAGTAGTGTAGGTAGTGGTGGTGGCGGCAATGGTGGTAGTGGTGAGAAAGAGGGCGGAGGAAAATACTGCGAGATTTGTGCCGATCGTGGCCTGGAGAGAGCCTGTCGCACACACCATACAAAGGATCACAGGGAACCACGCACCTCCGTTGCTGCGCCAGAACAGGTTGATCGCGGTGGACCACGCGGTGGTGAGGTTGCGTACGCCAGAACAAATGGTAGCTCGCTGCGGTTTAGTGACGTCGCCCCTGGAGCGGGTGAGCAGATGGTGACCCCTCGCTTAGCGGTTGCTACAAAGACGGCAGAGGTGAAGGCCGCCGTAGTGCCTACGGTGAACGGACCGCTCTCTACCAAGCGCTAAGTGTGTGTTCGTGTATCGTAGTAAGGGTTTCTTGGTGATGTCAATGTTGAGGAGAAGGGTATTTGATGAAGGACGGCATTGCGCACAACTTTGGTAAAGTAACGGTTTTTCGGTGAATACAGCAACATTAATTTTGGCACTGTATGAACGTTAATCCATATATAGAGTATCGCTTTAGTTAACGCACTCTTGTTGTTCGGGATCTTGCCAGACATTTTGCTTTTGTCACAGGATTTGAGTGTGAGAAATGGATTGGCAGAAGCTTGACCTTGCCAAGGCATCAGTGCTTAAGCGCGAGGTGGATGTCGTTCTCCAGAAAATGTACGACACAAATCCCGAGGTGAACAAGACAAAGTTGTGCTCGGCGGTTCAATATCGGATCCAAGAGCTGGAGAACTTTTGTGCGTTGAATAGCGGAGGTACAGATTGTATTCTACCGAATCTGATTTTAAATGATGTGGTAATCGTTGTTCCTTTTAATCTTCAGATGAGAGGATTATTCTATTTCAAAAGGAAGGATTGCGACTGCGGAAAGCACTTCAATCACAGCCTTCCGCCGCCAGAGACGCTCGCTCAGTCAATACCAATGATCGATCGACGAGTCCCACAGGAACCCCATCAAACAACAAGCTGTACAACACAGGCACGAAGACGCCAATCTCGCAGGGCGCCGACCTGGCTGCTTCCACAACACCTTCTGTGCATTCCACGCGAACCATGTCCACAGCACATCGTCCTTCCGGCAGCAGTGTCTCGCCAACGCCCCAGGGTGGGCGATCTCACGCGGGCAGTCGTTCCGGCGCGAATACCAGCACGGTGGTGACAGAGAATCGATCCTCCATGTCGCACTCGCAGCCCATCTATGCGTGGGAAGAAAGCAACGAACGGCCCGAGCGTGTCCCCATCGACATCGGTGGTGTGACGTTCCTCCCCTCCAAGCAGGTGGGCTTTTACAACCGTCAGGACGTCGTGCAAGTGGGCTTTGATTCCACGCCGCTGCCCGAGAAGCACGTGGATTTTCAAATTATTCTCTCGGCCGAAGAGCTCACTACGCTAGCAGCCAGAAAGAAAGCCGCCAGCACCCGCATGGCCACGCAGAAGAACGCGCAACCATCGCTGCACATCAGCACACCGTATGTGGACCCTCGCCGCATCTACAAAGATCATCTGAGACCTACCAATCCTGATCGCTGGATCTCCGCAGAGGGGCTTCGACCCTACAAGCGTGGCGAGAAAATTTGAAAAATGAGACGACACAATCGTAGATATGTTCGTGCTGGCATGATGGTAAGACAACGCTGAAATATATGCCCTGTCAAAATAATAGCCAAGTTGTGCCATTAATTGTACCAAATAAAAAATTAAACGCAGAAATGAAAATATTTTATTCTACAACAACAACACAATAGTGTTGCTTCGAAATAGCCAAAGCTAGCTTGTATTGGCCGTTGCTGCCTGCATGGCTTGCTGATTTTGACTTGCTCCCCTGTACATGCTTGCGCGGTATGTTGATCTTCGACCCAATTTTCCCGCCGGTGCAGTTGGGCTATGGGGCAACTTTGATGCTGGGCGGTGCTGGGCATAGATACGCTCATACAATGCCCCTACCAGCGCATCTGAATACTCTACACCCGCTGCTGCAGCTGCCGTAGTGGCGGAGGAGGTGGCTGCCGTGCCGTCCGCCTGGATGTCGCCGGCGGCAAAGTAAATTTGTATAACATCTACCAGCACTTCCAGTAGTGTTTCCGTGACGAGATGTGCATAAATGCGGTCACACTTTTGTTGCAGAAGATACTCGTCGGCTTCCTCGGCAATCGCCTGAATAATGCATGTTTGTGTGAGGCGTTAGAAACGTCAAAAAAGATGAGATAAAAAAGGTCAGTTTTGTGGGGCGTAAACAGCCTCGTGCAGGGTGAAGAGTATCATCGATCACATCACTACAATTGGAACTATAAACGCAGAACTTTCGTTCAACAGTCTACAACTAAGTATTCTTCGCCCACAAGTAATTTACCCTTCGCACGTTGTGTGCTCATACTTACCTGACAAGCGACCCCTCGAATAAACAACAGCACCGCCTCGTCCACCACCGTGTCCACTAGGGTCACCAGCGGGTTGGCCCTGACCGCCTTGACAGGGGAGGGTGGTGCTTCCTCTACGATAGCTTTATCTTTGGTCAGGTGCGCAGCATGCCTGTGATGAGAGATACGTGCCGATAGAACCAAAAGATGAGTTATATGCAAGAAGTTCGGTTGCATATGAAGAGGCCAAAAGACACTAAACTGTCCTCTCGGCGGTAAACCAAACAAGTTGTTTGCCTTACCGTAGTTGCACCACTACATCTATAGCATCTGAAATGGTCTCTTTTGCAACTTCCGCGATGCTTTCTGTTATCACCTCTTCTTGTATTTGTTCAATACACACGATGATTTCGCGTTCCACGGAGTCCTGCATCAGCTTGAACCGCCTGTGGTGTCGGTAGAACTCCAAACTTAGTTCCAAACACGAAGATAGCACAAATTCTTCCAGATATCTATTTGCACAGTCTTCCGTTATCCGCATAAACAGCTCTGTTCTTCGTCGGATTCTCGCTGTTCGCAAGCGGGCGATAAACTTTCGAACGAGCGATTGTATTCGTATGGCGCACAGTTCGTACAAAAGAAGCTTGTTGTTGAGTGCCATCCTGACAAGAATATCGTGGGCCGCTTTGGAACGAGACTCTTTAATTTCATTTCGTATCACAGGCAGCAGCTGATCGATGTGCTTGAGAGGCGTGTATGTTGTGTGTTGAATCAAGGGCAAGATCACGTCTTTGAGTCCTGTCCTCCTCGTAGAACCTTCCACTCTCCCTTCAACTGGAGCAGGAGGAGGCTTCAAGTCTGGAAACATTCTTAACCGATATATTACAGGTTTGAGGGCTTGTTTCCGCGGTCGAGGTCTTGACCTGCGAGAAGTCCTGTAACGGCCAAACTTGATTTTAATATGTGTTTTAGTAGAAAAAAGTGCATATATAGCTGTCTAAAATGTGTACATTGTCACACTTAGGCTGGAGCATTGCTATGCGTGGCCGCAGAATGATGGTGCGCGGTTTGTGGATGGTAAATAAGTGCAGCGCACATGTATCCCTGGTACCGCGGCCTTGCATCGATTTTTATTTTGTAACAAAAAGCATATGCACACTTCGCTTGTTTACCAACACAAACTACGCACCAACTTTCTTACTCGCCATTCAAAAAACTGCACATGAGCACAACTCACAAAATTATGCAGCGCACGGTCACCACGAGTCACCCCATCTCGAACGCCGCGCAGCCTCAGCATCACGCATACAGTTGCCACTGCTCCGCCTTCTCCTGCAGAGTCCACGCAGGAATCAACCTGAGCTGTGTTAGCGTATCTTCGAAGACTCCCTTGAACGCGGCGATGCCCAGCAACTTGGCGGTGCCGTCGGCCGTCCTGGTGATGAACGCCGCGCCTGAATCTCCTTTGCGGGCTCTGTACCCTTCTACGGCAATATGGTTGCCAACAGCCGCGGGAACGATAGACGTCACGGTGCATGTGATGGGGACGCTGGTGCGAGCACCGTAGCCTGTACATACGGTCTCGACGTTGTTCAGCTGGTAGTTCGCGACTGCTGCGTCCAATTCCTCTTTTGACCATGCGTTATCAAGGGAAATAAGCGCATCCGCGTCGAAGTCCCGTGGAGAAAGGTTTGTCCAACAGAAACCCCGAGGACCAAAACCATCAGCACTGACCTCGTCAAAAACTCTGACGGCAGCGAGGTCCACGCCTCTGTCTATGTGCACCACAGTGCCGATGGTGATCTGGTCTTCCACCACGTGCGCGGCGAGGTCGGTACTCTCTCTCTGCACCGCAGCAGCAGCAGATTTGAGCGAATGCACCCAGTCCTCGAACCTCTCCCAGGCTTGTGCACATCCACTTGCTGCGATGGCTCTCATCGCCATGGGGACGTGGCCGGGTGCAATGACAGCTGCACCCACCTGAAGACCCTCAAATAGATGCGCCACGGTGAAAAACACCGTAGGTTGGACAGCCGTTAGGGCAGGACCTATTGTCGCCATTCTACAGGGCATATCGATTGGTGCAATAGCGCCGCCCACTTGCGGCTGTGGAGGCTCACAGGACCATGACTGCCGGTGCAACGGAACCAGCCTAAACTCTCTCACCTTCACCGGAACATCGTATAGAAACTTTGGCAGCACTCCCTCGCCCTGCGGAATGAAGCCCTTCCCGGTCACGCCGACAATGATATGCCACTTGCCGCGCACGAATGCGACCGCCGTCGCCCAAACATTCACTAGGGCATGCAGGTCTCCGGAACGAAGGGCGAGTACCTCATAGGCCCTGCTCCGTCCCATATTATCGATTAGATCCTCCTCATCATACATGGTCAGGGCGGAGGTGAGCCTCTCTTGCGGCTGATGGTAGTTTATATTTACAATAGGTGTCCCATCCTGTAGTGCACCTGGGAGCCGTAGATCACAAGAGCACACCACAACCAACACTTGCAGACCCGGAAGAACGCTGTAACAGGCACGATACACCTTAAGAATGCCTCTTGAGTTCGAAAGAACGGAAACTTGGGATGGCTTTACGGTTCGAGCACTTGACGCCGCTAAGCGAGACAAGATCTGCTCTGCGAGATAGATAGACAAGTATAGGATCCCCTGGAATGCGGAATGGCCATTCGGTTCACAAAGTTGCGCCTCCATTCCTATCATCGTACTAATACAAACTCGTAGTCTTTGTTTGGCTTCGCTGCTACCTTCCATCGTGAGAATAAATTCCATCGTGTCATGAAGCAATGGCTGAAGCTGAGCGTGAGGAGCATCGGCAGCTCGATCGCCAATCTTGGAGGCAATAAGAACTTGCTCAACCTCCTTGAGCTTATTTATAACATCCAGCACCATTGAGCTATTCGAGCAGGTCAACTGGTAACGTTGTTCCTACCTACGTAGATGCCTTCGAGTTGACGAAGCATCCGAATCATCCGATACGGACATGGACAACTTGAAGTGGCGAGCGTTGCAAACCGCAGATTATTTTCTCTGAAGTTGCAACGAACATCATCGCAACAGTTCATACAAGAGAAAAAAATGCAGAGACTTTCAATCACTCGTGCGACTTTGAAGCGAGGAGGAGCGATTCGGTGGTCGAGCAAGCCGAAAATCAGCAAGGAGCTGGCGATGCCCACGCCCTTGAGCCTTGGCTACGACATGCAGTATCATTCTGCTCTGTGTGCCGACGATTCCCCTCGTCCTTTGGTCGTAATTGCTGGCTGGATGGGTGCAAAGGAGAGGCAAATGAGACCTTATTTGAATTTCTATCACGAGAGAAATATCGACACGATCTCGTTTGCTGTGGGTCCGAATCATGTGCTCTTTCCTGAGAAGGCCATGGAACAAATGGAATCTGTACTAACCGCAGTTGCTGCAGCTCATAACGGTGAAGCAACCAAATCGGTCTCTGTCAAGGCACCCGGCGGCAAGATCGCCCAACCAAGCTCGATCCTCTTCCATCACTTCTCGGTCGGGGGATTTCTGTTCGGTCAAGCACTTATCGCCATGCAAAAACATCCTCACTTGCGAACTATCTCCACCGCCACCAAGGCACAAATTTTTGACTCTCCGCCGGATTATCAGAACATCTCGAAGGGCATCGCACGCAGTATGGGTGTGGGTGGATTAATGGAGCAAGTGGTGGAAAAATCGGCTCGTTTGTACCTGAAGGCCACCGAAAACGGCGCCGGTGTGATGCACCGTGCGTCATCCCATGCCTTTCATGAAAATACCATCTCGCGCCGTCGCTCTGGTTCTACAGCAAGGCTGACCCCGTCAGTGACTGGAGGGACTGCGCCACCGTGACGGCCAAGTGGAAGCAGAAGGGCACCGAAGTGGAAGAGTGCGTGTGGGAAGACACGCCTCACATTCAGCACGCCCGCATCGATCCGGAGCGCTACTTTGGTACGCTGGACAAGTTCCTCAAGAGGCATGGCATCATTGCGTAATTGAGTATC
>ENA-OOMY01000044-OOMY01000044.1-viral-metagenome-genome-assembly--contig:-NODE-44-length-11085-cov-3.504928_pt1 | contig 11085 bp, 7 predicted proteins | sample MGYA00245307_ERZ501076 | MGnify/ENA primary metagenome ERZ501076 (study PRJEB25959, sample SAMN05341323) | viral metagenome | host: human-associated | place: USA: California | collected 2014-03-27 | study... | reverse complement strand
GATCCTGGCGCGGTATGACGCCTTTCTGGAAGAGGGCCCCGACGAGCGTCCAGGTAAAGCTCCTGTCGTCTATATCCACCCCGCTCTTTCTCAGGATGACCAGTATCGCATCCACGGCCTCCTGAGCCGAGTACTCCCCGTACTCATCCCTGAAATTCATCACCCGCCCTCCTTTGCATGGCCCTCGGCTTTCTCCCTTGCAATTGGTTTATATAACGATTCGATAACAATGTCAAGAAGAGAAATGTCGGTGAGCGCCGGATTTCCGGTGTAAAAATGCCCGTAAGGGCGGGGATGTTCCGGTAGCCGCGCAGCCTGAAGCAGCGCGCAGTTGTGTGAGTTGGAGGTCTCTCTATTCGCTGCGTTTGCCAGCGGCACTGAGAGCATTCAGCTCTTCGAGAAGGGCTTCGAGGTTATCTATTCCAATCTCGTACTTCTCCGAGATCCTTCTCAGCTCGCCATGCGGAAGCTCGGCCGCCGGCGCTTCGCCGTCCCTCATCGGGGCTTCCGGCTCCCATGCATCGCTTCTCAGCTCGAGCCTCGCAATGTCCCACCTCGAATAATGCCCGAGCGAATCGAATACTGCCTTGACAGCCTTTATCTGGTTCGCGTGACACTCAGCGTAAAGTATCGCGTCTTTTTCGAAATTTGGCTCGGCAAGGTATCTCCCCGCGGGATTCACTATCGAGCTTCCCCCGCAGGCCCATTCGTAATTTATGTGATCGCCGTCCCTTATGTAATGCCATTTCTCGGGGAAATCGTCTGAATCCAGGTAACCGCACCCGCTCAAAACGAACGCCCCGGCCTCGAAGGCGTGCACTTTTATCAGCGACTGCAGGTTGCACATCGCTCCGCCCGGGCTCGTGTCCGGGTCGAGAAGGCTGTCCGTCCCCCTTTTCCAGTTCCCCGGCCAGACAGCTATATGAAAATCCTCGCCCCTGTGAATCATCGCCGCCCGAAGGAGCGTCATGTGATTCTCCCAGCATATGAGCCCGCCTATCCGCCCTATGTCCGTATCGAAAACCCTTATGTCGCTCCCGTCCCCCTTTCCCCAGTAGAGCCTCTCGGTGTAGGTCGGCATAGTCTTCCTGTGCCTCCCGATAACCTCGCCGTTCTTGCCGATGAAAAGGAGCGTGTTGTAAACCGTCCGGCTCCCCGGCCTGTCGTCGAGCTCGTTACACCCCATAACGACATACGCCCCCGCTTCCCTCGCCGCCTCGCCGAGCGCCCTCGTGTCCTCGCCCGGTATGGAGATGGAGTTATCCTGGAGGGCTATCATGTAGTCCGTCCACTCGTGGGCGGGAGTCTCGTATCCGACAGTATAATAAGCGGGGTAAACGGGGATGAAGGCTTCTGAGAACGCGACCAGCTCGGCCCTGTTCCATCCGGCCTCTCTTATAAGTGCGCACGCCTTCTCGACGGTCCTCTCCCTGTCCATGAAGACAGGCGACGCCTGCACAACGGCCACCTTAACACTGTCCCGCCCGCCGAGGGGCACGTTTTTCGTTACCATTCCCGGAGCCTCGGAGTGTGATCAGGGGGTGATTATCGACCGCCGCCGGCCGGGCCGCCCTGTCCCGACATTTGCTGCTGCTGGGTCTTGAGCGCCCTCAGCTCTATTAAAGACAGCAGCCTGTTCTTGAAGTCCTCTTCGTATGCGCATACTGAAGGAATTATGTACCCGAGAAGGGCGATCTGGAGAAAATATTCAGTATTGGCCCTCAGGAAATCGTCCTGAAACCTGTTCCCGTAGACCTGCGCCAGGTTCGTGTATATCGTATGCCCCAGCTCTCCCGCGACTTCCGTTATGCTCTGAATGCCGCCCGACTGCTGGTTATACGAAACGCCCAGGTTAAAGGCCATTAGTATCGAGCTCTGGAGCTGCCCTAGCTCCTGGTCCTGTCCCGCTCCCAGCGGGTGTCCCTCGTCAGACATGTGTCTCCCTCCTTGAATTTTGAAGCTTTATTCTAACACATATCGAATTCAAAGCCGAAAGCCGGCGGCTGGTCCCCGGTCATCCCAAAGCGGCATTTTTTATTTGCTTTGAGATTTTCAAGGGTGTAAAAGTATAGATAACGGAGGTAGTGTAATGGCAAGGTCGGAAGGCGGGCGTCTCGTAGCGAAAACACTCCGCGAGCTCGGCGTAACAGACATATTCTCCCTGGCCGGCGGGCACATCAATCCCGTGTACAAGGCCTGCCCCGGGTTCGGCATAAGAATAATCGACACGCGGCACGAGCAGGGGGCCTCGATGGCGGCCGACGCCTACGGGAGAGCCGGAAGAAAACCGGGCGTCTGCCTCGTAACGGCCGGACCCGGCTTCACCAACACCCTCACAGGCATAGCGGCGTCCCGTCTTGCCAACTCGCCGCTGCTGGTGATATCCGGCAGGTCGGGCGCCGAGGAAAACGACAGGCTGTCGCTCCAGGAAATAGACCAGGAAGGCATGGCGGCCCACGTAACGAAATGGGCGAAAACAGTCTACGACACCCGCCGCATCCCGGAATACATATCCAACGCCTACAAAACGGCTATCGCGGGAAGGCCAGGCCCGGTCTACCTCGCATGTCCTACGAAGTGCTATATCCCTCCTGCCCCGAAGAAGAGATCGTCCCGTATAGCACGGATATACCATCCGGAAGAACGAGGCCAGGCGAAGACGCCGTATCAGCCTCGCTGCGCTGCTCGCATCGACCCGAAGGCCCGTCGCGATAGCAGGGAGCGGCGCGTGGTACTCCCGCGCCGAAGACGATCTCCGCCGCTTTTTGGAAGCCGCCCCAATGCCCCTCTTCACCCTGAACGCCGGGCGCGGAATAATCCCCGACGGGGAGTTTTCCTTCGGCGCAGCGGGTCCCTCGGCCCCTAACGGCTTCAAGGAAATTACGCAGGCGGCCGACCTCATAATCCTCATGGGAGTCCGGCTCTCGATATACATCGGCTTCGGCCGGACCCTGAACCCCAAGGCGAAGATAGCGCAGATTGACGTAGACCCCGGCGAGATAGGGAGGAACAGGCCCGCCGACCTCGGCATCGTCTCCGACCTCGGGGGAGCGCTCTCCGCCGTCACACAATATCTCCGCGAGAACGACATAAAGCCCGACTACGCCGGCTGGGTCAAAGACTGCAAGGCCATAAAGGATAAAAGGTTCAGGGAATCAGAAGCCCTGAGAACCCCGAAAAAATCCCCGATGCATCCCGTGGCCGTCGCCGCGGCCGTCGAGGATGTCCTCGGTCCCGGCGGCACCCTTGTCGTCGATGGCGGCGATACCCAGGCCTGGGTCGACGGGAATTTCGCGTGCGAAGGCCGGGCGGCTACATCAAGTGCGGCCCCCTCGGGTGCATGGGCGTCGGCGTCCCGTTCGCCCTCGGAGCTAAAGCCGCGCGTCCCGATGGCAGCGTCGTGCTCATAACGGGCGACGGCGCTATCGGAATGAACTTCATGGAGTTCGATACGGCCCTCCGGCATGATCTCCCGTTTGTCGCCGTCGTCTGTAACGACTCCGCCTGGGGGATGACGAAGCACCAGATAGAGATAACCTACGGCAAGGGCGCGAAGGCCCCGGGCGTCGAGCTCGGCCTCACGCCCTTTCACGAAATCCTGAAAGCCCTCGGCGGCTATGGAGAATTCGCCCGGAAACCGAAAGACCTCCGTCCCGCTCTCGAAAGGGCGCTTTCTTCGGGAAAGCCGGCTCTCGTGAATGTAGTCTCCGACCCGGATGCTGTTAGCGGGGCAACTTATGCGATTACAGAAATGATGATGTCTGCGAATAAAAAGTGAGCCTTCGCGGCATGCCGCTCAGGTCTTAAGGACCGCAAGGAAAGCCTCCTGCGGTATCTCTATCTTCCCGATCTGCTTAAGGCGCTTCTTTCCTTCCTTCTGCTTTTCGAGGAGCTTTCTCTTTCGTGTGACGTCGCCGCCGTAGCACTTCGCCGTAACGTCCTTCCGAACGGGCTTTACAGACTCGCGCGCAACGATCCTGTTTCCTATGGCCGCCTGTATGACAACCTCGTAAAGCTGCCTGGGTATAAGTGACCTCAGCTTCGAAATCAACTCCCTTCCCCTCTCGAAAGCCTTCTCTTTGTGAACGATAATCGAGAGCGCGTCCACGGGCTCCCCGTTCACAAGCACGTCCAGCTTTATGAGGTCTGAAGCTATGTACCCGACAGGCTCGTAATCCATCGACGCATACCCGCGGGAAACGGACTTCAGCTTGTCGTAAAAGTCGAACACTATCTCCGAGAGCGGTATCTCGTATTCGATGATAACCCTGTCCTGCGTTATGTACCTTATGTCCTTCTGTATGCCGCGCTTCTTTATGCAGAGGTCGAATATCGCGCCGAGATAGGTATTCGGCGTGTGTACGGAAATCTTTACGTAAGGCTCCTCTATCATCTCGATCTTGTCGGGCGTCGGAAGCTCGCTCGGATTGTCAACGTAGGTCACCTGCCTCTTCTTGTCGGTCGCCCTGTAAACGACGGTCGGCGCGGTCGTTATCAGCTCCAGCTGAAACTCCCTTTCGAGCCTCTCCTTCACGATCTCAAGATGCAATAGCCCCAGGAACCCGCACCTGAAGCCGAACCCGAGCGCTATGGACGTCTCCGGCTCGTATACAAGCGACGAATCGTTGAGCCCGAGCTTCTCGAGCGCCTCCCTCAGCTTGTCGTAGTCCCCGGGGTCTATCGGGTAGAGACCGCTGAACACCATCGGCTTCATAACCCTGAAACCCGCAAGCGGCTTGTCAGTCGGCCGGAGCGCGCTCGTTATCGTATCGCCGACCTTCGCCTCGCTTATGTCCTTTATAGAAGCGGAGAGAAAGCCGACCTCCCCGGTGCCGAGCTCTTTCACCTCCACAGCCATGGCCGAAAATACCCCGAGCTTCTTCACCTCGAAGCTCTTCCCCGTCGACATGAACTTTATTTCCTCGCCCAGGCTGATCTTCCCCTCGTAGACCCTTATCAGCATCACGACCCCCTGGTAGGAATCGAACCAGCTGTCGAAAATGAGCGCCTTTAAAGGCAGGGCTGAATTATCCGGCGGGGGCGATATCCGCTTCACTATCGCTTCGAGTATGTCCTTCGTCCCGGTGCCGTCCTTGGCGCTCGCGAGTACCGCGTCCTCGGCGCTTATGCCGATTACGTCCTCTATCTCCTTTTTAACCCTGTCCGGGTCCGCCGAAGGAAGGTCTATCTTGTTTATCACAGGTATGAGCTCTAGGCCCGAGTCCGCCGCGAGGTACGCGTTCGCTACAGTCTGCGCCTCGACCCCCTGCGAGGCGTCCACGACGAGAAGCGCCCCCTCGCAAGCCATGAGGCTCCGCGAAACTTCGTAGCTGAAGTCCACGTGCCCGGGCGTGTCGATGAGGTTGAACTCGTATCTTATACCGTCGTCCGCCGTGTAATGGATCCTCACGGCCTGCGCCTTTATGGTAATTCCCCTTTCCCTTTCGAGGTCCATTTTGTCTAAAAACTGCTCGGTCTTCTCCCTCTCGGACAGCGTCCCCGTGAATTCGAGAAGCCTGTCCGCGAGCGTGGATTTCCCGTGGTCCACGTGCGCGATGATAGAAAAATTTCTTATGTATCTGGGTTCCATAAAATTGAGCTGAGCAATGCCGTCTTCCGCGGCAAGAAAGAAGCTAGTATATAGGAAAAAGGAGCATATTCAACCGTCGCCCGGAAAAGCGGGGACTTTACGGCCATGTAGATGCTGAAGGACTCGGCCCATCCGCGCGGACCGTCCGGGGATCAGCCTTCTCCGCCGAGGACATCGTAAAGCACCCTGCCCAGCTCCTCGATGCTGTAAGCTTCGTAACCACGCCCTTAAATCCATATTCGTTGTACTTCGCCATGACAGGGTCGTTCGAATAGCCGCTCGATACTATCGCCTTCACGTCGGGGTCCATTTCGAGGAGCTTTCCGAAAGCCTCTTTCCCGCCCATGCCGCCAGGCACCGTAAGGTCGAACATCACGGCGTCGAAGGGCTCTCCCGCGTCTTTCGCCTCGGAGTATTTTCTGAGCGCCTCCTGCCCGTCCGAGGCGTCGTCGACGCTATACCCGAGCCGCCTCATCATCTCGCCGGCAACCTGCCTTACAGTTTCCTCGTCGTCCATGATAAGGATTTTTCCCTCCCCCTTCTTGAGGTCGCTTCCGCCATCCTGGCTCGAGATTTTTTCCGCTGCGGCCGGGAGATATATGTCGAACCTCGTTCCCTCTCCTATTTCAGACTCCACATCTATCCGCCCGCCGTGGTTCCTGACGATCGAGTACACGGTCGCGAGCCCGAGCCCGCTCCCTTTCTGCTTGGTCGTAAAGTAGGGATCGAATATCTTCTCTACAAGGTCGCCCGTCATTCCGATCCCCTTGTCCGATATCGTTATTCTTATATATTTCCCTTCCTCGTCTCCATATTGCCCTTTCCCGGTCGTGTTCACGGCCCTCACAGTTATCACCCCTCCGTCCGGCATCGCCTGGTCGGAGTTTATGACGAGGTTGTGAATGACCTGGCTTATCTGCCCGCCGTCAACTTCCGCCGGCCAGAGGTCGTCGGCTATGTCGAATTCGCATTTCACCTTCGACCCGCTCACCGCGAACGACGCCGTGTCCCTTATCAGGTCTCCCAGCGTGTGCACGTATTCCTTCACAGGCGCCCCGCCCTTTGAGAAAGTCAGGAGCTGCGAGGTCAGGTCCCTCGCCCTGAAAGAAGCGTTCTCGGCCTCGGTCAGCCTCGTATAAATCTTGTCCTGCGGCGTGAGGTTCATCTTCGAGACGGATATGTTGCCGAGAATGACGGTAAGGAGGTTATTGAAGTCGTGCGCTATTCCCCCGGCGAGGACGCCGAGCGATTCCAGCTTCTCCGATTTGAAAAGCTCCTCCTCGTACCTCTTCCTGTCGGTTATGTCCCTCAGTATGCCGACATACCGGAGCTCCCCATCCGCCGTTTCAAAGGCCCTGCCCGAGCTCTCGAGCCACCTCCACGACCCGTTCCTGTGCCTGTACCTGAAAACGGTCTTCCCCGGAGAGCGCGTCGTAACGATCCTCGTAAACTCCCTCATCGAATTCGGCGTGTCGTCCGAATGCACGTTCGCGAACATGCTCTTCCCGGCGAGCTCGTCGGGGCTGTATCCGAGCGATTCCTTGAAATTCGGGCTTAGATACAGGAACTTTCCGTCTTCGCTCGATTCGATGATTATGTCGTAGTTATTCTCGACGAGCGTCCTGTATCTCTCCGCGCTCTCGAGCAGCATGTCCCCGGCCTTTTTAAGGTCGGTGATGTCTATCATTATGCCCTTCAGGCCCGTGGTGTTTCCATTCTCGACCACGACGCTGACGATATCCCTCATCCACACGACCCTTCCGTCGGCGGCGATCATCCTGTACTCGATCACATGATCTTTCTGCAATTCCGTCGACGTTTTGCAGTAGCTGACCACCCTCTCGCGGTCCTCGGGGTGGAGCTTCTCGCTCCAGAATTTGTCGTTCTCGAGCCACTGCTCTGCCGTGTATCCGAAAATACGTTCCACCTGCTTGCTGACAAAAGTGAATTTAAAGGAATCCGGCTCAGCTTCCCATACTATGCCTTCCACGGTGTTTACGAGGTTCTCGTATCTCTGCTGCGACTGCATGAACGCGATCTCGGCCTTCTTCCGCTCGGTCATGTCCTCGACGACGGACATCCCGCCGATTATGTTGCCCGCGGCGTCCCTTAGCGGGGCCGCGAAAACCATTATGTAGAGCGAGGCGTCCCCCGTCGTAGACCTGTAAAAGCCCTCCCGGCTGCCGCTCTCCCCCCGTACCGCCCTCTCGTGTATCTCGTTGAACGACCGGTCGGCGAGGCTATTGATGTTGAGGCCTATTATCTTCTCCCGGGAAGACTTCATTATCTGCGCGTGGCGGTCGTTCGTATGGGTGATGACGAGATTCTTGTCGTAAGTGTATACGCCGACGGGGGTCTGCTCGAATAGAGTCCTGTACCTTTCCTCGGATTCCTTGAGCGCCTCCGCCTGCCTCGCGTTGTTAACGGCTATCTCGATCTGGGATGCTATTAGCTTGAGAAGATTGAGCTCCTCCTCGTCGAAGGCGTTTTTCCTGAGGGAATTGATATTTATGCACCCAATCGTCTCCCCCATGTATTTTATCGGCATCGATGCGTAGCTCTTCGTCCCGGCTTCCCTTCCGGCGGCCCCGATCACGGTGTCGTTCTCTATGTCCGGGCAGTATATCTGCTCGCCCTCTATTATAGTCTTCCAGGTGAACCCGAGTGGATGAGGTATCCTGCTCATTTTGTCTATGAACCACTCCGGGTAGCCGCAGTGGGCTTTTATCACCGCTTCGTTCCCCTCGGCGAAATAGATGGATATGAAGTCCGTTCCCTCGATGCTGCTCCGCATGGTATCCACAGCGTTTTCCATGACTTCCACGAGGTCTATCGAGCTGTGAACGCTCCTCGTTATGGCGCTCAGTATCTCTTCGTATTTCTTTTTCTTCGAGAGCTCGCTCAGCTTCTGCTTTATATCCTCCTCGGATTTTCTGAGCGCTTCGGCCTGCCTAGCGTTGTTTATCGCCACTTCGAGCTGCCTCGCCACGATCTGCAGCATGTCGAGGTCTTCCACCGAAAAGGCGTCCTTTACCTCCGAGTGTATGTGTATGCAGCCGACGGTCCGGTTGTCGGACCATATCGGCATCGAGAGATAACTCCTGGTTCCGAATTCGCGCCCGGCGGGCCCGATCGCATCGTCGAGGTCGGTATCGGGCACGTATCTCGCCTTTCTGTCCAGTATGGCCTTCCATGTTGCTCCGACCGGATACGGGACCTTCTTTACCCTCTTCACATACCAGTCCGCATGGCCCCTGTTGGCTTCATAACGGCGTCCGTGCCTTCCACCATGAAAATGACGACGTTAGTCGCCCCCTCCACGTTCCTGTTGAGTGCGTCGACGGCATTGTCGAATACCTCTCCCAGGTCGAGAGACCTGTGAACGCTTTCAGTCACGGCCCTTATGATCGATTCGTGCCTGCTTTTTTTCGAGAGCTGCTCGACGTTCTGCTTGAGCTCCTCTTCCGTCTTCTTGAGGTCGGTCATGTCGATGACGTTCGCGACGAACACGCGGAGCCCCTTGTAGCTCGACAGACGGAAATACGCTTCCGCGGGATACTTCGAGCCGTCCTTACGTTGATGCGCGCACGTAAACCTCACCTTCTCCCTGTTGCCATAAAGGAGCGGCTCGAGCTTTCTGAAGAAATCGGGCGCAAGCTCAGGGTTCAGGTCCTCGGGCGTCATTTCCCTCAGCTCCTCGAGCGGGTATCCGAGGTTGTCCCTGGCCCCCTTGTTAACCTGGAGAAACCTGAGCGTCCCGGCGTCGAATATATAAATCTCGTTTATCGCTTCTTCGAGTATCCCGGCGAAGTGGGTCGCCATCTCCTGGGCGTTCGTTCTCTCGACGGCGATCGTCGCGAGCCGTACTGCGGCGTCGACGAGCACGAGCTCGTCGGCAACGGGCGATCTCGGTTCCCTGTAATACATCGCGAACGTCCCGAGCACCCTATCCTCGGACGAGATGAGGGGAATAGACCAGCACGCCCGGAGGGAATATCTCAGCGGCAGCTCCCTGTAGTCGCTCCATAGCGGGTCCGTCTCGATGTCTGTCACGATTACAGGCAGCTTTGTATATGCCGCAGTGCCGCAGGAGCCGACGGCGGGGCCTATTTCAGAGCCGTCGATTGCCCTCACGTATTCTTCCGGAAGGCTGGGCGCTGCGCCGTGCCTGAGGCGCTTTCCGCTTTCGTCCAGTATAAGAAACGAGCAGAGCATGCCCCCGGTCAGGGCTTCTATCTCCCTGCATATGAGCTCGAGAGTCTCGTGCAGCGGAGCGTTTCCCGCCATTGTCTCGAAGACCTTCTTCTCCATGCTGAGTATGGAGAGGGCAAGCTTTTGCTCCGTTATATCTTCGCAGGCGATCTTGGTGTAAACCTGCCCGCCGTCGGTCAGAATAGTCTTTGCGTTCTCCCTTACCCACAAAACGCTTCCGTCTTTTTTTACCTTCCGCTCTTCCCACACGTATTCGCCGTCAGGGTTCTCCATGCAGGTTTTAAGCTTCCCGGTAACGCCTTCCCTGTCGTCGGGGTGGAATATATCGAGGATCGATCTCCCGATCAGCTCCTCTTCGGTAAAGCCAAGCTTGGACGCGCTGGTAGAGTTTGCGGCTATGATTATTCCGCTGCCGTCCACTGTGAAATACATGAACGAGCTGAATTCGTAAAAGGATTTATCGGTAAGGTCCTTCTCCGTTCTGTGTTCCTTTCTGGAAGCCTTTTTCCCCGCCGCCGGCCCGGTGGAAGCAGACGGTTCCTTGGTCCGCTCTGTGTAGTGTTTACTCATATACGTCGTCGGGAATCGAAGCTTCTATATTTGCAGGAGGGTATGAGAGTAATGTGCCGTAGTAGTGAGTGAGCTTTTTCGAGGATCCCCGTCTCCTTCTCTGCAGGATAGCTGCGTGTTTATCATTGTCGGTCATGTCCGGCAGCCGCCTTTGGGCGCTTTCCCTAATTCTATGGCTGATATTGTTTTGCCGCAACATCGAATGTGCGGGCAGCGTCCGCAAGCATCTGACGTAGCAGCTTTGTTGGATTAATCACCCGCGTGCGACATTCTCTTTAATTTTCCCTCCCTCTCCCTTGAGGGAACGAATGCGAACAAGTGAGTATTCGGACGCCCTCTGCCGACTCCACCGAAGTCCATCCGGTACTGCCCGAAAGTAACAGACACCAAATTAGACTCAGGGTGGGGGTTACCAATGTCTGTTGCCTTCTTGCTTCTCCCCTCTTCTCTGGGGGAACGAATGCGAACAAGTGAGTATTCGGACACCCTCTGCCGACTCCACCGAAGTCAATCCAGTCCTGCTCGAAACTATCCGAAACTAAAACAGGGCAGGGGGGAGGGCGATTCAATTAGCAATTCTGTCATTCCCGAATGCTTGTATCGGGAATCCACTTCCGCCGGCAATCCGTCAAGCGCTTTTGTCATTTCGAGCGTACGCGAGAAATCTATCTTTTGTCCCCCTTAGAAAAAGGGGGATTTAGGGGGATTTTTTT
>ENA-OOMY01000043-OOMY01000043.1-viral-metagenome-genome-assembly--contig:-NODE-43-length-11231-cov-23.235321_pt1 | contig 11231 bp, 11 predicted proteins | sample MGYA00245307_ERZ501076 | MGnify/ENA primary metagenome ERZ501076 (study PRJEB25959, sample SAMN05341323) | viral metagenome | host: human-associated | place: USA: California | collected 2014-03-27 | study... | reverse complement strand
AAAAAAATAAGTGGCACTTGAGTCTCATAATTATATGGTGAACCACATACAGTACCATTGTCAGCAGAGGCAAACGAAAATCCCGGCTTGGGAATTACATATAACTCACCACTACGTCCCCAGAAATAGCTCTTTTGTACTCCGGATACTTGTGGTCCACAAGGTACTTGATTCATAAAAAATTGAAAAGCCGTATAAATTTCCGCAACACCAGTTATAGATCTACCAAGTCTAGCTGCCAACTTCTCTACATCAGGCTGCTTAAAGGTACTATGATCTATTGCTGAAAGATTTAAGTAAAGATTAGGTGGCGTAAAAGCTTCTACCCAATTGGCTTTACCTAATTTAGAAGATAAAGATGCATCCAGCTGATTACAGAATGACCTAGCATCAATGGTGCCTGTTTCATTGCCTTGGACTTTACTTATCTCACCGGATGGTACTGCACCATGAGCAGCAGTAAACACAATCAAACAATTAGCTAATCCTATTTTGGTATCTAGAAATTGTAAAAAATCCGTCAACGATTGGTCAAAGCGCATAACTAATTCAAAACTTTCTTGACTGTCGCTACCATAATTTTTTCCCACTATTTCAAAAGCCGGAAAACTTATATTCACTATATCAGTCCAATCATCTTGCCCCAAAGATTCACGCTCAATAGATTCTTTAGCAAAATCGAATAACATTTGATTTGACCATGGCGTACCAATAAAACGTGTATAAAAGCTTTCATCAGCAATGGTATTTGCCTCAGCACCAGTTATCCATTTCTTGCCAAGAAATCGTTCGCTGTAGCGTCTGCTATTAAAGTTTCCTACCCAAGCTGGTGCTGACTTGCTAATTCGATTTACACCGATAAAATTGCCTGAGCGATTATCCCACCAAAAAGCTTCGTCTTTGCATTTACCAGCTAATAATAATGCATCTGACTGGGCAGTCGAAATGCTTACTACTCGGCTTTGCCCCTTAGATAAAATCTTTAATTCATCTCCAATAGTAGTGCCATAAAATGGCGTCACATTGCCTATAGCACCTTCATCTGCGCTATTTTCCTCAATAGCAACAGGCTTGGAAATTTTTTGTTTACGGCGGTCATACCATTCATTACCTACAACCCCCGTTGACCATGGGTAAGCGCCAGTAGCAATTACTGATAAATTACAAGCTGTTTGATTTGTGGCGCCGGAATACTTACAAGCTGTAAAGTTTGCGCCATTATCTAACAATTGTCTAAAACCATTTGGCTGAAATTTATCGGCACATTGTGAAAAAGTGTTATACCCAAATTGATCGGCTAATAAAAATATGACCACTTTTGGCCTTTGACTGACAGCAATAGAAGCAGCAGTAAAAGAACCGGACGAAAAAACTATTATGCTTACTGCCAATATCAATATTTGTTTAGTCTTGATTAAATTATTCCATTTGATTGTCAATATCTTAACTTCGCCTCTTGTTGACGTTATACTCGCACCTATTCGGTGAATAAAACGCTTAGATTATAGCTGGATTTCTTTACCTTGACTGGGCAAGAATATCGATACACTTTAAAATTGATAAGGCAAACAATTATCACAATGACGACAGCGATGTGGAGAATTAAAGATGAGTGAAAGAACTAAGCTTTTAAAGAAAGCCGTATTAACTAGCGTGGGAGCTAGTACAAATGTTGAACGTATTAAGTTAGCATTAAATGACGCAATGCAAGACTTGGTCAAGGTTGGACAAAATTTGCTGGGCGAATTAGAAGAAAAGGGCAAAGTAAAAACTGAGTCAGCTCAAGACTTTTTAAAAAATCTACAATCAGAGGCTTATAAAAAGACTACCGAGGGAGGCAAAGTAGTTTCAACTGGCGTTAAAAAAGCCATTCGCGAGTTAGGGCTTATTACTCAAGCAGATTGGGATGAATTGTATGAGCGGTTGGCTAATATTGAGGAAGCTCTAGGCATATCCACCGGTGACAGCAATGGTTCTGGTGAGAAGACCCCTAGCCGCCGCAAGAAAAACAATAATCAATAAAATCAATTAGTTTTTAGAATCTACTAAAGAAAACTGTTCATCAAAGGCTTTCTGTAAGTTTGACGCATTGATAGATTTTATATGCTCTATTTCTGCAATTATTTTTACTTTGCCATATTTTTCTATTGCTTGCTTATTTTCATAATTTTTAGGGCCATTCATTATCACACCTAATATGGGTATTTTTCTTTCTCTCAATTTTTCTACAGTTAAAACAGTGTGGTTTATTGTTCCTAAAGTGCTCCGTGCAATAATTAAAGCAGGCAAATTAAGATGTTGTATTACATCTATTACCAATAACGAATCATTTATTGGAACCATTAATCCGCCTGCACCTTCTACAATTAAGTGTTTCCATTTTCTATCTGTAGGTATTTTGATCTTCGCAATGTCAATTTCCACATTTTCTAATCTTGCTGCTAAATGTGGCGAGACATGATGGGCAAGTAAATAAGCTTCCGGCAAAAATCGCTCATCAGGCAAATCTGTATGCATTTGAATCCATTGGTTATCGGTCTGGTCAGCGTAAGGAGGAGCACCGGTTCTTATTGGTTTCCAATAATGTCCATTAAGCCCTAACATCAGCATGGCTGATATTACAGTTTTACCTATTTCAGTATCTGTGCCTGTGACAAAAAATTCAGACGGGAAGTCGAACTTCATACTAACTCATTCAAACAGCTGCCGGTACCAAGACACGTTTAGGTCCATGAATGGGATCTTCAATAACTATTGTATCGTCTCTACCTGGACCGACACTTACCACAGCTATTGGTACATTTAATTGTTGTGACAGAAAATCCAAATATTCCTTCGCTAATTTGGGCAAGTCTTGTGCTTTGCGACATTGACGAGTAGATTCTTTCCATCCTGGAAGAGTTTTATAAATAGGCTCTAAGTATTGAAAAGCATTGCCAATACTTGGTAATTCGTTGTATGTTTTGCCGCTTTTTGAATCTTTATAAGCAACACAAACTTTTATTTCATCAAATTTATCCAAAACATCTAATTTGGTGATTGCCAAACAATCCAATCCATTTACTCTAACAGCGTAACGACCTAAAACACTATCAAACCAACCACAACGTCTAGGACGTCCTGTTGTTGTACCTATTTCAGCCCAGGCCGTTCCCGTCTGTCTAAGCTTCTCGCCGATTTCTCCAGTTTGTTCAGTAGGGAATGGTCCTTCTCCTACTCGGGTTGAATATGCTTTAGCTACACCAATTACTCTATCAATTGTGGTAGGACCAACACCTGCTCCTACACAAGCACCCCCAGCAGAAGGACTTGAGCTAGTAACATACGGATAACTCCCATGATCTAAATCAAGTAAAGTGCCTTGCGCACCTTCAAAAAGAATATTTTTTCTTTCTTGCACAGCTTCAAATATTGTTGCTGCAGTATCTACAACATACTTAAACAATTCTTTGCCATAAGCTGCATATTCTTCCAAAATAGTTTGGACATTTAATGGCGGCAGATTATATAAACGCTCAAGTATTACATTTTTACGTGGCACTAACCAATCTAATTTTGCTTTCAAAACATTTTCATCTAATAAATCTTCTAAGCGAATACCGTTACGAGCACATTTGTCAGCATAAGTAGGACCAATACCACGTTTAGTCGTACCTATTTTTGCTTCACCACGACTAGCCTCTTCTGCCTCATCTAACATTAAATGATAGGGCATTGTCACATGCGCATGGGCAGATACTCTAAGTCCTGAATCTTCTAATCCCTGACTACGAATATGTTTAATTTCAGTTATTAATGCTTTAGGGTCAATGACCATGCCTGGGCTTAAAATGCAAATTGTGCCAGGATAAAGAATGCCAGAAGGTATAAGATGAAATTTGTAAGTTTTGTCAGCCACGACCACAGTGTGTCCGGCATTACAACCGCCTTGATAACGAACGACCACATCAGCATTCTTTGCTAATAAATCAGTTATTTTAGCCTTGCCTTCATCCCCAAATTGAGAACCTACAACAATTACATTCGCCAAATCTCATTCTCCTAAGCGCATATGCCTTTACTTATGGCCGCGCTAAACTAATTAGGCTTAAAATGCCCACACAACCGACCAAGTCTATTTCAATATAATGTCTGATGTCAAAAAAGAAACGATTAAGCTTAATGGATAGTAAATTCATCAGTATATTTGACCTGGCATAGCATAATTTAAGAGACAGTAACTTAGCCTAAAGATATATCATGAGCCAGTTTTTTTCTAAGCAATTAAATATTAACCAGCCTTTGGCGACAAAAATTTTCCAAAAGAGCATAAACGAAAACAAATTAGCTAAAGCATATTTATTATTGGGGCAAGCTGAAGGCGACAAACTACTTTTAGTAAAAGAGCTAACAGCACATCTTAACTGTATTCAAAAAAGTTCCCAACTAAAAGGATCTTGTTTAATTGAAGAAAATAGATTACCCATCGACACCTGGTGTATTAATTGTCGTTGGATTCATGAAGATAAGCATCCCCAGGCCATAATAAGATTGAGTGGTGCCAGCAACAAAAGCAGTAAGATTGCAGTAGAGGATGCACGAGCGTTTGCTAATGAAGTGGGTAAAACGTCATCCTATTGCCGAGTCATGGTCATTGAAGACGCTAGCCAAGAAATCCTGCACAGACCCGCTGCTAACACTCTTTTAAAAACAATCGAAGAACCACGGTCTAAAGTATTAATGATTTTCTTTGCTCGAGTACTTAGTGATGTATTACCAACTATCACCAGTCGCTGTCAGATGATTAATTTATCGAGTAATCAATATAATCAATGTTTTTCTCTAACTTCAAAATCTCAATTCGAAAAATTGATCTCAGTCAATCCAAACAGTTCATTATTAGAGAAATGCCTACCATCTCTTGAAAAGCTTACTAGTCAAGATAGTACTTTTGCGGACGCAATAAATGCTACTGAAAATATTCAGGCCTTGCTTAAAAACGATATAGATATACAAGATATGCTTGACTACCTTGTTGCTATGGACTTATTCAGCACCAAAAACATTTTCGCAAAAAACAATACACAATATGCCAAAGAATTATTTTTAATCAGTCAAATTGCAAAAGAACAGAGTAAACACTACGTTTCCCAACGAGCTGCAATAGAAACTTTTATTTATGCTTGGCACAGACTTAAGCTGACAGGAATAAATCCATTAAAAATACAAAGATAAATGATGATATAAAGAAAGGTAAGACAGGTCAAACAAAACAGATGAAAAGCCTTAGAAATCCGCCTACCGATATTCAAAACCAAGGTAATAAAAGCCTAATAACTCAATTGCTTTCTCCTGCTATGGGCTTAGCTATTTTGGGTACTGTAGCTTTTATATTTTCTTTTTATCGTGCCGGACAATTAGCCACTTTAGTCATTCCAAAAAATGAAATAGCACAAGTAAAAGAAAACGCTAATTCTTTAAAAAACAGACCAAAAATAGATATAAATTCTCAAGCTGTAGTAGATGTTGCTGATAGCTCAGAAGCTGCCATGTATGCAATGGCCGGCGACTATAAACAAGCTTCTAACCTAGCACTTAAAGACTTAACTAGTAACCTACCTGATAATTTGCCAACAATAGTAGAAGCAGGAGACATATTAAGTCAATTTGGAGAGGATAAAGAACTAGCTTTCGGACTTCTAGAAAGAGCAGTCACGATGGCGCCAAATAATAAATATGTTGCTTTGCGTTATTGCCAAAGACTGGTTAGCAGTGGACGCTTAGAAGAAGCTGAGCCAAAGTTATTACATCTAGTAGAGAAACATCCTCAATGGCCAGATCCTCGTATTATTTTGAGCAAACTTCATTTCTTGCAAAATAAAAATTCGACAGCATCAACTGAATTAGTTGAGCTCTCCAGTACCAAAAGTTTAAATTCTAGACAAGCAGAACAGGTTGCTTTACTACTTGCAAAATCCGGGCGACTTGCTGATGGGTTTATTATATTTCAACAAGCAGTTGAAGGTAATCCAAAAAATTCGTTTTATGCAGCTTACTGCCAAGACTGGTTGATAAAAATCCAGATTCTTACGACACTGCTTTAGCAATGGTAAAAACCAATTTAATAGAGAACAAAAATTCTGCTAATGTTGCTAGACAACTTGGATTAGAAATAAAGCATGCTGCTTTGTTGCTTCTTTTAGGACGTGCCCAAGATGCAGAAGCTGCCCTAGAGTCAGCCATTAATGTCCATCCCAAAAATTTTGATTTACGCATTTTAGAAGCAGCAGCCTATTCACTCATGGATCAAACTCATAAGGCCAAAGATTCATTTAAAGCAGCTGGCGAACGTTATCTGCTAAAGCTCTAATTTTTTTATAGATCCTATCGAGATTATAGTTAAATACAATAAAGACGATTTTGTTCAAGGTTGCAATGAATATCTTTTTAGTAAAAAGATGACTTTGCTTAGGACTTTTGTAGGACGGGTATTGATGTTCTATATAACTTACTGGATACTTACTTATATTTTCCTAAACAAATACAAGGTGAGTGTACAGGAATGGCTTTGGCTAATGGTTCATTCAAAAGCCGCTTACATAGGCATTTTTGGCGGTCTAGGCCTCTTTGCCCTCATTTTAATGGTAACGTATTTCGAAACCGTTCGACACACCTTAAAACAATTCCAAGAAACTTGGGAATTACAAATAGAGAAGAAGTTTCGCTTCTCAGAAAATAAAGTTGAATGTTTATCAAATGAGATGTATCTGGAGTCATCATGGGCTAGATACTCCAAAGCACTAGAGACAAGAAACGTCTACTTACTTTACCTAAGTGATTACCAATATGTGATTATTCCCAAACGAGTATTCCAGAGCGAAGAACAAAAAACAAATTTTGTTGCTCTTTTAAAAACAAAAGGTCTACTTAAATAAGAACAGTAAAGATTAATTGCTCACTACATGAACTGGATGTCCAGATAAATATGACTGCAAATTATTTATTGAAGCATCCAATAAACGTTTGCGTGCAGATTGACTTGCCCAAGCAATATGTGGAGTAATAATACAATTCGGACATTGCAATAATGGGCTACCATTACGAGGCGGCTCAACGCAAAGTACATCTAAACCTGCACCAGCGATTTTTCCTGTTTGCAAAGCATGAGCTAAATTACTTTCATTAATTAATTGTCCTCTACTAGTATTTATCAATAAAGCCGACGGCTTCATTTGATTCAATCTTTGCGTATTAATTAATTCATGAGTTTCTGGCATCAGTGGGCAATGCAAACTGATTACATCTGATTTACCTAATAATTTATCTAAATCAGCGAATTCAACTTTAGGAAAATTGCTTGCTTGTCTTTGCGTACGAGAATGGACCACCACATTCATACCAAAGGCAGTTGCTAAATTAACTACTGCTCTACCTATAGTGCCAAAGCCTATCACACCCATGGTCAAACCGGATAATTCTATAAGCGGCTTATCTGCATAACAAAAATCTATGCTTTTACTCCATTGACCTTCATGCACCGTAGCATTGTAATAACCAACATGATTAGTTAACTCAAGCAACAATGCAAAAGTGGCTTGAGCTACTGAAGCAGTCCCGTATGCTGGTACATTTGTAACTACAATATCTCTCAACTTTGCTTCATCAACATCAACTACATTATAACCAGTAGCCATTACTCCTATGTACTTTAACTTGGGAAGCATTTTTATTGTATTAGCATTGAGAGTAGTTTTATTAGTCAATAAAACGCCAGCATCTTTTGCCCGATCTAAAATCTCTTCAGGAAATGTACGATCAAATATCTGACAATCCCCAAGTGTTTTTAATTGTTCCCAAGTCAAATCACCAGGGTTAATTGTATAAGCATCTAAAACTACAATTTTCATAATGCATTAACCAAAGATACAAGACTAGCCGGATCTGCATTCCAAGAAAGTATTTGCCACATATTTTTATCCAAGGATAGTAAACACACTCTACCAGTAGCTACTTTCCAATCTGCCTTCTTACAATGATTATTATAAGCACCCGGCACTAGTTTTAAAAAATATTTGAGTCGACCGTTGCTACTTACCGCTAAAACAATTTTATTGTTTGGCGCATCAACAATACTTTGCCGACAAAAATCTTTTACTTCTTCTTCAACACTCGCTTCTATTCCTACAAAAGATTTAGCCCAGCGTCCATACTTACTCCATCCTTCAAGCTCGTCTTTACCATACCGCTCTTCAATTTCATTATTACTTAAGCCACTCCAATCACCATAATCTAACTCGTTTAAACGTTTATCGATTACCGGGGTTTGCGATAAATTTAATTGATCACAAATAATTTGAGCATAAGTCACTGTACGTTTTAAACTAGCTGCATAAACCGCATTCGGTTTAATAGCATTGTTTTTCAATACTTCTGACAAAATATTAGCCTGCGCAATACCACTTTCAACAAGGGGCAAGTCATCCCTTGCTCCTACCCAAACAACTTTTTGTCCAGGCGCAAAAGTATTTCCATGTCTTGCCAATAAAAGATATTGCACTAATTTAAGCGGTTATTTTAACCAGCTCTCCTTCTTGCTTGATTATATTTTCTACAATAGCCACATCTTCTGGATGATCAACAGACCAATGCGTGCGTCCTTCATAATTAACTGGTACAACTTTAATAGCCATACCATGCTCTATTATACGCAGCTGTTCTAATCCTTCTGCTAATTCTAAAGGAGTGGGCTCTAAATGCACATACTCATTTAAGGCTTTAAGACGATATGCATATAAGCCAATATGCCGATAAACTGGCACTAAATCATTGTCCTTTGCTGCATTCTCCCTCAATAAAGGAATTATGGACCGAGAAAAATATAAAGCTTTGGTATTTTTGTCAAAAGTAACCATAGTACCACCAGTGATACCTTCACTTTTATTCTTAAGCATCTGATTGTATTGTTTTTTGCTTAATTGCACACACGGGGTAGCCACAGCATATTCTTCATCTTTATCAGCCACAAAAGCTTCTAATAAAGCTGAAATAACAAATGGTGGTGTTAATACTGCATCTCCTTGCAAATTAATTACAATGTCGGGTGTTTGCTTTGATAATTGCAATGCCTCTAAAATACGCTCACTTCCATTGCGCCATTTTTTGTCAGTCATCTGAACCTTGGCACCAAATTTGTTAGCATGCTCAGCGATTCTTTCATCATCAGTAGCAATCATTACTATATCAACATTATTCACATTATTTGCTATCCACCATGTTCTTTCAAGCAAACTTGTGCCTAATATATTTGCTAAAGGTTTACCAGGAAATCTTTTTGAATCATGCCGGGCAGGAATTACAATAACAGTGCGCATTATTTGCTCTCTAGTTTAGCTAATTCTTCATATAGCTTGAGTTGTTCAGGTGTAGGCTTAGTGGGCACAATTACTTTGAGCCTCACTAATTGATCACCTGGAGTTGCACCTTTTAGTCCAGGTAAACCTAATCCTCTTAAACGCAACAGTCTGCCAGCTTGTGAACCAGCAGGTACTTTTACAGTTTTAGGGCCACTTACTGTATTAACCGCAATGCTCGTTCCTAACACAGCTTGAGCAGGGGTAATACTAGCCTCACTAATTAAATTATTTCCTTCCAAAGCAAAGCTTGAATGTGGCTTTGCTTTAACTAGCAAATGAATATCAGCACCATCAGAACCAGTCTTATTTCCAGCTACACGCACTTTTGATCCTGGACGTACACCAGCTGGAATTTTTACATCAACAGTTTTTGAATTACCATTAGGCGTACTTATCTGCAAAGTACGAGTTGTGCCTTGGGCCATTTCTTCAAGCGCTAATTCTATTTCTGCTTGATGAGCAGCTGGCGCTCTATGTCTGCCACTGCCGCCAAATCCACCCCTGCCACGCGCAGCACCACCAGTAAATCCACCGCCAAAACCACCAGCTTGTCCTGCCATAGATTGACCAAATAACATGTCAAAAAAATCAGAAAAACCTCCAGCTCCACTACCACCCATGCCACCTAGATTACCAAAATCAAAATTGAAACCACCAAAATCAGGCGGCGGTCTAAACTCAGATCCTGATTTATAATTCTGACCGAGCATGTCATAGCGTTTACGCTTTTCTGAATCTTTCAAAACTTCATAAGCTTCGGCGATTTCTTTAAATCTTTCCTCAGCTCCTTTATCACCTTTATTAGTGTCAGGGTGATTTTTACGAGCCAATTTCCGATAAGCAGTCTTTATCTCCTGCTCAGTGGCACTGCGCGGTACGCCAAGAATCTCATAGTAATCTCTAAATTTAACCACAAGCTATTAGCTCCTCATGACAAGCTTAGTCAGGCACTATAATATTCTTCCATGTTTCTTTTCTATTGATACGCTTAGCCCGGAGCAATATAACAATGATTGTCTAGAGAAGGAAATCCGCGGATTTTGCTAATTATTCAGCTGATCCTGCTTATTATTGGCACATCTCTTACTGAACGCTACAAAACGTCTATGCTACTTGCTCACCAATCATTTAAGTTGACTTTAGGCAGCTAAGTATTTATGTAAATCCAAAAGTTTGGTCAAATCGATACGTATACCAGGACCCATTGTCGAGCTTAAATAAATTGACTTGATGTACATACCTTTAACACTTGCTGGTTTGATTTTTTGAACTTGTTCTACAGCAGCAGCTAAATTTTTGAGCAATTTACCTTCGTCAAAAGACAATTTACCAATGGCCATTTGTACAACGCCGCCTTCTTTTTCAGAGCGGAAAGATACTTTACCAGCTTTCAATTCTTTGACTATTTTTGCTACGTCAGTAGTAACTGTACCGTCTTTAGGATTAGGCATAAGTCCTTTAGGACCCAGTATTTTACCGAGTTTAGAAAGCGCTGCCATAATATCTGGTGTGGCAACTAATTTATCAAAACCAAGAAAGCCTTCACTAATTTGAGTAATTAATTCTTCGCTACCAGCAAAGTCAGCCCCAGCATCTTTGGCTTCTTTGACTTTCTCGCCTTTAGCTACTACTGCTACACGAACTTCTTTACCTGTTCCACCAGGTAAATTTACAGTGGAGCGTATTTGTTGGTCGTTTACTTTTGAATCAAGACCAAGATGAAAATGTACTTCTACAGTTTCATCAAATTTCACATCATGAAATTTCTTAAGTGCTTGTACAGCTTCTTCAGCTGCAACCGGAGCAGCAAATTCAGCTTTTGCACTTTCTAATTTTTTT
>ENA-OOMY01000042-OOMY01000042.1-viral-metagenome-genome-assembly--contig:-NODE-42-length-11396-cov-7.088473_pt1 | contig 11396 bp, 14 predicted proteins | sample MGYA00245307_ERZ501076 | MGnify/ENA primary metagenome ERZ501076 (study PRJEB25959, sample SAMN05341323) | viral metagenome | host: human-associated | place: USA: California | collected 2014-03-27 | study... | reverse complement strand
TCACTTAAAATAGTTAGCATTTTGCCAACTATTTCACGATGGTCCCATTCTTCTTGTTCGATTTTTTGAATTGCAGCTCTTTGTTCAAGATTTTTTACCGAGCGCCAATGTGCACTATAAGCATAACCAGCAGCTAATTCACCTGAATAAGCCATATGTAGAACATGTATAAGCGCTCTTTTATGCTTTTCATGTTCAGCCATATCATTGCATCCACGAATAGGTACTCAAGCTATTATCTTATATTTGATGCTATTTAAGAAGCACGATATCATTTATATGATAAGAAAAGGAATAGTTTAGATGGCAAATAGCAGAAATCCAAGTGATGATATAAGAGTAGTAGTTCTTGCTGCTGGTCTTGGTAAACGTATGCTATCAACCGGATCTAAAGTATTGCATCCTGTGCTTGGCAAACCAATACTCTGGCGTGTTTTAAAAGCACTAAATGAAATGAGTCCTAAACTAGAACAAATACATATTGTTGTCGGACATAATGCTGAGCAAGTGCAAGATTATGTTAATGAACAAATAAAAGCCAAACAATTCAATTGCCCAATATTTTTCCACAATCAAGAAAAACAATTGGGTACAGGACACGCGCTTATGTCTGCACAAAATGGACTTAAAGATTTTAATGGTAATGTTCTTGTAGTCTCAGGTGATTGTCCTTTATTGACTGGTGAAAGCCTCTTACAGTTTGCCAATAGCCATAGAAAAAATGGATCGGACTTAAGTATCTTGAGTACAAAAATAGAAGATCCTGCAGGTTATGGACGAATCAAAAGGAATCAAGAAGGTAAAGTCGTAGCAATAGTAGAAGAGAAGGATGCTACAGATGAAGAAAAACAAATCAAAGAAATCTGCACAAGCATTTATTGGTTTAATTGGCCAATTGTAGGAAAAGGGCTAAAAGAACTCACCAATAAGAATAAACAAGGCGAATATTATTTAACTGACTTGATCGCATGGTCGGCTAAAGCAGGTCACAAGATAAGCTCTTTTGTTTTGGATGATTGGCGCTTAGTTATGGGTGTCAATTCACGAGTAGAATTGCAGCTAGCAAATAAGTTTTTGAATCAGATTGTTTTAGAACATCTGATGCTTGATTGTGGAGTGACTATTATTGATCCCCACTCAACATGGATAGCTCCAGAAGCTGACATAGGGACCGATTGCACTATTTTACCTGGATGCTGGCTAATAGGAGAAATCAAAATAGGCAAAGCATGCATTATCGGTCCTCATACTTCAATTGAAGGTAAAGTACAGATTGGCGATGAAAATAGAATTGTACAATCACATTTAGAGGATTGCACTATAGCTAATGCTTGTTATGTAGGTCCATTTGCCCATTTAAGAGAAGGTACTACTTTGTCAGATAAAGTACGTGTAGGTAATTTTGTGGAAGTAAAAATGAGCACAATAGGTTCTTTAAGTGCAGTATCCCACTTAAGTTATGTAGGCGATACTACTATTGGAGAAGACACTAATATTGGAGCAGGGACAATAACAGCCAATTACGATCATATTACAAAGAAAAAGTCTGCCACTATTATCGAGAGTGGAGCTTCTATTGGTAGCAACGCTGTCTTAGTTGCACCAGTCAAAATAGGAAAAAATGCAGTCGTAGCTGCTGGTACGGTAATAACAAAAGATGTTGAAGATGAATCATTAGCCGTGCGTCGAGCTAAACAAGAAAATATTGCTGGCTGGAGCAAAAAACGCAAACTAGAATCAAATGAAGACAAATAATTTCTTTTGCTATTTTTCTATTTCTGGAAAAGTTTCATTGCCTGTTTCGGCTTGCGACATATAATTCAGTCGTTGCCTTTCAGCTTCAGCAAAAGAAGAAGATTCTATAGTTATTAGTTTAACCAAACTAAGTGGTACTAAATGCTTCGAATAGTCGCGTCCGGTAGGCTTATCAAAATCTCCATAAGATTCCATTTCAAGATAGTCGTGCCCTAACCTTAGCACTCGCCCCATTATTGTCGTTCCATCTGAAAAATGCAGACGTACCCAGGCCCGTGTATCACATAATCTTTCAAGGCGTAATTTTAGATTCATCATCGGGCCTCCGAATTATGACTATACCTGGAAGATTATTTATTATTCTTCTTTCCAGAATATACCAATTTTCAAAGTAGTCAAGTATTGCTCTTTTTCGTCAGTCAATTAAACTGTCATCTGGCAGATCAATATTGGAAATGCCCACCAGTACTAAGTTTATGACCCTAATTATAGCCCAGTTTATAGCTTATTTCGACAATGCAAGTATCTATTAATTATCCGCCCAACATGTCTTTAATCATTATCAATTATATTGGCGAGTAATGACTAGGCGAATAACTTGTAATTGAAATGAGCAAAATTCACGTGAAAACTCTAGAACTAGAAAGTCCCAGGAAATTAATGGTCGAAAATATTTTGCCGGCCCATCTTGCTAAGCGTATTGAGGAATTACAAGGACGAGAACACACTTATGTAGAAGACGAACTTTTTTCTGAAGAGGCTTTGACCAATCTATTCTATAGAGAGGAACTAGAACGAGCTTTTAAATTGAGCCCTCTAGGTCCATTACCAGGCTAAGAATACAGCAGTCATATTATATTCTAAGCATATAAACCATCTAAAACTGCATGGAACCAGCGATGCACTTTGTCTACTAAAGAAGTGCTGCTGTAGCCACCTATCCAAGAACCTTGAGCGTGTAGAAAAGTCGCAATTATGATTTGAGTAATTTCTGTAGCGCTTAAATCTTCTCTCAATTCTTTGTTTTTTTGGGCAACTAAAACAAGCTCTTTTACTAGCTCAGGGAAAGAATCTGGATTCTGTGGTTTAGAATCCTTATCTTTGCCATTTGTAGATCCGTGATTTTTAGTCATAAGCCCAGCTGGTTTAGCTACTGCTAGAGGATCATCTTCTCTAAATAAGAATTGGTGTATGCGTTGTTCAAAGAATACTTTAGTTAAGTCTGGGTTTTTCTCAGTCCAGGCAGCTCTTTCTAATAAAACATTTTCCAAAATAGTAACTGGCTTTTCTCCTTGAGTTAAAGAATTAAGCGCAATTTGCAACATTTCGGTGAATGAGTCTTCCCTTAAGGCGACCACCACTGACTCTTTTGAGTCAAAATGATAATAAAGGGTGCCTTTAGCTACATTAGCCTTAGATGCTATATCGTCAATTGAAGTGCTATCGTAACCTTTTTCGGCAAAAAGCACAGCAGCAGCAGATAAAATTTGTTTTTGAGTAATATCTTTTTTCTCTTCGCGTCTGCTCATCTTTATATTCCGCTGCACTACTATTTAATATACTACAGTACAAAAGCCGACCATAGTATGGGGTACAATCTAGGGGTCTCCATAAATATGTAACACATCGACTTTTATTTTTCACGCAATAGATATATGAGGGAAATTATGAATTGTTTAAAAAGCTGGGCTTTTAATTTGTCTACTACTGCTGCCTGTTTGACAATTTTCAACATTTCTACTTTTGCCTGTCAAGCTCAGTCAAGTCCTGCTGAAGCACAGGAAATAGAAATGAGAACAACCTGTTCAGTTGAATGTGAGCCGTGGCCTGAAAAATTAGGATTAACTGATGAGCAGATGCAAAAACTTATTTCCCTTAGGTCAGATTATGAGATCAAAAATGCAGAAAAAAGAGCACAGCTTTTTGCCAATATGAAACGGATGAGTATGCTCATGAGTGATAGTAATGTAGATAAAAGTGCAATCCTTGCTCTTAATGAAAAAAATAATTCACTTAAAGCTGAGCTTGCCACAGCGCGAACCAATAGAATGATTGAAGCAATGTCGATAATGACAGATAAACAAAGAGAACAAATACATCATAATATGTTGGTGCATATGCTCAGTCGCCACCTAATGGGTGATATCAGTCACCATAATTGGCGAAAACATCATTAAATAAGCCAGTTCACAAAAATTAGTTTGGTCAGTTTGCTCCGTATATAAATGACTTGAGCTAAGATGAAATTAGGACATCGTCCTAGTAGCTTGGCGCGGAAATTGGGGGAATAATTTAGTGAAGCAATCGACCTTGGTTTGCTTATCAGCCATATTGTTGCGTTCGAAGCGGTATAGCATGACGAACGTGCATTGTGCTGTTTTAAAAAATTTGTTGCCTAGTTTCTTACTAACATTTTTTCTATTACTATTTTCTTCTTCTCAAATTATTCTGGCAAATAATTTAGATAGTGCAGAGCTAATTAAAAAGCCTTATACAACTGTTGAAACAATTGCAAGCTTTAGAGATATAGTTCCTAGGAGCATTGCTGTCTCAGCAGATAGCCGTATTTTTATTTGCTGTCCTAGAGGTCATAACATTGACGGTTATACATTAGTAGAAATAAAAGACGGAAAAACTATTCCATTTCCTGATGCTCAATCAAACAAAATAAATTTATCAAATCCTACTCATTGTCTTTTCTCTGCAATGGCAGCAGTTGTCGATGACAAAAATATCTTTGGATCCTCGATAATGGACGAAAAAATAGAACGCTAGTATATGGTGGAGCTAAGCTAGTTGGCATTGATCTGTCCACTAATAAAATTGTCAAAACCATATTGCTAAAAAATTATGTTTTGTCACCAGATATAGTACTATATGACTTAGAAATAGACCCCACGCGAGGACAGTCAGGCACAGCTTTAATAAGTGCTTCTGGCTCCTTGGCTCCCGGGACTATGATAGTTTCAGATCTTGAGACAGGACGTACGATGCGTCGTTTACATCAACATACTTCTTTGCGTCCGAATGAAAATTTATGGCTTTTGTCGAAGGTGAAATGATTAAGGTGAAAAAAGACAACGACTTACATCATGATTGGCTACCGGGAGCATTTGGTTTTACAATTAATGGTGATAGAAATCAACTTTATTATTCCGCTGTTGCTTCACAAGATATTTTCAGTGTGGATTTACACAAATTGTGCGACCCCAATACAAGCAATAAGGAAGTAGAAGACAGTGTTAAACATATAGATTACAAAGTAGCGCTGGGTACAGGCATTGAATGCGATAAACAAAATAGAATTTATCTTTCTGATACAGATCATAATGCGATATGGCGGCGCCTACCTGATGGCAAAATTGATATAGTTGCACGCAGTGACAAACTTTGTTATGCAGATCATCTTTTTATTGCCAATGACGGCTATTTATACATTACGGCTAGTCAATATCATCGCGGTGCTCACTTACGGTTTGGCGAGGATGAAAGAATGCTCCATTTGAAGTGTTGCGTATTTTTGTCAACACAACATCAGCTACTTTATGTAGCCATCCCTTTTAATTTGATATCTTTGTAGTCGGCTCTTCTTTGTTTAAATAGTCTTTTAAGCCATCACCGATGGCTTGAGCAATTTTGTTTTGGAATTCCGGATCAATTAGTTGAGTGAATTCATCAGGGTTGATCATAAAGCCTATTTCTAACAAAACGGAGGGCATAGCAGTGCCCCTAGCTAGAGCCAAATTTTGATAACGAGCACCCAGATCAATAAAGTTGCTTGCATCTTTAACCGAATTCTTGAGACGCTTAGCTAGCTCTACAGATTGTGGATGATACCAATAAGAAGAGGTTCCATGTTCTTTCCAAGGATCCCGGCCATCTGGCAATGCATTGTTATGAATAGAAATGAGAAAATCAGATTGGCTGTTTGTAGCTAGACGTACTCTTTCATCTAAAGATGGATTTTCATTCTGATTTCTCCTAGTCATAATTACAGTTGCACCCAAAGACTTTAAATATGCTTCTACTTTTGTAGCAATTTCTAAGTTTATTTGAGATTCAGGCGCACCAGAACAACCTATTGAACCTCTTTCAGCTCCGCCGTGTCCTGGATCTATACAAACTTTTATTCCTTCAAGACTTTCAGTCGAGTTTGAAATTGGAGGTTTTTTAACTGCTAAACAGAGCGTCGATTCCTCATAAGAAATTTTATAACCCCATTGCCTTTTGCCCAACAAATGAGCAGTAATTTCATATACGCCGTCTTCCACTTGTCGCCAAGTTATATGATCCAAAATCGAATGTTCTCGGCTAGTTGATGATTTTGGCTCAGCAGTTATCCAATCTGTATCAGGTGATACTCCATAAACTTTTAAAACAAGACAATTAGGATTCATTTTCTGTTCAATTTGATAAGGTAGCCTGTCTGTTAAGGGCAGACATATTTTATCTCCGTAAGTATCGTCAAATATATTGATAGTCTGCGCCACTGCATGTGGTGCAGGGTTGTCTGGGGTATTTTTTTGCAAGCCTGTATCTTGATGTGATACAGATTCAAGAATCAGATCTTTTTTGTTAATCCAAACATGATAATTAGGAGAATAAATGCAACGCATATCATTTCCTGCCCAACCGTCAACCAGCACCCTTACTCCTTCAACTAAAGGGGTTGTTCGGGCAAGCCCTGGACCCAGGCGAACTATTGTGGGGTTTTTACTCGTCTTGGCTATAAAAAGTGACTCAACAGTGGATATAGTGAATTTGCTAGTTGTTAATAAATTGCCAATATTACTATTTAGTTGAAACTGGGGACGAACTGCATAAAAGTGATCGTTGGCAGAAACTTTATAAGCACCTTTATAGTTGTCACTATAGTCATTATCAAAGCGGTTAAAAGTTTTGCCATATGCTACATCTTTATTGGATGTAGCATTATTTTTAGCCGGGCAGGATAAAGTCAAAGAATGATCAGCTAGCTGAACTGTAGTATTTGAGCGAGGAGTGGCACGCACAGAAAAATATATAAAATCTCCCACAGTGACCCCTAAATCTTTATTAGGCCGCAAATCTTCCAATTTCAATTCATTAGCATTAATAGGCTTATTAGGCGCTTTTCGCATAATGGTTAAATCGAGGCTTTTATTAACAACTCCCGCCCCCATCAAAGAAAAATGGTTAGAGCCATAATGAAGCGACACCACATGAGCAAAAAAACCTGCTTTATTAAGACGGACATTTTCACCATTGCAAGTTAAATTAGAGCAGCCGTTTGCTTGTCCAATTAAGAATGTAGATCCAGTTTCAATTGTACCGCCAGGCTTTGGATACACAACTTTAATGGAACTTTCATTCGCAAAGTCCTGAGACCACGCAGGAGACAAAATTAAATTGAACAACAGAAAAGACAGATAAAGAATTAGCACATAGACCCTTGTTATTTGACATCCACCAACAGTTTAACCGCAATCTTAAATTTGTGATTATAAACATCTTCTTGAAAATATAAAATAGTCCATATATGGTCTGACACTCAATGTCTACCTGAAAGAACCAAATTGACGACTCCCTCTTGTCCTATGTTTAAGTGCAAAGTAAAATAGGCTTATATAATTGATTTAATCAGGTATCTTGCCTCTTCGATCTTTGTACGTAGCTCTTCAATAGCATCCATTCAACTTAATGAATGGATTTAGGCTAGGTAGTATTGATCGCTGATGGTCGATAGAAATGGGATAGATATGTCAGCTAATACACCAATTTCAGTTTTAATAGTCGACGATGTACCACTTATCCGTGACGCAGTAAAGCTTTTGCTCACCCAAGGAGATTACGCCAAAATTGCCGGTGAGGCAGAAAATGGACAAGAGGCTGTCAGCATGGCGGATAGAGGCAAACTGGACATTATTCTTATGGATATAGATATGCCTGTAATGAATGGCATAGACGCTGCTAGAGCTATTCGTGAAAAGAATAAAGATATTAAAATAGTTATGCTTACCTCTTGTAATAGCGAGTCTTTTATATTCAATTCTTTTGCGGCTGGTGCTGATGGTTATGTTCTTAAAGATAAATTCCCAGCTACTATGCAGGCGGCAATTACAACAGTTAGATTAGGATCTGTTTGGCTAGACCCTGCTATTGCTCGTCGTATTCTTGAGCTGGCTGGTAGCAACAAGCCCAACAATGACGGTTATGAATCTAGCCTAACACGAGAAGAGTTAGAGACTTTAAATACAGTAGCCTGTGATAGTGATCACTGCTTGGTTGCGCCTGAATTTGTTGCTAATTTGCGCAGGCTTTCACCTGCTAGGGCATAAGCAACGATTATGTTTTGTCCAAACTGTGTCCATAGCTTTCGGGCAATTTCCATATACAAAATAGAGCGAGAGGAAAAATCGCTGCAGCAATTATTTTTAAAGCAACATTTATACCTAAGGGCCGAAATAAAAGAACACACAAATTTATCAGAACTGTCATGAATCTAGAGCAGTTAATATTAGATGTAGTGGCAGTAGCTCTTAAATGAGTAGGAAATTGTTCTACAATAATTGTTGCCGTTAAAGCCCACAAATTAAATATACCAAAAACAGCACATAAACAATAGAAAGCGTTGATATTTGGTAAGTGCAAATTTTTCAGCAATAAAAAAGACATTAATAAATTACCTACAATAAATATTGCTGTTACAATACGGCGGCTTTTAAAAAACTCACTTAATGACGCTCCAAGCCAATCGCCAAAAGCAGCTGCTGCAAAATATACAGCAAGGGCAATATTAGCTTTGACCCCTTCTAGGCCAACGGACTTTGCGGCTTCTGGAGCCAAAGTGAGTAAAACACCGGTAACAAAAAAATTGCATCCTAATAAGGGTATACAGAGAAGATATTTTCTTAAGTTCTCAGAATTTCCCAACAACTCACGCAAAGAGCCGCGTTTGGTTTTGATGTCTACAAACTTTGCAAACAAAGGCGATTCGAAAAGAATACTTCTGCATGTCAAAAGCAAAAGTCCCATGATACCACCCATGATGCAGCTCATTCGCCAACTCATAAATTCTAAACCGAGCCCAGCTATTACAACACCTAAAACGCCCATGATAGTGAAAAACATCAATGCATAAGTTCTTTTTGAAGACTTAATTGTTTCAGCGACCAAAGTTGCACCTAGTCCAACTTCTCCAGCCACACCAAAACCTATGATAAAGCGAATAATCCCATATAAAACAACGTCATGCACAAAGCCGTTTAACACCATAAAAACAGAATAAATCAAAATAGAGGCAAGCAAAGGCTTTTTGCGTCCGAATTTGTCTCCTAATATGCCCCAAAAGAAGCTTCCTATCAAAGCTCCAAAAATTTGGCAATTCAAAATAATTATGCCTGTTTGAGTAAGAGCATCACCTGATAAGCCAAGTTCCGTTAAGCTAACAACACGCATGCTGTTATAAAGGAAAAAATCAAAAGTGTCGACAAGATAACCAAGACCAGTAATTAGCACCGTTAAGTTAAAAGCGGCAGAGTAAAAACCTGTTGTTGAAGCCTTTTCCGTCATTTGTTTCTCAAGAGATAACATATTTATCCATTACATATAAGTGATTAAAACCAAGATTTTGATACAGCCGTTCCGCCATTTCGCTACTGTATAGAGTTACAGGTAAATCTCTTAATTTCAATGCCTCTAAAATACTGGTCTCAGTCAATATTCGGCCATATCCTCTACCTCGATATTCAGGCAGTGTGCTGATGCTGTGGACCATATTTACTCCGCTATCTATATAATAAGCGGAGATACTTGCTGGCTTACCGTTGACATAACCTACAAATAGAGACTGTTGCTCAGGGTTTTGAAAATTTGCTTTGAAATATCCTTCAAAAAACTTTGCCGGTTGCTCAGAGATACTAAATCCCCTTTTAAATACATGTATAAAATCTTTTAGAGCTTGAGTAGTTGTAACTTTCTCAATAGTAGGTGATAGCTGGAATTTACTTTTGTCTAACAGCATACCGACATATCCGCGATTCGCTGGTTCAAGTCCTACTTCAAGCAGAGCTTTTCCCACTTTCTTTGGGTCATTGGTATGAACACCTACAAACCAATAGGCGGGACAGCTCGATCTTTGAAACGCTTAATAATTAGACTTAATTGATCTTTGATATCAGCTTTGCTGGAATTGAATCTAAACACATAATTCAAATAAGAGCATGCATAGCCTGTAATGAATCCAGTACTTTCATTGTCTTCCCAAAAGCTAGCATTATTATCATGTTTCACATCACGCAAAGAATTAACGAAATTAGATTCCATGCTTTTTGCGATATCCAATCGATTTAAACTCCAGTTGGTTGAATTTTATTACCCAATAATTCCAATATCTGGATATTTGGAATAGAAGATAAAACATTGCCTGACACAATAATTTTGGATTTACGGATGCCACTACCTATGATGACATAGCTAGAATCTATCACAGCTTTATCAATAAGAATTGACCATTCTGCAGGAAGTCCTATTGGTGTTATTGCACCATATTCCATTTCTGTTTGGGTAACTGCCTCTTCCATACGAGCAAATGAAATTCTACGTGCATCTAAGGTACGTTTTGCTAAACCATTTACATCTGCACGGGTACTTCCTAAAATCACACAAGCAGCAAACCATTTTCTTTCTGCACGCTTTGCCTCTAATAGAACACAATTAGCAGCGTTTTCTATAGGAATTTGATAATTTGCACAAAATGCAGCAGTGTCTGACAAATTAGGATCTATTTCTGCAATACCTATTTTAGCGTTAGCAAAATTATTTAATAGCATTCGAGCAACTTTAGGAGCCATTAATTCTTTATATTCAACAGCAGGCTTTACCACTAGGGTGCCAACTTTAGTATCTATCATATAAAATACCTCATCAGTTTTTTAATTATGGGCTAAGGTAAATATAAATACATGAGTCTTATCAAAGATTTAGAGATTTTCACTGGAAGGACTTTATTATTGAAACTATTTGATTGACCCTAACAAAATCATCTTGGAGCAGAAAATGACCATATTAATTAAGCAGTTAGGAGAAAACGATTGGCAGGAGCTACGAGCAATTCGGCTTAAGGCACTTCAATCGGATCCGGCTGTCTTCGGCTCTAATTATCAAAAAGAAGCTGCTATGACTGAAGCTGATTGGAAAGACTGGCTTAGAACCGATGATGGAGCCATATTTATGCTTTATGACCATACAAGACCTATCGGCATGACGGGAATTGCTGTAGATCGAGATGATCCAACAAAGAAAAAAGCAATTTTATGGGGATCTTGGCTGGAATCACTTGCCAGAGGGAAGGGTTTATCCGAGATGATGTACCGGGAACGAATTGTATGGGCTAAGGAGCATCCTACTATCGAAAAAATTATTGTCTCCCATCGTGCTTCAAACTTGCGTTCAAAACATGCCAATCGAAAGCATGGATTTTTATTTACGCATAAAGAAAATAAAGTTTGGCCAGATGGTACACCTGATGAAAACATATTCTATGAACTTAGGATCAAACACCGGTGATCTCTTCAATGCCATTGAAGAGATCGGTTGGTTTTATTAATTGACAAACTATTGATATTTTTTACCGAACCTATATCTTTGGTTTTTTTACATAT
>ENA-OOMY01000041-OOMY01000041.1-viral-metagenome-genome-assembly--contig:-NODE-41-length-11439-cov-18.617486_pt1 | contig 11439 bp, 10 predicted proteins | sample MGYA00245307_ERZ501076 | MGnify/ENA primary metagenome ERZ501076 (study PRJEB25959, sample SAMN05341323) | viral metagenome | host: human-associated | place: USA: California | collected 2014-03-27 | study... | reverse complement strand
ATCTATTCGCAAGCCTGCCTATCAACAATGCACAGATTGCATCTAAGTAGTAACATAGTTGCTATCAATATAAATAAAACTCTATGCAGCAGAAAACTAAAATAGCGCCGTCAATTCTTTCAGCAGATTTTGCTCATCTTGGGCAAGAGGTGGAGGAAATAACAAAAGCAGGTGCGGATTATATACATATAGATGTTATGGATGGCCATTTTGTACCAAACCTTACAATTGGGCCAGTTGTTATAAAATCCATAAGAAAATACAGCAAGCTGCCGTTTGATGTGCATCTGATGATAAAGCCTGTCGAGCCTTACATAAAAGATTTTGCAGATGCAGGAGCAGATATAATCACAATACATTATGAAGCAACCACACATGTGCACAGAACTATAGAGATGATAAAATCACTGGGAAAAAAAGCGGGTATTTCAATAGTTCCGTCAACACCACATGACGTCCTTGAATACATAATAAACGAAGTTGATCTGGTTCTGGTAATGTCAGTAAATCCCGGATTTGGAGGGCAGAGTTTTATTCCTTCATCACTTGAGAAAATTTCTAGCATAAGAAAGATGATTGATAAATCGGGTCGCAAAATTGATCTTGAAGTTGATGGTGGAATAAACCCAGAAACTGCAAAGAAAGTTGTAAAAGCAGGTGCAGACGTACTTGTTGCAGGCTCCGCAATTTTTGGAAAAGATTCAAATAAATATCCAGAAATAATAAAAAGCTTAAGATCATAAAAATGTCAAAATATCTTGAAATCGCGGTTAAGGAACATGGCTCTGCCATCTCAGGTTTCTTTAAAACCCACAAAAAAGATTTAGAAATGTTGGCAAAAAGAATTTCCACCCGCTTCAAGAATGATAAAAAATTATTATTATGTGGGAATGGTGGCAGTGCCTGTGATGCGCTGCATATAGCTGGTGAATTTGTAGGCAGGTTTGTAAGTGATAGAAAGGCTCTTCCTGCAATTGCGCTCACCGCAGATAGCGGAATCTTAACAGCTATTGGCAATGATTATGGTTTTGAGAAAATATTTTCACGCCAGATTGAAGCTCTAGGAAAGAAAGGCGATGTACTGATAGCAATTTCAACATCAGGTTCCAGCCCAAATATTCTAGAAGCACTGAAAGCGGCAAAGAAACAGGGTTTATACACAGTTCTACTGACTGGAGAGAAAGGAAAGAAAAATAAAGATAAAGCAAATTTAACCCTTGCAGTTCCGTCTCTTTCAACAGCCAGGATTCAGGAAACTCATATAACTGCTTTGCAAATTCTAGTTGGACTTGTTGAAGAAGGGTTATTTAAAAAATGACAAAAAACAATAAAAAACAAAAGAATTTTGTTGCGAAACAGGAAACTGATCAAGACATCAGCAGCAGTGCAAACTCTGCTGCTCCGTCTGAAAAGTTAGGAAACTTTTCAGGTGGGGAAAAAATAACAGAAATAGGCGGACCAAAAGGACCGGAACCAACAAGATATAATGACTGGGAAGTAAACGGAAGGGTTAGCGACTTTTAAAAAATCATCTATTATATATTTCTTTTCCTATTTTCGTAAGTGCCTAAAATCCTTATTTATATAAACTCTACAGTTCGCACAACCGCCATAAATGTTTCACGTGAAACATTCTGGGATTATCCTTCTGGCTCAATAGGTAACAGGAAGTGGTGATAAAAAACTAAGATGCAAATTGCTCTTTGATAATTCTTTCTTCTAATGAGTGGTTGGCATCAAAAAGCAGGGTGAGTTTTTTGGCTTTTTCCTTTGATACTTCAACAGAAACAACATCCCTTATTTCAGTAAAATCTGATACCGCACTGACCGGCCTTTTCTTAGCCTCCATTATATCAAACTTGATTGATACATTATTTGGGAGCAACGCGCCTTTCCACCTTCTTGGCCTGAAAGGACTGATAGGAGTTAAGGCCAAAGTCTGTGAAGTGAGCGGAACTATGGGACCGCCAGCAGAAAGATTATAAGCCGTGCTGCCTGCAGGGGTGGCAATTAAAATTCCATCACAAACCAACTCATCCAGCCTTACTTTTCCATCAACAGAGATTTTTATTTTTGCGGTTTGCTTTGTTTCGCGCAAGATAGAAACTTCATTTATGGCAATTGCGTTTGTAACATTCCCGTCAATTGATTTTGCTTTCATCTTGAGCGGGTTTATAACTGTAGGCTTAGCATTCCAAATCCTGTCAAAAAGATTTTCTTCATTATACTCATTCATAAGAAAGCCAACTGTCCCGCAGTTCATCCCATAAAATGGTACATCTTTATCTATATAATCATGAAGCGTGTGGAGCATAAAACCATCACCTCCCAGCACAACAATGAGGTCAGGCGAAAAACTTTTCGCTTTTCTTTTATCTCCAATATCAACAAAACCGTAATTCTTTATTACTTTTGCAAGGGCTTTCTGAGCCTTGGATGACTCATCTGCAAGCACCCCTACTGATTTTAATTTATTTTTCCCGTGTTCCATATTATTAGAATTTACTATAGAATCACTTTTAAGGTAAGTAAAAATAATAAAAAGGTTCCGTAATGGTAAAGAAAAATAAGGCAAACCCTATGTGGGGCGGGCATTATGATGAGGCTCCTGCAAAGATTTTGCAGAAGATAAATCAATCCATCTCTTTTGATAAAAAATTATATAGGGAAGATATCGAAGGCTCGATTGCACACTGCAAAATGCTTGCGAAACAGAAAATAATTTCTGAGAAAGAAGGAAAAGCAATTATCGAAGGGCTTGGAAAAATCAGAAAAGAAATAGAAGATAAGAAATTTAAATTCAGGAAAGACCTTGAAGATATTCACATGAATATCGAAAATAGGTTGAAGGAATTGATTGGTGATACAGCAGGAAAACTGCACACTGCAAGATCAAGAAACGACCAGGTAGCGGTTGATTTCAGACTTTGGGTTAAAAAAGCATTCCTGAGATTAGATGATAATTTACAAAAACTTCAGGCAGCATTAATTGAAAGAGCAGAAGATTATGCAGACACCATAATGCCAGGATTTACTCATCTGCAACCGGCACAACCTGTAACCCTTGGCCACTACCTTCTTGCTTATACAGAAATGTTTGGGCGTGACAGAAGCAGAATAAAAGATGCGATAAAAAGACTTAATGAATCTCCACTAGGTGCTGCTGCACTTGCCGGAACATCATTCCCAATTGATAGAGATTTTACAGCAAAACAACTTGGGTTTGATAGGCCAATGGCAAATTCTATCGATGCGGTTTCAGACAGGGATTTTGCTTTAGAGTTCTTATCAATAGCATCAATTTGTTCGGTACACCTTTCAAGGATTGCTGAAGAATTTGTAATATGGTCAACTCCGCAATTTGGTTTTATCAGACTATCTGAAAGTTTCACAACAGGCAGCTCCATCATGCCTCAAAAAAGAAATCCGGATGCGGCTGAATTGGTGCGGGGGAAATCGGGCAGGATTTTTGGTTCCCTAACCTCCCTTCTTACAACAATGAAGGGTCTGCCACTCGCTTACAGCAAAGACATGCAGGAAGATAAAGAAGTTGTTTTCATAGCAGAAGAAAATATTGAATTATGTGTTCTTGCCATGGAAGGAATGGTGAAAGATTTTATTGCCGATAAGAAAGCTCTTCTTGAATCTTCAAGCCTTGGCCATACAACAGCAACCGATATTGCAGATTGGCTGGTGCAGAATTTAAAAATTCCTTTCAGGGATGCCCATCACATAACTGGAAAAATAGTTCAGATTGCCGAAAAAAGAAAATGCAGGCTTGATGAAATTCCACTTTCGGATATGAAAAAATTCTGCCCTCAAATCAACAAGTCAATATACGAAGTTTTATCTCCTGAGAATTCTGCAAAAAGCAGAAAATCTTTTGGTGGCACCGCACCAGATCAGGTGAAAAAACAGATTTCTGAGGCTAGAAAAAAATTGTAATTACAATAGGTTGTCCATTAACTATTTATTAATACTTTTATAGTATCATTACTATAATTTGAATTGATAGGAGATTTTATGGGGGCTAATTTCGATAAACTTGGACTTAATGATAGAGCAATGGTGACTAGGTATACCGATGACCTTCTAGGAAGATCTGTATTAGGACCAGAGGGTTTTCGTGACGTTACGGGACCCGTATTTCTTGCTAGACCACAAGGAATGAATGATGACCAATTTGTAGCTTTTGCAAGAGAAACTATTGGGGAAGGCTTAGCTTCTTCAACAGGAGCTCTAGATGCCGTTAGAAGCTGGAACACTAGGCTTAATCAAGACATGAAAAGAGTAAAAGCTGAAACTAACAGAGAAGAACAAGTAGAAAGGAATTTTACTGCCAGATTTGGTACAAGAAGAGATTTTGGACCAGAATAATTATTTCCTAAGTAACCTGAGTCTTAGCGCATTCAATTTTATAAAACCTGCAGCGTCGCGCTGGTCGTAAACACTATCTTCTTCAAATGTAACATACTCCTGGCTGTAAATACTATTTGGAGATTTTCTGCCCACAACAACAACATTACCCTTATATAATTTCAAGCGCACAACACCGCTTACATTGTCCTGAGACTTATCTATCATCTCCTGAAGCATTTTTCTTTCCGGGCTCCACCAGTAGCCGTTATAAATTAACTCTGCATATTTTGGCATGAGCTCATCTTTCAGATGTGCCGTGTTCCTATCAAGAGTTATTGATTCAATAGCACGGTGGGCATAAAGCAGTATTGTTCCACCTGGAGTTTCATATACCCCGCGTGATTTCATCCCCACATACCTGTTCTCAACAATATCAAGCCTGCCTATGCCATTCTTTCCACCAAGCTCATTAAGTTTTGTAAGAAATGCCGCTGGCGAAAGTTTTTTACCATCAATCGCGACAGGATCACCTTTTTTGAATTCAATCTCAATATAAGTTGGTTTATCTGGAGCTTTCTCCGGAGAAACTGAGCGTGTGAACATTTCCTCATCTGGCTCTGTCCAAGGATCTTCAAGAGCTTTTCCTTCATAAGAAATATGAAGTAAGTTAGCATCTGTTGAATATGGAGCCTCTCCCCTCTTCCCCTTAGCAATTGGAATCTGGTTCTTCTCAGCGTAATCAATAAGCTTTGTACGGGAATTCAAATCCCACTCACGCCACGGCGCGATAACTTTTATATCTGGCTTAAGTGCATAATAGCCAAGCTCAAAGCGCACCTGGTCATTACCTTTTCCTGTTGCTCCATGTGCTACAGCATCTGCTTTTGTTTCTTTAGCAATTTCTATCTGTCTTTTAGCAATAAGCGGCCTTGCAATTGAAGTTCCAAGAAGATATTGCCCTTCATAAACCGTATTTGCCCGAAACATTGGGAATACATAATCACGCACGAACTCTTCACGCAAATCCTCAACATAAATCTCGCGCACGCCCATCATTTTGGCTTTTTCACGCGCAGGCTCAAGCTCTTCACCCTGCCCTAAATCTGCTGTGAACGTAACAACCTCACAGCCATAATTCTCTTTAAGCCACTTCAGGATTATCGAAGTATCAAGACCACCTGAATATGCCAGCACTACTTTTTTAATTTTTTTAGACATAACTAATAAATCATAATAGATATTTTTCAGTAAGTTAGCGTGATATTAGTTAAAGAAAAAGATAAAGCAATAAATTTATGTTGCCTTTATCTGGAATAAACATTAGAACTTGCGGAATTTTGTGTAGATGTTGGTTATGTAGTTGTTTTAGGTTATGAAATTAGTTCTCGATGATGGCAAGGTTTTTGAAGGTAAGTCATTCGGATTCAATAAGGAAGTCCAAGGAGAAGTGGTTTTTAATACAGGGATGACTGGTTATGTTGAAACCCTAACTGACCCATCTTACAGAGGCCAGATTTTAGTTCTTACCTACCCAATACAGGGAAATTACGGTGTACCAAAAGGTCCATTCGAATCAAATAAAATCCAGGTTCAGGGATTAATCGTTTCTCATTATTCGGAAAATCCTAGCCACCATGCGGCAATAAAATCTCTTGGGTTCTGGCTTAAGGAAAATAAAATTCCTGCGATTTGTGGGGTGGATACCAGGTTCATAACCCGCCACCTGAGGCAGCATGGCGCCATAATGGGTAAAATCACCTATCCTGAAAACAAGAATCATAAAATTGAATCCGTAGATATGAACCATGTTATTGATATAGTGGTTGAAAATAAAATTGTGAAATATACAGGTGGTGATAAAAAAATTTTGCTCATAGACACTGGGGCAAAAGAAAATATTGTCCGCTCTCTGCTTAAAAGAAAAGCTACAGTAATAAGAGCGCCATGGAATTCAAATTGGGAAGATTTGGTTGATGAAGTAAGTGGTGTGTTCCTGACAAACGGCCCTGGTGACCCAATTGATGCAGGAGCAGGACTGATTGAAAGAATAAGAAAGATATTATCAAAAGACATCCCTATTTTTGGCATCTGCTTTGGTCACCAACTTCTTTCACTTGCTGCGGGGGCGCGCACATACAAAATGAAATACGGTCATAGGTCGGTTAACCAGCCGGTGCAGGATGTAACCACAGGCAGATGTTATATTACCAGCCAGAATCATGGTTATGTTGTGCAAAGTGAATCTCTACAGAAAGATTGGCAGGACTGGTTTATAAACTTGAATGACAAATCAAATGCCGGGATCAGGCATAAAACAAAACCTATCCGCTCTGTACAGTTCCACCCTGAAGCATCTCCAGGACCAAACGATACATCATTCCTTTTTGATGATTACATTAAACTTGTACATAAAATCGGAAAAGGAAAAAAAGTTTCAAAGAAAATAGATAAATTACTTGAAATAAAAGTAGCTAAGGCATGACCAAGAAAAATGTAAAATATAAACCAAAGAAAGTCCTGTTACTCGGTTCAGGAGCTTTAAAAATTGGGCAGGCCGGAGAGTTTGATTATTCAGGTTCTCAGGCGCTTAAAGCCCTGCGCGAAGAAGGTGTTGAATCGGTACTTATAAACCCAAACATCGCTACAATCCAGACAGATGAAGGAATGGCGGATGCCGTATATTTTCTGCCTGTTGAACCTTATTTTGTTGAACAGGTAATCAAAAAAGAAAAGTGCGATGCCATAATGCTTAGCTTCGGTGGACAGTCTGCACTTAACTGCGGACTAGCCCTGGAAGAAAAAGGAATATTAAAAAAATATGGGGTTAAAGTTCTTGGCACTCCGGTGCGTGCAATAAAAGACACCGAGGACAGGGAATTATTCATAAACAGGCTTGATGAAATTGGTGTAGTAACCGCAAAAAGCAAAGCCGTAAAATCAACAAAAGAAGCTTTAGCCGTTGCAAAATCAATTGGGTTTCCTGTTATGCTGCGCTCAGGATATGCACTTGGAGGACAAGGTTCAGGGATTGTTTATAATGAAGAGGAGTGCAGAAAGATTGCTGATGTCGCATTTGCTTCAGCACCACAGATACTTGTTGAAGAATGCCTGAAAGGCTGGAAAGAAATTGAATATGAAGTGGTGCGTGATGGTGCTGATAACTGCATCACTGTATGCAACATGGAAAATTTTGACCCGATGGGAATTCATACCGGCGAATCAATAGTTGTTGCACCATCGCAGACATTGGATGACTACGAATACCAGATGCTCCGCGATATCGCGATAAAGACAATCAGGCATCTTGGTATTGTTGGCGAGTGTAATATACAATATGCACTTGATCCTAAATCTCGCCAATACAGAGTTATAGAAGTTAATGCAAGACTCTCCCGTTCTTCCGCTCTTGCTTCAAAGGCAACTGGTTACCCGCTTGCCTATGTAGCAGCAAAAATAGCACTTGGATTTACACTTCCTGAAATCCCTAACTCAATTACAAAAGTAACCACTGCATTCTTTGAGCCAGCGCTTGATTATATAGTGTGCAAATTCCCGCGATGGGATTTAGATAAATTTGACCAGTCGAGTAAAATTATCGGCAGCGAGATGAAAAGTGTCGGCGAAGTTATGGCAATAGGCCGCTCTTTCCCTGAGGTTCTGCAAAAAGCAATCAGGATGCTGGAAATCGGCGCAGATGGTTTGGAGATTGGAAAATATAAATTCAAAGACCTGGTAAGTGAACTCAAAAACCCAACCCCAAAAAGAGTTTTTGCTATTGCAGAAGCCTTTGCAAAAGGGATGTCGGTTGATGAAGTTTTTAACCTCACTTCTATTGATAAATTTTTCCTGTATGAAGTAGAAAGAGCCATAAAATTAAACAAAAAGATTGGCACCCTAAAATCAAAAGGTGGGGTAAAATCTTTAAGTGACGAATTCTTGCGCGAACTGAAACTTGCCGGCTTTTCAGACAGAATGATTGCAAAACAAATCGGCAGTGATGAAGAAAAGGTCAGGAATCATCGATGGAAACTGGGCATAAGGCCAAAGATATCGCAGATTGATACTTTAGCTGCGGAATATCCCGCTGAAACTAATTTCCTATATCTTTCATACAACGCAATAGAACATGATATACCCGTTACAAAGCAGAAGAAAATAATCGTTCTTGGTTCCGGATGTTACAGGATTGGCTCCAGCGTAGAGTTTGACTGGTGCGCTGTAAGCGCTGTTAATGCCGCAAGAAAATTGGGCTATGAAGCAATACTTCTAAACTGCAATCCAGAAACCGTTTCTACAGATTATGACATATGTGAAAAACTGGTGTTTGATGAAATATCATTAGAGACCGTACTGGAATTATATAACATAGAAAAACCAAATGGCGTTTTGATCTCCATGGGCGGGCAAACACCAAACAATCTTGCCATAAAACTACATGAAGCTGGAGTAAAGATTCTTGGCACCTCTGCTGCTTCAATTGATATTGCTGAGAACCGTTCAAAATTTTCTGCATTACTGGATAAATTAAATATCGAGCAGCCAAAATGGGCTAAATTTTCTGATATAAACACACTTGAAAAAACCACCGATTCTTTGGGCGGATATCCTGTTGTGGTTCGCCCTTCTTATGTTTTATCTGGTGCCGCAATGCGTATCGCATCATCGGAAAATGAATTGGTAGAATTCCTTACAAAAGCTGCCGACATATCCAAAGAGCATCCTGTAGTGATTTCAAAATTCGAAGAATTCTCTCGTGAGATCGAGTTTGATGCAGTGGCAGATAAGGGTGAGATACTGATATGGGCATTATCAGAACATATTGAGGATGCGGGGGTTCACTCAGGTGATGCAACGCTAGTCATACCGCCACAAAGATTAAATGTTGAAGTAATGAAGGGCGCACGGGAAATAGCTGAGGCGATTGCAAAGAATCTAAAGATTACTGGGCCTTTTAATATCCAGATGTTATCAAAAAATAATGATATTAAGGTCATAGAATGTAACTTAAGAGCCTCAAGAAGTTTTCCTTTTATATCTAAGGCATTAAAAATAAACTTCATCAGCGAAGCTACTAAAGTAATGCTTGGTGAGGATCCTAGCGGCATTGAGCAACCAAGACTTCTTGGCCTAGATTATGTTGTTGTGAAATCCTCCCAATTCTCATTCAGCCGCTTGAAGGGCGTTGACCCAAGGCTCAGGATTGAAATGGCTTCAACTGGTGAAGTTGGGTGTTTCGGGCGTGATACTGAAGAGGGGTTATTAACCTCAATGATTTCTGTAGGCTTCAAAGTTCCAAAGAAAGCTGTGTATATTTCAATCGAACCAACCGGCCATAATTACAACATATATAACGAAGTAAGGTTGCTGCAAAAATTAGGGTTAGAAATTTATGCCTCAGAAAAAACCGCAAAGAATCTTGAGCATCACAGAATAAAATGCACTGCTGTAAAAGAAGTGGCACAAAATAAAAAAGAAGATTCAGAAGCAGTAAAATTATTAAAAACAAAGAAGGTTGATTTTGTAATATCCATACCTGAAATAAGCCAGGTAAAAACCCCTGTTGAAGGATACAACATAAGAAGGACAGCTTCAGAAATGGCCATACCTTTGATCACCGACATATGGCTAGCCAGAAGAATTATTCTCGCAATGAAAAAATATAAAACTTCTGAAATTGCCATAAAGTCGTGGAAAGAATATACTGCTACAGAAAAAAGAAAGAAACTTGCTACTTGAGTTGATGGTAAAGCTTTCAGAAAATATAAATCGTGCAATTACTGATGCGATGTATTTTTATTCTATTACTCTTGACCCACAAATACTAAAGGCGGCCAGAATCATAGACAATACAGACCTTTTTGATTTAGATAAAATAGGAGAGCAATTCACGGCCGCAAGAAGGGCTTTGCAGAAAAAAAGTTTTAGCAAGGATGAATTTGCAAAAATGCTGCAAAAGGCCGGGGAAGATTTACAGGAAAGGGGTGGTTTTGAACAGCTTGATGAAAGCTTAGAAAGTCAAATGGAATTACAAAGAACGCGATCTGGAAAAACACCAATTCCTATTCATAAAAGAGCGGGTGTGAATTCTGAATTGTGTGAATTTGCAGGCTATGCCATAAACGCCCTCAGACTGGTATTATTGATTGACCTCTTGCAGAAAAGAGAATCCGATCAACAGCAAAGACACTATATGAATATATTAAAGAACAGAATGTATCTTGCGGTATTCCAGGAGTTATTCCATTCAGAATATGGCTTGGCAAATCAAGAGCAAAGTGGTAGGCCTAATCCATATAACGAAACTATGAAAGGAAAGGCAGAAAAAGTAGGGGTTTATCCACCAGAGAAAAGAAAAAGAATTATGAAGGATGAAATAAGCGACAAAGAAAGGGCATTTGATTTTTTAGGAACAATAATGGGACAAGTTATAAATTCATTCAGGGAAAATGAAGCATATAGAAATTGTGGCATACCAACTTTTAACAATACAATTAGGAATATATGACCCAGTATTACAAAGGATGGAAAGAATTTAAGGAAAAACCTTTAAAGGAAAAGTTTAGTTTTTTTAAAAAGAAAGGTGAGATATTTTCACTTATCTACGCCCAACAGTTAGATCGCTCTTATACTAACGAACTATTTAAGTTGGCGGATAAAATAAGAAAAATATCTACTACCAAAAAAGGGGCGGATAGGCTCCAGACATTACTTTCCGACAAGCGCGCCATGCTGTTCTTTGTCCAGCCATCAACTAGAACATTCCTTTCATTCCTTAACGCATGCCATATCTTAGGAATAAAAACTTCAGAGATACGCGATACCACCACCTCATCAGAAATAAAGGGTGAGTCTCCTGAAGATACTATAAGAACTTTTTCAAGCTATGTTGACCTGATAATAGTGCGTCACAAGGAAGAGGGTTTTGCAGAAAAATCTGCTTGGGTACTAGGACAATCAAAACGCCCATTACCAATAATAAATGGCGGCGCCGGAAAAGATGAGCACCCAACACAGGCCTTGCTTGATTTATATACGCTGGAAAGATCATTTAAGAAAAAGGGCGGGATTGATGGAAAAAAA
>ENA-OOMY01000040-OOMY01000040.1-viral-metagenome-genome-assembly--contig:-NODE-40-length-11798-cov-2.344786_pt1 | contig 11798 bp, 9 predicted proteins | sample MGYA00245307_ERZ501076 | MGnify/ENA primary metagenome ERZ501076 (study PRJEB25959, sample SAMN05341323) | viral metagenome | host: human-associated | place: USA: California | collected 2014-03-27 | study... | reverse complement strand
AAAAAAAGACATCCTGGTCTTTGTGATAAGCTATTTCTTTTAAACAATTTAGATAATCATGATAAAAATCTTCCTGTAGCAAATTTTTATTGCGAGCAGTTAGTGGCATATTTACTATCATTAGTCTGATTTTTTGCTCGCGACATAGCTCTACAATAAGTTCTAAAAATTTTAGCTGTGTCTTGATTGTCCTTGATGATATCCCAAAATATCTTCCATTATACTCTTTAAGGGATAATTGCATTTTATTCTTTTTGAGGTTAGCTGAATTTACGGAATTAGTGCTTGGCACAAAGTTATTTTGTTCAATAATTTGTGGGTGAATAAACCACTTGATCAATAAATCTACGAGCCATGTTCTGTTCTTATAAAGATAGCAATGGTGCTCCGCAATAAAATTCAAATACGAACTCATAGTAGGTAAGAAATACTTACTTGAAGATAGTAGATCTGCATCGTCGTAAAAAAAGTCAAATATGGGTGTTAGATTTGCTGCACTAACGCCACTGTCATAAAATGATCTAGGAGCACAATCTACAACTACCCATGCTGGCTTAGTCTTTATTTGTTTTATATGCTTACTCAAAAGCAAGAAGTAATCTGAAACCATTGCTGCGCCTGCGCCTAAGTCACAAACATTCCAAATAGACGACGTTGCATTCCTTAGCCTTTCCTCCATATAGATTGCCGAGTGATAGTGATTTGGGTCCGCCGGACAATAATTATCCAAAGTTCGGTCCAAATCCCAAACTGGATAGATTATTAGTGATGAGCCCAATAAAATAAGCTTGTGTCCCGGTTTTTCGAACTGCGCTGTCCCAATATTGTTCAACCCGGTAAAGTCAAAAGCTACTGCGTTTCTCATTTTTGCAGATAGAGCATAGCGACAATCAATCAAATAGAGGACTAGGTTTAAAAGTACAAACACAATGCAAGCAATAATGAAGGTAGACAGTGAGTGTTTACTAAGAATTGATTGACGAATTTGGAATAATGAGGAATTTCGTTTTAACGTTTGCATGGTCACACATATATAAGTCCCAGCCAAACCGACATTTTATCAATCATTGATAACCCTTAGAGCTATTTCAAATAAATCACTTAACTAATCCCTGTAACTTTGCTTGCAAGGCGGTCTTAAAGTCACCAGCTTTAAATGCAGAAACAGCAATGTTGTCCGAAACCTTGGCTGTTAAGCCATCCTTCAACCCTGGACACATTGCCAAGTATTCACGGGCCTGGCTAAAAAAATTCTCTGCTTCTTTAGCCTGTCCCATGTTCTCTTTGATTAATCCAAGATCATTATATATTACTGCGAGATCATACCTAACCACGCTTCCTAACTCAGTTAGCATCGGCGTTAGTTGATTAAGCAAATCAGATGCTTTTGCAAACTCTCCATGCTGGAGATAAAATCTACCGGCAAAAGCCAAAACAAATATCCGTTGTGAAATATCTAACTTTCTTGCCGAATCACTACTTTTTAGAGTATCATAAAATTGATCGTATCCAATTTTTGCAACTTTAGTATCACCAAACTCTAGAAAAGATTCCGCAAGTAATCCTTGAGCTAGCAATGTCTGCCCCGGCACGTCGTTATTCCTAGACTCCAACATACTGAGGTCTCTCATTACTGTCATCGCTTTTAATGCAGCATCTCTCGCGGTAGCTGCGTTTGCTGCATAAACTAGACCATTTTCGCGCAGTATTTGAGTGGTAATAAATTTTCCGTGCTTTTTTAAGAGATCTTGCTGCTGATTTCTTTGAATTTGGTTCGGGGTAGGGATTACAGTATTTGCCAATAGACAAGATTCAGCGTATGAATTATACACATAGACAGTGGTCATTGAACTACTTGCTTTCAACCGATCGATAACACTTCCTGTTCGGTAATACCACAAGGAGGCTTCTTCATAATTTCCAACTTTCTTATTCGAATCTGCAACCCTAAGGAACAATTCGGAAACTTGTTTTAACAGTGGTGTATCTTTAGGCTCATTTGGTGTCTGCAGCTTTGTCCAGACGACTTCGGCTAGTTTTTCATCCGTTACCCTAACAGACGTATCTATTATGGGTTTAAATGGCAACTCACGATTAGCTATATTCATATCAAAAAAAGGGAGACCAAAAAGGAGAATCAAACCCAGTATTGCCGCTAATATCAATGCTATAGACGCTATGGACAGAATTGAGCCGACAGTTATTTCAGATGATTTGATGCGTTTAGAAAGAACCGGTTTACAGACTCCTCTAATTAATTGAGATTGAAATAACCATGCTCTCTCGATTGCGCAACGGATTTTATTTGTTCTTCCAGCTCTAGCTTGTTCTGAATATAGCTGCACCAACTCTAGCTCGCGTCCAAGCTCATCCATTTTCTGATATCGATCTTTTGGCTCTTTTTTTAGACATTTAAAAATGGTTTTTTCCATCTTTTTGGCTAGTATAGGATCAGGATCTATATCGTCTAGCCTTTCTGGTGTCTCGTTAGTATGCTTGGACATAGTAGACAATGCATCATGGCCTTTCAGTGGCAAATGCCCTGCCAGTATCTCGTACATTAGCACTCCCATAGAGTAAATATCTGAGCGGGTATCTATTTTCTCACCACGACACTGTTCTGGGCTCATATACGTTGGAGTGCCAAAAATATCGCCCGTATTTGTAAGTTGCGTTGCTCCAACGGTCGTTTCACTAATTATTTTGGCTATGCCAAAGTCAACTATTTTCACGACATTACCTTCTCTTATCAGCATGACATTGCTTGGCTTAAGATCTCTATGGACGACATCTCGCTGATGGGCATAAGAAAAAGCATCGGTTATCTGTAACAAAATAGGTAGCGCTCTGTTTATCGCTAACTTGCCTTCTGTAGTATAAATATCCGAAAGAGAGCAATCCAGATAGTCCATAACCATAAACGGACGCCCATCAACTTCACCAGCATCGTATACTTCAACAATATTTTTATGAGCCAGCCGTTTTGCTACTGTAACCTCATTTTGAAAGCGTTTGTAATGTTCCTCTTTATCCATGAGGCGAGCTAAAAGAATTTTGCATGCAACTATCCGCCCAACGCTCTTTGTTCTTATAGGGTTAATTGGATTATCGCCAGCAGCACTTTCTATTCTAGATTTGAAGACATAACTAGTACCGCCTCCGCCTACAAATTCTAGAATTTTATAAGTACCACCATAACCAATAATAACTTTATCCAAGAGTCGCTTTGCTTCTTCTGGGACATTAGATGGTTTCATAATAGGCTTGCCAGGTAATTGTGTCTTTCGTGTAGGTTGTTAATATGGTTGATTATTTGGGAATTAGTTGTTTTGCCTAAGATTAGGAACCTCACATATTACTTACCAGTTTTGCTCGAAATTTATCACATGCAACCATAGTTAATAAATATTCAAAGTGGGTATGTAAAAAAACAGATATTGAGTTTATAACCTGCACGCAAAGCATTTATTATGAGTCGCTCAAGTGACTTGATAAAATTTGAATAGCTAAAAATTGTCAGTATTATTTAGTTTATGAAAGGGAGTATGTGTTGAAAATTTTTGCGAATTTTCTAGTTTTATTATCGATCAGTTCCTTTTCTTTCTCTGCTGTTACGGCACAAACTGAAGAAAACGGTTGGGTCTTTACGCAATACAGCAAAGTTCTGGGCAATCAGTACCTGTATTTGAGCACATCCGGTGCTAAATGCATCAACCAGAGGATGGAGTAGGTTGGATAGCAATTTCACCAGATTGGAATATCACTTTTTTCAATAACAAGACGAAACTATACTATCCCTGCTCATACAATACTTGGACTGAAACAGTCAACAAATACAAAATAACTCCATCAGACATTAAATGGGTGAAGGTTAATAGCAGCTACATAGCCAAAATAAAAGCAAGCGAGTATAAGGCGAGCAACATTAGTAAGAAGTCGCAAGAGCAAAATAACGCCATACCTACATCATTAACCTGTTGGTTTGCTGATGAAATTAAGATGCCAGGCAAATTAGCTCAGTTGATTAATTCTATTTGTGGGTTATCGGCATCAGATTCAATACCACTGCGAATAAGCTATTACGACACGAACAATGAGATTATGGTGCTGAACACTTATCGGCAACAACAAGCTAAAATTCCCGAGCAAACGTTTTATTTGCCAAGCAATTATAAATTGGCTAATAGTCTAACAAAAGTCCTCCTTAACGAGAAGAAGACCAAGTCCTTATTTGATGCAGTTTATCAAAGTAATAAAAAAGCCGCTATGGTAAAAGCTTTGGGCAAAGATCCAAGTGTTTCTGGAAGCAATTTATCTTTGGATAAGATACCCGAGCACATGACTTGGAATGGTAAAACTATAACCAAAGAAGAAATAAAAAAGGCAATGAACAAATTTATCAATCAGTCCAAATGAATTACAGCATTGTATCTTTGAGCAGCAGCCATATCTCATTAGTACTGGATAGAATATTATGTGAAAAGCCTTTATGAGGGTGCTATTCAATTTAAATTAGAAGGCTTGTTTGATGTTCACATATAAATAATACTTTACGGTGCGCTCACTTGCCCGCAAACTGGGTAGGAAGTAAGTCCAAGTATATTTCCTTTGTTGTCCAAAGCGGCTAGATGGACTTCAAAATAACCGGTTTCTAAATCGCTCTTAGCAACGGTGAATTCTCCCTGTAGCTCTGGCAATTTTCTACGCTTGGCGGCATTGGTAGAAAGGTGATTACTAGTAAAAGTGTTTTCTTCGTGTTCAAACCAGAAGTTAGGTTTTGAGATTTCGTAGACCACTGTTTGTGCTCCACTGATTTGGCTCGCATCATAACAAAAGCAATAACTTTGGCCATGTGCAGAATGACAGACGCCAGCCTCGTCTTCGCCTGGACCATTTTTATATGAGTAACCTAGTACGGGTATCATATTTGCTGGGTTTATGAAGGTAATGCTGTTAATCTCTAATTTGTATGCACCTGGCGACCCACAAATTTTGAGCTGATCGACAGAATTGCATAACAACCATGATTTATGCTCACTTAGATTGAATAAATATTTATGTGTTCCACCGTCAATAATAAGTGGTTGGATTAGAGATCCATGATCGAGAATAGCATTGGAGTTTTGTGAGCGCCATTGCAATTGTAACCAGCCGTTTTGCTTATATTCTTTGTAAATAGGGTTTGCTTTTATTGATAATTCAAGCAGGCACTCTTTTGTGGTTGGAATCTCTTGGTTAGATAGGACTATAGATTTGATTTTAGTCGGATCGCTTTGAGCCAATCCTGAACATTCACTTGAATCTTTCAGCAAAGAGTTGGATGACTTGCTCGTCAGATAATCTTGAAATTCAATTCTTTTTAAATGACCCAAGTCAGAGCAGTCTATACAGAACTGAGAAAGAAACCTTTCTAACTTATTGTTTTGCTTGTGAGATAATAAATTTCTTTGCCAAGCAAAAAATACATAGCGGTCTTTATTATTAAGGAGCCGTTTAAGACGTGCGCAATTGAGCAAATCTGAATCACCGTATAGTACCGGTTCCAAAGTTATCATTGGATGTGAAATCTTATGCCCTAGCGAGCACAATAAGCTCAAAGTATTGCCGTTATATAACATATGTGCGCCCTTATACGTCGGTGGAATATTGATCAAAACAAGCTTTTTCTCGGATTCTAAATGTTTTCTTTTTGTTTTAAAAAAGCTTGTTGTAATTCTTTTAACTCATTGCCGGCACAGCGCCAGGGAAGGTTATTTATATAAGCTGTGAAAGTGAAAGTAAGCAGGATAATCATGCGTAAACATAAACTAGAAGAATCTATTAGCTTAGTGAATGCTTGTTTATGGCTATCCATTGGTTCGTTTGCCAGCAGAAATGCTTTACCATTGTTATGTACTATGGGTGTCAGAAATAATGATAGTAAAAAGCAAACTGGAGCTGATGCCAGATATATAAGACGACTGCCTTGTAAATTAGATGTCAAATCAAATACCTGATATGTCGGCAAAAGGCAGATGACAAACCATAAGAGTCCGAAACAAATGAGCTTATAGGGAATTAGGTAAACTCGCTTATTTAAAAGGCGTAAGACAAAAAGAATAGTAGCTAAGGTATAGGAAATGACCAAAAGACGTCTTAAAAAGTGATGAGGTGAAAATAAATCATCATTAAATGGAAAAACTAATTTAGCTAGTGAAGATTCTCCGAAAAATCTACTCACAAAACTTAGACTTAGACCGGCTCCGATAGAACCCGAATAGCCGCCATAGAGAGTTCCTAAAACCAATGTTCTTATTGCAAGATATATGCCGAGGAGCATCCAATAAGGTACTGTTATTTTTATTGCTGAAACAAATCTTTCTCCAAAGCTTTTGCTACTGTGGTCAAATACAAACAACCAGAGCCAGAGCGCAATTGGTAAAGTAATAGCGATTTCCTTTGAAAGGAGGCTACAAAAGTAGCAAGCAAGCGAACACCATAGAGTTATATGCTTGATAGAAAAAATTTGTTTTGCAGTTGACGGGCTTTTATTATACTTAAAAAACAATAGAAAAGCCGCTAAATAGAATATGGTTGCTACGCTGTCAACTCTGCCGATTATCCAAGTTACCGCCTCTGGATGAAGAGGATAAACAGCAAAGAATATTGCAGCAATGGTAGATATTATTTGAGATTGCCTTTCTTCAAAAATGGCAGTTATTTCACGAGCTAAAAGATAAAGAAGCAGCGTTGAAACAATTTGAAAGAACAAATTGCTCAAATGAAAACCGATAGCATTGTTGCGCCAAAAAAAGTAATCAAATGCTAGGGTTAGAGTAATTAGAGGTCGATAGAACTGGGTGCCCATTGCCTGCATCCAATTTGTATGAAAATTGCTAAGCACAAGAAGCGGTTGTCTATGAAACACATCAGAAAGATAACTCATATGAATAAAATCATCGGCTAAAAAATAACCGTTAATACTTGGAAAATAAAGCACCAAGTTTGTGATGCATAGAGTAGCCATTACAAATAAATTGAATCTACCTATTCCAAAACTTAAGCGCTGTTTCTTATTGTCATTCATTTAATAACTTTAGACGGAGTAGGTTCGATTCTAGTAAACTATGATATTGTACACAGCAATTTAATCATGAACTTGATAAAAGTACTTTAAATGAAGCAATCGAGAGAACTCGGTGAGGCAACTATATGCAAAATAAGATAACAGCAAAGATAGAAATTATTAGTTTCCTTCTTGCCCTATTGATCCTGACATTTGCTAACATCTTGATATATTTGTCAGATGTGCGTAGAGAATCCAAAGCCATAGATGGTCTTGCCAGCTGGTGGTTAGCAAAGGCATACTTTGCCGAATCAAAACCACCGGATATTGTTGTATTGGGCAGCTCTCAACTATGGCCGGTACTAGGCGCTGATGCTTATGTCTTTGATAGGGTTGTTGATATTACAGGCGATCATCGTTCACGCGTCCTTGAACATGATATTCGTGCACTTCTAAATAAAAACTGGCGAGTATTTATTGGTGCGCTTCCTGGGGCAATGATTTCTGATCAATTGGTTACTTCTCGGGCATTGTTTTCGAAGAAATATAAACCCAAGCTTGTGGCTATAACATTCTCTCCTAGAGACTTTATTGATAATTACTTTCCATCAGCAACATCCACCGAAGCTTTTGTGTTCTTCTCTAGATACACCGATCCAAACTCGTTGCGCAATGATTTAGACAAAATTCGTACAGAGAAATATGGGGTTAAACAGACTCATAATGGTGCCTTTAAAAATAGGTCATCATTTACTTTAAGTGAACCATTTGAACACATTTATCCTGGCGAAATTATTAGTTGTTCCGGGGATGATTACGCATTTAAAAATAATATCGAAGAATACAAGCAAAGGTACAAAAATCCCATGTCGTCACAATTAACCACGCAAATAGATGCTTTTGATTCTTTGCTCAAATACTTAGCAGAGCAGCACATTCAAGCGGTAGCCTTTAATTCTCCGATTTCAGCAGCTAACAGGAAGTTATTGCCCAATGATTTTTGGAAATATTACAATGATCGGATAAGTGAAAGTTGTAAAAAAATGGTGCTGATTTTATTAGTGCCGATCGAGTTGTATTACCCTTTGAGGAGAATGAGCGTTTCGATGATATTCACTTGAATTTGGCTGGTGGTCTAAGATGGTCAAGGGTGCTTGCTGTATACACAGCTAACAAATTTATGCTTGGACGAACATACCAGGAACTTCTGGCACATGATAAGGATCTTAAATAGAAATATCTTGAGATGCTTATTCTTAATAATAGGACTAGCGCCGATTCAAGGTCGATATAGAATATGCCCTAAGTGAATCAAACCAGAAAAGAATGTAATTGGAGGAACTTACCGAATGAATAAAAATGAACAAGAATTAGAAATGGCTTGTTATATATTGCATTTAAAGCCTGGCTCCAAGCGTGAACAAATTATGCAACACCATGAGTTAATGCATAAACATTGGACTGCCAATGATGCTGATACCGAAAAAGGCAAAAGATTTTGCGAAGAATATCAAGAAGAGATCGATCGTGCTCGGGATATCCTGTTGGCTCATCTCGATAGCCAATTATTGAACTGATTACAGTTTGAAGAAAAATTATCAGTTCACTCTTAGTGATAACATTGAATGCGGATAGACTTCTCAAATAGACTTAGTTTGCTAAGTTTTCCTTGATGATCAAACCGTTCTCTTTTAGCATTTCAATCCTGGGCACTATGTAGCTTTGATACCGCTCTTCATATTCACCAGGATAATGTCTGCGGTCCCAAATAAGCTTACTGTCCTCTTCAATGTCCGTCCTTAATCGCCAGAATTGACTTTGTATTTTTTCAATCATGTCCCATGTTTCGCGAATGCGAAATGGATTGCCAGATGTGTCATACCAATAAAAAATAATAGGTGATTGATTTATAGTCTCGGCAATAATATGGATGTGAAGCGTAACCTTTACTTCTTTCTTCTTTATTTTCATTTTCATTGGCGCGATGATGCTTACGGAGAATGCTTTTTTATCGGGATGAGTTCTCGATCTCGTCGTTGCTGCTACAATTTCCGCCCCTTGGTTCTTTAAGTGTGCTCGATGTTCGACCAGATCTTTTAACAGCTGTTTTAGTCGCCCATACGCTATGAACATGCTTGCCTTCGAACGAAACATCGCAAGGTGTCCTTGCCATATCATATACCGAGCAAAAAAACAAAAGGTCACAAGAATTATAAGAATTTGGAAGATCAACGTTGCTTTCCATTCGAATGGAACGGGGAAAAGCGGCGTCAAATAAACGATACTGAACAAAATGTACATACTGATCGAAAGAAATACAGACCCTGGGAGTGCATCTGCAATTTCTATTAGAATACTGTCAATAAGACTTTCCTTCGGTCCGAAGGCTGCAAATTTAGGAATGGATGCTTGTTCAGGAACAGGCGGGAAAATGGACGGATCTAATTTTAATCTTTCGGCAAAGGCCTTAACACCATCATTGCGCCATTTAATACTAAGTTTCCGAGCAGCTTCTAACTGTTTCCTAATAACACCCTTTTGCAAAAGTCCCGGGTCGCAATATTTTAGGTAAACTCGATTCAAGACGTAGGTAATATTGTTCGGGTCGGGTAGGTCACCGATATGAATTTTGCACCGTAAATTGTCTTCAGGGGGAAGCTGGGTAGAAAAAAGTAGATGTTCTCTACCGTCGGAATTTTCTTCCTCTTTCCACTTAAATGCCAACAGCCCTTCGTCATTATTTTCCATAATATATTTGATTCTTCCCCGTCAAGAAGACTTTTACACCGTCAGCTTCAGACTATTTGTAATTCCAACTGATAAATTGTTATTCAATAATCGTTGACTGCTTGAGTCGATTAAGCACAAGTTTCTCATAATTTGCCATTCGGATAATACATTAAGATTTGGTTTGTACTACCGTTCCGCATGAGAATAAAAACTATCCTAAAAATGGTCGAAATAGGGACGAAACTAGAGGAAGTCTACAAAACTAGAAGGTTTTACCCATGAAAATCATTCGTGCATAATTTTTGGGACAAACGCGCAATTTACCTCCTATGAGACGACCAAACATAGAATCTAGGATGCGGGAATACCTTGAACTTAATGAGATAGATAAATTAATTATTGAGCGGCCATAACACAACCAGAAGATCGCCAGAATGATCTTTGAAATCTTTATTCTCAATCCACCCACAAAGCAAGGTGTTTTCTCAGAGATTTTATTTTCCAATATATTTAATCTCCTTTCACTTTGATGTCACAGGATTGCCATGCTCAACATAGTATCTTCATGTCTGTCTACCGCTGAAGAAAAATTCTGAAGCAACCACTTACTAAGGACAGTCTACCTTGAAGTGGAAATTAGCTCGGCTAGCGGCTTGAATTACGGTAACTCAATCTGAAGATCTCGTTGCCTCTTTTACAATGATTGGAGTATTTATGGCTCAGTTCACCCTTAATTTTGCTTATCACGCTGGTGAAATACAACTAGAAAAGACTGCATTTCGCCTATCGCCGGAAATAGAATACATTACTGTACGTGGTAAGACATCCGGCGCCTACAGGGGTGCAGGCTGTTTCCAATGGACGCCCGCGGTAAAAGCCATGTGCGTTCTATTCATTCAAGCTCTCACTCGTAGCTTTGAGGATGTTTATATCCCCGAGCCAACACTCTCCGGTGGACGCGGATCACTTGCTGCCTCGATCGATTATGCAATAGATAAAGGACCGCTATGGTTATGCGACATGTTTGGACTAGATATGTCAGGCAGAACAAATTTGCGATGGCTCATTTTAAGAACTAATTCCGGTAATAAACGTCCGGGTCCGGTATGCCTGAGTGTCAATGAATCGATTCTATCACCAGAAAATATAACAGTAGTGGTTAATGCGACGCCAATTCATCGCAAGATAGTTTTGCAGGGGATCATTGACATTCTCACGAATGAATCGCTTGAATTTATTGGGCCACCACCGCTAGAGTCAGGTGATTCGTCAACATCGCTTACAAAACAAATAACTGAAGCAAAGAAGCGCCTTTTTACGAATTTATCACTGGGATTCTTTGAACCACCACCGCTAGAGTCAGGGAAATCGTCGATATCGCTTACAGAGCAACCAACTGAAGACAAAGCGAAGAAGAGCCTTAAATCTGCAATTTCAACTATGAATTCTGATCCCGCTCCAGTGCTTGTAAAAACAACAACCTCGGAAATGGTTTGAAATCATTCCGTCGCTTTTTTACGATCAGACCATCTCATCAAAAAGGGAATGGCATTATGCGATGGCAGATTGTGAATAATACATTCCCCAGATATGAGCCAATAGTAAGGCACGCATACGTCACTATAAGGCCTATATTTACCCATGTACACCAGGAAGTCTGCCGAATTTTTGTCTCAGTTTCCGCAACAGTTGTTTGTAGGCGTTCTTCCCAACGATGAGCGGCTGCATCCAGTTGTTTCTCAATTCTATCTCCTGCTTCTGAAATTAAGCTTTTTGCTATAGCTTCGGCATTTTGAACTTGCTGCTCAGAAGCTGCGGTCAGTTGAAAAAGTGTTTCATCTAGGCTTTGGCGCACGAGATGAACATAGCTATCTAGTGCAAGCTTGTTGAGGATAATCCCAACATACATGGGATCATCTTTTTGAACCTGCTGCTCGAATGGCAGTTGCCGATTGATCTCGGTTAGCAATTTGTCTATATCAATTGTTTTATCCATTAAATCGCAATAGCTAACTGCTCAATC
>ENA-OOMY01000038-OOMY01000038.1-viral-metagenome-genome-assembly--contig:-NODE-38-length-12427-cov-10.410732_pt1 | contig 12427 bp, 13 predicted proteins | sample MGYA00245307_ERZ501076 | MGnify/ENA primary metagenome ERZ501076 (study PRJEB25959, sample SAMN05341323) | viral metagenome | host: human-associated | place: USA: California | collected 2014-03-27 | study... | reverse complement strand
GATAGGCATTGGTTTTGTTTTCTACCTGCGCTATTGTGATGTTTATAGGCCGTATAAATTTTAAATACCTGATGTTAATGGCGGGGGCGGGTATAGTTGGAGTTGTGGTTAACATTGAAAAAACGGTTCAAGCCATCACACAGGCTGTTGACGAAGCATCCCGTAAATCAAATGTACAGGTACAGGTGGTACATGTAGCATTGCCGGTCAGCATATCAAAAGTTTTCAGCACCGCAACACCATTACGCGGGATGATGCGGAATCGGAAGTAAACATGGAAGATATTAACCGTTTGCGGGAAGGGATGCACAAGCTGGCACTACCTCCTGGCGATGAAATTATACATGTGTTGCCACAGGATTTTACCGTTGACAATGAACACGGAATTAAAGATCCGGTTGGAATGTCGGGTATTCGCCTTGAAGGAAATTTTCACATTATCACTGGTCAGATGATGGCTGCAAAAAATATTCGCAAATGCGTAGAAAAAGCCGGACTTACCGTAGCTGATTTAATTCTTGAACCATTGGCCTCGTATTTGAGATTTATTGTTGAATAATCATTCCATCCCATTTTGTTCAGTGCCTCGGTGTAAAACACCATTAGCCTATTCATTTTTTCTTCTATTCCTGCCACAGAACCAAGTACAATGGTATGGTCTCCGATTTTAGGTACCAGTATTAAATCACTCTTCTCATTTACATAAACCTGCTCCACCTGAGCTTTCCAAAATTCATCTTTTTCAAGAAACTCGGCCAACTTGTATAATTCGTGCGTAACATTTGTTCTAAGTGAATCATTGATTCCATAATTCTCGGAAATATTACCTGTGGCTACAATGATATGTGCCGTATACAATTCAGATAATGGCATTTTGAAACCTTTGTTGTCAATGTAATAACCTGTTCCATCATTTAGCATGACACGCATGACGGGCCTGCGCTGGTGCACATCTATCTTTAAATCGCCATTAATATCAGCATATACTTCGGCATTACTGATAAATGGGTTTCGCTCCAGTTTTAACTCCAGTGCCGATACATCCAACTGCCCTAAGGGTTTCCCAAGCAAATCGGTTTCTCTTCCTTCGTTGGTAAGAATGGAAATAACCATACTGCGATCTACAAAAAAATTATCATTCTCGGGGCTTATGGTAATAACTATTTCTTTACAGCGAACACCTTTTTGCTCGTGTTGAACAAAGGCAAGGGAAACCACCAGCCCACTCAGCAGTAAAACCCAAAGAGCAATAATTCCGATTCGTTTCAGTTGATATAAATGTTCTTCCTTATTCATACAATTTTTTTAAAGGTTCAACCAACTGATCAATATCTCCGGCTCCAATGGTCACCAATACTTCCGGGTGACGGTGGCGCATTTTATCCAATAATTCCCCTTTGGAACAAAGTTCCTTATGAGTAATGGTCACCTTATCAAGTAACATTTTAGATGTAACTCCCTCGATTGGCAATTCACGCGCTGGATAAATGTCAAGCAAAACCAATTCATCAGCCAGGGAAAGACTCTCGGCAAATCCAACGGCAAAATCGCGTGTGCGGGTAAACAAATGCGGTTGAAAAATGGTCGTTACTTTTTTGCCCGGATACATTTGTTTCACCGAACTGAGAAAAGCTTTTATTTCTTCCGGATGATGGGCATAATCATCAATAAAGATAATCTCAGGACTTCGTAAAATATATTCAAACCTGCGTTTGGCTCCGCGGAAACTTTCCAGTCCATCTCTCAAATCGGCCTCACTCACGCCATATGCAGCGCCACCGCAGAAGCCACCACCGCATTTTCTACATTGTGCCATCCCGGAACACCAAGCTGCAGGCTTTTTATTTCTGTTCCATCAATACTTAAATCAAAACTGTATTGTGCGTTTTCTATCCTTAGGTTGCTGCCATTTACTTCTGCGTTCCCGTTGAGTGAATAAATTTTATAATTCACCTTCAGCTCAGGAATCACAGGTAATTCGGCTTTGATAAACAAGAGTCCGCCTGTTTTGAGTTTATTGCTGAAATCAAGGAAAGATTTTTTAAGTTCTTCATGTTTCCCATAAATATCCAAATGATCGGCATCAGTGGAAGTGATCACAGCTATATCCGGTGAGAGCGTGAGGAAAGAACGATCGAATTCATCCGCTTCCACTACCACCACTTTCTTCCCGTTAAACTCTCCGTTGCCCAGCAACAAATTCGAATCATAGTTGGCCGAAATACCTCCGAGAAACGCGTTGCAGGCAATGCCTCCGCTTTTCAGTAAGTGAGTAATTAATGTAGATGTAGTGGTTTTGCCATGTGTACCGGCCACGCCAATACAAAAAGAATTTTCTGTAACCTGACCCAACAGTTGTGAACGCTTGAGTAAGGTGTACCCGTTACTTAAAAAGAAATTGTACTCTTTATGGTCTTTGGGAACAGCGGGTGTATACACAACCAAGGTTTGGTCTTTATGGGCAACATCCTTTATTTCTTCGCTCACTAAATTCAAATCGTCCTCGTAATGCACCGCCATGCCCTCTGCTTCCAATTGTTTCGTAAGCGGAGTGCTTGTTTTATCATAACCGGCAACATGAACTCCTGCCATATGGAAATACCGAGCCAGGGCGCTCATGCCAATGCCGCCAATGCCGAGAAAATAAATATGTTTAACCTGTGCGATCAATTTTGTTTGATTAGTGTATACGAATACTTAGAGCCTCCTGAGCCACCATATCCACCTGAAGAGCTACTTATACTCATAGACTGAGATTCTCCAATAACCTTGTACCCTTTTTGATGCATATATTCCAACAATTTAGGAATGACATTTTCTACAGGTGTATATCCCTTGTTTCGGTTAGCCCCAATTTTATCCATATTTAAAACTATGGAAGCTTTTTCTTCAACCCCACTAGAATAATAGATTATAATTTCGTTTGAGCTTACTACCTGAACAAGTGCATAGCTTACTTCTAATGTTTGTTGTGATTTAAACGAATATAACACCCCTGCTCCTAGCGTGACTCCAATTCCGATAAGTAAATAAACAATATTTTTCATATCAGTTTTCAATTAATTTTAAAACCTCATTCGCTATCACCTCCGGGGCATTGGGTGTCGAGAAGTGTAAAATATTTCTGTGCAGTTGTTCCTTCTTTTCTTCGTCATGCAACAAACCAAGCGCTATGTACACCAGGTTACTTTTAGCTTCCACATCTGTTACAAGAATGGCGGCATCCTCTTTCACCAATGCCTCTGCATTTTTGGTCTGGTGGTCTTCGGCCACATTAGGAGACGGCACCAGAATGACCGGTTTTTGCAAATAAGCTATTTCAGCAATAGAAATGGCTCCCGCACGGGAGATCACGACATCAGCAATGGCATAAGCCAAATCCATGCGGTAAATAAACTCATGCACTTTAATAGCACCAGTCTCCGCTGATTTACCCACTTCATAAAACCATTTACCGGTTTGCCACAATACCTGCACGCCTTCTTTCTCCAAATGTGCTGTCTTTTCAAAAATACTTTCGTTGATGGTACGTGCACCCAAGCTCCCACCTATAATCAACAAGGTTTTTTTAGCCGGATCTAACCCAAAGAAATGGTAAGCGGCTGTCTTATCAACTTCTTTATTCAAAATTTCTTTCCTTACCGGATTACCTGTTTTCATTAGTTTGTCCTTAGGGAAAAAATTCTCCATCCCGTCATAAGCAACACAAATGCGACTCACTTTATTTTTTAATAATTTATTCGTGATACCTGCAAAACTGTTTTGCTCATGAATTAAACAGGGTATACCATATTGAGCCGCTGCCTGCAGAGTTGGACCGCTGGCATAACCACCTACCCCAATGGCCACATCGGGATTAAATTCCTTCACAATTTTTTTAGCTTTCATGGTAGCAAGCAAAACCTGAAACGGCCACCACACTAAACTGAGTGAAAGTTTGCGTTGCAGTCCTGAAATATCAAGGCCAACAATTTTATATCCGGCAGCAGGAACTTTTTCCATTTCCATTTTGCCATTGGCGCCTACAAATAAAAACTCGGTTTCGGGTCTCAGTTTTTGCAGAGCCTGCGCTATCGCTATAGCAGGGAAAATATGTCCGCCCGTTCCACCTCCGCTGATGATCACACGCAATGCACTATCCATGGGTCACCTCCTCCTTAGTATTAGTTACTGCATTCACTTCGGTATTCCCTGCACCCATTTCTTCTGAGCCATCAATGAAACGGCTCACGCTGAGAATAACCCCGAAAGCAAAACTGGTAAACCACAAAGATGTTCCACCCATACTTACCAATGGCAATGGCAAACCTGTAACAGGAAAAATATTCACCGCCACAGCCATATTGATGAAGGCCTGTATCACCAAACTTAAACTAAGCCCGAAGGCCAGTAAGGCCCCGAACGCTTTTGGACTTCGCACCACAATGCGAATGGTTCGCCACAGAAAGAGGAGGTAGATAAATATCAGCACCAATCCCCCAACCATTCCATATTCTTCTACCACCACCGCAAAAATAAAATCGGAATACGGGTGTGGTAAAAAATTCCTTTGCGTACTGTTTCCTGGGCCTTTCCCAAATACCCCACCTGTTGCAATTGCAATTTTTGCCTGTTTGCTTTGATAATCGTTATCAATATTTGACTCCCCATCTTGGTTCACAAATACTTCAATACGCGACTTCCAGGTAAGAAAACGTCCTCCGATTTTCCCCAACGATTCTTCAGGTACGGAGAATAAAATACCTATCAACAATCCCATTCCAACTATACCCGCCCCCGCCATTAACATCAGGTATTTAAAATTTATACGGCCTATAAACATCACAATAGCGCAGGTAGAAAACAAAACCAATGCAGTAGAAAGATTTGCCGGAGCTATCAACAGGCAAACACCAACTACTGCCGAAATTATTGGCAGAAATGCTTTCTTAAAATCTTTAATGTCTTCTTGTTTTTTAGATAGCATCCGTGCCACATACATGATAAGCGCTACCTTGGCCAGATCGGATGTTTGAAAGGTGGCGTTTATTATCGGGATACTAATCCACCTGCGGGCATCATTAATAACAGGAGCAAAAAGTAAGGTATAAATTAACAGTGGAACTGAAATAATAAGCAGCACCCTGGCTATTCCGTAGTAATACCGATAGTCTACCAAATGCGCCAGATACATGAATCCGATTCCCATTAGCAATAGAAATAAATGTTTGGCCAGCAACAATTCGGTATTACCGGCATAACGTTTATACGCCAACGTTCCGGTAGAGCTATATACGGCCAATACCCCGAAAAGGGAAAGCATCATAACGATAGCCCAAATAACAAAATCTCCTTTGGTACGTGAGAGTAACCAGTTCATTTTTGTTTTATTAAAGTTCTCTTACCGCCTTTTTAAACTGCCTGCCTCTGTCTTCATAGTTTTCAAATAAATCGAAACTGGCACATGCCGGTGATAATAACACCGCCTCATCACGCTTGGCCAATTTGTAAGCTACATGTACTGCCTCACTGGCCGAAGTAGTGTTTACAATCATCTCCACATCGCGCTGAAACGCTTCATGAATTTTTCGATTGTCGATACCAAGGCACACTATAATGCGTACCTTATCTTTTACCAATGATTTGAGCATGCTGTAATCATTGCCTTTGTCTACACCGCCTGCAATCCATATTACAGGTTTTTCCATACTTTCCAAGGCATACCATGCCGAATTAACATTGGTAGCCTTTGAGTCGTTGATAAACTCAATGCCTTGTACAGAGGCCACATGCTCCAATCGGTGTTCGGCATTCTCGAAATCCATAAGGCTTTCGCGAATAACCTCCTTTCTGATGGATAGGGCCTGCCCTACAATGGCAGCAGCCATTGAATTGTAAGCGTTGTGCTTACCTCTAAGTGATAGCTCGTTTAAATACATATGAAATGGGTTTGATGAATTTTGTGAGGAAGTAGAAACATAAAACTGATCTCCCTGTTGCCAAGCACCGAGGGGCAGTTGATGCTTAATGGAAAAAGGAAATTGTTGTGCCTTTACATTTACCTGAGTGAGGTATTGCGTGGTGAGTTCGTCATCGGCACAATAGATAAAAATATCATTTGCTGTTTGATTTTGCAGTAATCTGAATTTGGAATGAATATAATTTTGTAAATCGTAGTTGTATCTGTCGAGATGATCGGGAGTTATATTGGTAAGTATGCCGATTTCTGCTTTGAAATCGTACATGTCGTCCAACTGAAAACTGCTTAATTCCAGAACAAAATAATCATACTGCTTTTCGGCCACCAAACGGGCAAAACTGGTTCCTATATTACCCCCGCAGGCTACATTTAATCCTGCCTTTTTCATTAAGTGATATACTAATGAGGTAGTAGTTGTTTTTCCGTTGGTCCCTGTAATACCTATCTTAAAAGCATTGGTATAACGGGCAGCAAATTCAATCTCGGAGATAACCGGAATATTCTTTGAACGCACTTTTTGAATAAATTCATTTTTTTCAGGAATTCCAGGACTTTTAATTATTTCATCGGCTGACAAAATGCGGTTCTCGTCATGTGCACCCTCCTCATATGAAACATGAATAGTTTCTAATTCTTTTTTGAATTTTTCAGCAATTTTCCCTTTGTCAGATACAAACACATCAAAACCTTTCTGTTTAGCCAAAATAGCTGCCCCTGTACCGCTTTCGCCTGAGCCTAATATGACAATGTTTTTATTCAAGCCTACCTTATTTTTAAAGTTAAAATCGTTACAATAGCCAGCATGATTCCTATAATCCAGAAGCGCGAAACAATTTTCGCTTCATGGTATCCGTTTTTTTGGTAATGGTGGTGCAGGGGCGACATCTTAAATAACCGATGTTCGCGTGCATACTCAATTCCATATTTGCGTTTTTGATATTTGAAATAATATACCTGTAAAATCACAGAGAGATTTTCTACCAGAAATATTCCGCACAAGATGGGAATGAGTAATTCTTTCCGTACCATGATAGCAAACGAAGCGATAATTCCACCAAGAGCCAAACTTCCGGTGTCGCCCATAAATACCTGAGCAGGGTATGCATTGTACCAGAGAAAACCTACACAGGCTCCCACAAAAGCACCCGCAAAAATTACCATCTCTCCCAAGTGAGGTATGTACATGATGTCTAGGTATCCGGAGAAAACAAGGTTGCCCGATACGTATGCGAAAATTCCAAGTGTTGTTCCTATAATAGCTGAAGTACCTGCTGCAAGTCCATCAATTCCGTCTGTAATATTTGCTCCGTTAGATACAGCCGTGATAATGAAAATAACCATCAAAATGTAGATGATGTAATTGTAATCTTTATATCCGTGACCTATAAATTTCAACAGGTTGGCATAATCAAATTCGGTAGATTTGAAAAAAGGAATGGTGGTGGTAGTTGCCTTTTCTTCCTTTACCCATACTTGTTGGTTATCTATCAGCTGCGGCTGTAGGTGCTGCTCAATAATGAGTTGTTCGGTTACATCATTGGCATGGTAGATATCTTTTGTTTTTACGTTTTCATTAAAGTAAAGCACCGAGCCCACAATAACTCCCAACCCCACCTGACCTAATATTTTAAATCTGCCTGCCAGCCCTTCTTTATTCTTTTTAAATACTTTGATATAATCGTCAAGAAAACCTACCAGCCCTAGCCAAACGGTTGATACTAGCATAAGGGCGATATACACATTATCTACTCTGGCAAAGAGCAGGGAGGGGATAAGAATAGCAGCTAAAATAATTAATCCTCCCATTGTAGGAGTTCCCTGTTTTTTCTGTTCGCCATCCAAGCCCAGAGTGCGCACCGTTTCTGCAACCTGCAATCTTCTCAATGCTTCAATAAGACGCCTTCCAAAAATCATGGTAATGGTAAGCGAAAGAATAATAGCCAATGCTGCACGGGTAGAGATATATTTAAACGCCCCTGCTCCTGCCATATTAAAATGCTTATCTAAATATTCAAAAAGGTAGTATAGCATTCCTTTATTTTTTTAATAGTTGAAACATTTCTTCCAATACAATTCTATCGTCAAAGGGGTATTTTACTCCTTGAATATCCTGATAGGTTTCATGCCCTTTTCCGGCTACCAGAATGATATCTCCTTTTTGAGCCATACCCACGGCTGCTTTCAACGCTTCCCTTCTATCTCCAATTCGAAGCGTTTTTTTGAAATGCTCTGCTGGTACTCCTTGTTGCATTTCATCCAGTATAGTTTCCGGATTTTCAAAACGGGGATTATCCGAAGTAAAAATTACTTTATCACTCCACTCACATGCTATTTTGGCCATCAACGGCCGTTTAGTTGCATCGCGGTTTCCACCACATCCCACAATGGTAATGACCTGTTCATTTCCTGTACGTAGGTCAGCAACGGTTTGCAGTACATTTTGCAATGCATCGGGAGTGTGTGCGTAATCAATTATCCCGGTTATTTTATCTGATGAATAAACAGTATCAAAACGGCCTTTTGCGGAGCTAAGTTTACTTAAAAAACGCAGAATATCAGCCTTGTCCTTCCCTAGTAAAAAGGCAGTCCCGTAAGCAGCCAGCAAGTTATATGCATTGAATCTACCAACGAGTTTAAACCATACCTGTTCTCCATCAACTTCAAGTAACATCCCCGAAAAATCGGATTCCATTATTTTGCCTTTAAAATCGGCCATTGACTGAAGCCCGTAGGAATACCTCGTTCCCTTGGTATTTTGCAGCATGACCAATCCATTTTTGTCGTCTTTATTGGTGAGTGCAAATGCTGTTTCATTTACATCATCAAACAGTTTTTTCTTGGCCTTCAAATAATGTTCAAATGTTTTATGATAGTCAAGGTGGTCATGTGTTATGTTGGTAAAAACTACTCCGGCAAACTCAAGTCCGGCAACTCTGTTTTGATGAATGGCATGCGAACTTGCTTCCATAAAACAATAAGTACATCCGGCATCCACCATTTTTGCCAGCAATTCATTTATGGCAAGTGCATCGGGAGTAGTGTGGGTAGATGGAATAATTTCATCATTAATGATATTATTCACGGTTGATAATAGTCCAACATGATGTCCAAACTCGCGGAATAACTTATACAACAAGGTAGCTACCGAAGTTTTTCCATTAGTTCCGGTAACAGCAACCAACTCCAATTCTTTTGATGGTTCACCATAATAAACCGATGCCATGAGTGCTAGTGCCTGCGAAGCATTTTTTACTTTCACATAAGTTACTTCATCAAGGAGGTGATGCGGCAACTCTTCACAAACAATTACTGTACAACCCTTCTCTATAACCTCTGCAATAAACTGATGTCCGTCAACCTGCGTTCCCCGCGCAGCTACAAACAATGATTGGGAAGTTGCTTTGCGCGAATCAAAACATACAGTAGATACAGACACATCCCTGTCACCAGCAACCTGTAATATGTCTAATGGACGAAGAAGACTGTTTAATCCAATCATTAACCTAAATTGAGGTAAATAATAGAGCCTCGTATAAGCGACTGTCCTGGGGGTAACGACTGACTTCTTATTCTGCCGCAACCTTTGCTCATCACTTTTAATCCGGCATTTTCTAAAATAAACACCGCATCTTTTAAACTCATTCCGGTAACATCTGGCACTTGCTTATCGGTTATTTTTTTGCTTACTAACTTAACAGAATTATCATGGGCAGTACCGCTTACCCACTCTGTAGAACCAGCAGAATCTTTTACAGAAGAACTGATGCTTAAACGGCTTAACACTGCTTTAACTTCCTGTTTATACCCTGGCCGTACTACAGGTATAAGCAACTCCTTTTTATCGGTTTGCACACTGACTGCCGGGTGCATGTCAATACTACCGGAGTAAACCTGATCGGCAATTTCTCTGAATACTGGTCCTGCTACTAACGATCCGTAATACACCCCGTTTGATGGAGAATTAATTATGACGATACAGGAATATTTTGGTTTATCGGCAGGGAAATAACCACAGAAAGTAGCCTGATGCACTACCTTATTATAGCCATTCTTCGCATCAGCAATCTGAGCTGTTCCTGTTTTACCTGCAAGGGTGTAATATGGATTTTTCAGATTTTTGGCAGTTCCTCTTTCAACCACTCCTTCCATCATTAGTCGCACGGCTTTGATGGTTTTCTCAGAACAAATGGCCGGAGAAATTTCCTGAACGGGAAAATTCCGAATTACTTTCCCAGTTTGCTGAATTTCTTTTACCAGCAAAGGTTTCACCATGCGTCCGCTATTGGCTACTGCGTTATAAAGAGTAAGTATTTGCAAGGGAGTAACATGAACTTCATAACCAATAGAGGTCCACGGAAGCGTGGTGCCATACCAGTCTTTATCTTTGGGGTGTTTAATGTGTGGGATGCCTTCTCCGCTTACCTGCAAGCCAAGTTGTTTTGCTAAGTGTAGTTTCTCCAGGTGATCAATAAATTTTGATGGCTGTTTTGCATAATTAGCGTATACCGCCTTTGAGATTGCCACGTTAGAAGAAAGTTCAAATGCATGTTGAAAGCTTACCCGTCCGTGCCCGCCTTCTTCTGCATCTTTCATCATACGGTCGAAATAACGTTTCTGCCCGTGTTCTGTATCAAAAGAATCAGTAGGTTTTACGTAGCCATCTTCAAGCAATGCAATTACCGAAGCCAGCTTAAATGTAGATCCCGGCTCTGTACTCAATCCAATGGCATAATTGTATTTTTCTGTGTAAACTCCATCCATAACCTTCGTAAGATTGGCAATGGCTTTTATTTCCCCGGTTTCAACCTCCATTAATACAACTGTACCAAACTGAGCTTTGTGCTTAACAAGGGCTTTGTACAATGCATCCTCGGCTACATCTTGCATATTCACATTAATTGTACTGATAATATCCTTTCCCACCTCAGGCTCAATTTCATTCTCATCATTAATCGGCACCCATACTCCGCCACTTACCCGCTGCATGAGTCTTTTACCACTGGTACCTGCCAGTATTTTATTGAATGAGCCTTCTAACCCTACAGGTGCAACCCCTTCTACATTATATCCAATGGTGCGTTCGGCCAATAACTGAAATGGCTTTTGCCGTTTGGTGCGTTCAACAGCAACATATCCACCTTTGTATTTCCCCAACCTAAACAATGGCCATTTTGCCATCTGTTTCATTTGTATAAATGTCACCTTTCGTTTGAGTAAAAAATACCTTTCAGATCGGGCACGTGCATTCATGATCATGCGTGCATATTCTCGTGGAGTTTTATCTTTAAATTCAAGAGATAGCAGAAAGGAGAGCGAATCAATTCCTGCATTAAATACCTTATTGGTTAATCCACTTGCTCTTGTATCAAAACGTATGTCATAAATGGGAATGGAAGTAGCAAGCAAACTTCCATCGGATGCATAAATATTCCCACGTACGGCTTCAATGGTTTGATATTCGGTACTTAAACTATCGGCCAGTTGTCGCCATTTATGTCCTTCCACAAACTGAATGCGGAACATATACACCACTACTACTACCGCAAACACGGAAATGAAGAAAAAGGTAAGATATACCCTCCAAAGTATGTCTTTCTTAATATTCATCTTGCTGTGGTTTGATGATTTTTTTCGGAGGATAGGTTAATACTTTTATTCCCGTTTCAGGAGCCAGACGTTTCAGCACTTCACTCTGCTTGCTGTTAAACATTAAATCGGATTTGATAGTGATATACTCTGACCTCAGTTCTTTAATTTCTTTGGCCATTCGATCGCTTTGTCTGATGGTTTTCTCAGTAAAATGGGCATTGGCTATATAAAAGATGGCTAACGATGCGGCAAAGAGGATAGTTGGGAACATCCCCTGCACATTATCGCGTGTCAGGAAAAAATCAAAATCTGCTACCTTAGCCATTTGCGCTCCTGCAGTCGATTTTTTAGGCTCTTCCTTTTTTGCTTCCTTTTTTATTTCTTCGTTCAGCTGATTCATATCTTTTCAGCAATTCGCAGTTTGGCACTTCTTGAACGCGGATTTTTTGTCATCTCTTCGGTATCTGATACTATGGCTTTGCGGGTAAGTGGCTTAAATGGTTTTATTTCATTGCCATAAAAATCCCTTTCGACATCTCCCTCAAACTTGCCTTTGTTCATATAGTTTTTCACCAATTTATCTTCAAGAGAATGGTAGGAAATCACTACCAGACGTCCTCCTTTTTTAATCACATCAGCACTTTGCTCCAACAATGATTTCAATGCACCAATCTCATTATTTACTTCAATACGCAATGCCTGAAATACCTGAGCAAAAAATTTGTAGTCTTTAAATTTGGGAGCAAATGACAGCAAACATGATTTCAACTCCCCAACTGTTTCAATAGGTTTTTCCGCGCGTTTTACTATTATCGCTTTGGCTACTGCGTTATAAAGAGTAAGTATTTGCAAGGGAGTAACATGAACTTCATAACCATC
>ENA-OOMY01000037-OOMY01000037.1-viral-metagenome-genome-assembly--contig:-NODE-37-length-12541-cov-5.296842_pt1 | contig 12541 bp, 8 predicted proteins | sample MGYA00245307_ERZ501076 | MGnify/ENA primary metagenome ERZ501076 (study PRJEB25959, sample SAMN05341323) | viral metagenome | host: human-associated | place: USA: California | collected 2014-03-27 | study... | reverse complement strand
TATTTCTTTCTCCTGAAACATCTTTTGAAGATGCAACACAGGTTCATAAAATTCACTACGAGCCTTATGGCGTAGCAGGAGTAATTACGCCATGGAATTTTCCTTTGTCCAATTTTGTTATGGGCGCACTACAATTACTTATTGCTGGAAATACTGTTGTTTATAAAATTTCTGAAGAAGTACCTTTATTCGGTAAAGCAATTGATGAAGCTTGGCAGAAGGCAGGACTTCCGCAAGGTGTTTTTAATCAAGTCTATGGTGCTGGTGATATTGGTGAATTATTAGCTCGAAGCGACATCAATGTTTTGCATTTCACTGGCAGTTCATCAACTGGCAAAAAACTTTATATGATAGCGGCCGAAAAATTTATTCCCGCTATTTTAGAATTAGGTGGCTCTGATGCCGGAATTGTATTTGAAGATGCTGATATAGATAAAATCATTGAACCAATTTTTTGGGCTAAATTTATAAATGCCGGACAGATTTGTTGCGGACTTAAACGTCTTTTCGTTCAAGAAAAACGTTTTGATGAAGTAGTTGGAAAGCTATCAAAATTTATAAGCGAAAAGAAATTTGGCGATCCTAATGATGAAAATACAACAATTGGTCCTATGGTTTCTGAAAAACAGAGAAAATTATTAGTTGGACAGGTTGAAGATGCAAAAGATAAAGGCGCAAAAGTTGTTCTTGGTGGGACGACACCTAATACATTGAATGGAGCTTATTTCGAACCTACTTTGCTTACAGGTATAAATCCTGGCATGCGTGCTTATTATGAAGAGTTATTTGGTCCAGTATTACCCATTACCCCTTTTCACACTGAAGAAGAAGCAATTAAACTGGCCAATGATACACCTTATGGTCTATCTGCTTACATTTATACAAATGACAGCAAACGCTTTGAACGTGTAGCCCAAAAACTTGAAGCAGGATCAATTTCTCATAATGGACTCGACTATTCTCACCCAGCTAATCCCTTTGGTGGCTACAAAGGCTCTGGTATTGGAAAAACTTGTGGCAAGATTGGTTTGCAACAAGCCTGCCGAATTAAAGTAATTGCTCTGGCAAAGTAATATCCGTTGCAGATGGGATATACAACATAAAATACGTTATGGGACGCTTGGATTTATTTTTGGTAAACAGCTTTGGCTTTTGAGTCCCATATCAAAGCCTCTGTATTTTTGCCTTCTTTCCTAAGGCAATTAGCAAAATCGCTGTATAGGGTTTGTTTCGCGACTTTATCACAAGACGGAATGTTACCGTGGTGTTGATCTAATATAGAAATACTTTTTCTATAATATTCTTCTGCATTCTTATAATTTTTTTGATTATATTTAATTTCAGCTAGGTAACTTAAGATATCTCCTACATCCTTACTCTGTTTACCAGACATTTTTTGGCGAGCTTGCAAAAGCCAAAGGAATAACTTTTCGGCATTATCATACTGCCTCTTCTGCAAATAGTCTCGAGCTATGACAGTGTACATATTCAAAACAGTAGGGTGAAAACGCCCCAAACGTTTTTCAGCTTCCGGCAGTTGTTGTCTAGCAAGAGTTGCAGAACTATCCGAAAATGAATTCAGATATGCCTCCATATCTTTAGAGTCATATTGTATCTGTTGACGTTGTTCATTTATATTACCAAGTTGATTATTGCAACGTTTAAGAATTTCAATTTGCTGATCCAGCTTAGCTTTCTGTTGGATTGTTAGCTCTTTAGAAATAGCCGTTGATGAACTAATACAAATACAACAAATGAAAAATAAGAACGTAAACGACTCGTCTTTTATTTTGGTATACATTAACGTCCTGAATTGTAATATGTAAAACTAATCTCGACCGCCTTATTATAGATCAAAGAGTACCGAAAATGGCCGTTTTCGGTACAGATAACCTCAATCAATCTAGTAATAAGCTGGTTTGTGACCAGCAGAAGTTTATTCTGGTACATCATTTTCGGCACGGTTATAACAAAAGCTGCACTTGGAACAATTTAAAGACGAGTCTTATAAACAGAAGTTGCTAACATCGCCAATAAAAACCACTGGGCTAAGCGTACTTGGCCAGTACCAAAGTTGTATTCGAATAATCCTGATATAGCTAAAGAAATTAGACCGCTAAGTATTCCTAGATAAATTCCTTGCTGTAATATGGAGTAACGAGCATCTTTTTGCTCTAAAAAGGCAAGTTTTATAGACGCAAACCATAAATATAAATAGGCACAAAATCCAACAATACCTGTAGTGGCTAATATATGAAAATAATTGCTATGTGCATGGTCTAGGGCTAAGTGACCTTGTTTTAACGCTTCTTCGATTTTTAGATGGGGAAAATGTCTTATGCCGATACCAAATATTGGTGATTCTTTAAATACTTGCCAGGCTCTGTCCCAAAGAACAAAACGGGAAGTCACACTAACATCAGCTTGCCAATTAGTTAATGCACTTAGTCTTGACCGCACTACAGGCAATGCTAACCAACCAAGAACAACTGTTGCTAATAAAGATAAGCTGGTTAATATTGCTGTTCGCTTTGATACCAAAAACGAAATTAGTATTAGCGCTATTACGCCGCCTGACCAAGCACTTCTTTCACTACAAAACAATAAGCCAAGACAATTACCGGCAAGCACTAATCCAAACGCATATTTGTTGTTTAACCAAAACGGAAATTCTTTATATCCACCTTTTAAATAAATCCCTAAAGCTAAAAGAGAAAATAATTGAGCCAGTCCAGAGAAAGCCATAGGACCACTTAGAAAACCTGTTCCTTGCAAATAGGCAAAAGAGAAAGGATGAAAGCCAGTCAATTGTTGAATGGCTGCCCATGAGCCACTTAGAGAGCCAGCAATTAAAATGGCCATGACAGACCATATTGTCAATTTAGCATTATTAGAAAATGCCCAATAGGCCCAAAAGTACACTAACATTCCTCGCAAACCTTGAAATGATTTAAATGCTTCGCTCATGCCACCATTAGCAGCGCCACTGAGTGCTACAGCTAAGGCAAAAATTACTATTGGTTTACTTAATGGCGCATCAAAAGGATTTTTTTCAGTTCTTAATTTATTCTGACTTGCTAGTACTAGAAAATGTACAAACATACAAATCAATCCCACAGTCAAAATGACCCACGGAACTGTAATGGGTAAAGAAAGACTAAAAGAATAGGCAACTACAAGAAACTGACTCACAAGCCGAATTAGAGTACCCGCCTCTGTTTTTGGTGGTCTGTTTAAATCTGTCTGGTCTATGTTTTTTACTTGTTCCAGTTTCTTAAGCCCATAATTTCGTAGACATCAACCAGTGTTTGTTTTATTATTTTTCTAGCCTTATTATTACCATAATCAAGAATTTTAATTACTTCCTCTGGATCTTTAGCTAATTTTTCACGCTTCTCTCGTATTGGGCGCAGAAATTCATTTATATGTTTAGCTAAACGTGTTTTACAGTCTACGCAACCAATTTGCGCAGATTCACATTCTTCTTTTACTTGTGGTGTTATTTCTTTGCCGAATATTTGGTACATAGGCCAGGGAACTTCGCATAGATCTGTATGTCCTGGATCGCTTTTAGCAATGCGTGTGCGATCGGTTACCATTTGCTTTACTTTTTTTGTGGTATCTTCCTCAGTATCAGCCAGTTTAATATCATTTTGATATGACTTGCCCATTTTTTGGCCGTCTGTTCCTTTTAATACTGGTATTTCAGTAAATTCTGCTTTGGGTTCGGGGAAATAATTTACGTTAAAGAAATTATTGAAGCGCCTTGCTATATCACGCGACATCTCTAAATGTGCTTCTTGGTCTCTACCCACTGGTACTAATTCGCCTTTTGGTCCTAATATATCTGCTGTTTGTAAAACAGGATAACCAAGCAAACCATAAGAAACTTTTTCCATTGCTTCTTCGTGATTGGCAGCAAGCATTTTAACCATGTCTTTTAAAGTAGGGTCACGCTCCACCCAATTTTGTGGAGTATACATAGATAATAGAAGATGCAGTTCGGCGGTTTCTTGAATAGCGACTGTACATATATTGTTGATTGTTCTGGGTCAAGCCCAACAGCAAACCAATCTAAAGCTACCTCAATTGTATTTTTAGATATTTCTTTTGTATCTTGATACTTGGTAGTTAAGGCGTGCCAATCAACAATAGAATAAAAAGCATCATATTTATCTTGAAACTTTAACCAATTAGTTAGAGCCCCAAAATAATGTCCTATATGCAAACGTCCAGTTGGACGCATGCCGGACATTATGCGCTTAGTTTTAGTCTGTATATTTGGCAAAGCTTATTGTCTTTTAAAACTTATTTGTTTTTTGCTTTTTCGATAGCAGCATGTACTTTGTCTTTTTTACGACGTAGCTTTGCTACTTTTGCTGTTTGCGTTTTATTTTGGCGTTATATTGAGTGGTCAAATGAAAAGCTCCTTCAATAGGTAAGGCAATTAGAGACATAAAATAGGTCTCTACCATCGCTTGATTCTACACAATCCTTTGCTAACCTTTCGGGTGATTTATTTATTCAAGCAAAAAAGTCACTCTCATTTACAAAAGTTAACTTTTCTATTGACTGCTAGAAGTCAACCTGGATTGGGTAGAACACCATTAGGCATATGGCAAACGGTGCAATATGCACCAAAATTATTTGTCGGAGCAATAAATTGGCTAGACGATCTGGCGAGCAATTATTAGAAGAATGGACAGATCCTTATCTGCTTGAAGCTGAGGAAGAGGCTTCCTCAAATGAGGAAGTAGAGGAAGTCGAGCCTAAGCGTACTGCGCACAATGACGGCTTTTCAGAAGATTCTATACGTCTTTATTTGAGAGAAATTGGGCGAGTCAAAATGATCAAGCCCGATGAAGAAATTGCCTTAGCTAGGCTTATTGCAAAAGGCGACTTATCAGCAAAGAAAAAACTTATTCAAGCTAATTTACGCTTAGTTATATCTATTGCTAAAAAATATGTAAATCGCGGCTTGCCTTTCCAGGATCTGATTCAAGAAGGAAATCTAGGTTTAATTAGAGCTGCTGAAAAATTTGATCATAGTAAAGGTTTTAAATTTAGTACTTATGCCACTTGGTGGATACGCCAGGCTATTAGTCGTGGACTGGCAGATAAATCACGCACCATTCGTGTACCAGTACATATGGTTGAATCAATTAATAAACTGAAAAAAGCAAGCTCCCGTTTGGCACAAGAATTAGGCAGAAAGCCTAATGAAGAAGAGCTGTCTCAAGCATTAGGACTACCGGTTCATAAGGTGCAAGAAATTCTACAAGCAGACAGAGAGCCAGTTTCTATGGAAATGCCACTCAGTCGTGATGAGGAAACATACATCGGAGATATGATTGAAGATAATGAATCTACAAGGCCAGAATCTAACTGTACTGAAGAATTATTGCGGCAGGATATCAATAGTATTTTAAGTCAATTGACGCCGCGTGAAAGAGACATAATGCATTTACGCTTTGGCTTAGATGATGGCAGACAGCGAACTTTAGAAGAAGTTGGTAAACTATTTAATATTACTCGTGAAAGAGTACGCCAAATTGAACACAAGGCTTTTCGCAAGCTTAGACAACCAAATTGGTCTAACCGTTTAGTGGGCTATCTTGACGACTGATATTATTGATATTGGTGGTTAATTTAGTTAATCTTTCTGATAATTTAAGGAAGGATAAGCTTATTAAAAGTCTTTCGCTGGTCACCAGTAACAAGGCACTTGTTTGTGGTACATCTATCTTGAGGTGAAGGGGGTTATGGCATTATTACCGTCTCGTACAACTTATAATCAATCGGCATCAAGTGTAATTTCCCAGCTGAAAAAAGGTGGGCAGCAACAGCAAAATGACTTTGTTTGGGCTAATCAAGAGCGTTTTTACGCTATTGCACTGATAGCAACAGATAATCACAGCATGGCGGAAACTCTGACGGTAACCGCTTTTAGTAATGTATTTAATGCCGTAAGAAATATTAATCCTAAACAAATTGGCTTACCTTTATGGGATTGGTTATCTCCATTTATAGTGGAAGTTTGTGAAGAATATAGTCGCAAACAGCCCAGAGTTACCCCGGTTAATACAATTGATCCAACAGAGGATGGCTCAGCTCAAATGGATTGGGAAACAACGGTTATTTTAGGATTGCAACGGGTTAAAAGATGTTTTAGCAACTTGCCTCCAGAACAAAGAAAGGCTTTTATTTTGAGGCATCAATTGTCACTTGATTACACTCAAATTGCCTCTGTACTTAACCAGAGTGCAGAAACAGTTATGTCCTGGTTATTTAGGGCTCGAGTACAAATTGTGAAATGTTTGGGAAGAGGTTAATGGTATCGGTGTTGGAATCTATAGCGAGAGTATAGGCTAATGAATTGTGGGGATTTTCGATATCTAATTCAGCGACGTTTTGATGTGGAGCTTTCGCCTCAGGATGATCGTGCTCTATTGATTCATTTAGAAACTTGCGATTCGTGTCAGAAGTTTTATCATCAAGTGCAACAAGTGATTGTTGCTGCTGAAGAGCTCGAATTATCAGAAGAATTATTACCACCAACCCCTGACACTTTATTTGCTAATGCTGTAGCAAATATTCCAGCCGAAAAACCGGGCTTGAAGAATATATTTATGTCTCTACTTGAACGCATAGGTATTCTGCGAAAGAGTGAAAGCGAAAATCAAATCCCAAATCAAGGTGGATTATTACCCCGCTCTAGCGAAACGCCACTGCGAAGACAGACCATTCGTCCAACTGCTGAAATAAATAGGCAGGCGCAAATTACTTCTCATCCGTTAGTAAATTGGGAACAAGGCTTGCCTCCGCCAGATGCCGGTCAGGCTGCAGAAGTTTTTGCAACCGAACAATCATTTGGAGCAGGCCAATCAGCGTCGGCAGACCACATACCTATACAAGATCAAGTGAGCACACGCTCGCTAGGTGAAAAGTTTGGTATTTCTGGTGTTAATAATCCACTTAATAACAAACAAGGACTCAGTCTAGCTGAATCAATTAGACAAAAAATTTCAGAAATGTCTAAGACAAATGTTGAATATGACACACCAGGGCCGATTACTGATCCTTCATTTTCGGAGCCAATAGACGAATGGACCATCCCAGACTCCCCTCATTGGCCTAAATTGAACGGTGATACTAGTCCTGAACAATGGACAGACCAGAATCCTGGCTCTCGGGCACCTAATGCTTGGGGTAATACAATCGCTGGCTGGGAAAGCACAATACCGGCAGCATCAGTACAGTCCCAGCCTCAAAACCAGTTTCCTGCAACGGCAGCTCAAAAAAACATTTTCAATCAACCGATTCCATCTAGCCAATTTCAACCTAGCCAATTTCAACAAGTGGCTGAACAACTTCAACAAGTGGCCGAACAGTCACAATCAGTATATCAAGCTGGGCAAGTGATTGACCAACCTCAGCTAACTCATCAAATTGAAGAGACACCACCAAAATATCAGCCTGAACAACAACAAAAAATGCCCAGCTGGTCAACCCAAGCAGAGCAACTGGAAACCGGAAATTGGCAAACTGTACAGCTTGATACTACCCTTGGTGCGTCAGGTTACAGTTCACGACCCCCCTTACCAACTATGCCACCACCTTCGGCAAATATTCCAGCTATGCAGACTCCTTCAGTACAGCCAGCAATATCAGCTCCGCAACCAGCCCAACCGGCTCAACCAATTCCATTTCCCTTAGAAAATTTTCCTCAAATGTATGAGAACCAAATCTCTCCTATTTTTTCCTCACAGAGTCAAAATATAGATATTTTTGCCCAGCCAGTACAACCGCCTCAATCGGAACAATTGAAAGAAAATAAAGCATCGGAAGATATACTTGAGAACTTAATCAAAAAAGAAGCGACTATGGTACCAGCAGAAATTGGTGCTCCTCCTTTAGAAGAATCGGAAGGACCAAAAATTTACCCAGTAATGTCGAAAAAAGCTCAGAAAAGTTCAACGCCAATTGCCACAGGTTTTGCCGAACCTAATATCGTGAAACCAAACTTGGTATCACCTGATGTACCAGCTAAGCCTAGACCATCAGCTTCTATGCCAGCTATTTCATTACCCATCCCCTCTCCTCCACCCCCACCTGTTTCTTTTCCTGCAGCTCAATCGCCAAATGTGGCATTAACTAAGCAAACTTCTTTTACAGTCCCTGCTAGCTCACCAGTCAGCAGCACGGTAGCAGAAGATGAAGCTTCTCGTCTATTTAATTTTGATGATCATGCCATAGACAACATATTTAGCAATAACTTAGGAGTGCACGAAAGATCTGTTCCAACTCAATCAAATCAACAGCAAGTACCACCAAGTATTCCAGAGCCAACCATCGCTGCGCCATCTACGTCGTTTAATCAAGCACAGCAGTTTTTAAATATCCCTGTTGGTGTAACCAATATCCCTGCAGGGCCTACTATATTTTCGCCTCCTCCACTGCCGCCACCTATAGAAGAAACCTTACCGGTTCAAAATGAAGTGGCATTACTGCCTCAAATACCTCCAGCTATTGAAGCAAGCAAAACAGAAGCTGATGTGAATAATCTTTTTGCAGTAGATGATAATTTAATTGATCGAATATTTACTGATACATTAGGTGTACCTGAACATGTAAGCAAAAATGTAGTTGGCAGTCCTAAAAATATACCTGACGAGTCAATGATTAGTACGACTGCGATTAAAGAAAATATATCTACGCCAATGGAAACGCCACCTACGTCTTTTGAATCAGAGATTTTTTCTAAACCACAATCATTCCCAGAACCGGTGTCCGTTGACATAAGCCCAGTCACTGCCGCTAATAATATCCCTCCATCAGCTGGACAAATTAGCTCTTCTGGCTACTCATCTGGTAGGCAAAAAATAGTTGGTGTGGGCAAGTTAGATACTCGTCGTGAGGGAGCTAACGATCCAGGCTCAGGACGTATTGCTTCCATTGGTAAATTTTTACTCGACAATAAAGATTTAGAGAAAATAGGCAAAATCACCGCCTCAGATTTATCTGATAGTAAAATGCGAACATTGACTTTAGAAGCTAATGAAGAATTGAAGAACTTGCTTAGTCAAATTGATAAACAAGATGGTGTTACTGGAACCGTAATTGTTGGTCATGATGGATTGCTTATCGCAAATACCATGTCTGCCGAAATGGATCCAGAATCTTTAGGCGTTTGGGCACTTGGAGTTTATATGGGTACCGCCCATGTAGTCGAAAAATTAGGCGATGACAATGTACGACAGATCGTTTCTCAGACAAGCCAAGGTTATTTGATCATTGCTAACTTTGGTGCCGGACTACTTGTTACTTTAACTAGTCCAATAATGTTGGATAAATTATTGCCATTAATGCGTACTATAACGCAATTAGTAGCAGCATAAATATTGATAATTACTGTGTTTCACTATTGACTACGGCAACAACAATCTTGTCGACGATTTCAGTCGGAATTTTTTTCTTGCAATAAACAAGATATGCCTCCATCCAATGTCTTAATTCTAAAATCACATTAGAAAGCGACTTTTCAGAATGTTTGGCTTGGCTCAAGTTCAAACTTATCCGTCCTAAGGAATCGACTATAAATCTTGAAGCTGCATCAGAATGACCGTGTACATATTGCAAACTAGCTATCAATAATTCCCTATTTTCTTCTTGCCCCATTGTATTTTGCAATTCGCTTGCAATTCTTTGAAAAATTGAAAGCGGTCTGAGCAAACTAGCATTTTGTATTTTGACTAAATTTTTCTCGGTTAACAATTTAATTGCTTTAATTGTTTTATGGGCTGGCCAAATATCAAAAGATCTGATTACTTCATCTAGTGTTGAAAAACCATCGACCAAAGAAGATAATTTGCTCATAGTTTCTTTATCTTTTGTAGTTAACGGACCATCGTCCACGTATGTTAATTCTTGTTCGCATAATGTTTTCCAGAGAGTTTCGAAATTCGAGACCCTTTCTAAAATAGCGCTACGTCCTTGCGGTATTGAATTGAGAATCTTTGTCATATGATCTTGGCATACTGCAGCATCGATAAGTATGCGATCCAATGGTTTGCTTAAACTACATTCGGTATCAAGATCTTGGGACGTAGACTTATCTTTAAAAACAAAAATGCCATCACTCCATGTGGTAAGAAATTCGGTCAGAGCTTCGTGACCCTTTAGTTTATGTAGGCGAGCTAGAGTAGGTTTGCCTTGTTGAAAAGCAACAATAAAAATTTTGTCTGGCTTTTCTACGGTTAGTAAGCCAGTTTTGTTCCCCGCGGATAATGATTGTAATAATGAAGACGGATCCGTTGCACCTAAACTACCTATGATAGAATCACGCACAGTGTCCATGCTAGCACTGGCACGATCATCAGATTTTTTATGATAGCCGCCATATAAATATTGATCGTCCAATAAAACTTCTAACTCTCGGGAAGTAATGAGCCCAGCTCTAACTGCAAGAAGTCCCAAATAAGTTTTTTGACTTGTACCCCAGCCTTCTTCCGCTTGTTTTTCTAGAAGCTCTCGAAGCTGTGCCTCAGTAATAATATTAGCTGCCACCATATATCTACCTAGTCTAAAAGGCTTACGATTACGATAACAGTTAGCTAAAAATTGAATACGTGGAAATATTGGAAAAATAAGATTTTGCGATTCCAATTCTTGAATTATGCGCATAGACTCATCTGCTGCTAGGCGTTGATGGCTCTCCATAAGACGCGTAATCACTTCTATAGTTGTATAATCATCTATAGCTTGAATAACCCAATGATGCGGTGCTACCAGCGAAAATTCACCTTTGGTCTTTAAACCCAGAGCAGTGAGGACAGGTATTGATGTATACAGAATATGATTAGCTAATGTGTTACCACCAGCCTGTAGACGTCTTCTATCGATACCACCAACAGTGGCACACACATAATCGGCCAACATTGGATATCTTGTAAAAATACCAAATGGACTATCATAGGTATTAAAAGTTAGACCGCCGCCTGGATCATCTTTAGTTAGACTAATTGCACCGTCGGCTTTTACAAATAAAAGCACCCCGTCTTGATTTAAAAGACGCTGAGCATAAAAACTAAATTTGACTAAAGTCTCTAAGGGCAAAGTAAACCCAGTTTGCATTAAGTCAATAATCAGCCCATCAAACATTTTTCCTTTAATGACTAATTGCTCTAGTTCAACAAATAGATTTTCTCTATAAGCAAAAGTCAAAAAAGACAAATTGTTTTGAAAATAAGAATCGTCTGCTTCATTCATTTTGGGACGAGTCTGAATTGGATTTATATCTGCTGGAAGTGATGTCAAGAAAATTACCCAATTTTACTAACCGCTCATACTTAATATTCCCCGAATAATCTTAACCACAATAGAGTTTTGCTGCGCTTCACAATGACTATCATTAATTTTTACCTGGATCATTGTTTATCTGAGGTGCTCTTGAAGTGATACTTGAGCCTAAATTGGCTGGAGCTATAAACAATGCTTTTATTAGCCACTGACCTTTTATTTTGCCCACATCTATAATCAAGTCATCTTTAGTTCCAGTAAAGAGCCTAAATCGCGAACCACCGCAAAGGGGTGCTGGCATATTCGCTAATCTTAACGCAGAGCTGTCAGCCGACCGATTAAAAAGCCCCAAATATGCAGGTATGCTAGCTAATTTGGGATCTGATAACCATACTTTTGCTAAGTCCATTCGTTTATATTGAATAGCCATTAGAAACTGACGAGCAACTGCATTAGCTGAATCTTGTGCTTCTTTAGTACTAAAAGCAAAACGGTCATCAGTAAATGGCATAACTAGTTCATAACCATTTGGGCCGCCCAGTGAGATCACCAAAGTATTACCTGAAAATCTTGTTTTTGCTGAATTAGTTTGCACAAGGAAAGATGGTACATCCTGAAATAATTCGGGGGACTGCACCCAGCCTGGGGAGACCTGTTTAAGTCCCAATAGCCAGGCATATCCAGACTGCATATCAGTGCCTAAAATAGCTAAATAATGATGTGAACTGCCATTTCCCTTTGCTGCTTTGCCATTTTTTGTAGCAATAGCATGCGGTAATAAATTTGCTTCTCTTACATCGACCGAACTTGGTATATTCAAAAACTGAGTTTTTATGGCAGTTATTGTCGGCGCCTTTTTTGTCCAAGTTTTTCTTTTGGATTTACGTTTTTCACGCTCAGCAATAGGAGCTGGTGCAAGCTGATCGGCCCATTGAATTAGACCATGCTTAGTTTGGGGTACAAATGCACTCTGGGGCAAATGATTAAAACTATATATATGCGTTGCTGAATTAGATCCGACAGGATCAATAACTTTTAAACCAGCTTGCGATAAAACTTTCCAATTTTTGTACAAATGAGCTGGATCTTTATGCTTAGCTGCTTGTTGCTGGGTAAAAGCAGAAAAATTTTCCCATAAAGCATTGTAAGTATTATCATCCATCCTGTCTTGATAAGCTTGTGCCAATTTAGCTAATTTATCTTGTCCAGCTATCGTTATTACATCACCTTCAGTATTTTTTTT
>ENA-OOMY01000036-OOMY01000036.1-viral-metagenome-genome-assembly--contig:-NODE-36-length-12564-cov-2.082978_pt1 | contig 12564 bp, 5 predicted proteins | sample MGYA00245307_ERZ501076 | MGnify/ENA primary metagenome ERZ501076 (study PRJEB25959, sample SAMN05341323) | viral metagenome | host: human-associated | place: USA: California | collected 2014-03-27 | study... | reverse complement strand
AAAAATCAGATTACTTCAAAAATATAAATCATTATGGTTTTGCTACTGGTGGAATAATAAATAAGCTAATACCTGCTGATATGAGTACTCTTTTAGGTAAAGCTATTATTAGTAATGGAGATCAGGGATTCATTGGTGCAAAAGTTGGCGAATCAGTAATGACCGAGGAATTTACTCGTCTGCTCAAGCCTTCTATTGCTGCAATGAATAACTTTACCAATATGTTTAACCCGGTTACTCCTACTGCCACAAATAATGATTATACTATCAACAACGAAGTGAACATTAATGTAGCAAATATGAGTAATGATTTAGACATCCAAGATGTCGCAAACAAAGTTTCTACAATTATTAACAAAAATATGACTAGAGACTGGAGAAAGCTTAGATGATAAAAGGACTGCTTCGGCAGTTCTTTTATTGTATGAAATTATAAAATGAAAGAGGTGAATAAATGTTACAATTTGAATTTGATGGACATAATTCTAGTGAATACGGGATTATAATGACTGGAATCACAGACAATGATAATCTTGAAAGCAGATCTTTACAGTTAGGAGAAAAGAATAGATATAGAGCAAGAGAAAATCATTTCGGAACAGTGTACGACGATAATTATAGCTTTACACTTAGCATCATGAAAAATCCTTGTCACAATATAAATGTGACACCTGAATTATCTAGTGGAATTATTACATATCCAGAAAAATGTACTCCTATATTAAAAAATGGTATTATTACTTTCCCATTGGAGTACATTCCAGATGTTAAATTAGGTGTTATACAGATGAATGATACTGATTACCTTTCTTCAAGCAATATCCGTATTATTAATGGCTGGTTAACTTCTCCACAAACACCAAAATTATTTAAGATACTTGGTGGTGACTACTTCTACGAAGATATAGAGTTCTTTGCTACATTCACAGAAATTACTACTGATCATGTTGTGTTCCCATATGAAATGAATTTTACAGTCACTTGCGACAGTCCATATGGTTACACTCCTGAGATTACGCATAATATCACCTCTTCTTCTACTCTTCCAAAAACTTATATAATTAACAACACTTCTGACTGTCATGAAGATTACATCTATCCTCTTATTAAAATTTCCCTAAAAGCCATGGCACTATTACAATCCAAAATGTAACAGACAATAACGGAACAATGAAAATAAATGCTTTAAAAAGATGATGACTTTTATATTGATTGCCAGCATTTAAAAATATATGACATTACTAATTCAATTATAAGTTTTGAAGATTTGGGTGTAAAAGATATAGATAATATATACTGGCTTAGATTGGCTTACGGTGAAAATGAATTAAGATTCACTGGTGATGCTACATTTGAGCTTATTTATAGAGAACCAAGAAAGGTGGGTGCGTTTGGGTGAAAATAAATCATAAGTATGATATTTATGGACGTACTGAGCCTTCTATTATTTATTTAGCTAAACCTGGCAAAAGATTATATTGTGCGCTAGGAGGCATTGATACATCTACCGCTTCATTGTCATTAAAAACTAATAATACAGCTGAATTAACATTTACTGTTGATAAATACATAAATAATACTGTTACTGATGGGTATGAAGAACTTGATGAGCTAATGGAGTTATACTGTGATGGCATTTGGTTCAAAATAGTAGATCCGCCGACTATTAATAATGATGGTTTGCGTGAAACTAAAGAGATTACTGCTGAGTCTTATGAAATCATGCTTACTCAATATAAACTGAAAAACTTTAAAATTAATATGGGCGAAGAAGATTCCTATGAAATGATGTATCAGGCAACTCATGATACAAATAAGTTTTATCAGATTAAGTTCTATGATTCAGAAAATGAAGATCTAAGTTTTTTACATTTAGTATTAAAACATGCAGATGTTCCTGGTTGGCATATAGGTTATGTAGATAATATTACTCCTGATGACGACGGAAAATTACTCCCTAATAATATATGTAACTTTGAAGTAGACGATCAAAATGTATATGCTTTCTTAACACAAGAGGCCGCACAAGCCTATAAATGTGTGTTTGAGTTTGATACTGTAAATATGACCATAAATGTTTATAGGCCTGACAGCTTAGGTAAAGATACAAATGTAGTTTTAGGTTTTAGAAACATTCAGAATAGTATAACTATTTCTAGGGATGAAAATTTAGTTACACAATTTTATGTTGAAGGCTTAGATGATTATAATATTGATGCAGTCAATTTTGGTGATTCTGTAATTACTGATCTTTCCTATTTTGTATGTGAGCCTTACATGGACACTTTACTACAAGAAAAATATAATGCATGGCAAAGCTACCGGGAGTCCCGCAGAGAAGAGTTTATTAATTTATCCAAAGAATATAATAAAAATCTGGAAGTTCTTACTGAATTAATGAATAGAGTCCCAATTGATACTGCTCAAACAAATTGGTTCGGGAAAAAAGTTGAAGATTTAAAAGATGCATATAATGCTAACATGGCAATCATTAAGGGTTTAGAAGCTCTATATGTTGACGATGAAAAGAATTTTGATTTAGAAGCTTTAAAAAAGTCACATGATTGGCCTTTATATGAATCAATTATGAACTACACTCTTCCATCTATTGTAGCTGCATTACAAGCTCAAGACGAAACCGTAGAAGGATTCGGTAAAGGAAATATTATTTCATGTGTAAATCCGATTGTGTTGGGCCAAGATTGGTATATGGTAAACCCTGGAACTTCTTCTTTTCAAACTATACAAATTGATGATGCTCCTGCTTATGGAATCACTCGTGGAGTTAAAGTAACTGGTACTAATGGAGGAATTTATCAACACAATATTAGTATTGAACCATCTCAGAGATATACTCTTAGTTGTTTTGTAAAAGGATCCGGTACATTTTATCTTGGTTATAATAACACTGGAGAAGATAGAAAGAATGTTGCTTATAACATTACATCTTCTTGGACAAGAGTTTATACTTCTTTTAATCTTTCTTCTCGTTTAATTGATGTAGCATTCACTGGAACTAATGATTTCACTATATGCGGTATGCAATTAGAGATGGGTGATTCACCTAGTCAGTTTGGGTATTTCACGCAATCTGAAAATATTATAAAAGCTTATGAAACTGATTGGAAGTTATATGGAATCTCAGAATTAAAAGTAAAGATTTCAACTTACGATAGTTGTATTAAAGAATTAAAAAAGAGTGGCTACGCTGATGGGTATAATCCTTTATCTGGATATGAAGAAGCATATTTTACTCAGATGCATCAAAAATATCTGGATTATCTGAATTTAAAAGATCAGGCTGAGGCTGCTTTAAAAGAACGCCAGGCTGAATATGATAAGGCTAAGAAACCTGAAATTCAAGAGAAACGAAACCAGATTGCAAAAGATGTATTACTTGAAAATTTTGGTAAAGTACAGAACAAATACTCAGCTTTTACTGATAAAGAAACATATATTATTAAAAGTTTATATAGCCAATCCACTTATACAAATGAAAACATTATTATCACCACTCTTGATAGCACTGCCGATGCCGTAGATAAGTCTAAAGTTCTCTATGATGATGCAATAGAAGAGTTATATGTAGAATCTCATCCACAATATACATACACTGATGATGTAGAGAATGTATACGCTCTTCCAGAATTTAAGGAGTACCATGAACAGCTTGCGGTAAATGATTTTGTACGTGTAGGAATCACTGATACTAATTATATTAAACTAAGAGTAATTGAAATCACATATAATCCTTGTGATTTAGATGAATCTATGGAAGTTACTTTTAGCAATATGATTCAGTACAAAGCTAAAAGGAATGATTATAATACTCTTTTAAACGATGCTCTTAATACTTCCAACCGTAATGGTGGTCGTGTTAATTCAGTCAACAAATCTTCTACTTCTGATTATGTCATCACATCAGAAGCTATTAAACAAATCTTTTCAAATCCTCTATTCAATTCAATGTTAGGTGGAACTGTCACTGGCGGAACCGGGTCTGGCGGAACCATTACCGCTGATACAATTATTGCAGAACTCGTGAAAGCAAAAGAAGGTGTATTTGATAAGCTTACTGTTGATACTGCTTTCATGAAATATCTCGATGTAAAACTTATTTCCGCAGATAAGATCACAACTCGTATTCTCGAAGCGGAACAGGCAAATATTGAAAAGCTGTCAGCTAAGATTATAGAATCTAATCAGATTAATGCTGATATGATTAATGTAAAAAATCTTCTTGCAGGTCATGCAGGAGTTGGAGAATTACATACAATTCATCTTACTGTAGAAAATGCAGAAATTGATCAGGCTGTTATTACTAATCTCATCGCAAAGAAAATTGCAGTTGGAGATTTAATGGCTCAAAATGCTCTTGCAAATCAAATTGTACTTATCTCTAAAGACAATAAACCTACTATTGCATTTCAAGAAAGTACTCAACAGTTTTATGATTCCAAAGGAAATGTTCGTGTGCAGATTGGTATGGACGGTAAAGGGGATTTCAACTTTATTGTTAAAAATGGAGACAGAGCCGCTTTATTTGATGAAAATGGTATTACCCAGACAGGTATTCCAGATAATACAATTCTTGGAGACATGATTAATAACGCCACCATTACCAAAGACAAACTTGGATTCCAAATCATAGAACCAAATGAACAAGGTGGTATTGATATCACTAATATTTATGATGGTAAAGGAAATCAATGGTGGGGAATAGAAAAGACGACTATTACAGATGACTACACAAAGCAGATTAAGAATGTTACAGATACTCTGACCGGACAAATCGAACTAAGGTTAGTAATACTCAATATCTTAAAGATCAAGAATCTATCCGAACAGATTTTTCTGATATCAAACAAAATGTTTCTGGGATTACATCTACTGTAAGCAGTATGCAAACAGATCTTTCTGAAGCTCAAGAAAAAATCAACAGAAATAGTAGTTCCGGAAATAGAAATGCCCGAACCAGCATAATAAGTTGTTCCACCACCAGAACCTTTAGGAGCAAAATTATTAGATACCCAACTTGTAGTAGCATATCCATAAAGAGATTGATGCTGAGTTAAATATCCTTTACCAGTCACCCAATCTTGCGTTGCGAGGTTATAATTCGTAAATCCAGAACTACGTGTAGCTCCATCAATTTTAAGACTAATTGAACCACCGCCTGTAGAAATCTTATTTCCATGTTCATCGTAATAATTCTTAGCATATACAGCATTCCAAGGCGCATCTGTGCTTCCGAGGTTACAAGTGCCACCCTTTTCCAATGAATATGTATCAACATCTGTATAGCTAGTTGATGTTTTTAATTTATATGGAGTCAATGCGGGTGTACCATCATTATTAATTGCAATCCACATATTATGATTACTATTCATAATTACGGTATGGCAATGACCAAATCCTGTATAACCTACAGGAGAACTGTTATTTAATTTAGAATGAGAATGTGATCGTGCAGCAATCCCTAAATTAGATAATGTATTATTTCCACTTGCTAATTCAACATTATTAATTTTAGGTTTATTTGTAAGTCCATTATAATTAGTTGTACCACCATTGCCTAAATTAGCCAGTGAGGTATAAGCTTTTTTATCACCAGTAAGATAAATGGCATCTACATAAATACATGCATATGGATTAGCTGTTGCTCCAATGCTTATCTGAGAAGTAGTATCTTTAGTTTTACTTACTGTAATATTACCATATGCATCGGTTTCAGTTGATAACAAATATGGTAATAAACTAATAGATAACATTCCTGTAGTCGTACTTTCCATACCTACTGCAAAATTACCATTCTTATAAGGAAGAATAGTGTGATGATGATTATAACCATTAAAGTCAAATGTGTCTGTTGGTTTCCACATAATTGATTTATATGGCACTCCTTTATACTGTCCGAATGAATCAGTAATATTAAGTTTATTAACATTTAACCATCCATTTGTATTAATATCATCTGCAATTAATGTTAGAACTCTTGCGCCTTGTTCTTTTATCAGAAGCATTCCATGCATTTTTGAAGAGTCTAAAGATGAATCTATCAACCAAATCCAATTTGAGTTGTATTAGTTCCCCAGTCAAATGCAGTAATTACTTGTACTGAATCAGTTGGTTCACCAGTTCCAACATCGTTATAATAAATAGAATATGATTGCTTTGCAGTAATAGATGTAGCAATAACACTACCTGTAAAACTTCCAGTTGCACCAGAAAGTTCTCCTTTAAAACTACCTGTTGCAGCTTTTAAATCCCCAGAGAATGTGCCAGTAGCAGCTTTTAATTCTCCAGAAAAGCTACCTGTTGCTGCAACTAATTCACCAGAAAAACTTCCGGTAGCAGCTGATAGTTTACCACCAAAAGTTGCATTCCCTTGATTATCTACATTTAACTGATTGCCAAGTTTTAAACCATCAGGATTTAAACTTATGGATCCGTCTCTGTTGCTTAATGAATTTGCAGATATATTCCAACCGCCAATAGTTCCTCCATCAGCGTAAATAGTTCCTGAGAATGTACCAGAGTTAGCATAAAGCTTACCATTTGAATCAACTCTGAAGTTTCCACTACCAAGAGCAATTCCGTCTGTACCAATATATACATTTTTATCCTTTGATACTGATGTTGGTTGTTCAGGAAGGCTATCCATACCAGAATACAATTTTCCCGCTTCAATATGGAAACCGCCAATACCACCAATATAACCTTTATTAGCTATAATGGTTCCCTCAACAGTGCTGTCACCACGAATATAAGCATTACCATTAGAATCAACAGGTTCAGATGATAGAGCAAACTTTGCAGAGAATTATGGTAAAGCTGTAAGATACCTCACAGAAGATAAGACAGGTGTTAATAATTTCTTAGCTGATCTTAAATCTAAGGGTATGGCATCTTATGATGATGCAAGTAAAAGATGGTCATTTGATATAGATGATATGAGTAAAGCCGCTCGATCAATGGGAATCAGCAAAGAATTTATGAGTGCTAACTTCGGTCGTCTTCGTGATTATGGCATTGATAATAACTTTATATCATCTACAGAAGAAGGTATAGATAGGGTTCAGGAACTTACTTCTGCTCTTTCAGACGAACAAAAACGACTTGAAGAATTAAAGAATACAGATAGTACCAATACTACTGCTATTACTGCTTCTGAGGACAAAGTTAATAAATATAAACAGGATTTAAAAGAAACCTATGATAATATGGGTGACTACTCTGAAGATGCTGCACAGACTGCTGTTGATAATTTTAATTCGGCAGCAATGGGTGTACAATCATATCAGAATGCAATAGAAAATGTTAAAAAGAATGAGAATCTGACAGAAGCTCAAAGAACTTCCGCTATTAACCAAATGATAGCTAAACAGGAAGAGCTTGCAGCTAAGTATGGTACAACAGTTCAGGAGCTATTAGGAACTGATGTATCTTCTTTGATGGATGGAATAGTAACCGATTCAGCTTCTGTTACTACAGCTCTTGATGGTATCAATAAAGCATATGAAGAACAGAACACAGATGTTACTTCTTTAGTAGACACTCTTGGGAAATATACTTCTGAACAGTTAGAAGGTATAGATTTCAATGATGGTAAGTGGGACACTGAATTAGGCGATGCTGAAAAAGCTGTTGAGTCTTTATGTGAGAAGCTTGGCTTAACAAAAGACCAAGCTTCTTCTGTTATTGAGGCTTTAAAGGAAGCTGGTAAGTTAAAAGATTCCGAGAAAAGTAGTGATTCCTCTAAAGAAACTACTAAGGGGTCTTGGAAGAAACCACAGACTGCTGAGGAAATGGGATTTGAAAAAGATTCAGATCAAGCTACCGATTATGCTAATTCATTAGAAGCTCTTACTGCTGCACATAAAGAAAATGATGCCGCTACTGAAAAGTCATTTGAAACCCTTTCTAAATATAACCGTACACAATTAGATGGCATCAAATTAAATGATGGTGCTTATAATGTTGAGGGTATGGAACAGGCTGAAGATGCCATACAACAGTTAGCAGATAAGACTCAGTTGTCTAAAGACCAGATTCTTACTGCTCTTGAAGGTTTAGGTATCTTAAAGGTTAATACGGATACTACTGATGCAACAAAAAATCTGGATTCTGTAGTTACCGAAGCGAAAGAAGCTCAAAATGAATTAACTGATCTCACAGGAAAAACTTATAAATTTGATTTTGATTCAACTGATTTAGATTCTATTCATCAGCAAGTAACAGATTTAGGAACAGAAGTAGATAAGTATAGAGATCGTGATGGTAAATACCATCCAGAGATTACTGGTGGTGAAGAACTCCAGACTATGTATACAGGAGCTATTTCGCATGAGCAAGATGTAGAATATAACTCCTCTGATATATCTCAAGCCGATTCTAGTTCTAGTATTGTAAAAGCTGCTCAAGATTTTATGCAAGCTAAGAATGAAATGGATGTCCAGACCCAATTATACCAAAAAGGCATGGATAACACTCTGGATCAAGCTACTCAAGATGCTAATGCAGCTTTTGAAACTTTACAGCGAGCTCAGACTGATTCTAAAGTTAAATTAGTAGATACTGATAATATACAAACTGCAGAAGACCAATTGCTTAAAATGTCAAATGACGACATAACGGCAAAAGTTGATGTTGAAGCAGATACTACTGAGGCTGAATCAGATATTGCAAATCTTCAAAATTTACAAGGCTCTACAATTACAATGAGTTGTGATGTATCCAATGAAGATAGTCTTGAACAGGCTAAATCTACTATTGAATCCATGCCAACAGGTACTACTGCTACTGTTGATGTAGAAGTAAATGGCGAAGAAGATATAGAGAAAACTACTGAATTAATTGAGTCTGCACCAACTAATGGTAGTGAACTGGTTGTTAATTGCCGTGTAGAAAATGCAGAAGATTTAGAAAAGTTAACTACCGCAGCTGATGAAGCAAATGCTAAAGGTGCAAATATTAAATTAAATGCTACTGTTGGTGAAGTTGACACTTCTAATGCGGAATCATCTGCACCACCTATTGAATTAAAAGCCAAAGTAACACCAGAGCCTGAAGAAATTAATGTAACTGTTAAAGACGCAACTGTTAAAGTTACAGCAGAACCTAATTCAGTTAAAGTTACAGCTACATTGGATCCTGGAGAAGTTGATAGTTATGACCCAGAAGATAAGGAAGCTGATGTAATCTTTCATAAAGAATCTTCTGAACCAGATAATTATCAACCAGAAGATAAATATCCTTGGATCCATTATCAATTAGATTCTAGTGCGGTTGATGGATATCAGCCACCTGATAAAAGTGCTACTGTTACATATCATGTAAGTACAGTTCACGATTCTTCATCTGGCGCTACACATGGTGGAAGTGGCGGTGGATTTGCGTCAGGCACAATGACCTCAATTGCCCATGCGAATGGTACAATGCATAATGCGCCATGGAATTATCAGCGAATTACTCCTGCTTTCGCTAAAGGTGACGTAGCAATTACTAAACCACAAGATGCATTAGTAAACGAAGAATATATTAATGGTCACTCTGAATCTATTGTACGTGATGGAGTGTGGTCAACAATTCCTGGTGGCGCACATTTTGAACACCTTAAAAAAGGTGATATTATATTTTCTGCACAACAAACAGAAGATTTATTAAAACATGGCACAACACCTGGACATGCAAGAGCATATGCACAAGGTACTGCTTCCGGTGTAAGTCTTGCTCCTGCCTATGCAGATGGTACATCAGAATTAGATGATACAATTAAAAAAGTAAGCACTCAAGCTAAAGACTGGATAGAAACTGCTCTTGATCGTTTAGAGAGAATCGTTGAAAAGTATCAAGATATCGCTGAAAGCGATTATAGTAATTATAAGTCTTCTGAGAAGAATTATAATAAAGCACTTAAAAATCTGAATAAACAATTACAGACACAAAAAGATTCCAGAGCAAAATACGTAGCTAAAGCAAATGAAGTTGCTTCTGCTGTTGGTTTATCTGATGAACTGAAAAAGAAAGTCCAGAATGGTACAATCAATATTGAAAGTTTATCCGAAGATGATAAGAAACGTGTTGACGCATATCAGGAATGGTATGAAAAAATCTTGGATTGTGACAAAGCGATTCGTGAACTCACTAAGTCACAGAAAGATTTAGCTAAAGCAAAGGTTGAACGTGTTATTGAAGCTTATGACACCGTCATAGGTAAACGTGAGAATAAAGCTGACTATTACAACGCTAAACAGGAATTGAGAGTCTCACAAGGGTATAATCAGAAACCTGGTTCTATATATGAAAAATACATGAAAAAGGAACTCTATTATACCAATGAACAGAAACGTCTTACTGATAAAGAAATAAAAGAATATAAAGGTAGGATGAAAGAATATCTTAAGGTAAATGGACATAAAACTGTTGATCCAGAATACCAAAAGATGAAAAAACAGCTTTATGGTCTCCAGACAGAGGCTGTTAAGTTAGAAAATGAAGCTGCTGAATTAGTTCAGGCTTTACAAGATAATCGTGAACAGATAAAACAATGGGCTGTTGACCGCTGGGATCGTGCAGGCTCCAAGCAGGATGCAGTAATTGATTACGCAAAAGCAAATGATAATCCTGAGTATCAGATTAATGAAAAGATTTATCAGGAGCGCATTAAATCTAATGCGAGACAGATTAATGCACTTCAAAAGCTTCGTGCAGAAAAAGCCGAATACTATGATACTCATTTTTCTTCTATGAACAATGAAGAAGCCCAGAAGTATCTTAATTCTATAGCACAGATTGACGAACAAATTTTAAAAATCGGCAGTGATATAGAAAATCTGAAAAATGAAATCATGGAGCTTCGCTGGAAACCATTTGATGATGCACAAGATAAGCTATCAAATGTTATCACTGAATATCAGACTATGCAAAAACTTCTCGGTGACGCTGAAAGTTTTTATAATGATGATGGTTCTTTTACTACAAATGGATTAACTAACATTTTATTAACTCAGGAATCTATAGATGCAACAAAACAAAAGATTGCTAACTATAGGGAAGGTCTTAACAAGCTTGAAGAACAATATAAAAATGGTTGTTACAGCTTAGACGAATACAATGAGAAAAGCAAACAACTTCTTGATGGTATTCAACAAGAATCTGCTGCTCTTTCTGAACTGAAACAGAATATGCTTGATATGTATGAGACTCAAATTAAGAAAGAGAATGATTTACTTCAGGAAAATATTGATAAGCGTAAAGACGCTCTTTCTGCTAAAGAGAAATATTACGATTATGACAAAACTTTAAAAAAGAAGTCTAAAGATATTAATACTCTTAAATCCCAGATAGCTGCTCTTGAAGGAACCAGTAATGCTGCCGCCAAAGCTCGTCTTGAGAAATTACGTGCGGAACTTGCAGATGCCGAAGATGATATGGCAGATACCATGCATCAGCACGAAGTCGATATGAAAAATACCGGCTATGAAAATTTTTCTAATGAAGCGAATAAAGCTCTTGATAATACACTTGATGCAGTAAAGAAAAATTCTTCGTTTCAGGAAGCTATTATTAGTGGAATGCTTACCAATGTAACCACTAATTATGATAACACATATAAACATTTACATACTGTGATGGACCAATATGGTGTTAAGGTGTCTAGCACATTTGATACTATGATAGGTAAGTCTGCTGATTTCAATACAAGTTTGATTCAACAGATAAAAGCATTAGAAACCATTTCTAATATGAAAGTTACTCTTCCATATGGAACAAGCAATGGACAGGGTGGTTCTACAACTGGTAATAATACATATACCGGTGCTGAGAATGGTATTCACAATACATTTAATAGCAATAAAGACTCCACTGGTGCTGGAAATGAAACTCCAGGTACAGTTAATGGAAAAAGTTATAGTTTTTCATTAAACAAATCAGAAATATTTTTGACACCAAATGAATCTTATAAATTGAAAGTTACATGGTCTCCTACCACACCTTTACATTCAGATATTAAATGGTCTAGTGATAAAACTGATGTTGCAAAAGTTTCATCGTCTGGTAAGGTTACGGCTACAAAAGGGGTACAAACTTCCAAAGGTGGTGGAGTGACAGGATTCCTAGTCGGTGGACTGGAAAAAACATTTAAGGCTACTATTACAGCTAAAAGTGATTTTGGGAGCAAAACTTGTGTTGTACATGTAATGCCAGATGCACATTATGACGCAATTGAAGAATATGCAAATAAAAATGGATTGGCTATGACCAATGATAAAATGCAGGCAGCTCTCGAATATGCTTATCGAAATGGTGGAAACCATGCTGATAAGGCAAACATAGCAGTTGAGGGATTCAAAAAAGCTTATTTGAATGATAAACCAACATATTTAAAGAGTTGGTTCAATACTCTTCAAAACCGTCCAGATGGTGCAACAGACGTTCCTGCCGGAGTGAGTCCTTTAATAGGATATTTTAATGCTAAAGGTAATCAGTATCATTCATCTGTATAACACCTAATTTAACATCTGGAATGTACTCCAATGGGAAAGTAATAATACCATTTTT
>ENA-OOMY01000035-OOMY01000035.1-viral-metagenome-genome-assembly--contig:-NODE-35-length-12622-cov-12.466347_pt1 | contig 12622 bp, 23 predicted proteins | sample MGYA00245307_ERZ501076 | MGnify/ENA primary metagenome ERZ501076 (study PRJEB25959, sample SAMN05341323) | viral metagenome | host: human-associated | place: USA: California | collected 2014-03-27 | study... | reverse complement strand
GATATTTCGATGCAAAAAGCGGAGTAAATAAATATTCGTCAACCATAACTTGCTCGGGTGGAGAAAAGAATATTTTCTTTTACAAAACTAGTTTTACGCGATTGTTTGAGAAGATATATGATATTCAAATTGAAATAAATGATGTAACCACAGATTATACACCATACCATGAGCCACAATTCCTCTCCATCAGCACCCCAACCGGACTCCCAGCTATTCCAGTGGACTCAGATGGAAACTACACCGATGCCAATGGTCAGCAGTGGATAGCTGATTATGCGGATTTGAAGCGTGGGAAGTATGTACAGAATATATGTGACTTACCGCTAAAAGATATCAACCTCGAATGGAATACCTGGGGAGTGAATGTTAATACCAGTAATGGTACTGGATTTTATGCGTACTTAACGAAATATGCGCATGTAGGAAATACAAAAACATTAGCTACTATATGCCAACATAATGCTGACGCCTGGGGAAGGAGAAAAATTGGTTGCAATGCAGAAGTGAATAGTAACTATATTACAATTTCATTGCATACAAGTGATTTAGATGATGCATCGGATAACACAAAGGCAATAGCATCTTTCAAAAAGATTGTTGAGCAGACGGATACACACGTATTATATGTTCGTGCAGAGCCGATCGAGCGCGACCTCACACCAGAAGAAATCCAGGCATACAAGAATCTTGTAACATACGCCAGAACAACCATCGTGGAAAATGATGCAGAGTGCTACATGGAAGTCTCTGCCGGTGGTGGAGATAGCCTTAGAGCAAAGAAGCTGGCGCTGATACTGGGAGAGTAGAGGTGATTATATGGAAATACGTGCAAGACCGAAAGGTCTTATTTTTTATACCTAAAAATAAGGAAAGGACGCACATGATTAAGTTTTTATCAGAAAATTGGGCATTATTATCGTTCGTTGTGTCAGCTATCGCATACATATATTATCAGGTGATTGCTATGCGTAAAGGAATACGCGCTTTGCTTAGAGCGGATTTAATACGCCTCTATAATAAGTATCACGACGATTACGGATATTGCCCTTTGTATGTTAAACAATCACTGGAAGACGAATATAAACAATATCACACATTAAAGGGGAATGGTGTAGGCACGCAAATATATCATGCGCTTATGGAGCTGCCTACAGAGCCACCCCATGAAGGAGAGGATTAATGATGTTTAAAAATTGTGTATTTAAAGTATCGGTAGATACAAAGAAGTGGATCAAAAAAGCTGGAATCAGAGCAGTGAAGACGGTAGCGCAGACATTCATTGCTACGATTGGAACAGCATCCTACTTAGGAGCTGTCGATTGGAAGCTGGTTGTGTCAGCATCCGTATTAGCAGGTGTGCTTTCGGTGGCAACATCTGTAGCAGGATTACCAGAGGTTGAGGGCGAGTAATCGTCCTCTTATTGATAGGAGTGATATTATGGCAGTAAGAATTGGAAGCGCACGTATTAATGAGAAGAGCACCATCACCGGAGGAAAAGCCGGAGATCAGACCGGTGGAGAAGTGTCTATACAGAATTACTATCTGCACAGAAAAGGTTGGTACGTAGCAAGACCGAAAGATCCAACTGTAGCAGAGAAGATTGCACAGGCAATGGAAGCAGCGTGCAACAATAATCACATCGGTTATTGCCAGGCACACAGAGGCAGCCTTAGAAAGATTGCGGTTAAGTATAACTATAATCTCAGCAAGGTCAATGTTGATGTGGAGGTAGATTGCTCTGCACTGGTCAGAGTATGTTGCTTATATGCCGGAATACAGGTTGGAGATTTCAACACAGCGTCAGAGCTGGAAACCTTGCGAAAGACAGGAGCGTTCGAAATCCTGAAAGATGATAAGCACTGCAAGGAAAGTACATATCTGAAAAGAGGGGATATTCTTGTTACACGCACAAAGGGACATACAGTTGTAGTACTGAACAATGGATCTGGAGTGACTTCCGCTTCAAAGAGTACCAGAGCTTATGTCGTCGGACAAGTCTATACAACACAGGTGGACGACCTGAGCGTCCGAACCGGTCCGGGAACCAATAATCCGGAAAAATCTTATGCGGAGTTATCCAGTAATGCACAGCAACACGCGCATGATAACGGGAGACTCAAGAAAGGCACTCATGTAACCTGCAAGGACGTCCGCGAGGTTGGCAATGACATCTGGATCAAGATTCCAAGCGGCTGGATTGCTGCATATTATGGTGGCAAAAAGTATGTAGGATAGTGTATAATCTGACATATATATAATAGGTAGAAACTTTTTTATACGTCCTTACAAAATGGTCAACCTTTTTGCTACAACGTATAAAGAACCCGCAAACCACTGTAAAATAAGGGTTTGCGGGTATTTACTGATATAAGAAATAATAGATTTTCAGAGAATCTTGTTCTCGCTCGTAGACAATTTTATCCACGATTTGTTTTAATGCTTCGTTCTTTTGCGCTGCAGTAAAAGAATCGGAGATAAGGATATCATAGACACCCTGCACCCTTAATAGCATGTTGGCAGCAGGATCCGGCGTATCTTTTGGAGCATTGTCTTCCAGTTCTTTTAATTGTTCTTCCAAGTGTATGCGTTCTTTCTGAAGCAGTGCTTTATTCGCTTTATATTCCTCAAGAGTATCAATTCCCTCACGGTAAGAAGCTTTGATTCGTTCTTCTTTTCCGGAAAGGCTTTCCAGACGACTGGTTAATATATTTTTCTCATTGGAGACTTCTATCGGCTGACGTTCTTTTAAGGTGTAAGAAATGTTGCCGGAGCTTAGAGATTCCTTGACGCAGGCAAGGACCTCTTTCTCCAGGACAAGGGAACTGATTCCATGTGGTTTCTCACATTTTCCTTTATGATATCCATAGCAAGAGAAGTAGGAGTATTTCTCACCGTTCGCACGTTTCATGGTGGCAGCAGTCAATGTACGCCCACATGCAGGACATTTCAGTAATCCGGAGAGCCAGTGTTTATATGTAGAAGAGGGGCGTTTCCCGGAAGGTCTGTAGGTTGTTTCGAATCGTTTTTGTGCTGCATCAAATAATTCCTTTGTAATAATTGCCGGCTGTTGTCCTTCTGTGACGATCCATTCATCTTTATCCTTGATTCTGTTCGTACTGTTTTCTGTTCGGTTCCACCGAATCATACCGCAGTAGGAAGGATTCTGAATGATGTACTCAATAGATCTCCGCTCAAATGGTTTGCCCTGTGAGGTCTTAAGCCCAAGATTGTTCAAGCGTCTTGCAATATCAAAAAATCCGATGCCCTCATTCGCATACCAGTTAAATATCATGCGCACGATTTCTGCTTCTTCCGGGATAATTACCGGAGGCTTGCCATGCTCCACGACCTTGTATCCGAGTGGCGGACGTGCCTGGTATGCTCCACGGGTTGCATTTTCTTTCATGCCCCGGAATACCTCACCGGAAAGACGGATAGAGTAGTATTCGTCCATCCACTCAATAATACGCTCAATCAGAGAGCCGAAAGGATTATCTGAAAGAGGTTCGGAGATGCTCACGACTTCTACGTTGTGTTGCTTCTTGAGAAGAGACTTGTAGACAATGGATTCTTCCTGGTTCCGGGCAAATCGTGAGAACTTCCATACCAGGATCAGATCTACCGGGTGATCAGAACCCTTTGCAAGTCCGACCATCTCCTGGAAGCCTGGACGCTTTTCAGCTTTCCGACCGGAGATTCCAAGGTCAGAGAAAATCTTAAGGATTACAATATTGTTCCTGGTAGCATACTCCCGGAGAAGATTCTCCTGAGAATCCGGAGAGATTTCTTCCTGATCGTGCGTGGATACACGGATATAGCCATAGGCATATCTTAATTCACTCATCATATCACCTTCCTTAGTATATATGTGCGACGTCGCACAATTTTGCGTATAAAAATAACAGCCAGCAAGGAACAAGTGTTCCGCTTGCGTGACTGCTCCGAAGATGATACACTATTCATTGAACGTACTGGTGTATCCTTCGGGGCATTAGTCTTTGAACCGTCCTTGCGCCAACAGGGGCGGTTTTTACTTATAAAACTGTTATATAACGTAAAAGACCCCGTATTACTACGAGGTCTTTAATGAATACTGCTCGCCAGTTGTCTGGGAGCTTTGTCTTTTATACTGCCGGTTAACGGCTTTGTTTTTTCTAGATATTCATTATATACCTCATTATATGCATTTGTCAATAAAAGTTATACTTGTTGCTCTCTGATAATCCACTTTATTATTGGTAAAATTGGATATAATTTCATTGTCTATACAATCAAGTCTTTCACTTGATAATTTGACATTGCTTAATATATCAAAATTAGTCTTCGGATCATAGATTCGGATTTTGCTTATGGTTTTGATTTGTCCAACTAAGGCAATACTTCCATGTTTCATTTTTTCCGTCTCATTCTGCATTCGTTTTACAAATTCTAAATCCGTCTTATATTCTTCTAAATCTTTTTTTAATTGAACTGCATCTATAGGAGAATTCTTGCTTAATGCATCAATCGTTTTTTGCATCCTATCAACTTTTTCTTGGAGCATTTTTAAAGCGTTAGATGTTTTCTTAGATAAACTTACATAAAGTTCGTTTCCCAAGTAAACACATCCTTTGTGGAGCTTAATTGTAGTAACGTTATCCTTTACGGATGTAAGAGGAACAACTGTTAGGACCGGGGAGTTTTTAGAATTGTTTTTCTCTACGACTACACAATAATGAAGACCACCTTCTTCGCTTCCTACGTTATAACCTAAGTGTGCTTTAATGATTTCGCCATGTTTATACCTTCTTAAGCTAGAAGGAGAAAAGTTAGGTTCGAAATCAAGAAAAGTAGTCCAGTCTTCAAGCCAATAACTTAATTTGTCAGCTTTTCCATTTGCCTTTGGATCAGAATCATCAATTAACGAATCGAGATACTTTTCCACTTTGTTTAGAGCATCTTTTTTGTGCTTTTCTAATTCTTCTTTTGTGAGCTTTCGCCCCATACACTATCACCTCAATCTATTAATTATTGTACACACAACATATATAAACGCCGAAGCGGTTATATCAATCCTTATTATGCTCTTCATACTGACTCATTTCTTCATCATGAGCCAATTGAGCATTACACTCAATCATGAACTGATTCAACACATCTTTCTTAAGCGGTGTTTCAGATACTATGTGTCCGCATTTATTGCAAAAGATATAAGTAGTATCAATTTTATGTCCACAGTTGGTGCAATAAATAGTCTTTTTATATTTGTTTAATATGTATGATGCCATATAATTTCCTCGAATATTGTGTGATTATATCCGTTTAAACACTGCCAAGTTCGGAATGAAATAGATAATATAATTATCTACAATCTTGTATACTCCATACTTCTCACGATAACATGAGATACATTCTTCTAAGAATTCCTCAGTTACTTCCAGATATTCGGCAGTCTCATATCTGTTCGTGCAGCCATGCTCATAGGCATTGATCAGACCAGTAAGACCAATCAAGTGATTGTATCCGTGTAAGCGTGCCTGGCGTTCCTGTTTGCGGTTCGCAGAAATATCCATATCAAGAATATTTCCGACTGATGTGTGATGGTGTCCAAGTTCTTCTGCCAGAACACAGGCTTTTTCTGTTGTAGTATTAATATCCTGCCGGATTGCTATCCGGTTGCCTTTGATACGTCCATTGTTATATTGTAATGGTTTTTCCTTTACTATAAGTCCGATATCGCAGGCTTCATCTAAAAGTGCTTCATAAGCATTCATCGTAAACACCTCCATGATAAATGTAGCAAAACACCTGTACGATAAAAAGGACTTAGAAATCTTTGTCATTCATAATATCATCATCTGATGTATCAGTTCCTTCAGGAACATCTATATCTGTACGTGCTTGAGCTGCGTTCAGTTGAACATCAGTCTCCATTTGTTGAAGTGATAATAACTGATTTGTGTAATCATCTACCTTTTTCCTATTTATCTCAAGTAAGTGTAAATAGCTCTTAAAATGAGCTTTTTCATAAGGAGAGAAATCTTGTATATTATCAATTATATCTCCTAAATCATCGCTAACAAAAGCATTGGCGATATCACTGTCACTTAACTCCCAGCCCATTAAGTCTCCGGGTGATACATGTAAGGCTTCTGCGAAAGCGATGATTTTAGATTGAGGTAAATCAACGAGACCTTTTTCGATTTTTGCAATCATACTTTTGTCAGCGTACCCCATTTTAGTAGCTAATTCTGCTTGGGTTAAATGTAATTCAGTTTCGTCTTTTTTTATGTTTTTATATAATTGAAGCATGTTGTAGTCCTCCTTGAGTTCAATATAGCATAAGATTGAAAAATAATTCAACATTTTTGTTAAAATGGTTGACACAAATTCAACCGAATGGTATATTAGTGGTGTTGAATAAAGTTCAGCTTATGGGAGGTGATTGGTTTGGCAGATATTGAACTTTTAAAACAAAAAATTGCAGATAGCGGAATGACTGTAACGGCTATATCAAAAAAGAGTGGCATTCTCCGGGAAACCTTTTACAACCGTCTGAAAGGAAGTGAGTTTACGGCTTCGGAAATTGTAGCCTTAACAAAGACGCTGAATTTAACAAAGGAGGATAGAGATAAAATTTTTTTAAACGAAAAGTTGAACTAAATAACACTTTTAGGAGGATACATGAACGAACTTGTATATCTGAAAAATGATGAAGCTGTATGTAGCAGTTTGCTGGTGGCTGAGAAGTTTGAGAAGAGACATGCAGATGTTATGCGAGCTATTGATAACCTTGTTGAAAATGACTCAACGCAAAATTGCGTTGAGTGCTTTAAGAGAGGAACGTACAAAGACAGTACTGGCAAATCAAACAAAATGTATGTAATGAACAGAGATGGATTTACATTCCTTGTTATGGGATTCACTGGAAAGAAAGCTAATGAATGGAAGTGGCAGTACATAAAAGCTTTTAATCAAATGGAGAAATTCATCAGAGAGAAACAGACTAAGATTTGGATTGAAACCAGAAAAGCTGGCAAGCTGACCCGTAAGGCGGAGACAGACACTATCAAGAATCTTGTTGAGTACGCGAAAGCGCAAGGTAGTCAACATGCGGATAAGTTGTACATGACCTATTCAAAACTTGCAAACAAAATGGCGGGAGTCTCCAAGAGAGATGAAGCTACAGTAATGCAACTTAATAACCTGTCTCTTATGGAGCATATCATTTTATGTGTGATTGATTCTGGGATTGTTGCCGGAAAGCATTACAAAGAAATCTACCAGGATTGCAAGAAAAGGCTGGAGACAGTAAAGGATTTAGCATACTTAGAACAGAGTGCATAGGACAAATCATTAGATTACCTATTTGCAACAGATGAAACCAGTGAGCAAGCAAAGTAAGTAGGAGGTGAGGAAAATGAATTACAAACTTTTAATTACAATAGGAATGTGGGTACTTGGAGCAGTATGTGTATGGATTATGAAAAAAATAGAACCCGATAACAAGATATATCCTGTATGGGCTCTATTCATAGCATTAGCTTTTACTGGGTTCGCGCTGTATGACTGGCTTGGTTGATGCAAGTTCTTCATTAAGAGAGGTGGTTATGGATGTGAGCGTTTTAGTGTATTCGTCACGTTCGTTTCGCGTATAACCATTACCGAAAATACTATCTACATATTCAAGAAAGCCAGATAGTAAATCATAATTTGATTTATTGCAATACAGCATGGCGATATGGGTGGTTGATTGAAGTTCTTGATATGCTTGGGCGGTTTGTTTAGAAAATGAAAATTGTCCAGCAGCATTTGCAAAATCAGCAAAAGATTTTTTCTTATCAGCATAATAGATATCAAACTGCTTGACTGTAGTTGTCTGTTGCAAATCAAGCCAACGCATATATTCATCATGTTCAAGTTCCATTTTACGGAGTCGAGCATGATGGCGATTGTTTATGATAGCTACAACTATAGGCGATAAGAAAGAGCTTACTGCAATTATCGCAGTAATTGTCCAAGTAATATTTATTTCCATACAAAAACTTCCTTTCATGATTACTCGGCATGGCGGTGCCTGTATCTAAAGTATAGGAGAGATTGAGGAAAGATGCAATAGAAGAGAGGTGGACGAAATGAAGCGGTTATGTCCAGCGTGTTTTACAGAACTCGCAGAGGAAGCAAATTATTGTCCGGTATGCGGAAAATGTATGAGAGAGCCGGTGGAGCAGACTTCACAGTATGTAGGAGGTGTGCCGGTAACGACGGTAATTGGAATAAAGGATTGTGCAATTCACATTGGAGAAGAGAACGGATTAGATGCAACAAGTACAAACCGTACCACATAACTTATAGAAGAGGTGGTGTAATTGAAACATTTTAACATTGTAGTTATTAATGGAGAAGAAAAAGAAATCTCTTCTCTTTCCAAGGAAGAACGACAAAGGCTGGTAGACGAATGGAACCGGCGGGCGCTGGAGCATCTTGGATATAAGCGAGAGAAAACCGCTTAAGCGGTAGAAAGGAGGACAAGCCCATGAGAGTTAGAGACTGGATAGTGGTAGGACTGATGATGAACGGACTGCCAATGGCTATGTTTCTTCATTGGCTGGTCATGGGATATTAGACATGAAGAAAAGAAAGTGGACAATGAAGAGGATTGTGGACACGTTATTCGTGTTGGTAATTCTGGGAGATATCGCGACAATGATGATGTTCGTGATGATCTCCATCAAGATTCTGAAAATGCAGGAGGTGATCACATGGCTGATACAGCAAGCTTAAAAGAAATCCTATTCCGGCATAGTGCAGAGCAGTGCAAGGTGTGTGAAGCCGTTCCATTTGACCAGATTGGACATCAAATCGAGTATGAAAAGTTCAAGATGCTCCATGAGGTTATTGAGGAAGCTGACCTGGAGGACGAGTACCAGGAATGGAGACGGGCTTACGGATATGTATAGGAAGGTGGTGAGGATATGGAAGATAAGCAGAAGATTCTGGACCTTTTGTTGCCTGCTCTTCAGGCGACTCGTAATCTATCTGATCTGGTAGGACTGGAGTACCGGGAAGACCGAGAGCTGGTGTATGCGAAGTTTGCAAGCGGGAATCAGAAGATTGTCAATGTTGCAATGGATTCCGGAACAGCTCTGATCAGAGACGTGATCGGGCAGATTGTATAAAAATGAGTGCTCACAAAAGCCCGGCAAGGCTGGAGCACTCGATAAATCAACCAATTACATTATAAAAAAATAGGAGAAATAAGTCAAATATGAAAACATTGAAAATCACGACAGATAACAAAATCTCTATTATTGATGTGAATCTTGATGATTACAGAGCTCTCCAACAGGAAATTGGAGGATACATTGAAACAGTACATACACAGATTATGTACGACTACTTTAAGGCGCCGGTCCTCATGCTGGTGGACGAGGAAGGATTAATTAAGAACCTTCCAGCCAATGCAGTAGCATCACATTTTTATGGTTGTCAGAATCATGGTCATATCATTGCCGGTGACGCAATCTTCTCCATTTCGCTTGGTGAGAACATGACTGGATTCGGAGACCGGGATTCCGAGCAGTGGATGAATAAGATGCTGAATGATTTTCCGGTATTGGTGTCGGAGGAAAAGTAGCAAGATGGATGAATACGATTGGGCTGATCAGGAGCGATTAGTCCAGCAGGATATTGAAGAGCTGGACAGGCTGGATTGGATGTACAGGAAACGTCTGGCAGAAGAATATAGGGAAAGGAAATTTGAAGATGAACGAACTGACATTAGCTATAAAACAGAATCCAGGAACGATAGAAATGAATTTCGATGCTTTAGAGGAACAGTTGGATAAGAAATTGGATGAATACAGAGGTGCTGTATTTACTGAAGATACAAAAACTATTGCCAAGGCAGAGATTGCAAGTCTCAGAAGATTGAAAAAAGACATTGAGGACGGTCGGAAGACAGTTAAGAAGAAATGGATGGAGCCTTACGATGCGTTTGATAAGAGGATGAAGATATTGTCTACCAAGGTCGATGAACCGATTAATGCGATTAATGAGCAGGTTCAGGCATTCGAAGAAAAGCGCCGGCAGGAAAAGCGGGAAGAGATCCATCGGATGTATGAAGATTGTGTTTCAGAATACGAAGAAAGCAGAGAGTTTATCGTTTTAGACAAGCTGTATGATCCGAAATGGGAGAATGCATCTGTATCCATGAAATCAATCAAAAAGGATATGGCAGAAAAGATGTCTGCAATCCAGACTGCAGTATCCAGCATTAAGGCAATGAGATCAGACAAGGAGTTGGATGCATTGGCTCTATATAAGAGAACACTGAATTTGAATGATGCAATCCAAATGATCATGACTTATGAGCAGAATAAGGCTGATGCATTGAGACGCGAGGAAGAACGCCGGCAGCTGGAAGAAGAACGTAGAATACAGGCAGAGATTGAACGTGCAAGAGTTGCGGAACGCGAGGCGATTCGCAGGGAAGAACAGATCCGCAAAGAGGAACAGGAGAAAGCTGAGAAGGTTAAAGTTGCAGCAATAGAGTCGCTCCCTGATATAAGTGATGATGATCTGCCGTTTGAGCAGCCAACAACTGTAACAGCATATTATCGCGTTGTGGCAACACCAGATGAACTGGAAGCTGTGGAAATGGCATTCAATAGTATTGGGGTATATTTTGAACGGAGGGAAAGCTAGTGAGCGAAACAATAAAAACAACTGAGAATCCTAAGATTTATGCAGCTATTGCAGGTGTGATTGCGGATTGTGGAGTTGTTGGAAAAGATAAAGTAAATAAGCAGCAAGGATTTAAATATCGTAGTGTGGATGATGTGTTTAATGCACTTCATCCAGCGCTGGCAAAAAATAAGGTTGTAATTATTCCGACGGTAGTGGAGCGCCACTGTGAAGAAGTCGGAAAGACAAAGAATGGCACATCTATTTTAAAGGTTATTTGTAAAGTAAAATATGATATTTGTGCCGAAGATGGATCACATGTTACATCTATTGTTTATGGTGAAGGTATGGATATGGGAGATAAGGCAACGAATAAGGCAATGGCTATTGCATATAAGTATTTGTGTTTTCAAGTCTTCTGTATTCCCACAGAAGAGATGTCTGATCCTGATGCCGAGAGTTTAGAAGGGGAATTAGCAGATCCGCAAAAGAGAGGGGAAAACAAAGCAAATACAAAAGCAGAAGATAAGAAAAATCAACCAGATACAAGTGCAGAACCAAAAGAAGACGATAAGATAACACCAGTAATGCTCACTACAATTCAAAAGGAACAGGCACGTACTGGTGTGACGGATAAGCAGATCTTAAGTATGCACGATGTAAAGGCGAAAAAGATAGAGGATATGACAGTATTGGAATATAAGAAAGTTATGAATAAATTTCAAAAGACGCCGGATTTAAAAAGGGAGGCTGGTTTAAATGAATAGCGTACAACTTGTAGGAAGATTGACCAGGGATCCTGAGGTTAGATATACCGATGGCGGGACTACGGTTGCAAGATTTTCATTGGCGGTAGAGAGAAGGTTTAAAAGTGAGAATGGACCTACTGCAGATTTCCCCAATTGCGTTGCATTCGGAAAGACTGCAGAGTTCATTGAAAAATATTTCCATAAAGGTATGAGCTTGGATGCCAGGGACGTATTCAAACAAGATCCTATACCAATGATTGGGGACAGAAGGTATATACCACAGATGTTGTGGTAGAAGGTTGTGAATTTGTCGAGTCAAAACATGATGATTCAGGGGAATCCCAGAATGCAAATAATGGATTCGGTTCAGTGGATCCAGATGGATTCCAAAACATCCCAGAAGACATCGACGAGGAACTACCATTCGACTAGGTGGTGATAAAATTGGTGATTCAAATAGACAGTAGGGAGAAAGCTAGAGCGATTACCAACATCGTAGAGACGTTTGAACTGTGCGGAATCAAGCATCCTGTCTCAAAACTTATGGTCGGGGATTACATGAATTATGACAATCCCAGATTGATTATTGATAGGAAGCAGAATCTTTCAGAACTGTGCAATAATGTCTGCCAAGATCATGAAAGATTTCGAAAAGAATTGATTCGAGCACAAGAAAATGATATAAAAATGATTTTTCTTGTAGAACACGGAAAAAGTATTGAGCGACTTGAAGATGTAATCTGGTGGGAAAACCCTCGTAGGTGGAAGAGGTATAAAAATCCGGAAACAGGAAAGTGGGAAGAAATAGAAACAAAGGCTATGACAGGAGAAACCCTTTATAAGATTTTGTGTACACAAGAGAGAAAGTATGGTTGTAAATTTTTGTTTTGCGAGAAAAAAGATACCGGTAAAGAGATTATCCGGATCCTGTCAGGTGATGCTTATGACTAGTGAGGAAATCAAAGCAACGTATAGCATGCGAGATATTCTGACCAAGTGTGGACTTCCTGCACCGAATCGCGCCGGCTTCTGTCATTGCCCGTTTCACAAAGGTGACAGAGAGCCATCTATGAAAATTTACGATAAGGATTTTCATTGTTTTGCCTGTGGAGCTAACGGGGACATCTTTGATTTTGTCAGTAGGTTTTACGACATTTCATTCAAAGATGCTTTCCGGATGCTCGGAGGCGATTATAAAAAAAAA
>ENA-OOMY01000034-OOMY01000034.1-viral-metagenome-genome-assembly--contig:-NODE-34-length-12851-cov-4.422666_pt1 | contig 12851 bp, 18 predicted proteins | sample MGYA00245307_ERZ501076 | MGnify/ENA primary metagenome ERZ501076 (study PRJEB25959, sample SAMN05341323) | viral metagenome | host: human-associated | place: USA: California | collected 2014-03-27 | study... | reverse complement strand
AAAAAATATTCTGGCTTATTGTGGTTTAAGAATAAAATCAGGCAAAGAAGGCGTATTAATAGAGGCTATATTAACAGGATCAAGAGCAGCACAAGTTGGATTAAAGCCAGGAGATATTATAAAAATAGTTGATGGACAGGCAGTAAAAAAAGCAAATCGTCTAGAAAAAATATTACAGAGCAAACCACTTGGTCAACGCTTTCAATTTTTAGTATTACGAGGCGGACAAACTGGAGTCATATTGTTCTAATGCACTATTTTAATGATTTATTGACCATTTTAATTTTTATCAGCTGTGTAATTGCAGTTTTTAGTCTGGCAATTAAAGTTATAGTTAAAATTGTGAATCAAGCTTCTAAAAAAGCAAACATCAGCCTATCTAAAAGCGAATTGTTGTTTCTCGTATTAGGTGGCATTGGTTTCATATGCATTTTGTACGGCTATTTCATAGAACCTTATTGGCCATCCATAACCCATCTAACTTTGAGCAGTAAAAAAATTCTTACTGGTAAGCCAATCCGTATAGTGCAAATATCTGATTTGCATTGCGATCCCAAACCGCGCTTAGAAACAATATTACCTGACCTGATTGCTAAAGAAAAACCTGATCTCATTTTGTTTACTGGTGATGCTATAAATACACCAAAAGGTTTACCAACATTTCGTAAGCTTTTAGGAAGTCTAAGTAAGATTGCTCCAACTTATGCAGTTAAGGGCAATTGGGATTCGCGTTTTTTTCAAGATTTGGAGCGTTTTAAAAATACAGGCGCCGTAGAACTTGATGGACAGCCAGTTAAGCTTAGTATTGGTAATAATAATATTTGGTTGGCTGGGCTCCCTGCGGATAGTCCTAATACAATTGCGAATGTTGTAAAAGATATTCCCAAAGACGAATATAAAATCTTTTTGTTTCATTATCCCCATTGTATGGATGAAATGAAAGCCAGCAATATAGATCTTTATTTAGCAGGACATACGCATGGAGGGCAAGTAGCATTGCCGTTTTATGGCGCTTTAATTACACTATCTAAAACGGGCAAACAATATGAGTCTGGACTCTATACAAGCGGAGAAACTTTTTTGTATGTCAACCGTGGCATTGGTATGGAAGGTGGAAGAACTCCAAGAGTACGTTTTTGTGCAAGACCAGAAATTACTGTAATTGATCTGATTGCTAAATAAGATTGAAACAATCAAGTAATTGAGGCCAATCTTTCTTCTATTGGCGGCAATATCTGAGGCATTAGATCACAAACACGCGTGATATTATATACGGTGTCACGCTCGACAGGGGTTTGACCTGCTTCAGCAATCAAAGATTCCATTTTTTCTTTCGCCAACTGTAGAGGTGTTTTTGCCCCTGCAGCATGGGTAATTTTTTCTTCACCAATAGTGCCGTCAAGATCGTCGGCTCCAAAAGATAAACCTAATTGAGCAAGTTTTTCACCTAGCTGAATCCAATAGGCTTTGATATGAGGGAAATTATCCAAAACTAAACGTGAAATTGCTATATCTTTCAATAGTGTTGTTGGCTTAGGCTCTTCCACTTCACCGGCTAAGTCAGTACCGTCGTAATAACATTTGAGTGGAATAAAGCACATAAAGCCACCGGACTTATCTTGTTGCTCTCGCAACAGAAGCAGATGGTCTACTTTATTTTCATCATTTTCGCCAATGCCGGTAAGCATAGTGGCATTGGTTTTTATACCTAGCTTATGCGCAATGCCATGAATCTCTAGCCATATGTGGGCAGGTGTTTTTTTAACTGCCATACGCTCCCGCACGCTTTCATCAAATATTTCAGCTCCTCCACCGGGCATTGAATCAAGCCCAGCAGCAACAAGCCGTTTAAGTGTTTCAGCATAAGAAATACCTTCTAGATTAGCTAAATATTCTATTTCTACAGCAGTCATTGCCTTCATATGGATATGGGGAAGTTTGCTTTTAACTGTTTGCAAAATTTCCTCATAATAGTGTATGTCACAGGCAGGATTTAATCCGCCCACCATGTGAATTTCACTAATCCCTAATTTGGCTCCCCTTTCTACCTGTTCTATAACTTGATCTACACTCCAGGTATAAGCTTTTTCTCTTTCTATAGGATTAGCGTAAGAACAAAAACGACAGGTTTCCACACAAAAATTAGTAGGATTAAGATGCATATTATGAATATAATAAACATAATTCGCCTTTGTCCTGCCGGCTTTGCGCCGGCGTACAAAGTCTCCCAAAGCAGCAAGTAAAGTTAAATCTGCAGATGCGTAAAGGCTTAAAGCGTCCTGTCGTATTAACCGCTCTTTTTTGTAAACCTTTTCAATAATATACGAAAGAGGATGATTATCTCTTAAATACTTGTCTAAATCGCAAGCGACGAGATACTTGCCAAATCCTGGGCCGAATCTTTATCAAGAACTAAAGCCATTTTTAAACCCTTTGACGAGAATTATAGCTTTTAAATACTATCATTCTCTATGAATATTAGTAATTAGAAAGTTCTGGTTTATTGTTTTGATTCACATTTGCGCTTATGGCAAAAGCCAAATAGCCGATACTAATAAATAGAGCAACTATTGGCCAAAGCTCAAAATCTATGCTACGCACTTTAATAATCGAGTCTATGAGTAGTACGGGTGTTAAGGCAACAGTTGAAAGTCTTATTAAGGTTCCATAAGATAAATCAACTTTATAAATTCGCGTTATTAACAGTCCTATAACAGCGTATAAAAGAGTTTGTATTGCACAAAAAATAAATGCAATTGGGACTGCCAGCATAAAAACCACTAAACCAAAAGCTCTACAAAAATCACTAATAAACTGACGCGCGGTTTCTTTCGTTATAATTACTGGTTGGTCTATCGTTGAAAGATCTAATTTTTGGTCTTCTTGATCCTTACTCCAATTATGCTGTACAGGCGACTTATAGAGTACAAGAATTTTTTGTTACCAAAAAATTTCCGGGTATTTCTTTTAAATCGATTGGTTTTTCACTGGTATCAAAAGTAATTACTGGAACATCATTGCGATTTGTGATTGTATAGGGAGATGGCTTATCGATAGAAAGGACACCTTTTTCAATGGTCACTTTGGGCATTTGATCGGCAAGCGTGTAGAAGTCGTGCTCAGCAAGATAATTCATATCCAATTGTTTTCTTATGGCTATAAAAATCCAGGTAAAACAAATTAGAGCAAACAAATAACCATAGGCAAGTCCTCGCCAGTTTTTAGCTACATCTGCATAAAACGACTTGGACCAGAAAGAATAAAAAGGCGCTTGCCAGGCTGCTAATTGTTTCATTATGGTCGAATTCTCATCTATAAAATGTGGAATTAATACAGTAACTCAAATTAATAATTCTTTCAATCGAGATGCAAAGCAGTAGTTAGGGGTTAGGGCGTCTCATTATAATGGTGATAGTACTTTAAAATTTCTGGCATAAGATATGAAACAAGTTGGCCCCTTACCTAAAACAATAGTACTTGCCGATACAGTGGCTCAAAGAGTACGTCAATTGCGAGAATTGCGCAATATAACCATTCGCGATTTAGCCGAAAGCACCAAATTTGGTATCAAACGCATAGAGGAGATCGAAGCAGGTTTAGAAACTTGGTTCTCAGCAACCGATAGACAAATATTAGCTAAGGCTTTAAGTATTGAGCCAGCTTTAATCGAAGAAGTGGAGCAACGACACGATCAAGGCTTTAATGTCAGCTACGGCCCTATCCCCGACAGCATAAAATCTGACCTATCTAGAGCAATTTTGCAAGGGACAAGAACACTTAATTGCCCCGCCTGTGGAGAGCCTTTAAAGTGTAGTATTCAATGTGGCTTTGATATTAATGAACAACCACTTGAATTGGCAAAAGCACACTGTACCCGCTGCCCTTTTGTTATTTAAGTTTTAGACCCGTGTTTGGAAACACTGTTTTATAGTGTCTTCTAATCTATTTTTCAATTTACGCAAACGTTGGGAAAGCTCAACTCTTCTTTTTTGTAAATCCAGTGAATGAGGCTTGCGGTGATCTGCCAATGCATCAGTGAAAGACTTATCAAGCGCGATATCTTCACTATACATCCACCATAAATCCTCAATTACGCTGCCAATTAAATCGTATTCTGCATCATTAAGCATATGCTGAATCAATCTGTATTCGTCCGTCCAAATATATTCAATAGCTTGCCTGGCTTGTTTTCTTAGATGTTGAGCGTTGGTAGATACTATTTGACTAGCAATTTCCTCTGAAAGGCTACCTATTTTTTCAGATAAAGTGTTAAGTGTCTCTTCCAAGAGATATCTTTGAAAAGCTACTTGGTTATACAAGCATTCAGCCAAATAGGCAGTGCATACAGCATGCAAAACTTCTTCTTTGCGCGGCAACTGGGTAATCGGCAATTTACTGGCTTGTATAAGCTCTTGTACTGTACATAGAGCCGAGCTATGTTTTTCAATTAAACCCTTTAGTCCGCAGACCAAGGCAGAACGCAAGCTGCACATTTGATCATGTTTCAAATGATCTACGGCCATGAAATGCATAATTTTGCCTCTTAGGAAAGCAACATTTATGCTTAGTTCTTCGAAAATCTTATTAGCACAACAGTCTTTTTGCTCTATCAAGGCTAAAAGAAAATGAGAGACGTTGATTTTATCTTGCCCTAGGTAATGAGATATGTTATCGGCATTTGCTAGTGTTTTAATTGCCTGATCGCTAAATCGAATACACTGTGATTTATTATCTTTAAAACAAATTTGTGATAACAAGTTATTACCTGGCAATTCGTTATGTGACAATTCGCAATCAGCAAAATCTTTCTGATTAATTAGCTTTTCCATTTCTTTTTCTAAAGCTCCAGAATCAATTTTCATGGAAGCCAGTGCCGAAGATACAATTGGATCTTCGCAATGTGTTAAAGCAAGCAATAAATGCTCAGTGCCAACTCGTTGCCCTCCCAAACGCTCTGTTTCCTCAGCAGCCTTTAGCATGACAGTTTTCAAATTTTCATGAATTTCGTTACAACCGTCCAGCATTAACTATTTCGCCTTTATTCTTTATTGCTGCTTAATTTATTGCACCCTGGCAATTAATACCAGTATAGTCATTAAAACAAAGAAAATTTAAATATAGACAGGCAAAATTTAGCATTGGGAATCTTTACGGCGGCCTACTTAAGCTATTATAGTAGTACCCCTGTCCTCTCTTACTAACCAGCTAGCCTTATTAACCTCCAATAAGCTGAGCAGAGGAATATAGAGATTAAAATGAGTAGTCAAGCTAGCACAATTATAATCGTAGATTACCTATCGGATAATACAGCTGATGCAGAAGATCCTCCCCAGGGAAGCGATCGCTATTTCCTACCTAGCTGTTGTTCAGTACAACTCTTATCCAATACTAGTAGCTTCGATGCAAGTGGAGGGTAGGTCGCTATATATTCAATAGCATTAATTCCAATACTGATTTTATTTAACGCCTTTTTCGTGGCAGTAGAAATGGGAGTGGCTCGTGTACGCCGTACGCGTATAGATCAGCTGGCCGCCGAACAGGATAAACGAGCTATTTTGGTCAAAAATGCTCTGACGGATCCACGACGTTATATATCAGCTTGCCAATTGGGAATAACATTAGCCACTCTAGGTTTGGGTGCAACCGGTGAAGCGCTTTTTGCCAGCGACTTGGCTAATTGGGTTGGAAACGTTGTAAAAGATAATTTCTATGCGGTGCCAATAGCCTCATCAGCGAGAGCTTTATGCTATATCCTTGCTTTTTCAATTACCGCTTTTATTCAGACAGTTTTTGGTGAATTAGTACCTAAAATATGTACATTTCAATATCCTGAAACTGTGATTATGGCTACTATTTATCCAATGGAAGCTTGGTGCTTTATAACCAGTCCTTTTATCAAATTGCTGGAAGACTTTACCAATATGATATTACGGTTCTTCAAAATTGACGTTGAACAGCCACAAAATTTTGTTCATTCTGAAGAAGAACTGAAAATGCTCGTCACAGCAAGCCAGGTGGAAGGGGTACTAGAATCTGAAGAAGAAGAAATGATCCACAGCGTCTTTGAATTTGCTGATACTACAGCTGGTGAAATTATGACTCCGCGCTCCGATATGATTACTTTAAAGGCTGATACACGTGTTAGAGAATTAGTTGAAACAGCTTTAAAAAATGGTTTTTCTAGAATACCTATTTACGAAGATAGCAAAGATAACATCTTCGGTTTCGTACATATTAGAGATGGCGTGCGTGCATTCTAGATCATAAGGAAGAGGTTCCGGTTAGAGAATTTGCCCGGAATGTACTTATTGTTCCAGAAAATAAAAATCTAGCTGATCTATTGCCCGAATTTCAAAAAAGCAAAACTCATGTGGCTATCGTAGTAAATGAACATGGTACTACTATTGGTATGGTCACTCTAGAAGATCTAGTAGAAGAGTTGGTAGGCGAAATTGCTGATGAATATGATGTTGTAAAAGAAATGATCAAAATGGAGCAGATGGATCTTTTATTGTTGATGCTAAGCTCAGCCTTGAAGAAGCAAATGAAAAGTTGGGTCTAAAAATTGAAAACGAAGAATTTAATACTTTAGGTGGACATGTTTTTGGCCTTTTGGGTAGAGAACCCAAACCGGGAGATGAAATCACTGAGGACGGCTATATATTGCGAATTATAGAATCAGATAGACATAGGATTATAAAATTGCAGCTGTTTAAGTTAAAAGAAAAAGAAGTGGAAGATACAACTAGTCAAAATCCAAAGGACACTGATTCAAGATTGACTAAAGTAAATATTAAAGTAGGAGAAGGTAAGAACGGTGGTAAAAAAGCTAACGATCAAAATTCTGCTTCTGCTTCCTCTGAAACAGCTGGTCACCATTAATTGATGCAGAATTTGAATGATTGAAAAAAGCCTTAGAGAAAGAGCTTCGGATTTTCCTGCTAGGAAACAATTTGGACAAAATTTTTTGGTCGACAAAGAAGTATTGGCCAAAATTGTCCAGGAACTAAATCTAGCTCCTGATGACAGAGTCTTAGAAATAGGTCCGGGTCTCGGTTTTCTTACTGAAATATTATTATCAAAAACTAAAAATGTAACAGCTATAGAGATTGACCAATACTGTATTGATGCTCTAAATAAACTAAACTTGTCTAATTTAAAATTGATCAAAGAAGACTTTTTGCAAACTGATTTAGCCTCGATTATAGATAGTCCAATCAAGATTGCCGGCAATATTCCATACAATATTACTACGCCTATAATAAGTAAATTATTGGGTGAAATAGGCGAACCAACAATTTGGTTATCAAATATTCAATCTATTGTGTTAACTGTACAAAAAGAATTAGCGAACCGCCTAATAGCTATACCAGGGAAAAAAGATTATAGCCAAATTACTCTTCTAATGAACTATTACGGTGTGACTAAATTACTTTTTACTATTAATCCTGACAATTTTGCTCCTATGCCACAAGTACATTCAGCTGTTATACAATTTATTCCGCATAAGAATATGCTTCTTAAATGTAATAATCATAAGTTGCTTAGAAAAGTTATACAAACCGGCTTTTCTAGTCGTCGCAAAATGCTAAAAAATACTTTGCGGCAATTACGTTTGGATGATAATAAATTGGCTGAGATTTTTAAAGAACTAAATTTCGATCCAGAAGTTAGGCCCGAATCTCTTGCACTTCAACAATTTGCTAATCTAACTAATGCTATAGAAAAAGCAGGATATAATGTCACCTACAAATAGACCGAATTTAGTATCGGTTGTAGCACCTGCTAAGCTCAATTTATATTTCGATATTTTGGGTAAACGTGAAGACAATTATCACGAAATCATTACTGTCTTTCAAGCCATTGATCTACAAGACGTATTGACTTTCAATTTTACTCAAATAGATACAGGATTATCTAATAAAATAGAAATAAGTTTGACACAAAAACCTGATTACATAGAGTCAGACTTATTTCCGCTAGATGATGATTGTTCAATAGCTCAAGCTACAAAAATATTTCTGGCAGCCATGCCGAGCAAACCCTCAGTCAATTTAAAAGTAGAAGTAGAAAAAAATATTCCTATTGGAGCTGGGCTGGCAGGAGGTAGTACAGATGCTGCCGCCACGCTTATAGCACTCAATCATTTCTTTAATAACCCCTTCACTGAAATTAAGCTTGTGAATCTTGCTTCTCAAATAGGATCTGATGTAGCCTTTTGTATCATCGGTGGAAAAGCAATTGGCCGTGGTCGTGGCGAACAATTGGAAAAAATGGTTTCTAATAATCAGTATAATTTTATAGTAGTTAAACCAAGATCAATTTCTGTTTCTACCCCCTGGGCGTACAAAGCTTATGACCAATTTATTCGATCTGAAATAATAGAGGAAATAAAACCTCATTCTATATCAAATATCTTGCTAGCCCTGAAGTTCAAAGCAGATATTGAGAAACAATCCAAATATTTCTGGAATGCTTTTGAAGAAGTAATTTGTAAAGAATATCCTATACTAGCCGAAATAAAAAATGAGTTGTTAAAACTTGGTTGTATTACTGCTCATTTGACAGGTAGCGGCCCTACAATTTATGGGTTAATTGAAAACGCCGATGAGGGAAAAGTAATTCTTGGAAAACTTGAGAAAATTGTTTTTAAGAATCCTAATGCCAAAGACTTCGCACATAACCAAATAATAATTGATGCGTGGCTTACAAAAACAATTGACCAAGGAGCACATATTTTACTAAGTAAAAACAGCGGATGATATGAGCATTACAGTAAAAAAAGTTCCCAAAGCTGTCGCACAAAAGATTATGGATCTTTTGCAAAATAAATATCCTGATGCTCAGTGCGAACTTAATTTTAAAACTCCATTTCAACTTTTAATTGCCACAATTTTATCGGCACAGACAACTGATGTATCAGTGAATAAAGTAACAGGTACATTATTTAAAGAATTTCCTGATGCTAAAGCTTTAGCTCAGGCTAAGCCGAAAAGAATTAGAGAAATAATAAGGCCAACAGGATATTACAATGCCAAAGCAGCTAATATTCAAGCTTGCGCCCAAAAACTGTTGGAAGAATTTGGCAGTGAAGTTCCTCAGACTCAAGAAGAATTGGTCAAATTACCTGGAGTGGGACGGAAAACAGCTAATGTCGTGTTAGGTGTCGCATATGACATACCTGGCTGGACTATAGATACACATGTACAACGTTTATCTCGACGCTTAGGATTTAGCAAAGAAACTGATCCTCTGAAAATCGAGAAGGATTTGGATAAACTTTTTCCAAATCAAGATTGGTCCAAATTATCTATAACTCTAATTTTTCATGGACGCAGAATTTGTTTTGCTAGAAAACCAGCCTGCCATCTTTGTCCAGTAGACAAATTATGTCCGAGTGCTTACAAAATAAAATAACTCTAGAGAAATATGGTGGATTAATATGAACGTTTTACAATCACTTCTTGTTCTAATAATCGGATTAATTGCTGGAATTCTATCTGGAATGTTTGGTATTGGCGGCGGTGTCATTATTGTGCCGGCTCTAATGCTACTCGTTGGGTTTACAATAAAAATGGCTAGTGGCACCTCTCTTGCTGCTCTTCTTTTGCCTGTGGGCCTGCTAGGTGCAATTGAATATTACAAACAGGGAAGTATCAATATCATTGCTGCCATTATGCTTGTTATAGGTATTTTTATAGGGGCATATTTTGGAGCAAAAATAACAGTAGCGCTGCCTGAGCTAATGGTAAAAAGGGCTTTTGGAATTATGCTCTTATTATTGTCTATTCGCTATTTGACTTTTACGAAATAATTTTTTTAGGTTCGGATAAAAATTAGCGGGGATTTAGAATAAATTGCAAACGTTCAAGAAGTTGCAATTGATCCTGATGAATAGCTTTCATTGCTCTTTCAAGTGGCATGAATTTAGCTTCATCCACTTCCCAGGAAATATTTTTAGGATGTGCCCCTTGGGGAGCCTGCCCATAAAAACAATGTACACGCTTGCGCCGATTACTATAATCTATATAACCAAGTGGCTTTAAAGCTGCTGGAATAACACCTGTTTCTTCAAATGTTTCGCGACGAGCTGTTTCTTCAAAACTTTCCAATCTCTCCGGTTGTCCTTTAGGAATGCTCCAGGCTGTTTTACGATTGTAATTACCTGAAGGGTGTACAAGGAGAACTTCAAGTCTGTCCTTTTTGCGTCTATAGAGCAAAGTACCAGCAGTATTCTTTTTTAACTGCTTACTTTCACCAGAGGCTTTATTTTTCGAATTCTTCAACATAATCTTTAGAGTGTTTATACCGTAAATATAGTAGCATATTTAAGTATCTAGGCTGATTACAGGGCTCGCTCAGCTGGAACACTATTTAACTTCTAATCTTAAAGAGTAAGCATGGTAAGAACAGAACAATCAGCAGCATTGCTTAGTAGATCTTCTTTAAGAGAAGTTTGGTCGAAGCTTAGTGCAGAAGAAAGAGTAAATAATTTCAAGAAGCTATCAGCTTTAGACGCTGCTGCCTTTTTTGCTGAATTAGAAACACATGATCAAGCACGTATTATTTTGGCTTTACCTATAGACGAAAGAAGGTTGTGGCTTAGATCTCTAGATCCAGATGATGCCGCTGACGTAATTCAAGAAACACAAGAAGAAGAAAGACAAGTTTTATTAGATATGTTGGATTTAGTGACACGCAGCGAAGTCATAGCTCTTTTAGCTTATGCTGAGGATGAAGCTGGCGGTGTTATGAATCCTCGCTATGTTCATGTTAGGCCAGACATGAGTGTAAATGAAGCAATTATTTATTTTAGAAAACAAGCACGGACTCAACAAGAAACAATTTATTATATTTATGTTCTGGATAACGAACAACATTTGGTCGGCGCAATATCTATGCGTGAGTTGCTTTTAGCTTCGCCTGAACAGCAGGTTCAGGATGTAATGCGTACCAGTCTTATTACTGTTTCTGAAAATGTAGACCAAGAAGAAGTAGCGAATTTGCTAAGTGAAAATTCTTTATTAGCCTTGCCCGTCGTTGATAAGGATGGGCATATGAAAGGAGTAGTAACTGTAAATGATGTGGTGGATGTTGTTCAAGAAGAAGCTACTGAAGATATCCAGAAGATGGGTGGTAGCGAATCTTTAGATGCTCCTTACTTACAGATTACTGTTGGTGAGATGGTTAAAAAACGGGTTGGCTGGCTTACAATCTTGTTTATAGGTGAAATGGTCACAGCAAGCACTATGCAATTTTATGAAGCTGAAATTGCCAAAGCTGTTGTATTAGCTTTATTTTTACCACTCATTATCAGTAGCGGTGGTAATGCTGGCTCACAAGCATCTACTTTGGTAATTAGAGCTATGGCTTTAGGTGAAGTGCGCGTGCGAGACTGGGCACGCGTTATTAAACGTGAATTTATAACCGGTATTGCCTTAGGTAGTACCTTAGCGATCGTAGGATTGCTGCGTGTAATTTTGTGGCCATCAGCTTCTACACTTTATGGTAAATATTTTGTTTCGTTAGGATTTACTATAGCAGTGAGTGTGGCAGGAGTAGTGTTATGGGGCGCTTTAGTTGGATCTTTTCTTCCTTTTGTTTTAAAAAAGGCAGGCTGGGATCCTGCTAGTGCATCAGCACCTTTTGTGGCAACTATTGTAGACATTACAGGACTTATAATTTATTTTACTGTAGCCGGATTTTTCTTACGGGGCACTATGCTCTAACAGCAATTTTGACCTTTATGATCTTTACTGTCTTGGACACTCTGCAAATTAGCGCGTAATAATAATTGTGAAAGCAACGTCACTGCCTTTTCGTCGAACTTATCTCCATGTAAAGCTTCCTCTAAGAGCATGCGCTCCTTCAGTGAAACCTCGCCATCAGCTAAGATCATTTCTCTTACTACTTTTGCTTCGTAAAAGGATGCTTTTTGCGGATCTTGTAGACATTCTTTTAAAGCATCAAACAGGGTTTTAACAGCCACGTCACTTCCTCCTAAACAATAATTTTGAGATTATATTAGAGCTATCTATAAAAGGATCTACCACATGACAATAGAGAATAAAACCGGCGAGATTTCTGCTACCGATTTAAAGAAAAAACTGGACTTAGGCACTGGTATTACACTTCTGGATATTCGTGAACCTCATGAGTTATTAATTGCTTCTATTAAAACTCCAAAAAGCCTACATAATAAGAATGCAAGAGCTACCTGATAAATTATCGGAACTTTCTGAATATAAAGACAAAGACTTAGTAGTTTATTGCCGATCGGGTGGACGTAGCGCACGTTGCGTAGACTTTTTGAAGTCACAAGGCTTCCAAAAAGTGTTTAACTTAACAGGCGGCATTTTGGCTTGGACAGATACAGTCGATCCTACATTGACTAAATATTAATATGTCTATTGCACCTGGACTTTTGACTTTTGCCCAACAACAGTACCAGCTACTTTATCTGTAGATGGTAGTAAGACTCGTTTTAAATAGTGATTGTCAGTTTCGAAAGTTTTAGGAGAAAAACCAGTCAATTTCACCAGGGCTCTTTTAGCTACGATAGATCTTTCATCATCATGAAATAAGTCACCACAAGGATTTATTCCTTTAAAACGCATACCTTTTTCTTCGCCATAACGGTTACGCATAACAGCTAACCATTCTTCTATACAACGGTTAAATAGCTCAGGATCCCGCTCTGTTTGATTGCGTAATTTATCCTCCATCAATTCAGCGTAAAGACAATGAGCATCCATATCGTCATTATCTATGTTTAAGGAGCGTCTGATCTTACGTAATGCTGTTTCAATATCGCCAGAGCGCATATTTTCTTGAGCTTCTAAAAAAAGCAT
>ENA-OOMY01000033-OOMY01000033.1-viral-metagenome-genome-assembly--contig:-NODE-33-length-13492-cov-3.614665_pt1 | contig 13492 bp, 12 predicted proteins | sample MGYA00245307_ERZ501076 | MGnify/ENA primary metagenome ERZ501076 (study PRJEB25959, sample SAMN05341323) | viral metagenome | host: human-associated | place: USA: California | collected 2014-03-27 | study... | reverse complement strand
GATTGCTGATTTCGATTCTACAAAAGTTACCTTAGGCGTTCCAAATCAAGAATCTTTTATTAATTTTACTATTGCAAAAGATACTAAAAAACTCGCAGCATCGTATTTATATCACTTTAGTATGAAAATACAGGAGGGAGTTGACCCAAAATCGGGTGTAGTGTACTTCGACGAGGCTACAGGGTTATGTTCTACTAAAGATAGTGTTTCTCCAATTGCTACCACCTCAACTGCTGGCACAATCAAAGTCGGTAACGGCTTGTCTATCTCCGCTGATGGTACTCTATCCGTCACGACTGCAACATATTACACTGGCACGGCTGACCCGGTTAACACCCTTGGGGCAGACGGTGACTTATACTTGAAAACGGAGGGATAATATATGGGCGATATTGTAAAAGCAATGCAAGCAGAACAATTTTATCTTCGTGACAAATTGGGCGGAAAGAATGTTTCTTTGAATTTATCTCAATATGGATACGAAAACTTAGAGACATACTTCTCTGAAAAACGTGACTATCAGCTCAAGAGCTGCAAAATCGAAATCCATGAGACTAATATGGATGATATAGAGAGTCGTGTTGAGAATGCTATTATGTCTAAGACACCATCAATTTGGATTCCTACGGCAGATGAGATATTTGTTTGGCACGGGAACGAAGCACTTGATCGTGACTTATGCACTGAACTCGGCGTACAAGTATATGATATGAATTATATTGGTGGAACAATCGTTAGTGGAGCGGATGATTTATCATTCGCTCTGATTGTCCCAGAGAACATCGACATATCGACGTCTTATATGCTGTTAAAAATTAAGAGTATCATGGATAAGTACTTCTCAGATGTTGCAATTGACGGCAATGATATTTTGATTGATGGCAAAAAAGTCCTTGGTTCAATGCAACGACGTGTTAATAATATGTATATTTTTGCCTGTCAGATCAGCTATGTGGATAGATCAGAATACATTAAGAGACTCTGCTCCAAGTCATCTATTAAAATTCCAGGATTTATTGACAGAAATATACTCACAAAAAGAGCTCTTAAAGATGAGGTGATAGCATGCCTACAGTAATCCTAAGACCAAGTGGCGATTATAGTTCAACCACCTCAGATTATAAAAAAATAAATGAAGAAAAGCCGGATGATGATGCTACTTATCTTTCTCTTGACGCTACTTCAACTGACACGCTTAATAAAGGGTTTAATTTTGCTATGTCAACCACGACTCCATTAGTAGGTAAAATACGAATAAATTCTGTAAAAATGATTAGTCGCGTAAGATCCACTGATATTAGTAATAACAATACCTGTTCTGTGATAACGTGGCTCACTCTGAATATAGACAATAAACGTTGCCATACGGTTCAAACCCAAACAAATTGTACAAGTACGAGTTATGTTAATCTTGAACAGACTGCAACACAATTAGAATTGGATAAAGAAACCAAAGCAAATATTAATGACTTTGTAATAGATGATATCAATGCTGCGGTAGCATTCGCTAATTTTACTTTATCTGTTAAAAAAGGTAAAGCAAAAAATGACGATTTTCAGTTGCGCATTACACAATTTTATATTGAACTAGAATATGAAGAAGTTAAAAATAACACAAATAATTTGTACTTTAAATATAACGGGTCATATAAATCCGCAACAAAGGTTTATAAGAAAGTATCTGGTACTTGGGTTGAACAAGCAGACTTGCCAGCTATATTCTCTGGCGAACCAAGCGGAGGCGCTTCTAACTATGTATATGGTGGGAGTGTATAAAAAATGAATAAAGAAAATTTCAATAGAGGTTCTGGTTTTTGCCAGTGCCTCTTTTATATATTAAAGGAGGTTGAACGAATGGCAAATAAAATTTTTAATACTCGTATAAAAAATAAAAGAGATACCGAAGCCAACTGGACGAGTAAGAATCCTGTTTTGCTGAATGGTGAAATTATTGTTGTTGATACGGCAAGCGGTGAAACAAGGTTTAAGGTCGGAGATGGTGCGAAGAAGTATTCTCAACTTCCATTTCAAGATGCAGCTACGCTTGGAAACTATGTCCCAACTACGAGAAAGGTCAACAACAAAGCGTTAAGCTCGAATATTAGTTTAACTGCTTCAGATATTGGTGCCCTGCCGAGCACTACCACGGCACTTAAAAATCCTCATGCTTTGACATTTACTGGTGCTGTTACTGGTAGCTATGATGGTAGCGCAGCTAAGTCAGTGGCGATCCCGTCGGTGGATTCGTCTTTGTCTAGCACTTCAACTAATGCGATTCAGAACAAGGCGGTTAATACAGCTCTTAGTGGCAAAGCAAGTACTGCTGTTGCTACGACAAGTGCTAATGGTTTAATGTCTTCTAGCGACAAATCAAAATTAGATGGCATTGCCGATGGAGCCAACAAAACGATTATTGATTCTTCTCTAAGCACCACTTCTACCAATCCAGTTCAAAACAAGGTTATCAATACTGCTTTATCTGGGAAGGCTTCCACTTCTGTTGCGACTACGAGTGCTAATGGATTGATGAGTGCGTCTGATAAGACAAAACTCAACGGGATCGCTACTGGCGCAAATAAAACGACTGTTGATTCTGCGTTAAGTACGACCTCGACTAATCCGGTGCAGAATAAGGCGGTTAAGGCTGCTTTGGACAGCAAATTAAATACAAGTGGCGGCACGCTGACCGGTAATTTGACAGGTCAGTATCTGACTGGAACATGGCTGCAAACGACGGACGCGACCGATCTTGGCAGCACACCGAGCAAGGTTGCAGTGCTGGATGGTTCCGGGTGGGTGTATTCTCGCACACTTGCTGAGCTAAAAAGCGATATCGGGGTGGATACGGCAACTCTTGTTGATTTGTTTTATCCGATTGGATCTATTTATATGAGCACGGATACTACAAATCCGCAGTCTCGATTCACTGGGACATATTGGCTACCGATTTACAATAGATTCCTGCTTGGTGCAGGTGATACCTATAAAGCTGGCACAATGGGTGGCGAGGCTACGCACACGTTAACGAGGTCTGAAATCCCTAGCCACTACCACGACGAATACTTGGGCAACGATGGCGGGTCGGACAGCGCACCAAGCGGTTATAGTGGCTGGCCGAACATCGCCTACACCAGCAACAAAACGTGGTGGGCACCGGGTTCAAAAACATCCGCTGCTGGCGGTGACGGAGCGCATAATAACATGCCGCCGTACTTGGCTGTTTATATGTGGAGAAGAGTAACTCATCAAGAGTATGAAGCTGGAGCTGACGGTGGCTAATATCTTTATCATTGGAATACTATTTGGCAATTAAAAATTTTAAATTTATAGGAGGAATAAATTATGGAAATGTTAACTTTAATTATCTCTTTATCTATTATTATGTGGTACATCATTGATAGATTCAAGGAAATGTGGGAAGGAACCAAGTATGGTAAGTATATTACTATGTTTGTTTCTGCAGTATTCGCATTCGCCATTTCTTTCGGCTTTGGTGTAGATATTATTCTTGCTCTAGGTCTTGTGCAGGAGGGCTCTGTGATTGGCACAGTGATTACCGCACTTGCTCTAATGTCTGGCAGCTCTGCTGTCTCTGAAATCATTGAAAGAGTTAAGGGCGGACAGTAATATTTTTAAGAGGTGAATTATCAGATGATCAATATTGTTGAGTCATTTGTAACAAATAATAAATGCTACCAAGTAGCGGCACCGCTGTATCCGCAGGGCATTATGCTGCATAGCGTGGGTTGCCCGCAGCCGCATGCATTGGTGTTTGTTCGTAATTATAACCAGTATCAGCCGGGTGGTCAGTCAGTTTGCGTACACGCATTTATTCAGGCAGATGGCTCTGTATATCAGACATTGCCTTGGTGGATGCGAGCATGGCACTGCGGCGGTGCAGCGAATAATACGTATATTGGCGTGGAAATGACTGAGCCGAGCTCTGGAATGAGCTATGCTGAGGCGGCTGAACAGATTGCTGGAACATATCATGCAGCCGTAGAACTGTTCGCACAGCTTTGTAATACTTATGGTCTTGACCCACTAGCTGACGGCGTGATTATTGGTCATGCAGAAGGTCATCGTAGAGGTGTGGCCAGCAACCATGCGGATCCAGAACTTCTGTGGAATACATATGGCATGGGTTACACTATGGACGGGTTCCGTCAGGATGTATATGAGGCCATGAACAAAAATAATGGAAATGATGAAGAGGAGGAAGACGTAATGAGATACAATACTATTGATGATATCCCTAGCTGGGCAAGAGGAACTATTAGTGATATGATTGATGAAGGTTTAATTTCTGGCACTGGTGGAGGCAATCTTGATTTGTCTGCTGATATGATACGTATGCTGTATGTCATGAAGCATATGTTTGATGCATGCAATAAGCATTATGAGACAATCGAAGATATCCCATCTTGGGCGCGTGACACCGTGCAGCATTTAATCGACACTGGTGCAATTGCTGGCACTGGTAATGGCAAACTAGATATATCATATGATATGCTGCGCATGTTGGTTGTCTGTCAGAGAATGTTTGATTCTAATCATAGTACGGACAATAAAGAGAATTAATTTTATAAACAAATAGCCTATATGAAGTAGTTATATGGGCGAGGGAGTGTAGCAATACACTCCCTCATTTTTTATGGACAAAAAGGAGGGATAATATGAAAAAATTAAAAGGTGTTGATGTGAGCGAATGGCAAGGACAAATTGATTGGGATGCAGTAAAAAAGGATGAAATTGATTTTGCAATTCTTCGCTGTGGCTATGGAATGAACTTAGAAGAACAAGATGATATTTGGTTTAAAAGGAATGCTTTAGAATGCGAAAGAGTTGGTATACCTTATGGTGTGTATCTGTACAGTTATGCAGATACAGTAGAAAAAGCTGCTTCGGAAGCAACACATGTACTTAGATTGATAAAAGGTCGTAAACTTGAATATCCCGTTTATTATGATTTAGAAGACGTTAATACTACTGGGAAATGTAGTCAAGATTTAATTCTTCAAATGTCTAAAAAATTTGTTGGCATTTTAGAAGACGCTGGTTATTGGGTTGGTATTTATGCCAATTTATATTGGAATGAGGCATATCTGACTGATTCTTGGTATGACACTAAGGCAAGATGGATTGCTCAATATAATTCTGAATGTCAGTATAACAAGGACTATGGAATTTGGCAGTATTCTAGTTCTGGAATTGTCAATGGTATTTCTGGGTGCGTTGATATGAACATTTCTTATTTTGATTATCCTGCATTGATTAGAGAAGCGGGTAAAAATGGATTAACTTTTTCGCAAAGTCAAACAGAAACAGTTTATACTGTAAAATCTGGTGACACTCTTTCTGACATTGCCACAAAATATGGCATTACATATCAACAACTTGCTTCCTACAATGGAATTTCTGATCCTAATGTTATTTATATAGGACAAAAGATTCTTGTTCCAAATACGGAATCAGTTGTTGCTTCAGGTAAAACATTAGATGAAATTGTATTGGAGGTATATCGAGGCGAATGGGGAAATGGTTTAGAACGTCAAGCACGCCTTGAAGCAGCGGGATATGACTATCAAATAGTACAAAACAGAGTAGATGCTCTATACAGTTAATAACAAAAAATTGTATATCGTAGTTTAAAGGAGAAGCCACATGGTTTCTTCTTTTTATATTTAAAATTAGTGTAAATATGAATCTCTCGGAAAGGAGGAATTGTTATGCGTGTCATAAGTTTTGATCAAAGCACACGTCGTTCTGGTTATGCCATATTTGAAAACGGTCAATATATAGAATCTGGCGTTGTTGATATGAACAAGAGCAAATTAGAAACAGATAAAAGATCTTTTGAAATGGCGAAAGAACTTTGGAAGGTTATTAAAAAGTATAAACCAGAGAAACTTGTTCTAGAAAATGTGCAACAACAATCGAACCCAGCGACTATGATAATTTTGGCAAGATTGGCTGGTATGATAATTGGTTATGCGGAAGCTCATAATGTCAATGTGCATATTTTGTTGCCAAGCCAATGGCGCAAAGCATTAGGATATTCTCAGGGGGCGAAAGTAAAACGCCAAGAGCTTAAGCAACAGAGTATTGATTATGTAAAAGAAAATTTTGGTCTTGATCTATCAGAAGATGAATGTGAAGCAATTTGCATAGGAGTTGCGGCGCATAAAATTTATAATTTCGCCAACGAAGAAGTTTGGGGCGAAGATTAAATACGAAAATTAATAACAAAACGTTATTTAATATATAAAATTTTGAATAAAAATGGAGGAACAATTATGAAAGTTAATACATTTGTTAAGAAAGTTAAAGAAGGACAGTTCAACAATGCAGCAGATATGATTAAGGTTTGGTATATTCCAATTCAGACTAAACATGATATTGCATTACGCACTTTAGAAAAATGTTCTGCGGACAATAATGGCTATTTCTATGTGGACGATTTTGAAAAAAATATTTATTTTTCTATGTTTGCGTTCAATGCCTATACAGGCGTAGATATTGGCGAAGATTTCGAAGCGCTGCTAAAGGAGTATGACATGCTACGCAGCAATGATATTTTAGACACGGTTGAGCAACTGTGCAGGAAGGATTACAACCATGTTGAGGAAGTGTTGCATTATGAAGAGAAAAAATTAATGCGTCAGAATTCAATTGAGGCTTCGTTTGCGCAGATGGCTAATGGAATTAGTTCAAGCCTGACAACTTTAACAGATGCTCTTGCTAAGAAGGTTGATGGTTTCGATATCAATAGCATCCTTCCAGAAGGTGCAGATATTGATGAGCTTTTAAGCACACTTGATAAATTAAAATAATTATTTTATAGGAGTTGATGCATATGGCCGCAGAAAAACATTAGGCGATGCTATACAAAAACTAATAGATAATGTCGAAACTGTTAGTGAAATTGCAGGAAACATATGTAGAATGCAAGCAGAAAAAGATTTTAATGACGCAGCAAAAACGGCAGTAGACAAATATTATGAATACAAAAATGGAGCTTATACAAAGTATGGGAGACAACATAATTTGTATGATATTTATAAAGTAAATTCTGATTTAAAGAAAAGAGGAAGAACATTTACTCTAACAACAAATATTGATATGAATTCTGCTCCGTTGGAAGGTGCATACCATAGTAACTCAAGTAAACACCAAGGCGGTGGTTCTTGGGAAAGTGGTGGCCAAGTTGAAGGCGATTATGTCTTCGAGAATTTCTTACAAGGCGAACACCCATGGACATATTTTAAAGACGGAGAATATATGTATGGTGAAACTGTTGGCAAAGAAATTCCAGACGAATTTTTAAAAGATTTTATTAACAATTACGGCAGTAGATATTTTGAAGATAATTTTCAAAAAACAATAGCTCAATTGCTAAAAGTATATTTATAAAGTAGGAGGTGATTCTTTTGGCAGAAGCGAGTTATACTTCGAAAATTAAATATAGTATTGATGATCTTATGAGTAGCCTTGTTGCATGTAAGACTCAAGCTGAACAGGTGGATGGAGTTTTAGCAAACATTGGCAAGCGTGGAAATCTTAATAATTTTATTAAGCAGTTTGTCGCTATGGACGATGCTGTTAAGGCACTTAGGAAAGATTTGGATTCCGTCAAAGCAGGTCTTGGAGATAAGCTTAATAGCGGATATATGAAGTCTTTTGATAAAATGGTTGAACAGATGTCTCAGATTTCAGAGTTGTCTAAAAACGTTTTTACTGGGCTTAGTGGTGTTAATTTAAAAGACAAAGGTGCGACGAAAGAATTACTGAGCTACGCAGAGCAATTAAATACAATCCTCAAGAACGTTGGCATTGATAAACAAATTGACTTAGACCTTTTTAACACTAAAAGTGTTGAAGAACAGTTTAATGCATTAATCCAATATGCCAGCGAGTTAAATGGTAAATTAAATATCGCATTTGGCGAGATTGATTTATCTAAAGTTGGAGATAATATCAAGTCTGCTGGGGATGAAGCTGTTAATAACATAAAAGAAACTGGCAACAAAATTTCCACCGAGATACAACAGCAAATTGATGATCTTAACGATAAAAAGACAGAGTATCAAAACACTTTAAATTTATTGTTTCCGAACAAAAGTAAATTAAAAGTAACTGGGCTCAAAAAGGCAACCGCAGATGATGAATTAAAATCTTTAGCGAGCCAAGCAAGAGAATTAAAGGCTACATTAGATGAAATTTCCCCAATTAAGACTGATGATGAATCATATAAAAATACTTTATTGCAATATCTAGAGATTGCAACAAAATTAAAGAATACAATAAATAATGGAATAAATGCGCGTAATAATGGGATATTATCACCGGGAATGACATGGATCGGCACTAATATAAACAATATGTATGCCGACGACCTAGAATATGTTTATAAACGTCATAGCGCTATGCTTGACAAAATCAAGAGCGAGTATCAACAAAAAATCGCAGATATCAATTCTGAAATAAACAATCTTAAAGATATTGGTAATTCAAATACTTTTGTAGAAAATGAAGAGATTGCTTCGGAAGAAAAAAAGATTTCTTTATATGACGAGTTAAATAAAAGAGTTAAGGAATATGTTTCGTTGTCGTCAAGCGCAGATGTAGATGAAGACAATCAAAACGCTGATAAATTAATCGCACTGGTCGATGAGATTTAAAGAAATTTCTCAGGCAATCAAAAAAAGCTGGAGCTTCCATTGACCAAATATTTGAGGATTTAGACTTTGGAGATATTACCGGAGACGAGGCACTTTCTAAAATCTGTGAATTACTTAATGTTGAAATTCCTATGGCCGCGCAAAAAAGTGCAAAGGAAGTTGGCGGTGTAGCTGGAGAGCTGCAAGAATTATTAAATCTTGCGTCTAGGCAAGAGGTTGGTTATTCAAAAGGTAGCGGCGACGCAAAAGAGTCTATGACGCTTTTTGGAGCGGACAAAGTAGTAAGCTCTTTTTCCGGGAAGGATTTTCAGGTAGATACAGATGCGATAGTATCACAACTTGTCAATAATCTAAAAGAAAATATCGTAATGTCTTTGCACAATCACCCAGATGGAATGAGTGCATTTACGCCGTCGGATATTAATTCATTTACCAAGTTGTTTTATGACCAAGGTACAAAAATCAATGGTATCATTGCAGATGGTGTTGTTAAAACAATTGATTTTACTGGCATTTCTAAAGAAATGGCCATCAAAATTGGAGAATCTTACTCTCAAAATTTAAAAGCAGCTACAAAAGAATTTCCTCTCATGGAATATAATGACGGGGAAGTTGGATTAATAAAAGGAGCAGAAGAAAAAGCGGCACAAGCTGGTATTTCGTATGAACAATTAATTGCTGCGTTTAACGAAAAAGTTAATCAAGCATTAGATAAGGCGTTTACAGACAATGGGTTGGCTTCGACTGTTAAGACATATACAATGGAACAGCTACCAGAGTTGTCATCTTATTTGGCCGAAATACAAAAGAATGGAGAAAATTCTGTTGCACCAATTGAAAAATTAAAAAGTTTATTGGCAACATTGAATCCATCGCACACCGCCGATTGGGACAAGTTTAAAGATATTTTTAGCTCGTTCGAGAGTGGAGAAATTGATTCTACTAATGCTTGGAATCAAAGCGTAGCTAGAATTAAGGAAATCGAGGCGCAAGCAGCAGAGTCTCATCAAAAAACTACTGAGGCTATCAACGAAGAGACTACCGCGCAAGAAAAGCTTAATCAGATTCAGTCTGGGCAACCTTCAACTCAGTCTAATCAAACAGACAATCAAACCGCGCAGCTTGAAAAAGAAAAAGAGCTTATGCAAGAAATTGCTGCTCTTAAAGAAAAACTAAATGCTATTCCGACGAATCCTGTTGATGCTTCTGAGCTTGACGCGGCACAAAAACAAGTACAAGAATTGGAAGCAGAAATCCTTCGCATGGAAGGCGCGTTAGATTCGTGGAAGAATAATTATTACGACATTCAAAATGCTCTAGATAGATCCGTAGATGCAAGCGAACTAGACAATATGACACCTAATGATGTCGTAGATGAATATAGAGCAAAAATTGAAAATTTGTCTTCTGTAATTGATGAATTAAAAACCAAGCTTGCTGAAGCAAAAGCACAATTAGGTAGTACGACAGAAACGAAGCAAAAAGGAACAGAGGCTGCAGAGCAAGAGCTAACAGTAGAGAAGCAGCAAAATGAAGAAGCAAAGCAACAATTGGAAACGCAACAGCAAATTACAAAAGAAAAAGAAAAACAAAATCAGAGCGATGCGTCAAAGGTTTCGAAGACAGCAACTGGTGAGATTGCTAATGGTCAAAATACAGGAGAGCCTGCAACGACTGCTCCCGAAGTAGCCAGCGTTAGTGGTGTACAGGAATCATTTGCGGCGGCGACGGAACAAAAAAATCAGTTTGTTGAAGCTAATGCACGAGTTAAGGAAAGTGCGGAAGCTTCTGCGGTTGCTATAGAAAAAGAAATAGAAAAGGCGAGAGAAGCGAGCGAGGCTTTCGCGTCAGCCACTCAAGCGAAAAAAGATTTTGCTAATGCGAATCAGAATGTAAAAGATAGCGCGGATAAAACTGCTGAATCACTTGGAAATGAAGCTGATTCCAGCAAGGGTACAAGAAAAGAGAGAGCTTCTCGTTCTAGTAGTTCTGAAAGTTCTAACGACAGCTATAAAGAACTAGACAATTATAAAACATTAATAGATGCAAATCAAAAGCTATCTTCTGCTTTTAGGAAAATTGATACGGAAGTCTTCGTAGATAAAGATAGTGATCTTGGCCAGTTAAAGAGTAGATATGAAACTCTATCAAGGGAGATACAAGATCTAACAAAGTCCGAAGAAGCCTTTGGTAAAGTGTCAGAAGATGACATGCAAAGGTTGAGTGCTGCGACAAAGCAGCTCATGAGCGATTTTGAACAGTACGCAAAGGTAAAGAAGGACTCAGTAAAGCAAAGCAATACTTTGTATGGTGCTGACGTTGTCGGACAAGTCGAAACAAAGCATACTGGGTTAATTAATAGCGTTAATAGCAAAGGTTATGCCAATGCCTCCGGGCTTACTACTCAATTACAGCAATACGAGCAAGCATATCAAAGAATAATTACACTGCAAAAAGAGCTTGCAAACATAGACATCACTTCGGATTTGGGTAAGCAAAAGGCCGCAGAGTTTGATAGTGCAGTTGAGTCATTTAATAAATATGGCAAAGCAATTGAAAATATCATTAAGAAGTCCGAAGAGATGAAAAACAAAGTTGGTAATATCACTCGTGCGGTCTCTGATGGCTTTGATATTGGCGACGAAGCAAGCAGAAGAAGTGAATTAGAAGCATTTGCTAATTCTTTTGATGGGTTAGATAAAAAATCTATTCAGTTCGCTGACAACTATTCCAAGGTTACTTTTACAATAAAGAATGGCAATGGCGAAGTAGAAAAACTAACTGCATCGTTTAATCAAGCGGGAAATGCTATTAATGCTTCCGCTAAGAATATGGGAAAAGCAAGTAGTACGCTTGGCTCTTTCTTTAGCAATGTTAAGAAAAAGTCTGGTGAAATTCTTACATACTTTACTGGCGCAAATATGGTGTATAAAACTGTTGCTCAAATTAAGCAAGGTATTACATATGTAAGAGAAATTGACGCAGCGTTAACTGAACTGAAAAAAGTTACTGACGAAACTGATGAAAGTTATAAGAGATTCTTACAAGATGCGTCTAAAACTGCTGGGCAGATCGGCTCTACCGTTAAAGATTTTACTAATGCTACAGCAGATTTCGCAAGGTTAGGATATAACATTGAACAAGCATCTGACTTGCAAAGGCCGCTTCCGTTTATTATAACGTTGGTGATGACCTAGCCGATATTGGTGAGGCTTCTGACAGTATCATTTCTACAATGCACGGATTTGGTATTGAAGCGTCTAATGCTATGGGAATCGTAGATAAATTCAACGAGGTGGGAAACCACTTTGCAATCAGTTCATCAGGTATTGGACAAGCGCTATTGCGTTCTGCTAGTGCTATGGCAGAGGCTGGCAATACACTTGATGAGTCTATTGGGTTAATTACAGCCGCCAATAGCGTTGTGCAAAATCCAGAATCTGTAGGTTAACATAATAGCCTAACAATATAGTAATATATTGAAAGAAAACAGCTATATCGGTTAAAAGCCAGAGATGGTCAAGACCGAGGAAAGACTTTGCAGTGTGCAAAGTATCCGTAACGACTGTAAGACCTTTTATGGTAACATAACAGGTTCCGCTGTTCCCCTACTCCGTATAATGACGGGAATGAGGGTGAAGATCCAGTCTAGACTACGACAATAATCTAAAAATAAAATCGTAGAGCAAGGCCGAAAGACCTTGCCGCCGATTACATAATCGGTCAGTACCATTTGGTTTTCGTGGGAAAGTAATAGATCGACAGCAATGAAAACCTTATCGCTTCGTATTCGCGGAGCCAAGGTAGAATTAGAAGATGCAGGTGAGGACGTTGATGGCATGGCCAATAGCGTCTCAGAACTGCAGAAAAAATTGTTAGCTTTAACAGGCGGTAAAGTTGACATTATGCTCGATGAGAATACATTCAAGAACACTACAGAAATTTTACGTGAAATGTCTCAAGTATGGGACGACATGACGGACGTAAATCGAGCAGCCGCACTAGAATTGCTAGGCGGGAAAAGACAAGCAAATGTTTTATCCGCCGTTATTAAGAATTTTGACTTAGTAGAAGATGCGATGCAAACATCTGCAGATTCTGCTGGCAGTGCAATGGCCGAAAATGAAAAATACTTGGATAGTATTCAAGGAAAGATTGATCAGTTTACAAATGCAGTCCAAACAATGTGGATGAATTTTATAAGGTCTGATGCTGTTAAATTCCTTGTGGATGTTGGCACTGGATTAGTAAATATCATAGACAAAGTTGGCGTGTTGCAAAGCGCACTTATTACAATTGCTGGTATCCAACTCGGCAAGTTTTTCTTGCCAGACCTATGGTCAAAGTTAACTAATGCAATCAAGAGCAACATAGCCACATACGCAGGAGAAACTGCAGCGATAGAAGCGCTAAATGGAGCAAAAGTAAAAGAAGCGATTTTAAATTCGACTAAAATTGGTGATGCAACAAAAGAAGCCGCTATAAGGACAATCCTAACTGGTAAAGCAGGAGAAGAAACTGTTGCAACGAACTTAAATACTGCAGCGAAGATTAGAGAAGCACTTGCAACGCAAGGAATTGTTGGTGCGGACGCTGAAGCAATTATTGCTGCCATGGGGCTAACTACTGCGAATACTGGACTGATAGTGTCTTTTAAAGCATTGGCCGCAAGCATCTGGGAGGCAGTGGCGGCTGCGGCTGCTTGGCTCGTAACAAATCCTGTTGGCTGGGCGATTTTGGCCGTTGCTGCAATTGCTGCGTTGACTGTGACTATTTGTGCATTAACTAAGTCTCATAAAGAAATCTTTTTT
>ENA-OOMY01000031-OOMY01000031.1-viral-metagenome-genome-assembly--contig:-NODE-31-length-14470-cov-6.371610_pt1 | contig 14470 bp, 18 predicted proteins | sample MGYA00245307_ERZ501076 | MGnify/ENA primary metagenome ERZ501076 (study PRJEB25959, sample SAMN05341323) | viral metagenome | host: human-associated | place: USA: California | collected 2014-03-27 | study... | reverse complement strand
AAAAAAATAACGAGGTTAAAAAAACACCCGATAGCTAGCAATGGCGAAAGCATTTCTTCGCGTAAAAAAACCTCGGTGTAATTTTCGGATGAGCTGAATCCAAACGTGTAAAAATAATAGGCGATGCTACCAGCATGGGCATAATTAATCCGGGAATAAATCCGGTGAGTAAATGGTCTTTTTTCATCTCCAGTTCCATTGGTTTATGGGTGCAATACTTTCATGAGCGGTAAGGTCAAAGTGCACGGGTACCACCGAAACAAATTTGTTTTGTAATGCCCACTCATCGGTATCCTCTCCCTTATCGTAATTCACAAATTTTCCGGTGAGCCAGTAATAAGTGCGTCCGTTGGGGTCTTTGCGTTCATCAAACTCTTCCTCCCATTTAGCTCTTGCCTGACGGCACACTTTTAATTCCTTTCATCTCCTCTTCTTTTCCCTTCGGGATATTTACATTGAGCAAGGTTCCTCCGGGCATTCCGTTCTTTAATATATTTTCACTAACAATGCGTGCTACTTTTTTTGCGTAGGTAAAATCGGCATCGTAACTAAAATCGAGCAACGAAAACCCCACCGACTGAATACCTTCAATGCCTCCCTCCATAGCTGCACTCATGGTACCCGAGTACAACACATTGATGGATGAATTGGACCCGTGATTGATGCCCGAAACCAATAAATCGGGTTTGCGGTGCAACACTTTTGATACTGCCAGTTTCACACAATCGGCAGGTGTGCCCGAGCATTGGTAAGCTTTCAGGCCTCCATAAATTGCTGAACGTATTTTATCTAATCGCAGGGGTTTGCTAATGGTAACAGCATGCCCCATGGCCGACTGAGGGCTATCGGGGGCTACCACCACCACTTCGCCCAATGGGGCAACAGCCTCTACCAACGCACGTATGCCTGGGGCCGTAATGCCATCATCGTTGGTTACAAGAATCAAAGGTTTGTGAGACATGGCTGCAAATATAAGCAGTTCTATTGCCGAGGCAGGTATTTGTTTTGTTGGTTCCGATCTTTTATTTTTGATGTATGTCTGCAAAAGTCGCGTTTATTGACGACTATGAAATTTCCCGCAAAGTTTTCTCCGGTCTGTTCACTCACATCCCTGAGGTTGATATGGTATTGGTGTGCCATTGTGGCGAAGAATTTTTAAAAGTGATGAACAACTACGAGATCAATATTGCCGTTGTGGATTTAATTATGCCGGGGATGAGCGGAGTGGAAACTATTGCAGCTATTAAACAACTCAACCATCTGTGCACTGCATCGGAATTTCATCTCATGACAAGGATGAACTGATGCTTCAAACCGTGGATGCCGGAGCGGTTGCTTACCTCTCAAAAGAAGCCAACCTGCAGGAATTTCAGAGAGCCATCATTCAGGTAATGGAAGGAGAAACGTATTTTCCGCCAAGACTGAAGGAATTACTTGGCAAAAGAGGCTAGTGCCTTTATTTGATTTACTGCTTGGCTGACCGTAAAGGGAACATATCTACAAACTTCATATACCGCACAATTTTGATCTGCTTTTTTCGAATGAAGGGAGTAGGGTTATCTGGGTGCCACCTTCGCGGATTGGGCAATACGGCTGCTATGAGTGCCACATCAGCATCAGTGCACAACAAACGCATAAATGTAAGGTCTTTTGGTAGGATAATTCGCATAACCATCCAAACCTGGTAAAAGTAAATCAATATTCTGTTTGGTATTGGTAAAGCTGGCGTTTAAAGCAACCGCAAAACCTCCTCTTTCCTCTTTTGCAGCATTTATCTCAACCCAGTAAGTGTCGGCATAAAGTGGGATAAATCCAACCTTAATACTATATTTTCCATTTGAATATACTGGCGTAATACTTTGTATAGAATTACTAACAGTATTAAGTAAATAAGATCCAATTACCGAAACAACTTTACAATTGGTGACCGAAGCTCTTTCCCATAAAAAATCAGGATTCCAAGAAGCTCTTTTGTACAAAAATGTATTTAACACAAAATTGCCATTTGAAATATTCTTTGATTTACCTGTAGGTGCTACAAATAAATTACTTGCATCAAAGCTAAACCATATGGTATCATTTACTTTTACATCAGATGTGTCCGGGGAAACCACAAAATTAGCTTGAGTAGAAAAAACATCAAGTACTCCGGCTTCTTGAGGTTCTTCCCACCAGCAAGCAGTAATGAATAAACAACCAAAAAAGATAAAAAATATCTTCACCTCACCAATTATTAAAACCCATAATGTGAAAAAAGTGTATTAACTTGATTCGTATTCCTACCCCACAAATTTAACAACTTATTCTTAAAGTCCGGAATAGTCTTGACATTTGTAGTTAAACATTGAAATATTTGAGAATTTGAATAATTGCTGACTAAGTCAAAAGTAACTCCTTCATTTAAGTCTGGCCCTGGTTCTTCATCCATTAAATCATAAAACAATCCGGCTATGGTTTTTCTTCCTCCTTTTTCAATTCTGAAAGAGCACTCATATCCACAAACTTCATATACCGCATAATTTTGATCTGCTTTTTGCGAATAAAAGGAGTAGGCTTATCCGGATGCCACCTTCGTGGATTGGGTAATACGGCAGCTATAAGTGCCGCCTCTCCTTTAGTGAGTTTGTCGCTGCTTTTGTGAAAATAATTTTGCGCGGCTGCTTCGGCACCGTAAATGCCATCGCCCATTTCAATAATATTAAGATACACTTCCAGAATTCTGCGTTTGGTCCAGCAGGTTTCCATCAGCAGGGTAAAATACACTTCAATGCCTTTACGTATCCAACTGCGGGATGGCCATAGAAAAAGGTTTTTGGCCGTTTGCTGGCTAATGGTGCTGGCCCCACGCAACTTTTTCCCTTTTTCAATATTGCGCTCCAGCGAATTTTTAATTTGCTCAAAGTCGAAACCATGGTGGGTAAAAAACATCGGATCTTCAGAGGTAACAACTGCCAACGGCATATTGGGCGACATCTCTTCAATGGAACGCCAGTGTTTATCAATTCTTCGGTCTTTATCGGTTTTATCTTCTTCAAACAAACGGATAATATGCAGGGGAGTTACAGGAACCGGTACCACCCGATACAGGCAAATAAAAATAAGGCTCCACTGAATATTAAGGATAAACAGGAACCGAATCCAGCGTTTTACCTGCTTTAAAAAACCGCCTGCCGATATTTTACTGTTCTTTTGCTGCTTTGCCACCCGAAGCCCGATTTGCTGATTAACTTTGCGCAAAAATAACCAGATATGCGTACCATACAAATTTGCTTAAACACACCGTGCGCAAGGAGATGAACAAAAGAACACGGAAACGAGAACAAAATGATTGCGTTTAAATTAAGATTACTCTTTGGAACTATTGCTTTTGTAATGGCTATTGACGGCTATTTATGGCAGGGAATAAAACGGCTACTGAAAGATGCAACTGCTACCCGAAAACACCGCGTGAAACTTATTTTCTGGAGTGTTCCGGCCATTTTTATACTGGGTAGTTTACTTTATATCCTCATCCCCGCACTTGAGGTAAATAAACTTTTCCGTAATTATTACATGGCGCTGTTGGTAATTACGTATCTTTCAAAATCAATTGCCCTCCCGTTTTTATTTATAGATGATATCAAGCGTTTTTTTCACTGGTTATTGTTAAGAACCGGAGTAATAAAATCCAAATTACATGCTGTATCTGAAGGGCAGGTTCCTGGTGAGAATAAAATTTCGCGCTCTAAATTTTTAACACAGGCCGGCATCATTACCGGAGGAGTTCCGTTTATTATGCTTACTAAAGGAATTGTAAAAGGAGCCTATGATTACAAACTGAGAAGAGAAACATTGGTATTACCTCATCTTCCCGAAAGATTTGACGGATTAAAAATTATTCAGATATCAGATATTCATTCGGGAAGTTTTTTTGATAAAGATGCGGTGAAACTGGGTATTGATATGATCATACAGCAAAAAGCCGATTTAATTTTCTTTACAGGTGACATGGTAAATAATGTGGCTTCGGAGGCAGTTGAGTACATGGATATTTTTAGTCATATAAAAGCACCGATGGGCGTTTATTCCACCTTAGGAAATCACGACTATGGAGATTATGTAACCAGCTGGGAAAGCCCGGAGGCCAAAAAGAAAAATCTGGACGATTTGTGCACCATTCACAAAGATCTAGGCTGGCGGCTGATGCGCAATGAACATGAAACACTTTCGGTGCACGGACAAAAAATAGGATTGATAGGGGTAGAAAACTGGGGCGACCGCGGTCGTTTTCAAAGATTGGGTGATATTGATAAAGCACAACAAGGAATGGAAGATGTTCCGGTAAAACTACTTCTCTCCCACGACCCATCGCACTGGGATGCCGTTGTAAGAAAAGAGCATAAAGATATAGATGTGATGTTTGCCGGGCACACCCACGGTATGCAATTTGGAATTGAGATTGGAGGATTTAAATGGAGCCCTTCGCAATACATGTACAAACAATGGGCGGGGTTGTACGAAGAAGGAAAACAGAGACTATATGTAAACCGGGGATTCGGATTTATTGGTTATCCGGGACGTGTGGGAATACTTCCTGAAATTACCTTGTTTACGCTTAAAAAAGCCTGATTAATTACGAATCACCTTGTAGCGGTACATTCCCTGCGTAGTTTGAATGGTAAGCACGTAAAAACCTGAAGGAATCATCATGTGCTCCGAAACTACTTCCAGTTTATTAACCCCTTCATTCAGCTTAATATCCATCAATTTTAATACGGTTCCATTCATGTCGGTAAGTTGAATTACGGCTGGTTGTGCCACCGGCATCCACATGTTCAGATCTAAATTCTTGCTGAATGGGTTGGGTACTAAAGTAACCTCTGGTAGTACATTTCCGAAATCAACAACCCTAATGCTTGAATACATAAATGCTCCGTCTTTGTCCACCTGCCTGAGGCGGTAATAAACAGACTCCATAAATGGAACATTCGCATCGGTATATTCATAAGAAGAAATAGTACTGGCAAAACCTTTACCCGGGACCTCTCCGATTTTTGTAAAATCGGCAAAAGTAGAATTGCTCCTTTCTATTTCGAACAGTTCGCTATTACTTTCCCAAGCGGTTGCCCAGGTTAAGAGGGCATTGTCGCCAAGTCGTTTTGCCTCAAAACTGATAAACTCCACCGGTAGGGTTGATTCATGCCTGCAGTTCCGCCATTAACCCAAAATTCAGAAAAACTACTTACATTAAATTCTAAAATATACCCATTGCAGTAAGGGATTACTGCCGTTATGCTGGCGGGAGTAATAAAAATGGCTGCCCCTATGGTAGTATTGTTTGCTAAGAGGTTATCCTGATTGGCGCCACTGTATTTGGTTACCCCCATACGTTTAATATCGTTTATAATTGGGTCTACCACATCCAGTGCCTGAAATTCTGCATCGGTCAAATACAAACGAACCGTAATAGGAACCGAAGGTGCATTTTTAGTTCGGATTACCCAGTTGCGATCCAGATAATACTGTAATCCTCCTGCATTCACACTTCGTACCGCCCCGGTGTTTCGATAACAATTAACCGTAATCGTATCTAAATAAAATCCATTGTCTTTAATTGAAATAATTCTTCCTCCTGCTGACGAAAAGTTAATCCATGTGCCAGTACCTGTGCTTTTAATTTTTTGGTTGGTAATACTTGTTGCGGCAGTCCACACCGGTTCAAACGAATGGATATGTATATCATCAATGCCTACACCTTCATCAGCAATGGTGGCATTGGATGAAAATACAAACCTGAATTGAACGGCACTTTTATTGGCAATAGAACTCAGCGGAATAACATAACTGGCCACATGCCATTTTGCTTTTAAACCATCCCAGGCTTGGGATGCAACCGCATTGTACCAATTAGTTCCGCTGCCCGATGCACCAAGCTTTATCCAAGATGCCCCGTCTTTGTATTCTACCCACATAATATCAGAACCTGCCACAGGCATCTTCCGAATAAAATTAAAAGAAAGTACAGGATTACCTGTTCCAAATGCCGTTGACATATCAAACACCGGAGATGTTAAATAAGAAAGCTGGCTGTTGGCGTAATTGCCACTAAGATTGGTATACCATGCTTTGACTCCGTTGGCAACCATAGTACCAATATTTGGCTTGGCTATGGCCGATGGTGAACCCCATTGCATGAATTATTAGTACCGCTTGTTGTCCATCCATTTGGGCTTGCTCCTTCAAACGAAGTATAGTATGGAAAAGAACTTATAGCCGTCACGTAGTCAACAGTAACGGAATTAGAAGTATCAGGGCAATTATCGGTAGTATTAATCACTACCCGGTATAGCCCATTTTGCTTTGCATAATAAGTATTCGAAGAAACGCCTGAAATAATACTCCCGTTTCTAAACCACTGGTAGGTATATCCGGCAAGAGGGGCGGTAGCTGTAAGCAAAACGCTGTCTCCTGAGATAATACTCACAGGTCCGGCAGGATTAATGGTGGCAATAGCTTGCTGCTTTACCCGAACATAATACGTACGAGTAGAATAGAGGTTAAAATCACAGGCATTATCTTTTGCCATTACGGCAAAATAATAAGGCGAAGATTTGATTTGAGCATTGGTAGGTGTCCAGCAAAAAGTACCTTCTTGCACATAAGGCTTTCCCGGTTTAGTATAAGCCGTAGTAAAAGTTCCTCCCGAGATATTGCTACTCCATCTTAAAGATACTGAATCATTCGCATTGGCATCATTTGGCGAAATAGTGAAGCAAATCTGGCTTCCAGGACAAACAGTTTGTGTAGCGATGGAAGGCAAAATGGGAGGGCTATTGCTTCCGCAATAATCCACCAATACCTGAATATCGCGCCTTATCACACTAATAAGTCTATAAGTTCCGGCCACTTTTCGCCACTCTTTTACAGCAACAACTAAGACGGCCTGCTGATTTTGAACCGATGGTATGAGATTCAATGTTCCGGAAATGGAATCAATTTTTACTGTAACAAAAGAGCTAATAGGTGCCATTGGCGAAAACGGACTGGTGTATGTAGCCATAACATTCAGTGCCTGCCAGGCTGTATCCAAGTGATAACTTAGTGAATCGCCTCCGCCATCAAGAGTATCAATAGCACTCATGTTAATGTATTGCGGATAACCTTGGCAAATTACCGAAACAGGAGCATCGCTGAATACGGGTGCATTGTTGCATGGAGCCAAACAGCGATCAAATATGGTATAAGTATAAAAATTTTGTCCTGCCTGACCGGTAGTAATGGTTGTATTTCGGGCTGCATTGGTCCAGCTCACTCGCCAAGCGCATATACTATTGTAGGGTGCTGCCCCAAAAAAGAATTTCCCTCTGAAGATATATTCTTCAAACCCATAAGAAACATTTCCCCCCGGCTTACAGGTGCTTATTTTTGATTCGCACACTGGAGTAATATCTCGTTTAGAGATGAACGTAAGGTTCAAGTTAGTATTCACAGCACCCCCTGTAATGTTGAGTACCTGTGTTCCGGTTAAAGCAACTCCGTTACAATCCCGATAAACTTTAAGTGTAAACGTTGCCGTATCATTGCTGCAAGTATAAGTTAAATCACTTCCCATGAGGTGTGTTGCCTTACAATAAAAGGCACTAATTAAAAGCATGAGCAGACTACCAATACTTACTCTAAACCGCATTTTTCTCTTTATATTATAAAACCCAAAAACAAAGTTATATAATTTTTCCAGATCTTATCTATGACATTTGTCTTGTAAATGCTGATATTTGACCCCATTTCATTAAATATCCTGTATGAGCGACAATAAAATCATTTTCTCAATGGCAGGGGTAAATAAGATTTATCCCCCAAATAAGCAGGTACTTAGAGACATATACCTTTCCTTTTTTTACGGACCAAAATTGGCGTACTTGGTTTAAACGGTGCAGGAAAATCGAGTTTGCTGCGCATTATTGCCGGCATTGATAAAAATTATAATGGAGAAGTAGTTTTTGACGGCACGTACAAAATAGGATTTCAGGAACAGGAACCGCAATTGGATGAAACCAAAACCGTGATTGAGGTGGTGCAGGAAGGAGTAAAACACATCACCGATTTGCTTGCCGAATTTGATGAGGTGAATAACAAACTGGCCGAGCCCATGAGCGATGAGGCCATGAATAAATTGCTGGATAAGCAGGCTGCCCTGATGGAAAAACTGGAGCATCTGGATGCATGGGAACTCGACAATAAACTTGAAAAAGCAATGGATGCGTTGCGTTGCCCTGATGCCAATACCCCAGTGAACATTCTTTCGGGCGGGGAGCGTAGACGGGTAGCCTTATGTCGTTTATTATTGAGCAATCCAGATATTTTACTGCTTGACGAACCCACGAATCACCTCGATGCCGAATCGGTTGATTGGTTGGAACAATACCTGAAAAATTTTCCAGGAACCGTAATTGCCGTAACCCACGATCGTTATTTCCTAGATAATGTAGCCGGTTGGATTTTGGAACTTGACCGTGGAGAAGGAATTCCGTGGAAAGGAAATTACACCAGCTGGCTAGAGCAAAAACAAAAACGACTTGCTCAGGAAGAAAAGCAGGAAAGCAAAAGAGCCAGAACACTGGAGCGGGAGTTGGAATGGGTGAGAATGGCTCCCAAAGCACGCCATGCAAAACAAAAAGCCCGTTTAACCGCTTATGAAAAATTATTGGGCGAAGAGCAGAAAGATAAAGAACAACAACTCGAAATTTTTATTCCGGCAGGTCCGCGTTTGGGCGATGTGGTAATTGAAGCGGAAAATGTAAGCAAATCGTATGGCGATAAACTGCTTTATGAAAACCTGAGTTTCTCGCTCCCAAAAGGAGGCATTGTGGGAATTATTGGCCCAAATGGAGTTGGTAAAACCACCTTGTTCCGCATGATGATGGGACTTGAAAAACCCGATACAGGAACATTTAAAGTGGGCGAAACGGTAAAAATAGCTTATGTAGATCAATCACATAAGGATCTGTTGCCCGAGAAATCTGTTTTCGAAGTTATTTCGGGTGGAACAGAGACTATGCTGGTAGGTGGCAAACAATTCAATGCACGCGCCTATATTTCCAAGTTTAATTTTAGCGGCACCGACCAAAGTAAAAAAGTAGGTGTGCTCTCGGGAGGAGAACGAAACCGGGTGCATTTGGCTATGACTTTAAAAGAAGGCGGTAATGTATTGCTGCTTGATGAACCAACCAACGATATTGATGTAAATACTTTGCGTGCCCTGGAAGAAGCTATTGAAAACTTTGCAGGCTGTGCGGTGGTTATTTCCCACGACCGCTGGTTTATTGACCGCATAGCCACTCATATTCTTGCTTTTGAAGGCAATTCTCAGATTCATTTCTTTGAAGGAAACTACAGCGAATATGAAGAAAACAAAAAACAACGTTTGGGCGACACACAACCACACCGTGTGCGATTCAAAAACATGTTAAAAGCTTAGTGATTTTCAATAGATAAAACGGTATCCGAAGTTTTAATCTGCCGATCGATATTTTTAAATGTAATGGCAGTGAGGTCGCGCACCAACTGCTCCTTTTGTTCTTTAGTTCCACCCCGGGTCATAATGCCAATTAGAAAAGGTTTTCCAGGGTAATATACAATTCCAAAATGATGTAATTGATAGCCTTCAACTAATTTTCCCGAAGCATCGTGCACATCCCTCACTCCATACTTGTGGGCTACCTCAATAGAATCTGGAATACCTGCCCTAATTCCGTTTTTATACGAAGCATGTGATAAAAGCGTAAGTGCTCTTTCCGACATCGCTTTGTTGAGGTAAGATGCGTTGAACAAAATTCTGAAAATGGAAGCATAATCTTTAATCCGCACGAAATTGGTGGTATTGGTAGCATTTGGGGGTATGCTTATGTTAAAAGCCTTTTCAACAGCAGCCACTTTATCCTCTCCAAAATATTTCATTAAAATAAGTGCCGCAGCATTATCCGAATAATCCACCATTTGATTGATTAGTTCTTCGATGGAATAATACTCTCCGTCAATTTTTTTAACTCCGGCCTCCTCCGATACACCAGAAAATTCTTTTGCATTATAGAGTATTTTTACCCCTAAAACACCAATATCTTTTTCCGCCTCTTTATAGGCAGCAATCATAATCGGAAGTTTAAGTAAACTTGCCGGACTAAATTCGTCCTTTTCGTTTATCCCAATCCACATCCCGTTAGTCAGGTCGCGGAAATAATAGGAAACATGAATATCGGATTGCTTAGCTTTTATTTTTTCAATATAGGTATCCAAGTCATGCCTGAACCAATGAAGTTCCCTCATAATGAATTCCTTTCCGCAAATATCCATACACCCCGAAAGCGGATTAATATGTGTGAAGCTGTTTTCAACATTTACCGCAGGCGGAGTAGTAAAGGTGGCTTGATGCTCCTTTTTATGAAAGATAAGATATCCGATTAATACCCCAACACCTAACGCAAAGACAGGTATAATAGTTTGTGCTGTATTCAAATTTTTCCTTTTTCCCCACATAAACTTTATCGAAAAAATACGGCACAAATATGACACAACTTATTTACAAATACATAGTTTCAAACAGTAAAATTTATTACCTTCACAAAAAGTTTATTGTATGCAATGGAAACATTTTAACGGGGAATTCCTTTCCAATGATCTTCATACCGAAGTGGAAGATGTGCTTACGTGTGAAAAAAATGCGGGAAACACGTTGAGGGTTTGTATTGGCAGTGATTCGCAGGTGAAAGGAAAAATAATTGAATTTGCCACTGCCATTGTTTTTGTAAGAGAAAAACGTGGTGGGTTTATGTTTATCGCTACCGAACGAATTCGAAACAAACTAAGTATTAAAGAACGCATGCTGGCCGAAGTATATAAATCGATTGAAACTACGTATCAGCTCACTTCCATTTTCAATCGTTTTGGAATACAACCCGAAGTTCATGCCGATATTAATACCAGCCATAAGTTTAAATCAAGTACTGCCTTTGCCGAAGCAATGGGCTATATAGTAAGTATGGGCTATTGCTTTAAAGCGAAACCAGATGCCTTTGCAAGCAGCTACTGTGCAAACAGAGCGGTGCAATAATTTAGGCCCTAAAATTATTAGTCCACTGGTACTTAGGCTACACATATGTCATCCTTAGATAGACTCATTCCAAATTAGTGTAAATAATAAATTTTAAACCCTGTATTTAAGTAATTTACAATTTAAACTGATTGCGTGATGCAACCATTTTGGTAAATGGTATTTAACTGTGTTAAATTCGATTTACCACTTTAACCCCAAGTTTTGCGGCTATATATGATGTAAATTTCAAACACCCCTAACATAATTCGGCCTATGAGACAATTAAAAATCAGCAAGCAAATTACCAATAGAGAAAGTCGATCGCTTGATAAATATTTGCAGGAGATAGGGGCTGTGCAAATGATAACCGCAGAGGAGGAGGTTGAACTTGCCAGAAGAATAAAAACCGGTGATAAGGTTGCATTGGAGCGCTTAGTAAATGCAAATCTCAGGTTCGTTGTTTCGGTTTCCAAACAATACCAAAATCAGGGTCTCACCCTTTGTGATTTAATTAATGAAGGCAATTTAGGGTTAATTAAAGCTGCACAACGCTTTGATGAAACAAGGGGATTTAAATTTATCTCGTATGCCGTATGGTGGATTAGACAATCCATTTTACAGGCACTTGCCGAACAGGCACGCATTGTACGTCTTCCGTTAAATCGGGTAGGTGTACTCAGCAAAATAGCTAAAGCTTACTCTGCACTTGAGCAGCAATTTGAGAGGGAACCATCAGCAGCCGAATTAGCCGCTGTATTAGAATTAGACGAAGATGCAGTGGCCGAAACACTTAAAATGTCGGGAAGACATGTTTCGGTTGATGCCCCGATGAAAGACGGGGAAGACAATACACTATTGGGTGTGATGGAAAGTGACCATGAACCGGAACCTGATAAAATTTTAATTAAGGAATCGCTTTGCAGAGAAATTGACCGCTCGCTCTCTACCCTTTCTGAGAGGGAAAGAGAAATTATATGTCATTATTTTGGCCTGCTTGGAAGAACAGAAATGAGTCTAGAAGAAATTGGTGAGAAATTTGGCCTTACCCGCGAGCGTGTACGACAGATAAAGGAAAAAGGCATTAGACGTTTAAAGTTTACTTCGCGTAGTGTGCGACTACGCACTTTTCTTGGATAATTTAGCCAAAACTAAAATTATATTTTAGCAAAAAAAGTCCGTTGAATTTTCTGCTGGCTTTTCGTTTAGTAATTTTAGGCATTCGCTATTCTGCTTCCATAAACGGGTAACGATAATCGGCAGGTGGCACAAATGTTTCCTTAATGGTTCGGGTACTCACCCAACGCATCAGGTTCTGCATGGCTCCTGCTTTATCATTTGTTCCGCTGGCACGTGCCCCGCCAAAAGGTTGCTGACCCACTACGGCACCCGTTGGTTTATCGTTAATGTAAAAATTACCGGCAGCATTACGCAATTTCCATGTTGCTATATCAATGGCATAGCGGTCTTGTGCCAGTACAGCACCTGTAAGTGCATAGGAGGAAGTGCCGTCAAGTAAATCAAGCGTTTCTTCAAATTTATTTTCGTCATATACATACACTGTAAGTACCGGACCAAAAAGTTCATCGCACATGGTAGTGTATTTAGGATTAGAAGTAACAATTACGGTAGGATCAATAAACCATCCTTTACTTTTGTCGTAAGATCCTCCAGCAATCAATTCGCAGGTCGTATCTTTTTTCGCTTCGTCAATATATTTTGCCAGTTTATCGAATGACTTTTCATCAATTACTGCGTTCACAAAATTTCTGAAATCCTCCACCGGCCCCACTTTGAATGTTTTTATATCACTTACCATTTTCGCTTTTATAGCCGGCCACAAATTAGCCGGCAAATATGCACGGGATGCGGCCGAACATTTTTGTCCCTGATATTCGAAAGCTCCCCGCAATAGAGCCGTAGCAACTACCTCGGCATTTGCCGAACTGTGTGCAATTACAAAGTCCTTTCCTCCTGTTTCACCTACAATACGAGGATAGGTTTTATACTTGTGAATATTGTTTCCAATGTTTTTCCAAATCTCTTGAAACACTCCAGTTGAACCAGTAAAATGGATCCCAGCAAAATCAGCATGATTAAAAATTACCTCCGCGGCTACGGGTCCGCTTGGATAAATCAGGTTAATCACCCCATCGGGGACACCTGCTTCTTTAAAAATTTCCATCAGCACATTGGCTGAATACACTTGAGTGTTGCTGGGTTTCCATACAACTACATTACCCATCATGCAGCACTGGCAGGCAGATTGCCAGCAATAGCAGTAAAATTAAATGGGGTTAATGCATAAATAAACCCTTCCAGCGGACGGTATTCTAACCTATTCCAGATTCCTTTGGCACTTTGAGGTTGATCTTTGTAAATTAAACTCATGAAATACACATTGAAACGAAGGAAGTCAATAATTTCACAAGCACTGTCAATCTCTGCCTGAAAAGCATTTTTACTTTGGCCTAACATGGTAGCGGCATTGAGTTTTGCCCTATATGGACCGGCAATTAACTCGCTGCTTTTAAAAAAATGGCTGCCCGTTGCTCCCAGGTTAACGCCTCCCATTTGGGTTTAGCGGCAAGTGCGGCCTGAATGGCATCAGTAACATGGCCGGCCTCGCTAATATGAAATTTACCCAGTATGTGTTGGTGATCATGGGGTGGGCGTATATCAACTGTCTTACCACTTCGTATTTCATTTCCTCCAATGTACATAGGAATATCAAGTTGCTTACTTCTGGCTAAAGCAATGGCCTCCTTAAGTGACTTACGCTCGGCACTACCAGAAGCATAGTTTAAAACAGGTTCGTTTTGAGGAATGGGTACATTGAAAAATCCGTTCATATACTGCTTATTTATTTTCTGAATTTAAAGGAGCAAAGATAGGATGGCTTTACTAAGAAAAAATGATTTTACACAGAAATAAGCATACATTGCAATTAACTGACAGGCATTGGCATACTGGGCGTTGATTAAATATAACGGAGAAACTTACACAACCAAACTACATGCATTTTGTTTCTACCGTGCACGTAAACAAAGATTTTTTATTGTCATATCATTACCTAAGGCACTAAATGAAAAACAATAAATTACGCATTTTTCTTGCTATGCTTAAGCACCTTGGCCTCAATATAAAAAATGATTTCTTCGGCAATATTTTTAGCCTGATCGCCCACCCGCTCAATTTTGCGAATGGTAGAAAGAATATGAAGAGCCTGCTCGCTATTAGCAGGATTAGCCAGAATATACGTAGCTATACTTTTATTAGCTGCCCGGTTTACCTCGTCTAGAAATACATCCTGCCTGAAAATGCTACGGGCAAGAGCTGTATTCTCCTGTTCGAATGCATCCGAAATATCATCCATCATTTTTACGGCAATATCAAACATTTATC
>ENA-OOMY01000029-OOMY01000029.1-viral-metagenome-genome-assembly--contig:-NODE-29-length-14566-cov-3.105894_pt1 | contig 14566 bp, 18 predicted proteins | sample MGYA00245307_ERZ501076 | MGnify/ENA primary metagenome ERZ501076 (study PRJEB25959, sample SAMN05341323) | viral metagenome | host: human-associated | place: USA: California | collected 2014-03-27 | study... | reverse complement strand
AGATGAAGTTTGAGCAAAGCTTTTGAAAATACCAAAAGAAAAAGCAAAAATCAAAGCTGATCATGAATTAAATGCCGAACAACTGACATCGATTGTCGATCAGTTTAAAAGCATTGTACTGAACGCTACAGGTAAGCCATTCAATCAAGATGTGAAAGAGCAATTAAAACTGGCTGTGGAAGCTGTATTCAAGTCATGGAATAATGCTCGTGCAATTTATTATCGTAATATGAATAAAATAGATCATAATATTGGCACAGCCGTCAATATTCAGGCAATGGTTTTCGGTAATTTAAACAATAGTTCCGCAACAGGAGTTTGTTTCACTCGTGATCCTAGTACTGGTGAAAAGAAAATTTACGGCGAATACCTAATTAATGCCCAGGGAGAAGATGTAGTAGCTGGCATTCGCACTCCGAAGAAAATTACTCAATTAAAAGAGGAATTGCCTAAATGTTATGAACAATTATTGTCAACAATATCGAAACTGGAACAGCATTATACTGATATGCAAGATATCGAATTTACTATTGAGGATAATATTCTATATATTTTACAAACACGAACTGGCAAGAGGACTGCTGCAGCCGCTTTAAAAATCGCAATTGATTTAGTAAATGAAAATGTGGCAAGTATAGATGAAGTAATCTTGCGTATTGATCCTCTGCAACTCAATCAAATATTACTGCCTAGTTTTAGTAAAGAAATAAAAGAAAAGGCAAAAACTGCTGGAAAACTAACTTGCGACTGGGCTTAATGCATCTCCTGGTGCTGCTCAAGGCAAAGTAGTTTTTGATCCCGATGAAGCTGAGCGCCTAGGAAAAAGAGGCGAAAAGGTTATTTTAGTTCGTGTGGAAACTTGTCCAGACGACATACATGGGATAGTACCAGCTCAAGGGGTAGTTACTAGTCGTGGTGGCATGACTAGTCATGCTGCTGTAGTTGCTAGGGGAATGGGTAAGCCGTGCGTGGTAGGCTGTGATGCCTTGCAGATTGATATCAGTCTTAAGCGGATATTAGTAAATGGAAAACAGATCAAGCACGGTGACATTATTTCAATTGACGGTGCAACAGGAGAAATTTTTGAAGGTGCGATTGAAACAGTTAAGCCTAAAATGTCAGCTGAGTTTACACAGCTATTAAAATGGGCTGATAATAAACGTCGCTTGCGCATTCGCGCGAACGCTGATACTCCTGAAGATGCACAAATTGCCCGTCAATTTAACGCTGAAGGAATTGGTTTGTGTCGTACAGAACATATGTTCATGAATCAAGAACGCTTACCCGTAATGCAAGCAATGATTTTAGCTAATAACAAAGCTGAACGCGAAAACGCTCTTTCTCAGTTACTGCCTATGCAAAAAAATGATTTTATCGAAATCTTTAAAGTTATGCATGGACTTCCAGTGACAATTCGCCTTTTAGATCCGCCTTTGCATGAATTTTTACCAAAAATCGAAGAACTGGTAATGGATCCAGATATAGGTAAAAAGCAACTACTCCTCAATAAGGTCAAAGAATTGAAAGAAGCTAATCCCATGATGGGATTACGCGGCTGTCGGCTTGGTTTGCTTTATCCAGAAATTAACGAAATGCAAGTAAGAGCCATTTTTGAAGCTGCCATTTCAGTAAAGCAAGAAGGTATAGAAGTAATGCCGGAAATTATGATTCCCCTGATAAGCGATGTAGAAGAATTAGTTGTTTGCCGAGAACATTTAGAAAATGTAGCTTTAAAAATCATGGACCAATATAAACAAAAAGTTGATTACACTTTTGGTACCATGATTGAAATTCCTAGAGCTTGTTTAACAGCGGGTGATATAGCTAAACATGCTGAATTTTTTAGCTTTGGTACAAATGATCTTACGCAAATGACTTATGGTTTTAGCCGGGATGATGCAGAAGGCAAATTTCTTGCTCGTTATCTAGAAGGTATAGAAGTTAATGGAAAATCTGTCAAAATACTTCGGAATAATCCTTTTGAAATGTTGGATCGCGATGGTGTAGGTAGATTAATTAAACTAGCCATCAATGAAGGTTTAAAAAATAACCCATCTTTAAAATTTGGTATTTGTGGTGAACATGGTGGCGAACCTTCATCAATTGAATTCTTTGAAGAAGCAGGACTCAATTATATTAGCTGTTCACCATACAGGATCCCTATTGCTAGGCTTGCTGCAGCGCAAGCTCGGATTAGAAATCAATTGACTAACTAGTATAATTGGCTCCTTCATTATCTATTGGCAACCAATTTACCAAAATAGTTTGCTTAACTTATTTTCTCAATAGTATTGTTTTGCTAAAATGAATAGGCTATTAGGATCTTTCAGAAATGGTATTAATAACGAAAATAAGAGCACCTATAAAATTAAAAACAATAATGTTCTTATTAGGCATTATTTGTATATCAATTTTTGCAAATAATAAAGCAGCTTTAGCTCTATGGTCACCTCACAATCAGCCATCTATATATAGTCCTGTGGGTGCTAAAGAGACAAAAGTAACTGAACAAGATGGAGTATTAATTCGAAAAGTCATTGCGGCGCAATTAGATGCTTTTCGTAAAGGTGATGGCGAACGTGCATATTCTTATGCCAGTCCTGGCATAAAACAACAATTCGAGACACCCGCTCAATTTTTTGCCGCTGTAAAAACAGCTTACGACAGTGTGCTCGTTGCTCGTTCAGTAGTCTTTGAAGATTTAAAACAAGTTATGGGAGTTACAACTCAGCCGGTTTTATTTTTAGCCTCTAATGGAGATACAGTCATAGGTTCTTATATTATGGAAAGGCAAGATAATGGTGACTGGAAAATAAGCGGCTGTTATTTAGCACCGATTAGATAATAATTCAAAAGACTAAACTTAGTTGCGTACCCGTGCAACTAGCTTAGCTAATTTATTTGGGAAAAGAGCATTGACCCGCTCAACAATAATGCCGGGCGCAGTAAGAATAATTTCTTGGCTGCCACCTTTTTCTAATGCGATCATAGTTTGAGTCGCACATGTCTCACTACTAATACTGAGTATATTTTTCATAATCCAACCCTTCCAATTTGTTAGTTCAGCTATTTTAGTTGGATTGTTATCGTCATTCATTTGATTCTTTGCAAAAAAATCGCTTCTTACCCAGCCGGGGCAAACAGTAATTATATCGATTTTTTTACTGGCTAATTCTGCTGCCATGCCCTCCGACATACCGGTTAAAGCAAATTTACTAGCTGAATAACAAACACTGCCAGGAAAAGCTATTTTTCCTGCAACTGAAGCTATATTAACTATTTTGCCCCCACCTTGCTTAAGCATATGCGGCAAAGCATGGTAAGTTGCTTCCAACGGTGCAAAAAAATTTACTTCAAATACACGACGCCAATCTTCTATAGTGAGCGATGTTATTTTACCTGGCTTAGCAAATCCCGCATTGTTGACTAATATATCGATTGACTCATAATTTTCTAAACAGCTATCAACTAATTTGCTAGCCATATTATCCTGTGCTATGTCACCTATCACACAAACTGCTTCGCCTCCCGACTGCTCAACTAACTTTGCTGTTTCTTTTAAGCTTGATTCTGTGCGAGCATTGAGAATTAGTCGGGCTTTATACTTTTGCGCTAGTAAAATAGCTATAGCACTACCAATACCGGAGGAAGCACCAGTTACAATACCGGTTAAATTTTGTTTGAGGGCTTCTTCTTGCATTATCTCCTCGGGAGAATATCGAATACTTTTTTGTTTTCAAGTAATCTATTAATCTTTATAGAATCTAGCAAAGAATCAGTCATATAAACCTGTCCGTCACTTTCTTTTAGTAATTGTTGATTTATGTACGCGAGGCAGTGAATAAAAGTTAATCTTTGCTACTTGCTGCAAACCCGACTTGCGATACAGGCAGCCATGAATAACCTTCTTTGGTTATCATTTGTCGACAAGCAAACTTATTATCATTTTGAGAAAAGTCTGCCCTATAATGTGAGCCGCGAGATTCTTCTCTACGTAAAGCACTCGTTGTTATTAATTTAGCTAATAATAAGATATTGGCTGCCTGAATATTTTCAATTGAATAAGTGTTAGTTAGTACATTGTCGTTGAATGTATCCAATGCCTTTGTTAATGAATCACGGCTGCGAATTATGCCTACTTCCTGTGACATTGATTGTCTTATCGTCAGAAGGTGAGAAGGCTTTGTATAAGAAGGCATTCGGTCAGAATCAATTTCTTTACCTGGTAATTTGCGACTGGGATTATCCTTTTGTTCTGATATTGATTGGGCAACTTTCAAAGCCATTACTCCTGCCTCTAGTAAAGAATTGCTAGCTAGCCTATTAGCTCCGTGTAAACCGGTACATGCACATTCTCCAATTGCGTAAAGGAAAGGTATGGAGGTTCTCCCAGAACACTCAGCTTTTATGCCCCCCCATAAAATAATGGGCAGCTGGACTGACTGGCACTTTTTCAGTGAATGCATCAATTCCGTAATCTTTTAGTTTACGTACTATATTAGGAAATTTCTTCCCTAATATTTCTTCTCCTATTGGCCTTAAATCTAAAAAAACAGATTCTGAATTAGTTTCTTGCATAACTTTATAAATTGCCTGTGAAACAATATCACGAGTAGCTAGTTCGCCCGCTGGGTGAAACCGATTCATAAAACGTTTACCATTACAATCAAGTAATATAGCGCCGGCTCCTCTAACTGCTTCCGAAATAAGAAATGCTGGGGCATCGGACTCTTTTGTTAGGTGTAAGGCAGTGGGATGAAACTGCACAAACTCCATATCTATTAATTGTGCACCGACTTCATAAGCCAGTGCGATACCATCTCCGGTGGCAACAAGCGGATTAGTAGTACGGCTAAAAGCTTGAGCAATCCCACCAGTAGCAAGGATTGTATGCTTGGCTAGAACCGTAGTATGAGTCTTATCTTTGTCAGTTGGTTGTTGACTGGTGTCGTTATTTATAAACTTTGCTCCCCAGCAAGTGCCGTTAGCCATAACCAAACCATAAGCCAATTTGTTTTCGAAAATTTGTAATTGACTTTTATCTTTCGCTTTGGCCTGTAACTGCTTTAATTTGTCTATTAGTCCAAGAGATATAGATTTGCCAGTTATATCTTGATAGTGGTAGACCCGTGCGGTACTATGTCCACCTTCTTTAGTCAAGGAAAAAGATCCATCTGCTAAATAATCAAAAGTTACGCTGTATTCTTTAAGTTCCTGAATTAATGGCCAGCTCCCAGCGATTATTTCTGCTGCTACTTTTTCGTCTACTAATCCTGCCCCAGCGTTTAAAGTATCTTCTAAATGAAGTTCTATAGAAGTAAAACTTCCTCCATCTGTCGTCGCTGCTATACCGCCTTGGGCATAATTTGTTGACGATTCAGATAAATAAGTTTTGCAAGCTAAAACAACGCGTGCGCCTGATTCTAATAACTTGATCGCCGTCAGAAGCCCAGCAAATCCCGAGCCTATGATTAGAACATCTGTTTCAACTAATTTGTTCATCTACATTATGCTAATCAAAAAATGGATATCATTCGCTCTATGGGTAATCGTGCCTTGTCTGCCAGCTCTTTTTCAACGATAACGGGATAAACATCGTCACGCAAGCTTTTATGTAATTTATCTACACTAATCATTTTCATGAATTGACAAGTCATCTCCGAAGCAATGGGTATAAAAGTCTTTTCTGGATTTTCTTTTTTCATACGATGCAGAATACCTTCTTCTGTAGCAACAACAAATTCTTTGGCAGTTGATTGATTAGCTGCTTTCATCATTCCTTCCGTAGATGCTACTTTTATTGCTTTTAATTGAGGATTACTATCTAATTGATCGAGAAACGGAGTAAGACAACCACATTCGGGGTGTATAAGCACTTCTGCCTGAGGATGTTCTTTTATTTTTTCTGTAACCATTTCTGGTCGCATAGCAGCATGCACATGGCATTCTCCCATCCAAATATGCATATTTTTCCGTCCTGTAACTTTTTTAACCCACGAGCCAAGAAAAACATCTGGAAGAAATAAAATTTCTTTGTCTTCTGGAATAGCCTGTACAATTTTGACAGCATTTCCAGAAGTACAGCAGTAATCTGATTCTGCTTTTACTTCTGCTGTGGTATTAACGTAAGATACAACAATAGCGCCTGGATGTTCTTTCTTCCAAGCTCGTAATTGGTGACCAGTAATTGAAGCTGCTAATGAGCAACCAGCTTCTAAGTCTGGTATCAAAACCCTTTTATCAGGTGAAAGAATAGCGGCTGTCTCAGCCATAAAGTGTACCCCGCAAAATACAATTGTTTTAGCTTGTGTCTTAGCTGCTTGCTGCGACAGTCCTAGCGAATCACCTACAAAATCTGCTAAATCTTGTATTTCTCCAATCTGATAATTGTGAGCCAGTATAATGGCTTGCCGTTTTTCCTTTAATGCTTTAATTTCATCGATTAAACGAGAATGTTCTTTAGTGTTTTTCATTGATTTTCGACCTCGAGGCTGAGATCTATATTTACTGTTGAATGAGTGAGCGCTCCTACTGAGATAGCATTGACACCTTTTATTAGGTAACCGTCTATATTTGAAAGGTTGACTCCTCCTGAAACCTCTACCAAACACTGTTCTTGGATAAGGGTAACGGCTTCTTTTACTAAATTGGTTGACATATTATCTAGCAAGATTCTGTCTACTTGCAAATTAAGACTTTCTTTCACTTCTTCTAGACTAGTACATTCAACTTCTAATTGTTTGTTTTGCATACTGCAAACGTAACAGTTTTACAGCGTGGGTAATGCTTCCTGCCATTTGGATATGATTATCCTTGATTAATATGGCATCATTTAACCCAAACCTATGATTTTGTCCTCCTCCTACTAAGACAGCATATTTTTCAAATATTCTTAGTCCTGGCGTGGTTTTTCGCGTATCCAAAATGGCAATATTATGCTTTTTTGCCTTTTCCACAAATAAGCTGGTTGTGGTAGCTACAGCACACATACGTTGTAACAAATTTAAGGCAATTCTTTCGCTAGCTAATATATGAGAGGTCAATCCCATTATTTGAGCAATTGCTACAGGAGCCTGACTAACCCTGTATCCTTCAACAACCAGAGGCTTAACCATGGTCTTTGAGCCTATCTTTTGAAAAACAGGCTCGATTAAAGAGACACCTGCGATAATCGCCGGCTGGCTTTTGCAATAAATAATGGCCCTTGTCTCTTTATCTGTATGATCAAGAGCACTAGTGGTTAAATCGGTGTATGTTGGACCTAAATCTTCTAGAAAAGCCAGCTCTATGGCCCTATTGAATAACTCTTCTTTAAAGTCACTATTGCAGGCATGGTCCCAAGCAGATTGACTATTTTCTAAGGCAGAAAAAATGCTGGTGTTTAAGTTAGGTTTAGGCATGTCCATTTTATTTATGCCTTTTAGCTAGGGCACAGAATAGGTTATAACATCTAGTTTCCAATATGACCTTAATATACCGCTTTCGTTAATTTTGCGCCATTTGCATTATTTCTTGCCATTCGCTATGACCTACTGGTTAAATGGAAAGTCGGTGCTTTTTCTAGATCATCAATTGAAAAAGAATCAGGTTTGCGTTACTAATAGTTTACTTCTGTACTATTTTTATTATGTTCTCAAGCATAAATCCATTAGCAACTGGAATAAAAGCAAGATGAAATACATCAGGCTTCTAAAGAATAAAACCATCGCAATTTTATGGCTAAGTCAGTTATTATCTGCTACAGGTGATCAAATCTATCTTGTTTGCGCCTGTTGGTTAGCAGCTCAAATTTCTCCAGCTTCTATTGCTATCGTTGCTGCAAGTGAATATTTAAGTGCTTTTTGTTTTAGTTTCTTAGCAGGAGTTCTTGCGGATCGTTACAACAAAAGAAATCTCATGCTTTGCTCTGATTTAGGACGTGCCGTAGCTGTATTTTCATTGCCTATTGCTAGTATTTTTCACCCTATTTCAATTTGGCATTTAGCTATAGTTGGTATTTGTTTGGGTGCTTTGGGTGTATTATTCGATCCCTGCATGATAGTAACGATTCCTGCACTGGCTGATGAGCAATGGCTGCTACAAGCAACAAACGGATTGACTGATTTTACCAAAAGAATGGCTCGTGCCCTGGGTCCCGCTCTAGCTGGATTGCTTGCAACTGTCATTCCTATTCAATATCTTTTTAATTTGGACGCTCTGAGCTTTTTAATATCCGCTGTAGGCGTCGTCTATATATACAGCCAAATAAATAAAGATCAAGAAGAAATCGTTATCAAATCCAACGCAATCCAAAAGCTATTTATCTGACTTACATAGAGGTTGGACTCTAATTAAAAAACACATGCTAATAAGATGGGAATTAGTTTGCTATTTTTTTGCTAATTTCGCCTACGCTATTGTTTATACAGCTGGATTGCCATTATTGACGCGACAAAAATTTGGTGACAATTTTGCTGCCTATGGTCTTCTCATTAGTATTTATGGAGGAGCAAGCGTGATTGCTAATATTGTTATGGGCAATAAAAAAATTCGCAATCCAGGGCTTACTATTTTTATAGCATATACATTGTGGGGGATAGGATTTATGTTGCCCCCTTTGGCACCAAATATAGTATTAGCTGCTTTTGGTTTAGCCTGGCAGCTTTTTCAGGACCAATTATTTTTATTACCATTGTTACTATGATTCAAAACGACATGCCTACCTCAGACATTGGAAAAGTTTATTCATTTAGAACAGCCACGATGTATTCTGGTCTAGGTCTGGGCTTGTTAACGGCGGGATTTTTGTACGCTCAATGGGAAGCAGAAAAATTAATGCCTTGGATAACAGCCATCTATCTTGTCATAGGTATCTTTGGTATACTGCGCTTTTATAAACAAGAAGAGTTTAAAAAGGACAATGTCACCGTCAGATAACAAAATTGAATATGCAGATAAATTGCTTGTTTTGCAAAGACAATTAGTAGTTATTGTTTTATCGCTCGTTTTATTAATAATGGCTTGTCAAATTTGCTCTTACTTTGCAGATATTTTACGAGTGCTTGGTGTATCCATTTTATTCTCGTACCTCTTTATTGCCGTTGTCGATTGGCTCAACAAGTTCTTAAAAATGCGTATTTTAGCTGTGCTCATAGTCTATGCATTAGTGTTAATTGGTATTGTATTTAGTGCAATCACCTTAGTACCCACTGTCATTTCTCAGGTTTCTCAACTAATAAACTCAATTTACTTGCAATTACCGCAAATTGTACAAAGCCTTACGCAAGCATTGGGTCCTTTGGAACAGCGCCTTTCTGCAGCTCATATTGAAATCAAAACCATAGATCTGGTTAACGGCACTTTATCTCTTTTACCTAAGATTGAAGCTGGACAAGTTTTTAATCGCGTTGGTGATGTGGCTGTTTCTACTATATCTTTAACAGTATATGGGCTAAGTATTTTGCTCTTATCTTTTTACTTTTTACTTGATGGAAATAAAATGCAATCTTCAGTTATCCAAGTATTTCCACGCCGTTATCAAAAGCGGCTGACCATTATGTCAAAAGAAATGGATCATAGCTTGCAATCATTTTTTAAAGGACAGGTGGTATTGGCACTTGGATTCGGTATTCTAATGACTCTCGTTTATTACGCTTTAGGTGTCCATTATGCTCTTTTATTGGGCATTGTTTTAGCTATCTGGGAAATAATTCCAGTAGTAGGTCCAACTATTGGCTTCATACCTACTATCTTTTCTGTTGCCTTTGACGGAATGGATAATATTCCAGGCAACCGTATTACTGAACTTATTTTAGTATTTGCCATTTTCACTGGTCTTCAATGGCTAAAGGACAATATAGTGGCGCCAAAATATATTGGAAATGTTATAGGACTTCATCCGGTTGTCATTTTTCTAGCTATATTTATTGGAGCCAAAATTGACGGGTGGCTAGGAATTATTTTTGCCTTACCGGTTGCTTGTGTTTTACAAGTTCTAATCAAGCATATATATAGTAGTTCAATAAAAGATCTTTTTAATAGCAGCCACTCGGAAATATAATATGCAGTCTTTTTCGGACATTGACCAAGAGCTTTATAAACAGGTCGTAAAAATCATTGAATATCAAAGCGGTGCAAAGAAAATTAAACCCGAATCACGTATTGCTCATGATATGGGTGTTGATGGTGATGATGCTGACGAATTAATTAACGCTCTGCAAAAACAATTTGATATTGATATGACTAATTTCTCATTTGATAAACATTTTGGTCCAGAAGGATTCAATCCAATCTCATTTATTTACTTTTTATTCAATCGGAACAAACTGAATTTGATCCCAATTACTGTTATGGATCTATATATCGCGGCAAAAACAAAAAAATTTCCTGATTTAAGCGAACGTTTGGCTGAATAAAAACCATACCAAAACAAAAATACCATCTAGATAAATCTACGATGGTATTTAAGCTACTGCCTAACTGCCCCTTGCGAAGTGGGCTCAGTATTTCACTACACTTCAGTCAGTCCTTCATGTAATGCGGGCTCGCTTGCTACTGTTTCTAGTTAGCGCTTACTTGTCGTTTCTGCAAGGCCCTTCGGCTCATAGTACTCAACTTTTTTGTGAGTGCTCACCGGATATGCATATTAGTATAGCCAACTACTTTGGGATTAAAAGTACCCCAAATTTCATTTTATATTTTAAAGTGTTGTTTCTGAAAATGGCTTGGGATCTAGGTTTAAATGATGCCTCAACATTAGATAAAGCTGGGACACATTCATCTATGGGCAAAAGAGAAATCAAATATATAATATATATTTATCTAGATGCACAATATATAAATAATCTCTATGCTCTAATCCAGAAATTTCTCTATAAATTCAAAACGTTTTTCAATTTCAGAAAATGGTACTGGCTGTTTTGGATTTTCTGGATTTACACTTTTGAATTCATTACCAAGCAATTCTTCAATTGCTTCTTGAGTCTTGGCAGATTTTTCATCATCTGGGAAAAGTAATAAATCACGAATTGCTCTTAGAAATCCACGCGTATCTTGATATTCTAAATAACCATCTTGTCCAGGTTGAGCCGCTTTTTTAACTACTATTTGCCCTGAGTCAACCGCCTCTTTATATTCATCCTTTGCTTGTTCTAAAACAAAACGAGCTGCTTTTCTTCTAAATGCTGGATCATCGTATAAAGATCCGCTTGTAAGTCGCGCGCCTTTTCAATCATGGCTAATAAATCAGCATAAGCTTTTGCGAATTCTTCATTTGTAGTTTTCCTACTAGCTGCTAAGCCACTAAACTCTTCCAATTTTATTTTCAGAGGTTCTAATAAACCCACTTTTTTAAGAGCAGACTGGGCAGATAGAGACTGGGGGGTTTCATCTTCGAATATTTCGTGTACGGGATGATAAGAATGCTTTTTAGCTCTTGCCAAGTTTAAAGTTGGATTGGCACAGCTTGCCGAACGAGAATCCATATGTAAATCATAAGCTGCTTGGATGTGACCAGCCATTATTGTCAATGCAGCTACAATTTTTTGAGCATCTACCTTCTGCATATTTTCTTGCCCTGGAATAACGACAACTTGCCCTACCAAAGAACTTCCTTCTGGACTTAGAGCATATTTGCCTGGCACACCTATAATTTGCACTATAAAGTCACTATGAGGAGGAATAAATGCTTCTTGATTTATTAATCCCTTTGCTTCTATTTCTAGTGGCTTATCTGTTTTATTTAAAAGCAGAACATATTCTCCTCTGGTTAGAGTAATCTTGCCCGGCTCTATTTCATCGTCTTGGAAAATAATTTTCTTTTCTGCTTTTTGAGGCGCAATATTATCAGCTGGATTTCTAATTGAAGCCGCTTGAATATATATTTCACTACCTATGCCAATAATTAGTCCCATTGTCAAAGCAAGCATGCCCTTACTGGTGGTAAGTGTATTGAAACGCAGTCGAAGCAATTCTCTAGTTACATATATAAGTGATCCAACTGCTAAAGATAAAATGAATAATTCAAAATTTGTATTAACAAAAGATCCTCCTAATGCCGCACCAAGCGCTGTAGGAACACCGGCAATTAGTCCTAGACCAATCAATTTAGACCAAGATATATCTGTACCAGCTAAAGGTGCTGCGATGCCAAAACCTTCTGTAGCATTATGCAAAGCAAAACCAAGAACTAGAATCAATCCAAGAGCTGTATTTCCACTTGAATACGATTGTCCTATAGCCAGTCCTTCAGCAAAATTATGTAAGCCAATGCCCAAAGCAATCATATTAGCGATTTCAAGCGGGGTTGCGCCTTCGTTTCTTGCTTGATGTCTTTGCTCTTCTATAGCAGCTAAGCCAACTAATCCAAGTAATAGTCCAAGCGTTAAAATAGCGCCTTGTAATAAGGTAAGGTTTAAGTCGCCTGTTTTTGCAGATGCTTCTACAGTGTCCATCACGTGGTGACCAACTTCAATAATGAGAAATATGAGAACCCCTGCAGACGCTAAAGTAAGCATTCCTCTAAAGGCGTCGGAAACGGTTTTAATGCGTGCTATCGGCAAACCTAGAAAAATAGTCATTCCAGCAATTAAGCCTAAAGCAATATTTGTTGGGGCTGCGTCACACACCTCTGCTATTCTCCTTATAATGCTGGACTATTACTATAAATGATATCGATTAGAGTTTAAATGTTAGAATCCAATAATACAAATATCCAGGCAAGCCTTAATGACTGAAAAGCAACAAAGTTTAAGTAGAACATTTAGCTTAGTTGCCTTGCTCAGTATTTTATCTAAAGTTATTGGTTTAATTCGTGATGTTGTTGTGGCAGCAGCTTACGGTACTTCAGTATTGGCTGATGCCTATAATTATGCTTATTTATTCACCGGTAATATTCTGATTTTATTTGGTGGTTTAGGCGGACCATTTCATTCAGCAACTGTTGCTACCCTCACTCCTAAACGATCATCCCCAGATGCTGGTGCTTTAATTGTTCAAATTTCTTATATTACTGCTATAGCTTTAATGGTAATAGGAATAATCATTTTTTTCTTTGCTCCTCAAATTATGCAAATTGTCGCTGGTGGTTATGGAGTCGATGAAGCCTCTAGACTGCAGTTTTTTAGTGAGACAATCATGCAATTAAGAGTGATGTCTCCTTTGATTCTTTTGTCTGGATTGATTGGTATTACATACGGTGTTTTGAATGTTTATAATCGAATTTTTTGGCCGTCCTTGTCTCCTGCTATTGCTAGTATAGCTATTATTGCGTCTATATTGATAAGCAATAATCATGAAACTTCTTTACCGGTGGCTATAGGCACTTTAATTGGTGCTTTTGGTCAATTGTTTGCCCAATTGCCGAGCATGTTTTCCATTGGTCTTAAATACCGTTTCACTTCAAACATGGTCGACGGCTTGTCTAATTATGTCAAAGTACTATGGCCAGCTCTTATAAGTACATCTATTGGTCAATTGATAATTTATGTTGATAGTTTTTTCTGCGCCAATATAGGCGAGGGCGCTTGGACAGCCATTGCTAATGCTAATCGTCTTATTCAGCTTCCTTTGGGAGTTTTAATTACTGCTATGCTCGTGCCGATTTTACCGCGTTTCACTCAAATGGTAGCTAACAATAAACATGAAGATTTAAAATTCGAATTTCGTCGCGCCATAAGTTTCCTGTGGTTTCTTGCTTTGCCCTTGAGCGCTATTTTGTTGGCCTTGCCCCAGCCTATAATTCGATTGTTGTTTCAACGAGGAGCGTTCAACGATCAATCAACCTATCTTGTCACTACAGCTCTTATTTATCTTGTTCCTTCTATTATTTTTTATATGGCACGTGACCTAATTACACGTATTTATTTTGCTTTTCACGACAGTAAAACACCATTCTATATAGCTATTGCAGCCATTTTCATCAAAGCATTTCTCGATTGGCTATTTGTCGTGGTGATTCCATTGGGGGTGGCTGGTATATCTCTAGCTACTTCTTTGATTACGATTTTCAATCTTTTGTTATTAGCGTTTTTTCTTCGTCCTAAATTGGGCTTGATGGGTTTTCATAATTTAACCAAACCTGTTTTATTGATGATCATTGCTGCTGGCGGAGCTTTTTTGGTGCAAAATATACTTTCGCTTTTCTCCAGCACTATCTTCCAAGTATGTCTCTAATTCCTTTAGCGTTTAAAATCTTAATTGCTGCCACTATAAGTGGTGCGATATATTTGATTACCTCCTATTTATTTAAACTAGATGAAACAAACCTTCTTTTGGAAAAGCTGAAATTAGTAAAAGATTGAGCTCAATAAATAGAATAACTTGTATAGATCAGGGTAAAATAGATTCTTAATAATAAGCACAAAAGTTTTGTGTAATGAACGAGGTTGAGCTAATGCGCCACATTAAAGTCAAAAATAAATTTCAGTTCTTGTCAATAGCATTTGTATTGTTGTTTTTGAGCACCCTTAACTTAATAAATAATCACCTAAATGTGCTCGCTCAGGCACAGAACAAAACCGCTCCTAAACATTTTTTCCGCAAATTCCCTTTTGCCGTGTATAGCACAGCATTCGCGCAAGGAAAAAAA
>ENA-OOMY01000028-OOMY01000028.1-viral-metagenome-genome-assembly--contig:-NODE-28-length-14788-cov-6.374804_pt1 | contig 14788 bp, 15 predicted proteins | sample MGYA00245307_ERZ501076 | MGnify/ENA primary metagenome ERZ501076 (study PRJEB25959, sample SAMN05341323) | viral metagenome | host: human-associated | place: USA: California | collected 2014-03-27 | study... | reverse complement strand
AAAAAAGCGAAAAAAGACAGATTGTTTGCTGCTTTTAAAGAGTTAGCTAAAGCGAATCCGTTTGCTGAAATTGAAAACCCTGTCGAATGGCAAAGGAAATTAAGAGATGAGTGGGAATAAAGCAATTCTTGATAGTAATTTACTCATATTCCTGTCTAAGAATTTAATTGACCGCGCAAAACTCTACTCAAAATATGATGAGTTTTGCGTTTCGGTTATTACTTATATGGAAGTCTATGCTTTTGATTTTCCAAACAAAAATGAAAAGGATTCGTTAGACAAAACTTTTGCAAGTCTTGAAATAATTGACATTAACCAAGAAATCGCCGACCAAGCGATTATCTACCGCAAAAATAAAACCAAAAAGATAAAACTCCCCGATGCCATAATTCTCGCTTCTGCCAAATACGCCAACGCCGAACTTTTAACTGATGATTGGGATGATTTTCAAAATATTGATTCAACTGTAATTGTTAAAGATATTGATGATTTAAAGATTTGAAAACGGCATTTTGTTTGTATCCGAAACGTCATTAGTAACTCTCAATTTCAGCAAACTCACCATTCTGTGATAAATTCCAATCAGCAAAATCAATCAAATAATTATGAACGAACCACTTTTCGGCATCGAAAATCTTGATGGCTATATCATTATTGGAATCATTCTGTTTTTCAGTTTGTTGGAAACGATGGCGGGGTATTTGACTGCCACGAAACGCACTTTTAGCGATTGGATTCAGGAAGCCGGCGGGTTTGTGGCGTTGTCTTTTGTCTATAAACCGTTGATTATTTTTGCAGCGTTTTTTCTTGGTAAATTGTTGATTCCAAATGTTCAAAATGCAGTTGCTAATGCAAATTTGTGGTTGGTTTTGCTCGGATATTTGTTGATTGATGACGTTTTGCAATATTGGTATCACCGTTTTGGACACGAATACAATTTTTTGTGGAAATTACATCGTCCGCATCATCAGGCGGAAGAAATGGGCTTTTTTGTTTCGTATCGCAACGCGGGTTTGTATTATCTGTTGATGCCGAATATTTGGTGGGTTGGCGTGTGTATTTTTCTTGGCGGAGCAAAGGCTGTCGGACTTGGGTTGATTGCCAAACAAATAATTATTATCGGTTCGCACAGCACGATTCGGTGGGATGAATTTTTGTATAAATATAAGTTTCTCAATCCTTTAACTTACATTTTGGAACGCATTTTTGTTACGCCCGCTTTTCATTACGCGCATCACGGAAAATCAATGATTGACGGCATCAGCGATCCAAACGGCAACTTTGGAAATATGTTTTCGCTGTGGGATCAAATTTTTGGAACGGCAAAATTTACTCGGCAATTTCCAATCGAATTAGGTTTGATCAATGATCCGAAAGATAAATGGACGGCGAGTTATTTTTATCCACTCGTTACATCTGACAAACCCGAAAGCGAGATTGCGCGAGGTTTCAAAAAGGAATTGACCACAAAATTTGAGCCGACAACTTGCGAATTTCAGAAGGGCGAAAAATATCTCTGGTGCAAATGTGGACGAAGCAAAAATCAGCCTTTTTGCGACGGTTCGCATCACGGAACAAAGTTTAAGCCATTGCTTTGTTCAGCAAAGCGCGATGGAAAAACAAAATTATGCAACTGCAAATTAACTAAATCTGCGCCGTTTTGCGATAATTCGCATTTGCAAACTGAAAAGTAATCGGATAGTTAAATTTTCACGAACTGTTGTAAAATAACCTATAAATGATTCAATCCTACAAGCAAAATCCAACTGTCGCATCACATTACGACACAATTATTATCGGCTCAGGAATGGGCAGTTTGACGACGGGCGCAATTTTGGCGAAACAAGGGAACAAAGTTCTGATTTTGGAACGGCATTACACGGCGGGTGGTTTTACGCATATTTTTAAGCGCAAGGGTTACGAATGGGATGTCGGGATTCATTATATCGGCGAGGTTCAGCGGGAAAATTCGGTGGTCAAGCGGCTGTTTGATTACATTTCCGACGGCAAAATCAAATGGGCGGATATGGGCGAGGTCTATGACAAAATCGTGATTGGCGATAAACAATATGATTTTGTGAAAGGCGTGCAGAATTTCAAAGATAAACTGCTTGAATATTTCCCGTCTGAAAAAGAAGCGATTGACGGTTATGTGAGCCTTGTTTTTGCTTCGACCAACGCGGCAACCAAATTTTATATGGACAAAGCCTTGTCGCCGTGGATGAGCTTTTTTGTCGGCGGTTCGATGCGGAAAGAGTATCTTAAATATGCGGACAGAACGACTTACGAAGTTTTGAAATCTTTGACCGACAACGAAGAACTCATCAAAGTTTTAGCCGGACAATACGGCGATTACGGCGTGACACCAAAGAAAAGCAGTTTTGCAATGCACGCTTCAGTGGCGCGGCATTATTTCGGCGGCGGCAGTTTTCCGGTTGGCGGTTCTTCGGAAATTGCCAAAAATGTTGATTCCGTCATCGAAGCCAGCGGCGGCACAATTTTAGTTAGAGCCGAAGTCAAAGAAGTTCAAATTGAAAATAACAAAGCTACGGGCGTGATAATGGCGGACGGCAAAGTTTTTACGGCAAAAAACATCGTCAGCGGCGCGGGAATTATGACAACTTATCAAAAATTGCTTCCCGCCGAAGTTGTCGCAAACCATAATTTGAACGAACAACTGCAAAAAGTTGAACGCTCAGTAGCGCACGCTTGTTTGTATATCGCTTAAAAGGTTCGCCGACTGAACTCGAATTGCCGAAAACAAATTATTGGATTTATCCCGACGACATTGACCACGATTCGGCGGTTGAACGCTATTTGGACGACCTTGAAAAGCCTTTTCCCGTCGTCTATATTTCGTATCCATCGGCAAAAGACCCCGATTTTTCCAATCGCCATCCCGACAAAAGCACGATTGATATAATTACACTCGTTCCGTTTGAAAGTTTTGCCGAATGGGACGGAACTCGTTGGATGAAACGCGGCGATGATTACAAGGAATTGAAGGAAAAAATCGCGCAACGTCTGTTAGCCGAACTCTACAAACAACAACCGCAAGTCGAAGGAAGCGTTGACTATTACGAACTTTCGACACCGCTCACCACACAACATTTTGTCAATTACGAAAAAGGCGAAATCTACGGTTTAGACCACACACCCAACCGTTTTCGTCAGAAATTTTTGAAACCGCGCACACCAATCAAAAATTTTTATCTGACCGGGCAAGACATCGTAACTTGCGGAGTCGCGGCGGCACTTTTTTCGGGAGTTTTAACTGTAACGGCGATGACTGGCAAAAATGTTATGAAAAAGATTATGAAGTAAGAAAAAATTGCCACAAAAAGGCACAAAAAACACAAAAAAGAAAATTGCTTTAAAATCCTTTTTGCGAATTTTGTGCCTTTTCGCGGCTATTCTGCTTTTTGATATTCAAAATATTCTGCCATTATTCCCGCAACTATTTCAGGCGATTGGTCGCAGATGTAAGTATTACCAATATTTCGCCACATCTCGCCGTTTTTCAACACTTTAAAGGCAGGTTCAAGCGAATTTTTGAGCGTGTCATTATCGCCCGCCATCACTAAAATCGGGCAGTTTAAGGTTGCAAGTTGGGTTTCAAAATCGTGATTAAACACCGCAAAATAAGCCTCGTGATAGCGTTCTCCGGCGTGTAAATTGAGCAAAAATTCACGGTGTGTCAACGCAATTTCAGCTGATTCGTCTTTTGAACGCAGGCGTTGCCACAAATTTGACAAATGCGAACCGTCTTTTTCAAACACAATCGGCTGAACTGTTTTTTTGAAAATGTCTTTCTGTTCAGCAGTCAAATATGGCGGACCTGACAGAATCATTTTTCGCGCAAATGGTTGGTCAAATTCCATTTGCACGGGCGATTGATGCGCCCGTGTGATGCCCGAAAACGAATGGATTATCTAACCCGAATTTATCCGAAGCCTCACGCAAACTGTCGGCATAAATTTGCATTGTTGCCACCTCATTCGGGAAGTCCGACCCGCCGAATCCAAGCGTGTCAGGCGCGAACAGATAAAATTTATCCGCCAGCAGATTCATTATCGCTTCATACATTGCCGAACTCGAAGCGGTTTGATGCAACAATAAAACGTGCTGATTGTTAGAGTTACCCGCACAGCGATAATGAATCAAGCCAAAATTTGTTGCCAAATAACCCTTGCCGATTTGGGATTTGGGATTTGGGATTTGGGATTTTGACATACAATCTATTTTTTCGTGAAAAATTAGGTCAGTTTTTTGCCACGAATTAACACTAATTTTCACGAATTAAGTAAGCGGACACAAATAAAAAAAGGCAGAAACGCGACCGTGAGGAAGCGTGTCTCAAGTTAAGTATTTCAATAGCCAGAGTTGAAACACGCTCCTTAACAGTCGCGTTTCTGCATGTGTTATCTCTAAAATTATTTGTGTCCAAACAAAAATTCGTGTTGATTTGTGTTAATTCGTGGCTGAATCTACTTACTATTTCTTGGAAAATGAATTATAAATTGTCGTAATCCACGCATCAGTTTTGATAAATCCTTCGCCCCACGTTTTGTATTTTTCGGGAACTCCGGCTTTTTTGATGTCGTCCAACGATTTTTTCTCGTCCATTGCTTTTTGAACCATCGCGGAGGTTTCGACCAACATTTGATGATAATTTTTCAAATCATCAATCGTGCAAAGCGGTCCGTGTCCGGGGATAAGTTTGGCATCAGCAGGAATTGTTTTGATTAGTTCGCCGATAGTTTTAGTTAAACCTTGGACGCTGCCGCCGTTTTCCAAATCTACAAACGGGAATCGGTTAGCAAAAAAATTATCGCCGAAATGCACGACGTTTGATTTGGTAAAAAAGACCACTGTATCGCCGTCGGTGTGTCCGTTTGGATAATGAATCGCTTTGATTTCTTCGCCGTTAAAATGAATCGAAATGCTTTGGGCGTAGGTTATCATCGGCAACGCTTCGGCGGGATATGGAACGGTTTTGCGCCCGAAAACCGTATTTTCTTGCGACAGCCGCATCCTCACGTTATTATGAGCGACGATGATCGAATTTTTGCCGAAAACTTGATTTCCTTCCGTGTGGTCGCCGTGCCAATGCGTATTAAAAATAAATCGCGGCGATTCCGAACCGAGTTGTTTGAGAGCCTCCTTTAGTTTGTCGCCGACATTTTTATAATCGTCATCAATTATCAAAATCCCGTCCATTCCGACTGATGCGCCGATATTTCCGCCGCGCCCTTGTAACAAATAAATATTGTTGACAATTTTGGTCGTTTTGACTTGAATATCTTGTTGATTAGCAAAATGGCTGTTGTCACCGTGCGCCAAAACTGTTGATAAACCTAGACTTAACAACGCCAAAAGAACTAAAAACTTTCGCATAAAAATACCTTCCTTGTTAAATTTGAAAAACTTTTTTCTAATCATAACAAATTTCCGTATCTGTTTTGTTGTAGATTTTTAATTTTTACGCGAAATATTGATTTACTTATCTTATTTTTTAGTTCCGACCGCACACCAATACGGAACTAAATCGCTGAAAACAATATTTTCCAGCCCCGCATCTTCCATCATTTTAGTAATTTGCGCTTTGGTAAATCTTTGTTCCAAACGAGTTCCGAACCGATCAAGCGCATCCGTCCGCATCGTATAAAATTTTTGGTGACGATAAAAAGACAGCGGAAATGAATCAACTTTGAAACCAATTTTTTCAAACAAACTTGCAATTCTGGCTAACGGAAAATAAATCAAAGTTGCAATCGTATCGGTCACAAACTTTTTGATTTTGAACGGAAGCAGACAAATTATGCGCCGAAAAACATCCGAAACACGCCAGATTGCGCGAAACCAAAAGTTGCGGTTATCAAAGGCGTAATACAGATAAACAAGGAACGGCGCATTCGGCTTAATCTTTGCAACACAAGACTTTATCCCTTCCGCCGTATTCGGAATATGGTGCAAAACGCCGAGTGAGTAACCGAAATCCATCGAATTATCCGCAAACGGAAGCTCATCAACCGAAGCGTGAACAAACTCGACATTTTTACTTTCGCGCAGATGATTTTTTGCCGTTTCGAGGGCTTTTTCGCTCGCATCCACGCAAAAAAGTTTTTCGACTCGTTGCGCCGCAAATTTTGCCCAGCGTCCGCTGCCGCATCCCATATCGAACCCGACGGGTTCAGCCGGCATCTTTTCCCACGGGAAAACGTCAAAATAATGGTCAAACCAACCACTCAAAATTTCTTCGCTCAATTCGGTCTGGTCAAAATTTGCCCATTCTTCGCCAAAATCGCTGACCGTTTTTACATCAATATTTTTCATTTGGTAATTCGTAATTCGTGAGAAAATCTTCGCTAAAATCTCCGATAAAATCAAACCCGAAATCTATAAAAATCTGCCGCGAGTCATTTGATAAACACCTGTTAAATATGGATTAGTCGCTTTTTCACGCCCAACTGTTGTTTCGCGTCCGTGTCCCGAATAAACAACAAAGTCATCGCCAAGTGTTAGAATGTTTCGAGTTATCGAATCAATCAACTGCTCGTAATCTCCGCCGGGAAGGTCGGTGCGTCCGATTGCGCCTTCAAATAAACAATCGCCGACAAACACTTTTTGATGAGTTTCTTCCGCTAAAACAACGTGTCCGCGTGTGTGTCCGGGGCAATGCAAAACTTTGAAACGCAATTTTCCAACTTCGTAAATCTCGCCATCTTCCCAATTTCGCGTCAGTTGCGGCGGATTTTCGTATTCAAAACCAAGTTGTCTGAGCGCGAAACTCGGAATTCCCATTCGCAATGGTTGTTGGGGCAATCCGTAATACAAATCTTCATCGTCTTTGTGCAACAAAATTTCGACATTCGGAAAACTGCGGTGCAAATCAAGCGTTCCGCCAACGTGATCGAGATGTCCGTGTGTGAGCGTGATGGCTTGCAACTGCAAATCATTGTCATTGATATATTTAACTAACGCATCCGATTTAGTCGCGGGATCAATGCAAATTGCTCTTTTAGTTTCTTCGCACACCACAATGCGCGAATTTTGTTGAAATGTGGTTAAGGGAAAGGTTTTGATAATCATAATTTTTCGAGATATTTTTCTACTTCAAAATCTCCGTCTTTTCTATCATTCATTATAAACAAAATCGCTTGGCGATACGTTTCTAAACTTGTCGAATTCGGAAAACAAGGAATTTCCTTGTCGTCCAGACTTAAATAACTAATCAAAACACTCAACAGCATCCACAACAAAACTTCTTCGTCTGAACCGATCGGATTATGTTTGATGATAATTTCGCGGTCTTCGCTGATGCCATTACAGATTCGCGCAAATTCTGTTTCGCTGATTTTGGTCATAAAGATAAAATCATCTCACAAATCTGACCAAAAAGACGAATTTGCTCAAAATTTCACGCTATCCAATAGCCAAAGTTATGATTCTTAAAGTAAGATAAAACTTTTTTAGCCCCCAAAATGCCCCCAAAATCTTAAATCTTGGAGAATAAAATGACTAAATTTATGTCGTTTGTGCTGACGATTGCGCTTTTGGCGATGTCGGTCACAAACATTTTAGCTGATCAAATTACATTAAAAAACGGTGACCGATTAACCGGAAAAATCGTCAAACAGGATGATGAAAAAATCGTTCTCGAAACAGAATTTGCCGGATTGATTACCGTTTCAAAATCAAATATTGAAAAAATTTTGCGTGATGCTGTTTATAAAGAGGACGAAAAAGTAGTTGAGGAAAAGGTTGCAGAAGCAACAACTGAATCGGAGAAAAAAGCAGTAACCGCAACTGAATCTGCTCCTGCTCCTGTCACCAAAGCACTCGGTTTTACTGAAGGTTGGGATGGTGCAGCAAATCTCGGATTTAGCTTTACCAGCGGAAACTCGAAAACCAGCACTTTTACTGCCGGAGTCCGTGCCGAAAAATCGAGCGAAAACGATAAATGGACGGCTTACGGTAACTCGTTGTGGAATCGAAATCGTGTTGCAGGATTGAACGTCACAACTTCAAATGCAATTTGGGGTGGATTACGCTATGACCGCAACATCACGAAAAAAGTTTTTGCATTTGGTTCGTATGATTTTGAACGCGACAAGCCGCAATTGCTCAAATTTCGCTCGGTTGTCGGCGGAGGTTTAGGTTATCACGCCATCAAAAATGACCAAACAGAATTGGATTTCTTTGGCGGTGCGGCGTGGAATAAAACCTGGTTCACCACCGGAGCAACTCGCAGTTCAGCCGAAATTTTGGTTGGAAACACGCTCAAACACAAAATTAACGACCGCGTAAAATTTCAACAAGGCTTTACTTTTTACCCGAATTTAACCCAAACGGGCGAATATCGTTTTATTTTTGATTCGACTCTTTCAGCAGATTTAACCAAACGAATGGGCTGGTTTGTCACGATTGCAGACCGTTACAACAGCTTGCCGTTAGCAGGAATCGAGAAAAATGACTTTTTGTTTGCAACCGGATTGAAAGTTGCTTTTGGAAAAACGAAGTAGGGTAAAGAGTGAAAGGTAAAGGGTAAAGCTATCTAATTTTTTATGATTGCAACTTTAATTTGAATCATAAAACTCAGATAATTTTGCCTTTTACCCTTTGCCTTTGAAATCCTACCACCACGAACTCTTTTTCTTTGAGCCTCCGCCCAAAAGACTTCCTAAAACACCACGCACGATTTGTCTGCCGACATTACTGCCGATGGCGCGGGCGGCACTTGTTGCAAATGCGCCGATAGCTTTGGTTGTCGCATTACCTTTTTCGGCTTCTTTGGCTTCGCGTTCCGCTTGTTTTTGGGCTTCTTCCTCTTCTTTTTGCGCGGCGACCTGTGCATCCAAAGCAGCTTGGGTTTGCGCCATTTGTTCGGCTTTGGCTTTCAAAAGTTCATACGCCGATTCGCGGTCAACGACATTTTCGTATTGTCCTGCAACCAAAGAATTTGCCAGCAGTTGTTGGCGTTGTTCGGGTGTAACAGGTCCGATGTGACTGGGTGGCGGAATGACAAAAGCACGCTCAACCATTGTCGGAGTTCCTTTATCGTCCAAAAATGAAAGTAATGCTTCACCCACGCCGAGTTCGGTAATTGCAGTTTCGACATTGACTTCGGGATTTTGGCGAAAAGTTTCGGCTGCCGCTCTGACACCTTTTTGATCTTTTGGCGTAAAAGCTCGCAAAGCGTGTTGGACGCGGTTGCCAAGTTGCCCCAAAATACTTTCGGGAATGTCCACCGGATTTTGCGTGACAAAATAAACGCCGACACCTTTTGAACGAATCAAACGGACGACTTGCTCAATTTTATCAACCAAAGCCTGTGGCGTGTCGTTGAAAAGTAAATGCGCTTCGTCAAAGAAAAAGACGAGTTTTGGTTTTTCCAAATCGCCTGCTTCGGGCAACATTTCAAACAATTCGGACAACAACCACAGCAAAAATGTTGAATAAAGTTTCGGCGAAAGGAAAAGTTTGTCCGCCGCCAGAATGTTGACGACACCTTTGCCCGAAATGGTTTGCATAAAATCGCCCAAATTGACGGCAGGTTCACCAAAAAAGTTTTCCGCGCCTTGCGATTCTAATTCGAGCAAACCGCGTTGGATTGCGCCGATTGTCGCCTTTGAAACATTGCCATATTCGGATTGAAATTGGTCGGCATTTTCGCCAATGTGTTGTAAAAGTGCGCGTAAGTCTTTGAAATCTAACAACATCAGTCCGCCATCATCCGCAATTTTGAAACACATCGTCAAAACTGCCGATTGTGTGTCATTAAGCTGTAAAACCCGTGACAGTAACATCGGTCCCATTTCGGAAACCGTCGCCCGAAGCGGATGACCTTGTTCGCCGAAAACATCCCACAATGTAACAGGACAATCATCGTAGGTGAATCCGTCTTTCAAACCGAGCATCGTCAAACGGTCTTCAACCCGCTGATTGCCGCCTCCGACCTGGGAAATTCCGGTCAAATCGCCCTTGATGTCCGCCATAAAAACCGGCACGCCAAGCTGACTAAAACTTTGTGCAAGTCTTTGCAAAGTAATGGTTTTACCTGTTCCGGTAGCACCTGTGATTAACCCGTGGCGATTAGCCTTGTCGGGCAACAAATAACACTCTTTCGCGTCTTTTTTCAACACAGATTTGTTTGTTTTTCCGACTCGCCACATCGAAGGTTTTCCGAATGTTTTGTTTAAAGCCGTAGCCGTTGGAATGCCGATTGTAACGACCAAAGTTCGCGCGGCGGCAGATTATTTAGTTGATGGCGAAAATTGTTTATTCTGCACCCAAGAGCCGGAAAATATCGCCGAAAAAATAATCGAACTGATTGAAAACCGAGATTTGCGCCAAACGATGAGCGAAAAGAATCTCGAATTTGGCAAAACGCTTTTACCTGAAAATATTGCAGAAAAACAAGCCGTGACTAAGATTAAGCTGAAAGCTACAACTAATTGAATAAAAACTACCACCGATGATTCGCTTTCTACAAACAAATATCTACTCAAAACTGCGACCAGCAACGCCGCCAAAAGAGGTTTTATCAAATCTTCCCAATACCATTTCCACTTTTGGTCAGGCAAAAGTCGGCGGTGCATTATTGGAATCAAAAGAAAAATAAACAAGGTGTTGAAAATTATCCAAACCGTTGATGCGCCGACTGCGCCAAAATTTAAGGCTAAAAAAATCGTCACCGGAATAGTAAAAACAAAGACAATAATTAAGCCGGAAAGATAAAGCTGAGTCCATCCGTTTGCTAATTGCAGTGCATAAGGAATAAATATTAAACTATTCAGTCCATATCCAATCGTTAATAAACTGACTAAAACGTAAGTTTGGTTGGCAATTTCTTCGTTTTGTTGCCATAAAAATATAATTTCTTTGGAAAAAAAGACAAACATCATTGCTGTTGGCAAAATTATTACTGCCATCATCTGACAACCTTGATGATAAGTTTTAATCAGCAACTCCGTTTCATTTTTACCGACTAATTGTAAAAATTTTGGAAAATAGGCTTGAAAAATCGGATAGATACCCCGATAAAGTGAGGTTGCAACTAGACTGGCAATTGAATAATATCCGAAAGTATCCAGCGACAAGATTCTGACCAAAACGATTTTATCAACTTGCATTAAGAGCGTCGAAATAATCCCGATTCCCCCGGTTCCTGTGATAAATTTCCAATTTTCATTGAGCAAATTTTTTTGGAATTTTGCCGCACCAACACCTTTTGGCAAAGCCCGCCAAAGACAGATTCCCAAGGTTAAAACCTGAAGTCCCGCCGAAAGAGCCTGCCAAATAAAAAAGGCTTGCGGTTCGGATGAAACAAAATGTAAAACTGCCAAGGCTCCAAAGTATCTAAAAATAGTGAAAATGATAGTAATAATGCCGGATAAAAGTTGTTTTTGCAGCCCAATAAGTCCACCCAGATAAAAAGTTATCGGAAATTGCAATATCAGCGCAAAGCTCATAATGAAAAAACAAGATTGGATTGTTGAAGCCGAAAGTTGTTGCGGATTTACCCAATTTGTCAGCGCAGGAACCATCAAAATGGACAAAATACCTAATGAAATAGCAATTCCCCAATAAATTATTTCTAAGGTTCGCGCTAAGTTTCTTACTTCTTGCTCTTTTTCTTCAACTCCGTCGTGCAAGGCAATTTCGCGGGTCAAAGTCAGGCTTAAACCCAAATCAAAGATTGTTAAAATAGCTTGAAAAGCGGCGAAAAAGCTAATCAACCCATAGCCTTCAACACCAATATAGCGCAGATAAATCGGCACAAAGATAATTGAGGCGACTGTTAAGACAGCATTACCGAAAATATTGGCGAAAATATTGGATTCTAATGAGAATCTGATTTTGGCTAGTTTTGAAAAATGATTTTCCATTTTTTAGCTAGAGTTTTTTAGCCTGCTTATTAACTAAACTTTAATCGAATCAGTATTTTACTCTGCATTTTACAATGTCGAAATTGCTAATCATTTTTTTATCATCGGCTCAAAATGTTTTTGTAAAGATTTTTCAATTTTTTCAGATGCGCTTCGATACTGTAATTTTCATTTGCAAAAATCAAACGCACGATTGGCTAAATTATTGCGTAAATCTTTATGTTGTAATAGTTGCACAACTTTTTCGCTTAAAATTTCAGCGTTTTGCAACGGAAAAACTTCGGCGTATTTTCCGTTGCGCGAGGCTTCCAACAGCGGCTCAATGTCGGAAACAATTAACGGCACTTTTGCCAACATTGTTTCAATCATCGCAATCGGTAAACCTTCGTAAAATGACGAAAAAACGAATAAATCAAGTCCCGCCAAAATATCGGGAATATCATTTCTAACTCCAAGAAAATGCACATTTTCCGCGATTCCGTTTTCTGCACAAAATCTTTGACATTCGGCAACTTTTTCTTCTGCGCCGGATTCGATTTTACCCGCAAAAATGCAATGCAGATTTGGAATTTGCGCCAAAATTTTCGGTAAAGCGCGACAAATTGTTAATTGATCTTTGCGCGGTTCACGGTAAAAATTGCCAATCATTCCGATTAAAAAAGTATCGTTTGGTAAATTCAATGCTTCGCGCAAAGATTTTCCGCTTGGCACAAGTCGTTTCGCATTAACTCCGTTGTAAATAACGGTAAAGTCTGTTGTGTCAAACAGATAATCTTTTTTCAAACTCTCGCTGACAATCACTTTTGCATCCATTCGAGGGATTAAAAATTCAACCGTTTTACGATTTTTCCAATCAAGCGACGTGCCGCCGTGCAAACTTAAAACTTTGCCAACATTTTTCATCTTTTGTGTGGCAAGATAAAGATGTAACGCCTCAACCGGTTGATGTGCGTGGACGATGCTAATTTGTTTATCTGCAACAATTTGGCGCAATTTTGAAATCAAAGACCAATCTATCGGAAATTTGCGGTTAAATTTATAAAAATCCGCGCCAGATTCACGAAAATCTTTTTCTAAAGTTCCGCCGCACGAGGTCACAAAAGTCATTTTCATTCCCGATTTTTCGGCGTTTCGGCAGACATCTAAAACCAGCGTTTCTGCTCCGCCGTGGTTCGTGGTGTCTAAAAAATGGAGAATATTCATCAACGTATCGTTCCCCGATAATCTGCAATAAGCCTTTGTCCGGCAAGCATTTCGGACGACTTTTGACCAAAGAAATAATAACCCGATGCGCTGTCAAACGCCGAAGGTTTGTCAATCAAAAAATAATCGAAATATTTGAGCCAAAAACCCGTTATCGCACCAAACGTGAACGCAATTTGTCCAAGCAGTTTATTGGTAAAAAAACTCTGTAAAAAGTAGCAATATGACCACGCCAAAGCCATTCCTGCGCCACAAACCGCACCACTTTTCAATTCCGCAAATTGGCGGAACAAATAACGATGTCCAAGATGCGTAAATCGCATAAAATCATAGCGTCCGGCGTGAACCTGTTGCATAAATGGCGTTTCGGCATAAACTAATCCATCGTGTTTCAAAATGCGATAAATCTCTGCAACACAACGATTAGGCTCTAAAATATGTTCCAAAACCGCTTGAATTATCACGCCGTCAAAACTTTCCGCCAAAAATGGTAAATCGTGGGCATCACAAATCAAATTTGTCCGCTCGCCAAACGCAACATCGGTTTCAACCAGTGTAATTTTGTTTGGAATTTTATCAAAATCAAATCCTTCGCCCGCAACTGCGCCGCCAATAATTAAAACTTTGGGATTTTCCGTCTTGAATTCGGCAAAAAAACTTTGTAAATTCGCTTTTGTTCTAAAATTCAGATTGATTGACGGGATAATTTTTTTGAGTGTGCGTTTCCAATTTGGAGCAGATTTGTAAGTCGTATCGCGCAATTCGATAAAGTCTGAAACGCTAAACAGACTGTTTTCATCATTTATCAATACAGGCGTATCTTTGACAACCGGAAAATTTAATCCGCAATTTGCACATTCAAATTCGCTCAACGTCATTTTGCAACGCGGACAGGCGAGCGAATTGATAATTGTCGGATTAAGTTTCATATTTAATTTTTCGTCTGCAAAATTCGATACGCTTCCGATTTGCTCATTCCAAATTCTTTCGCCACTTTTTTGAGCGCAATTTTTCGTTCAAATTCAGCTTCTAATTGAATAAATCTTTCAAACATTGTGAGTTTATTATCAGTTGAACTTTCACTTTTAATTTCTTGACGGTCAAAAATTAAGACAATCTCGCCTTTTAACTGTAAATTTTGTTCGACCAAATCGGCTAAATTTCCGTCAATTATTTCTTCGTGCAGTTTGGTTAATTCGCGGACAATGCAGGCTTTGCGGTTGCCTAAAACTTCTAAACAATCCATCAAACTTTTGGCTAACCGATGCGGCGTTTCGTAAAAGCAAATTGTGGCGGGAATGTTTTTGACTTCTTGCAAACGGCTCTGACGCTCGCCTGTTTTGGATGGCAGAAAGCCGCCGAAAAAGGTTGATTCGGTTGAAAACCCCGAAACAATCAACGCATTAACAAATGCCACCGCGCCCGGAATCGGAATAATTTTGATGCCGAATTCTTTGGCTTTGTTCGTGATTTTGAAACTTGGATCGCAAATTGCGGGCGTTCCGGCATCGGAAACAACGGCAACATTTTTTCCGTTTAGTAAATATTTGGTTAATTCTGCGGCTCTTTCGGCTTCGTTATGTTCGTGATAGCTGATTAGTTTTTTGGAAATTTGATAATGATTCAAAAGTTTCCGCGTGTGTCGCGTGTCTTCGCAAGCAATGAGGTCAACCGATTTCAGAGTTTCAACCGCA
>ENA-OOMY01000027-OOMY01000027.1-viral-metagenome-genome-assembly--contig:-NODE-27-length-14949-cov-5.079814_pt1 | contig 14949 bp, 12 predicted proteins | sample MGYA00245307_ERZ501076 | MGnify/ENA primary metagenome ERZ501076 (study PRJEB25959, sample SAMN05341323) | viral metagenome | host: human-associated | place: USA: California | collected 2014-03-27 | study... | reverse complement strand
TTTTTTTTTCCAACACCAACTACGATGCGCGGCACGAAAGACGAAAACTTTCCAAGGCTGGAACTACGGTCAAATTTGTAGCTGGCATCAAACTCGACATAAACTTTTCCTTTGTCCAAAACATCGGCACTTGGCACATTAACGATTGTTTGTTGCGCCATCGTAAATTGGCAAAAACCGATTGCCAAAGCTAATAAAAATATAGTTTTTCTCATTTTTTCTCCTCTAAAATTGACACACTTCGAGTGTCTGCCTGAAAACTCGCAAAGCAAGCCGGCACAAAATTTATTAGGCAAAGATGAAAGGTCTTAATTTTGTCTAACTCTTTAAAAACACTCCGCTTGAGTCAATCACAGAGACTGCAAAAGACTGATTCTAATTTGCCTGTTTTATTGATTTATTGATTTATTTTGATGTTCTGATTCTCGCTTTCAGACGGTTAAGTTATGCTATGAATTAGCCTGTTGATGCTGAGACTCAAAACAATAATTCCCAAAGTTCGTCAAATTTCCGCTACTTATATTTAGAAAGATTTAGGTATTCGATTTTCATATAAAAACACACGAATCCCCGTCGAACAATCAAAGTGGTTGTCGCTCCGTCTATTTTTTTAACTGTTCTGATTTTATTTAAGATGTAGCAAGTGGTGAGGAAAAGCTACATCTCTCCTGAAAAGTTATTTTGATCCGAGTGCTAATTCGGTTGGGATGATTCCATCGGTTTCGATGATATTAGGCTCTAAAGAATTTTCGCTTACGTCTGCAAAAGCATAGCCTGTTTCGCCGTGTTGCGATGCATCAAGTCCTTCTAATTCAGCAGTTTCACTCACCCGCACACCGATTAACAAATCAACCACTTTAAGAATTATAAACGACCCGATTGCCGCAAAAGCAATGGCAATTCCGATTCCGGCTAATTGATTCAAAACCTGAGACGGATTACCTTCCAACAATCCGACAGGTAACGCATTACCGCTCGCATCTTTGAAAATCGGGTTAATTTCGCTGGTTGCAAAAATTCCGGTCATAATCGCGCCAAGTGTTCCGCCGAATCCGTGAATCCCGAATACATCAAGCGTGTCGTCATAACCAAACAAACGCTTGATTTCGGCAACCATTAAATAGCATCCAACACCCACCGCTAGACCGATGATGATGGCTGACATTGGAGTTACAAAACCAGCCGCCGGAGTCACTCCGACTAATCCGGCGACTGCACCGAAATCGCGCCCAAAACCGACGGTTTGCCATTTCTCAGCCATTCAACACAAGTCCAGGCTAACATCGCGCTGGCAGCAGCAAAATGTGTCGTGACAAAAGCATTTGTGGCTAAACCGCTGGCAGATAAAGCACTTCCGGCATTAAAACCAAACCAGCCGAACCATAACAGACCCGCTCCGATTAAACTCAAAACCGTGCTGTGCGGAGTCGTTGGTTCATTATTGTAACCAATCCGTTTGCCCAAATAGATTGCACAAACTAAAGCCGAAACACCAGATGAAATGTGAACTACTGTCCCTCCTGCAAAATCAAGTGCCGGAATTGTTCCACCCAAAACCGCGTTCAAAAATCCGCCTTTTCCCCAAACGATATGCGCCAACGGCAAATAAACCAAGCACAACCAAAGCGTTGTAAATAAAAGTTTTGCCGAAAATTTTATGCGCTCTGCAAATGCGCCCGTAATCAGTGCGGGGGTAATAATCGCAAACATCAGTTGGAAAATCATAAAAGATTGTTGCGGAATCGTTGCGGCATAATCGGCGTTTGGTGCGCTGCCGACACCTTTCAAAAAGGCATAGTCAAAGCCACCGATAAAAGCATTACCTTCTGAAAAAGCCAGACTGTAACCGAAAAATGCCCACAAAAGCGTGACAATTCCGACTGAAATCAAGCTCTTCATCATTGTCGAAAGCACGTTTTTTTGTCGGACAAGACCGCCGTAAAATAAAGCTAGTCCCGGAATTGTCATTAGCAAAACGAGTGCCGAACAGGTTAAAACCCAGGCATTGTCTGCGCTCCCTTGGGCTGATGAAGCCGCACTTTCAAGTTTTGTCAGTCTTTCGGTTAAATCTTCTTGTGCGAAACCGAGCATCGGCAACGCACAAATCGCCGCTAAAATGTTGAATATAAATAGTCTATTTCTGATTCTCATCTAATCTCTCCTAGAACTCTAAACTTTTGATAAGTCTAATTTTTGGTGAATTTCTCTGCTCTCGCTTGTGCAAAATCCGTGCCACGAGCCATAAATTATTGAAATGCAAAACTTTATCAGCCATTAAAAATTTTAATCCACCTTATTTGTGAAGAATTTCACTTTGATTTGTTACAATCTTGTCACTTTAAAAACATAATCCTACAATTTTGTAAGATTTCAATAAATATTGTGTATTTATTACGATTGATGTATGATAGCGGCTTCAAACAATTTTGTAGGAAAAATATAGAAATAGCAGTATTTACGGGTTAATGGATAACGAAAACTTTTCAAATCAGCAAAAATTATTAGCTATTCTTTCTGAGGTCGGCAATGCGCTAAACGCTACCCAAAGTCTGCGTTCCAATCTTTCGATTGCAACCGATATTTTGTTGAAAAATTTAGACTTAACCTCTTGTTTTGTGCTTTTATATGAAGCTGAAACTGATAAACTAATTCCCTATTCAACCAGCGGATTGAGCGCAACCGAATTTCGCAAATTAGACGTTAAAGCCGATAAAACCTTGTTACGTCAATCATTTACAAACTCCAAGCCGATTATCATAGAGCAAAAAGGTGCGGAAATCTCATTGGACTTTCTGATGCGTGAGACAGAACAAAGTTTGGTGATTGTTCCTATCATTTTGAAAACACGTTGTTTAGGTATGATAGCGATTGAGTTTTCAATTTATCCAAAAACCGATTATGACAAAATTGTAGCTTTTTTACAGGTTGTCGGCTCAATGATTGCCCAAGCCTTAAAAGTTGAGCAATATCTGGCGGAAGAGCGCGAAAAATTGGTTGAAGAAAACTCGCATTTGCGGCAGGAATTACGCGAAAAATACGATTTTAGTCACATCATCGGCAATTCGAGCAAGATGAAACAAATTTATGACCAAGTTTCGCAAGTGGCGCGGACAAACACCACGGTTTTACTGCGCGGCGAAAGCGGAACGGGGAAAGAAATGATTGCTAACGCTATTCATTACAACAGTTTGCGCTCGAAAAAACCGTTTATCAAAGTAAATTGCGCCGCTTTGCCCGAAACTTTGATTGAATCTGAACTTTTCGGACACGAAAAAGGCGCATTCACCGGCGCGAGTTTGCGGAAAAAAGGGCGTTTTGAACTTGCCAATGACGGCACGCTTTTTTTGGATGAGATTGGTGATTTACCTGTTCAGACGCAAATTAAATTACTCCGAGTTTTGCAAGAGCGTGAATTTGAACGAGTTGGGGGAACAGAAACGATTAAAGTCAATGTTCGTTTGATTACGGCGACCAACAACAAATTAGAAGAAGCTATTGCAGAAGGAAAATTCCGCGAAGATTTATTTTATCGGCTCAATGTTTTTCAAATTTTTCTGCCACCGTTGCGCGAGCGAAAGTCCGATATTTTATTGTTAGCAGAACATTTTGTCGAAAAATTTGAACGCGAACACGGCAAACGGATTCGGCGAATTTCGACTCCGGCGATTGATATGTTGACGGCGTATCATTTCCCCGGCAACGTCCGCGAACTCGAAAATGCGATTGAACGCGCCGTGGTTGCGTGCGACGAAAATGTCATTCACGGACATCATTTGCCGCCAACGCTCCAAACTGCCGAAGTTTCCGGCACAATTACCAAAGTGACGTTGGAATCTTCGATTGCCGCCTTTGAAAAAGATTTGATTCAAGATGCACTCAAAACTACGAAAGGAAATTGTGCGAAAGCTGCGAATTTATTGAACACAACGGAACGCATAATCAATTATAAAATAAAGCGTTACAACATTAATCCGAAACGGTTTCGCAGTTGATTTGGCGAATGATAATTGTTCCTATTTCCATTTTGTTTTTTTCTTCAATTCATTCCGGCAGATTCATCCGTTTCACCAAATTCTTTATTGTCCGTTCAAACGCTCTAGTTCTTGTTTTGCAATAACTTCCTGCGTGCGAAATTGCGTCGGATTTGATTTTGCCGCTTCTATTGTCGCGGCAAATTCGCGTTTTGCCTCATCCTTTTGGTCGGCGCGAAGCAAGGCAAAAGCAAGTGCGAGATGCGTTCTTGCGTCTTCGGGCGCGATTTCGACGGCGGCGCGACCTTCGGCAATCGCTTCGTCAAATCGTTTCAGACGGATGAACTGATTGGCACGAATGACACGGCTCAAGGCAGAAGCCAACGGCATTTCAAAACGTCCGCGATAGACGAAAATCGTCCCACCGATTTGGGCAATCGGTTCGTTTTGCGTGAAAATTGCATATTCCAGCCCGCCTTTTGGTGGCAGATTATTGACGCTGACCAGAATCGTGCCTTCGACGACGGGCGGAACAATTTCGTTGATTTGCGAACTCATTCCGCGCAAAAGTCTGTCCGGCATAATTCGGCAGGGCTGCGAAACGCGCATAACTTCAATGTTTCCGATTCCGGCAAACCAACAATCCGTGATATTTTCGCGCTGAACATATTCGTTGATGAGTTTATAATTTTGCCCCCATTCCGAACTCGAATCACGAAAAACGCGGTAAGAATTGTTCACGCCGCCGAAAAAATCGTTGGCGAAGGCAATGTAATTCGGTGCAGTTCTGATTGCCGTGACTGCGTGAAAAAGCAGAAGCGCAAGCAAAACGTAGCGGAAAACTCGGAATTTTCGGCTCATCCAAACCGCGCCAACCGCCGCCGCAACGATGAAAAAACCGTAAACAGGCAAAATATGGCGGACACCGATATTTAATTTTGAAGTTAAAGCAAACGCGAAAAAGATCATCGGCGGCGCAAGGATGAACAGCATTTCACGCCGTTTTTCCTTTTCAAAAAACGAGAAGATCAACCCCAACGGCAACATTAAAAGCAACACAATGCTTGATTTGACAATGAACCGACGGGAAAATAAAACCATTGTCCGGTTGGATAATCCTTATCAAAAATCGTCACGTTGCGACTGCCCGCCGCCACAATGTCGGCTAGACCCAAAATGTATGATTCGGGAAAAATGCGAAGTTTATTAACGGTTATCACAATTTTCGCCGCGGTTGATTCAATCATTTCGGGTCGCCCGTTGGTTTTGATGTAATCCTCAACCGAAACAATATTTTCCGAAGCCTTCGGCAGAGCGTAATATCGAAAACCGTAAAATGCCCAAAGTAAAACGAATCCGATGAGAAAGAATCCCGCGAAAGTCGCCACGCGCCGTCCAATAATTTTCGGCAGAGATATTTCCGATTGGCGATAAAAAACGGCATCAGCCACAAAAATTACAAACAAAATGCCGACAAAAATCACCGCCGAATGTTTCGCCGCGAGCATTAAGCCGAATGCCAAACCAACCACGAAGAACCGCGCCCAGGTTGGATTTTTTGAGTAACGGTAAAGCGCGAAAACTGCCCCGAAAGCCGTCGCCGTCAACGCCATATCGGTTGTAACCAATGCGCCGTGGGCAATTAAATTCGGCTCAAACGCCAAAATCGTCAACGCCGTCAACGCTTCCCATTTGCCGAACATTTCCTGTGCCGCCAAAAATATCAAAGCCGCCAACAACAAACTCAGCAACGCCGCCGACAAACGTGCCGGAATCATAATCGAATCCACGCCGTTTTCGCTCAAAAATTCGCCGCCCAGTCCGTCCGCTTCGGGTTTCGGCACAAGTCGCGTTCCGCAATCCGCTTTTGATTGAATGAGCGAAGCGCGAAAATTAAACGAACTCGCGGCAAGCAATTTTAGCAACGGCGGATGTTCGGGATTGATTCCGTAATCGCCGCAATGCCAATATTGATGTCCGGCAAGCGTATGAATTGGCTCGTCAAACGTCGCGCTCGTGCGAACCGCGTGAAACCAAAGTTGAAAGGCAAACAAACCGAACAGCAAAACAACCGCCGTTGCATACAAAATTTTTCCGCTATTTCGTGTCAATTCAGGAGCGTTTGATTGTTGTTCGTTTTTGTTCATAATTTTCTATTCCGGCAAATTCATTTTTGCAAACCTATTCGGGAATCCCGACTTTCTTGACCAATTCCTTAAATCGCGGGTCGTCTCGCAGAGACTTAAATGGTGGAAAAACTTTTATCTCCGTCATTTGGGGTTCGCGTTGCTCAAACGCTTTGTTCAGGTATTCAAACGCTTTATCCTTGTCTTGGAGTCGGGTATAGTTGAGGGCAATTTCAAAACTCTTCAGATAAGCATTTTTATCTTTCTCCAAGTCTGTTCTCCGAAGATCTAGTTGCTCGTCTAGTTTTTTTGCACATATCCCTTATAACCGTCTTTTTCAAAAGCAAGTTGCAAGTCCTTAATGCGTTCCGGTCGCTTATTTTGGGCAATGACTTGCTCAAAAGCTTCCGAATACATCTCATTGCCTTCATAAAGAAATCTGAGATTATTGTGAGCCATTACCGAATCAGGAAATAGCTCAATGGTTTTCTTAAATTGAGCAACCGCTTCGTCTCGCTTGCCGTTAAAATGAAGCACTCTACCCTTTTGGTTATTTATTACCAATGCTAATGGGTCGAGTTCCAACGCTTTATTTATCTCTGATAGTGCTTGATCGCCATTTCCCTGATAGTGATAGACTTCTGACAGCCATTGATAGGCAGACGAATACTTCGGGTCGAGTTCGATTGCTCTCTTGAGTTCTCTCTCGGCTCCCTTAAAATCATAATCATAGTTGAGTAAAATCTGACCGAGCGAGGCGTGGGCTTCTGCGAGATTCGGTTCAATTTCGAGTGCTTTTTGTGCCGACTGTTTTGCCAACGGCATATATTCACTTGGTCTGAAATCACCGTAATACGGCATCAAAGCCAATGTGTCCGCAAGTCCCGTGTGGGCGAGTGCGTAGTTCGGATCAGCGGCAATCGCTTGCCGGAAATACTCTCCGGCTTTTTGAAAGTCCTCAGTCTTTCGTTTGTTCCAATGAAAACGCCCTTTTAAGTAAAGCTGCTGTGCTTCGGAACTGGTCGTGTTGGTTTTGCTTACTCGCTCCTGTTCGGTCGCCGTCAATTTCAAACGAAGTTTATCCGAAACAGTTTTAGCAATTTCGCTCTGCAATGAAACAAGGTCGGATTGTTTGCGGTTGTAAGTTTCGCCCCAAATCTGATTGCCCGTTTTCACATCAACCAAAGACAGATACAAAACCAAATCATTGCCCCGCTGAACAACTCGCCCGTTCAAAATCGCCTGAACTTTCAATTCTTCCCCGATTTTCTGCGGTGAAATCTCCTTGCCCTTGTAATAAAAAACCGTGCTTCGGGCTTTGACTGACAAATTAGGAATCTGCGAAAGACTGTTTATCAGAGTTTCCGTCATTCCATCCGAAAGATATTCAACATCTTCATTTTTGCTTTCATTGACAAACGGCATCACGGCTATTGATTCGATTTGTTTGGCTGGCGAAAGATATTTGTAGCCGAAGAATCCGCCTACTGCGAGAAGTAAAGTCAACAAACCAGCCGCGAGATATTTAGTTTTTGGATTACTTTTAACAGTTTGATTGGTTGTCGTTTGATTGATTTCGTCTAAAGTTGTCGCTTTCAGAATCTGCGTTTTGTTTTCATCTTTATTCGGAACAATCGAACGCTCCATCAGATTTTGCAGTTCTAAATTCTGTTTCGCATCTTTCAAATCAACAACCAAATCTTTCGCCGTTTGATAACGCTCTTCGCGGTCTTTTCGCAAGGTTTTATTGACGATTCGCTCAATTTCGTTGGGAACTTCGGGCAAGAATTGGCTAATCGGTTTCGGCTCGTCTTTCAGAATCGAACTGATACTTTCCAAAGCCGTTTCGCCTTCAAACGCTCGTTTGCCCGTCAACATTTCGTAGAAAACAATCCCGAAACTGAAAATGTCTGAACGTGCGTCAATCTCTTTGCCTTTAGCCTGTTCGGGCGACATATAATTTGCCGTGCCGATTATCATTCCGGGCGATGTCGAAGGTTTTTGAATCGCGGTCGCATCTTCTTCGCCAATATTGGTCGGTGTTTCTGACAATTTGGCAATTCCAAAATCAAGAATTTTCGCTAAACCATCCGCCCGAATCATTAAGTTATCAGGCTTGATGTCGCGGTGAACAATTCCCGCCGAATGTGCCGTTTGCAAGGCAGAAGCAATTTGAGTCGCAATATCCAAAACGCTTTTGAGCGAAACATTTTCACCTCTCAAATGTTTTGAAAGAGTTTCGCCTTCGATAAATTCCGTCGCGATAAAATGCGTTCCATCAGATTCGCCAATCTCATAAATCGTAATAATATTCGGATGATTCAACGCCGACGCAGATTTTGCCTCACGCACGAAACGAGTCATTCGGTCTTTATCATTGGCAAATTCAGGTGGAAGGATTTTCAACGCAACTTTACGGTCAAGTTTCGTGTCTTGAGCGAGAAAAACTTCGCCCATTCCGCCTGCACCGATTTTGGATAAAATTTTGTAATGCAGAATTTGGTCTTTATTAGGGGTAATCATTTAGTTGGACAATCTTAAATCGTTATCTTCTAATTTATTAAAACGAGAAAACACGGAATTTTGTGTCTTTTTGCAAAGAATCATATCATTATTTTGTGGATAGCGGTCATCGAATTTTGGTCTGACGCTTTTAACTTTTCGCAAAATTGAAGCAAAATAAAAACAGATGATGGAGAACTTTAGGATCGAAAACCTCGTAAAAAATTTACCCGACTCGCTCGGAGCAGAGCGTTTTTTGAGTCAATTTAAAGAACGTAATTCTTTTCACGCTAATAAACTAGTAAAAAGTGACGGCTTACTCTCTGACATTTTAACGCTCGTTTCATTCAGTCCGCTTTTTGCCACGACGCTTTTGCAAAATCCTGATTATGTGTTGTGGCTTGGGCGTAAGCGGAAAGATTCGCAAGTCCGTGATAAAGAAGAGCTTTTGGAATCTCTGGCGCGATTTTCAATGACAAATTCGCAAGTTGAACCGCACGAATTATTAGCACGATTTCGACGGCGCGAACTTTTACGGATTTATCTGCGCGATATTCGCGGTTTGGGAACGATTGCCGAAATTACCGAAGAAATTTCGCATCTTGCAGACGCAATTTTGGAATATGCGTTGCGATTGGCGCGACAAGAACTTGATAACAGATTCGGAAATCCGCTCGAATTAGACGAAAAAGGACGTTCAAAATCCGCCAAATTTTGTGTGGTTGCACTCGGAAAACTCGGTTCAAAAGAGTTAAATTATTCATCTGACATAGACTTATTGTTTCTCTATTCAACTGACGGGAACACTTCGGGGAGCGGCTCGCGCGGGCAGACTTCTAACCGTGAATACTTCATCAAACTTTCCGAATTTATCGTTAAATTAGTCGGTCACGAAGGCGGCGCGTATCGAGTGGATTTGCGCTTGCGTCCACACGGGCGAGTTGGTGCAGTCGCCATATCACTAAAAGAATCAACACTTTACTATCAAAAAAGCGCACAGGCTTGGGAACGCCAAACGCTGATTCGCTCGCGGGCGAGTGCGGGTGATGCGGAAATTTTCAAGGCTTTTTTTGAGCAAGTCGAAAATGCCGTTTTTTCTACGGATGAAACTGTCGAAAATGCTTTGCAAAACGTCAAACTTTCCAAAGACAAAATCAATCGTGAACATACGACTAATCAAGGGTTTAACGTCAAACTTGGGCTAGGCGGAATCCGCGAAATCGAGTTTATTGCACAAGCACTGCAGCTTGCCTACGCAGGAAAAGACAAATGGCTTCGTGCGCCGCATACTTTGATTAGTCTGTCGCGCCTGACAGACCGCAACTTGTTGTCAGAGAACGAATTAACGCAGCTTTCAGATGCTTACGACTTTCTGCGGCGGCTCGAACATCGTTTGCAAATGGAAAATGGTTTGCAGACGCACATCGTTCCTGATGAAATCGAAAAGCGTTTAATTGTGGCTAAACGAATGAATCTGCAAGATTTATCGGAATTCGATACATTTTTGCAACTTCACACAAATCACGTCAATCAAATCTTTCAGCGAGTTTTCGGCAATTTTGAAACAAATGTTACACAGTTTGAAATTTCACATCCCGAACTTTTTAAATCCATCGAAAAATCGGACGAGCGAATCTATTTGACCGAAGAAAAAGCCGAATCACTAACCGATTTCAGTCATCTTTCGCCGTATTTTTCGGAAATGCTAACGGCTAATCCAAATTTACTCAACACTTTGCCGAAACTCAATGATAATTTCGCCGAAAAGGATTATGAAGATTTTTTTCGCGCTGAAATTGGCAAGGCTGAAAATTTCGCGCAGGAATTAGCGATTTTGCGACGAACTTGGTCACGATTTTTGCTCGAAATTGCGTTCTTCGACATTTTTGAAAAAATCACTTTACGCCAAGCCAAAAATGCTCAAACCAAACTTGCCGAAGCGAGTTTGACGATTGCTTGCGAAATTACAAAACGTGAATTAAACAAGCGTTACGGCGATTTCGATGAACTAAATTTAGCGATTTTAGGACTTGGCAAACTCGGTGGACGCGGAATGGATTACGGTTCGGATTTAGATTTGATTCTGGTTTATGACGATGAAAAACCGTTGCCTGTCAATAATTTAACTCACGCTGAATTTTACGCCAAAGCTACGGAAATTTTTGTCAACACATTATCGAGTTTTACCCGCGAAGGAAATTTGTATCGGGTTGATTTGCGTCTGCGCCCGGATGGTAAAAATGGTGCGACAAGTTCAAGCAAATCGGCTTTTTTGAACTATTTTCAAAACCGCTCCGCAATGTGGGAATGGCTCGCGTATGTCAAAATGCGTGGTGTGGCAGGCGATAAAAAACTTGCGCTGGAAACTGAAAAAGAAATTCGATCAACGCTTCATCATAAAGCGCAAAATACTGATATTACTGAATTTAGAGCTGAAACAAAACGAATGCGCGAGATGTTGGAAAAAGCAAAATCCGACAATCGCAGTCGCAAAGAAATCAATATTAAATTTGGCGAAGGAGGAATGTTAGACGTTTATTTTGCAATGCGCTTTTTGCAACTGCGCGACAATGTTCCCGATGATTCGGAAAATCGCAACACGCTTTTTATGCTCACCAAATTGCACGAAAACGGTTCGTTGAACAAAGAAAATTATCAAATGTTTTATGACGGCTACGAATTTCTGAGCCGACTCGACCACGCATTACGCCTAACTTTCGGACGCTCCGCCGTGTTGCCGAATAATTTGGAGATGATTGCTAAACGATTGAAAATCACTAATTTATTGGAAGTTTTAACTTTTCATCGGCTCAATATTCGGCAAGTTTATGAAAATATTTTCATTTGACTGTGACAGTCGGGAAATTTTTGATTTTTGATTTTTGATTTTGGATTTGTTTATATTGTTGACAGTATTAGACTTATTTCAGCTTGAGCAAATTTTGTTGCATAATTCCAATTTTCCAAATAAAAAAACTGTCACAGTCGTCCACACATAATTTTTTATTTTGGATAATCTACAAAAAAGGTTGAAAATAAAATAATCAATAACTTCAAAAATAGTTTAGAGGCGAGTCTGTGACCGCCGTTCTTTAACTTCGATATAACAACGCGGTCAAAGACCGCTACTAAACGAATTGAGGAGTTTATTTTTCCTTTAATAACAATCAAATGAAAAAATCTATCATCGTAATATTATTCTGCTTCTGCTCCATTTTTTCGCAAAATGAGGTTTTGACTAATGCCGAAATTATCGAAATGACTCGCGCCGGATTGAGTAAAGATGTGATTGTTGAAAAGATAAATTCGTCCGTCGGAAACTTTGATGCTTCGGCGAAAGCGTTGATTGAATTGAAAAAAGCGAATGTTGACGATGAAGTTATCAAGACAATTTTGGAACGCAGTAAAGCAGCGCGGGAAACCGTAATTAAGGAAAGCATTCAAGCGCAAACGTTGGAAGAAGTCACAAATTACGCGAATCAAAAAATTGCATTTTCGCCGAAAGAGGCTCTGCAAAATGCTCGGACTGTTTCCATCAAAAAAGATTCGATTTATCCGTCAACGCCAAATTTGGAAAAAGAACTTTTCAAATTGCAAGGTTGGAAAAATTTCAATTTGACCATTACAGCTAATCAAGCAACCGCCGATCTTTACATCCAAATCGGACACGCCCATCTGTCATTTATCTCTCGGCGTTACGTTTATCGGATTTATGACACCAAAAGCGGAACTGTGTTGGCTTCGGGCGAAACTACTTCGTGGGGAAGTTTGTCGGGAAATTTGGCGCGAAATATTGTAAAATCTTTAGAATCAGTCAGAAACTAATCATTCGCCGCCCGCCGCAATCGGTCCATCAAAGCTAACCCGATGCCTTTTTCTGCAACTGTTTCACAAAAAATTATGTCGAATTTTTGTCGGTCACATTCGCGGAAAAAATCAAAAACTTCGTGTGCGTATTCGTCAACTGAACTGCAAATTTTCTTCAAATCAAATTTATTAGGTGAATCGTTTAACCCGATAAATGCGCTTTTATCGTAACCGTCAATTCTAATATCGTAATGTTTTGAATATAAATCGTAATTTGAAACTAAAACGATTTTGGCATTTGGTGAATAATGCCGATGTTTCAAACCCGGACTTTTAACCGCTTCATTTTCTTTGATTTGATAAATCTGCGTTTCGGGAACGATTTTTTGCAATTCTTCAAGCGTAATTGCACCTGTGCGAAGGACAAGCGGAGTTTCCGAAGTGCAATCCACAACCGTTGATTCTAAACCGATTGTGGTCATTTCGCCTTGTAAAATGCAATCAATTCGACCGTCCAAATCTTCAAAAACTGCTTGCCAAGTGGTCGGACTCGGTTTGCCCGAAAGATTCGCGGAAGGCGCGACAACCGGAGTTCCACACGCTTTCAGAAATTCCTGTGCAAGTTTATGATTCGGCATTCTAACTCCAATCGTTTCTAAATTTGCGGTTGCAATCAGTGGAACTTTTTCTGTTTTCGGCAAAACTAAAGTTAAGGGTGACGGGAAAAACGCTGCAATAAATTTTTGTGCTGTGGGCGTTATTTCTGTAACTAAAGACTTTATTTGTTCCAAATTTCCAACGTGAGCAATCAACGGATTATCATTCGGGCGCATTTTCGCTGCAAAAATTTTGGCAATCGCCTGTTCATCAAAAACATTTGCGCCTAATCCGTAAACCGTTTCGGTTGGAAAGGCAACAATTCCGCCATTTTTAATAAATTCGGCGGCTTCGATAGGCGATTTTGTCAGAAAAGTTTGCATAAAAAATTAGATTTTACATCCTTTACAAATTCTTTGCTTCCTCTTAACCAAACTAATCGGTCTTTTTTATAAAATCTTCTTTGCTTTCCCTCATCAATAATAGGAGAAAAAATTATGTTGAAATTGATAACCGTAAGTTTATTACTGCTCATTTTAGGAAATATTTCTGCTTTTGCTCAAACAAAGTCGGTTGAACTACCGATGAAATTTCGTGACGGAATGCCCGCGATTGAGGTGATGGTCAACGGCAAAGGTCCGTTTCTGTTTGCGATTGACACGGGTGGACAAGGCGATGCGCGAGCCGATGAATCTTTAGTCAAAACGCTTGGATTAAAAAAAGTTGGCGAAGTTCAAGCCGGAGATTCATCGGGAAAAACTATTCCGCTTGATATGGTTGGCATTGATTCAATCAAAATCGGCGAACTTGAATTTAAGAATCTAGAAGCATTATCACGCGGCTACAACAGCCGAAGCAGAACGAAAATTGACGGAATTCTCGCTTTGAACTCTTCAAAAATCATCTGCTAACGCTTGATTATTCCGCCAAAATTGTTCGCATTGAGGAAGGAAATTTACCCGAATCAAACGGCAAAAATATTTTGGATTTTGAAAATCCGCGCGGAATTCCGGTGGTTAAACTTAGTGTTGGAAATCAAAAAATTTCGGCGCATATTGATTCGGGAAATTCAACCGGCGGATTTATTTTGCCAACGCAAACGGTTGAAAGACTTCAACTTGTATCTGAACCAAGAGTCATTGGAAAAGCTCAAACCGTGGTTAATACTTTTGAAATCAAAGAAGCCAAACTGAAAGATACAATTAGCTTTGGCGGATTTGAATATGCCGAACCAAGCGTTATTTATCCCGGACCTTCGCCGATTTCAGCCAATATCGGAGCGTTGGTTTTGCGTGATTACGCGCTGACATTTGATCAAAAAAATAAGCGAGTAAAATTAGATAAAAAAGGTTGGAAAGAAGAACCCGTTATTCGCAAAGGTGAAAATGCAGCTTTGAAAGAATACGTCGGACAATATAGCGAGCGCACCATTTCCGAAGACGGCGAAAGTCTTTTTATTCAACGTCCAAACGGACAAAAACTTAAATTAGTTGAGGTTGTAAAAGACGAATATTTTCCCGAAATTGCGCCAAATGCCAAGATTAAATTTACTCGTGATGAAAGTGGAAAAGTCATCGAAATCAATGTTTTAACGCCAGCCGGAGTTTGGGAAAAGGCTAAGAAAAATTAAATTTCTCACTTCATTTATTCTCTAATCAAGGCGGGATGCTCAAGTTTGGGCATCTTGCTTTTTTGCGTTAAAATTGCAATATGACTTTAGCCGAAAAACTCAAAAATTTACCGATTCAACCCGGCATTTACATCCACAAAAACGCTGACGGAAATATTTCAATATGTTAAAATTTCAGTGAGGTGAGGAAATGATGACACAGCAAGAAATTATCAATCAAATTGTGACTTTTCCAATTTTTGAACAATTTGAAATCATTGAAAAGATTCAGCAAAACATCAAACAAAATTTAAAACAAACAAAAGGACGAAAAAAA
>ENA-OOMY01000026-OOMY01000026.1-viral-metagenome-genome-assembly--contig:-NODE-26-length-15321-cov-3.094511_pt1 | contig 15321 bp, 13 predicted proteins | sample MGYA00245307_ERZ501076 | MGnify/ENA primary metagenome ERZ501076 (study PRJEB25959, sample SAMN05341323) | viral metagenome | host: human-associated | place: USA: California | collected 2014-03-27 | study... | reverse complement strand
GATTGCTCGGCGCTTCAATTTGCTTGATGAAGCGCTCGGCTTTATCCCGCTTTTCAACCGTGCCTCCCAACTCCAGGTAGCGTTTGAAATCGGCGGCGGCCTGCACGTTCTCACCGCGTTGCAAATAGCATTGCCGCGATAGTAATAGGCATCCGGGCTCTCTGGCGAAAGTTGCACGGCTTGGCTGAACGTCTCAAAAGCCTCATCTGAAAGACCACTGGTAAATTTCTCGACGCCTTCCGTAATCTCGCGCGCCGAAAGCACGGCGTTGGTTTTCCGTTGCAGTTCCAATTGATGGTTGGCCGCCACCGCGCTTTGGTTCGCGCTTTGTAAGCGCAACTCGATTTGAAAGTAATAGAGCAAGCCGATCACCGACAGGATCACCACGCCCCAGGCCACGCGGCGATAGAGAAACCAGTGGATGCTCTTTTTCAAAAATGCCATGACCTCGTCAAAGTTCGCTTCGGGGTCGCAACGTTGTGCCCAGATGGCGTTCGGTTGGGCGGTTCGTTGCCAGGTCATGGCCAAACCTAAATCAGGATTTCGCCAGAGTTTGGTCTCATCGTTTTGATAAAGCTTGGCCGCATCTGCCAGCCGCCGGTACATTTCGCGCGATTTCCGTTCGCGTTCCATCCAATCGCCCAAAACTTGCCATTGGCGAATCAGGCTTTCGTGCGAGATGTCAATCAAGGGATCGTCAGGCGTGCGGCCCGGAATGCGCATCAGGAAGGAACGGCCTTCGCCTTCGAAGCGCTGGATGATGAGGTCGAGTTGGCTAGCGGTCGCGCCCGTGATGGCGCAAAGTTCGCTCAGATAAGCGTGGCGGCGCACACGGCGGTTGCGGGCATCGGTGCCGGTCAGGGCGCGGAACATACGGCTGGCGATTTCGACTTCGTCTTTGCTCAAGCCAGCCAGCGCGCGGTCGGCATCGAGGGAAAGCGCATTCTTGATCGTGCCGACGGTCTCGGCCTCGTAATGTGGCAGATCAATTTCGGGAGCGCCGCTGCGCTGCCATTCCTCCCAAGTGCGCAACAGCGCATGCTGCAAGACCGGCAATTGATCGTCCTTTTCGCCAACATCGTTAAGCATGCGGTCAAGCAAGCGCGGCGTGATCGTGGCGCCGAAAAGCTGTGCGGGGCCTTCGATGACGTGCTGGCGTTGGGCGCGAGTGAGACGCGGGACTAAGTATTGACTGCGATTGAACGCTTCGGGCAGGCCGTAAAAGTTGTCGCAATCGCCGATGAAATCAGAACGCATAGTCAGCACGACGTAAATCGGCAGATCGGTTTGCGCCGCCAGCCCCAACAGCAACGAGACAAAATCTTCGGCCTCTTCGCGCGGCGGTTGTTGCGGGTCTGTCTGATTCGCGGTCTGCGCCGGAGCTGATTGGGCGAATTGGAAGATCTCTTCAAACTGATCTACCAGCAACAACAGATTGGCATCGGCGGCGGCCAACGCGGGCGCGAGGTGTTGCAACAACGCCTGCACGCCAGCGGTGCGGACGGCTTCGAGCAATTCGGCGGCATTTTGCGAAGCTTCGCCTTGCGCTTCAAGCAAAGCGGCGGCGAGATTGGCGAGCGGGGCGTCACCTGGTTTCATCGTGGCGATGCGCCATTGATCGCGGTCTTCAACCAAAAGACCGGCCTTGAGCTTGGGGATCAATCCCGCGCGAATCAACGACGATTTGCCGCAACCGGAGCTACCCGTCACCGCGATGAAATGATGCGTGTGGAGCCGTTGCAACAGTTCGATGGTCTGTTCGCGCCGTCCGAAAAAGAGCAGGCTTTCGGATTCGTTGAACGGACGCAAGCCGACGTAGGGATTGGCGGGTAGTGTGGGGATGCGCAATTTGGCAGCCATTTGGGAAGTGGGTAAGCTCGCGCTTCAAAAGATCGAAACCCCGAAGCGACGAAGAACACGAAGAGGAAGCAGGTTTTCAGCTTCCCTGGAAAATCTGTTTCAGCCCCTGCGGATTGTTCAAATCAGTGTTGTCCAGTTCATAGATGGTGCGGGCACCCAATTTGAACTGGCCTTGATTCTCTTTGCGGCGGGGCGGCGCGTAATAGAGATAAAATTTGAGCCGCCGTTCGGCCATGTCAAAACGCAGCGCTTCAAACAGCCGCCCCCAGACCCAGTCTTCGTTGACGTTGCCGAACACGAGGATCATCTGATTGACCTGCCGCAAGCGCTTTTCCAGAATTTCGATGTTGCTCCGCGGATCGGCTTCGGTCTGGTTGATGTACGAGCGAATGTCGAGATTGCGCAGCGCATTGCGAACCTCGAAGGTGTAATCGTCATCCTTCAAATGCGTATCGAGCAGCACCGTCGCGCTGTCTTGTACCTGCTCGCGGGTTTGTTTCAACTCCTCAACACGACTCAGCACCAATTGCGCCAGTTGCGTGGGCGATTCACGCACAAAACGATGCCTTGTCCCGGCACGGTTGCCAGTTTCCAGTTCGGCCAAAAAGTTGCGATGCGCTTCGTCTTCAACGGTGGTCAAATCAAGTGAAGGCGCCACCCAAACCAGTTGCTCTTTGTTTTGCTGTTGCGCCAGTTGCACCTGACGATGCGTGTAATACTGTTCGGCTTGGTCTTCAATCTCGCGGCCCGGCCAAGCGTCAAAGAGGTGTACGCATAGTTGAACGTTTTGAATTTCTGAGTTGACGTGGTCATCGTGCGCCTGCGGCTCCCACGGCGGCGGGGCTTCGTCGGCCAGCGTCACGCCTTTTTCGGCCAGCTCGTTCGCCAGGCGTTGGCGCGTCTTGCGCAACGTATCAGAGGTTCCAGCCAGAAAGATCGTGGCTGTCGGCTTGGCAGGCGTGCTGACAGGCGACCCGTTGTTTACATTCGTCGAAACTGCGGCGGATTGGCTGCTGGCAGTAGCCTGGGCCGGTTGCTTGCGATTCTCTTGGGTGAGTTTGAACGCGCGCAACGTGTTGAAAAGATTGCGCACCAGCACACGCAATTCGCGTTTGAACTGTTCGCTTTCGGGCTCAACGGCAAAGCGACATCGTCTTCGGCTTCGGCTTCAAAGAAGTTGTAGGGGTTAGCCCCACTCAGCACCGGGTGCCATTCGGTATACGGGATGTTGTTAAAGCGCACGTTGAAGACACGCTTGCGGTCGCCAATGGCCAAGCCCCAGCCATCCTGCTGCGCCCGTTCGCCAAACCAACGCGCTTCTTCCTGGCAATACGTGGAAGCTTTCCAGCTTAACGAATTGATTACAACCAGTAAGCCCGACTGTTCGACGGCCCGTTTGATGGTCACGTCGAACAGTTGATTGCGTTCGAGGTCTTGCAGGTCGCGCCAGATTTTCAACTCGCGGCCCGCCAATTGTTTGAGTTCGCTTTCCAGCCGCGCGTGAAACCGTGACACCCAACCTTCGCCGTCGTCAGTGTCGGATTGATTGTTCAGGCGCGCGTAGCTGATAAAGAGATCGTTCTCGAAGTCCGCCAAGTAAGCCATAAGAACTCACCGATTTAGTGTTATTCGGATTCACCAGGAGCCTGGCTGCGCGCGGAGCATAGCACCGAAGAGGGTGGAAGGCGACCCCACCGAATCGAACACCAGCTAGACAGTGCGCGACGCCCGTGCTAAAAACTGGCAGGTCGCTAACAAACTTGCTTGCGATTGCGCGCCCGTAGCTCAGTTGGATAGAGCGCCGGCCTTCGAAGCCGTAGGTCACAGGTTCGAGCCCTGTCGGGCGCGCCACTTCCCCTCCCCTAGCATCGCTTAACTGGCACCCCACATTTCAACGTGCAAAAAGGCAAGGGCAGTTCTTTTGAATGCTTGCCACAAACGCATGAAGGGAGCCCCCGACGGTTATGACAGGCAAAGTCATCGGTACCTATCGAATTGTTCAACAACTCGGCCAAGGGTTGCACGGGACTGTTTATCAGGCCTTTGAGCAAGGACGCGGGCAGACGGTGGCACTCAAGGCGATAGAACCAGCCTTGGCGCAGCAAGTGCCATTCAAACAAAATCTGCGCGCGCTGGCAGCGACACTCACATCAATGCGGCACCCCCATCTGGCAGCTTTCCACACAATCTTGCAGATGGGGAATGAGCTTTATGTGAGCCGCGAATTCGTCACTGGCACGCCATTAAATGCGGCACTGCAACGTTCGGGCGTGTTAGCGTGCGAAGAGGCGGCGCGATTGACGGTTCAGATTTTAGCGGCGCTTTCGTATGCGCACGCAGCAGGCCTTTGGCATGGGGGAATCAAGCCTAGCAATTTAATTTTGGCTGCTGACGGGCAAATCAAGCTGACGGATTTAGGCTTGGCACAAGCCGTTGGTAGGGGACTGTTGCAAGATGGGCTCGGAGCTCGATCTTAAACTACGCAGCACCTGAACAATTACGCGGCGGGACGTGCGATGCCAGAACGGATGTCTATGCAATGGCGGCGGTGTTGTATGAAATGCTGACGGGGTTGCCGCCGTTTCGCCGCGCCAATGATGCGGCCTTGCGCCAGGCGCATTTGGAAGAGACGCCCCCCTCACCGCGCAACTATTTCCCGCTAATTCCACTGCCGCTTGAACAGGCTGTCATGCGCGCCTTGGCTAAATCGCCAACGGCGCGTTTTTCATCTGCGGAAGCGTTTCGCCAAACGTTGTTGTCATGGCTGGAGGAAACGCGATCTACTGATGCTGATGCGGTTGGGGCTGACACTAACCCACTCGCCGAGGTACCAAGCATTAGCTACGCTACGCCATCTCTCGCGGCCCCGCTTAAAAACGCGCCAACGCACGACCGATTCGCAACCGAAACACCAACCCCGTTGACGCCCAACGACTGGCCACAACTTACGCCACCAGCATCTGCGGCCAAGGTGTCAACCGCCACATCGGTGGCTTCGACCGGACTCAACGACGAGGTCATCGTTGATTTGGAAGAGTCCACTTCTGGGAAACGGAGCTTCTGGAAACCGATTGCAGCAGTCACGGGCGTCGCGGCGTTGCTAGGTGCAACCTATGCTGTTGTGCGCGTTGGCAACAGCGACACACCCACGCCTGGGCCGAATCAAATCGTCATCCGAGTTTCTCCAACATTACCCCCGCCCTCCCCAACCCCAACCGCGATGGTGACGCGGATAGAAGCGACACCCGTTCCGGCGGCCACGGAACTACCCAAGATAAAGTCGTCCGACAAACCGCCTGTCGCAAAATCAGTGCGCGTAGCATCCCCAGCGTTGACGCCAAAACCAAAACAGCCGCCGGTAGCAAAAGCCACAACCGTCTTAGCTCCAACCAAAACAGCCAAAGCCAAACCGATGCCAACGCCGGTTGCGGCCAAAAAGAAACCCACACCGACGCCGACACCGGCCAACACTAAAAAAGAGAAGAAGAAAGACCGTGGTGTAGGCGGTATTTTTAAGGGCGTTTTTGGTGGAGGCGGAAAAGAGAAAAAGGCCGAACCGACGCCAAAACCGAAGAAGGTTGAGCCAACTCCGAAACCAAAAAAGTATTAGGCAGACCTCTGTGACGTAAAAAGGAAGCCGGATTCTCGCATCAAGTTGCGGCGTGGCGGCTAAATTTTCTTGGTAAACTTGCGCTCTTATTCTCAATGTTATGCCCGGTCAGCCAAGTTTGTAAGCCAAATCCGAGCAACAAGGCCAATAACGAAAGCACCAGCCAGTACATTAATGGATTGCGCATTAGGTATGGAAGCGGACGATTCAGCGGTGGGCGTTGTCTGGTCATACGTTACAGCAACACGTCTCTAGTTTGACTCTGAGGCACGAGAGCGGGTGTGGCGGATCGTTGACGAGGATCGTAACAAAACAATTAACGCGTAGCGAGCACCTGAAACGAAAGAACAACAGTAAAGGCTGCCAAGGGAGACACTACCAGCGAGTGCTAACAACCTTTGTTTACCTCAATCGTGCCGATACCGGCCAAACTGAGAGGCAGCCTTAACTGTTGTCCGGCTGGTTTGCCGGGGACGCTGGCAAACGGCCGTGACTCAATTTCGATGACAGATTAGGAAACTTGCTCTGTGCGAGAGCGTGGGTGGCGGCAAAGCGGCGGTAGAGAAAGTTCAAGGCCTATTCATTTTCAGACGGGCACCACAACGATGACGCAGGCTGGCATCCCTATCAGCCTGCCCATCATCACGTCTCTCAACATGAATAGGCCTTGATGGCGTTGGCGCGTTTGAGCGTCGTCACAATCTTATTGGGGGGGAAGTGAAGACTCGCGCCAAACTGAATCTCGCTGGTAAAGAACACTTGATGGAGCAAAACAGGGCCTAGAAGACCTCAGACACGCAGCGTAGCTCTTTTTCCCCTGCAACGCTGTTGGCACTAGGTCACAGAACTTCAGTTTGGCATCCCTATCAAACTGAAATCCTAGTGTCTGAGACCGCATAGACCCTGTCTGCTTGCGCGACAGAGCGATTCATCCAAACACCATCCAAAACTTAATCACCAAATCTCTCTGTCGCACTATAGTGGGGGCACAGCAGTTCCATTACACCCCATCAGCATTTTTGCTGGCACTTTAATCCTATAGTCAATTAGAACGTTGGCAGGTAGCTGGCGGTCTGTTGTGTGGCTGAGCCTTTCACCTTGCGGTCTTGCGGGCGTTAAGATTGGCGGCGCTGGTACAACTCAGCCGCGAGTTTGATCGCGGCAATCATGCTGGAATGCTCGGCGCGGCCTTGTCCGGCAATATCAAAGGCAGTGCCGTGATCTACTGAAGTACGAATGAAGGGCAAGCCGAGCGTCACATTCACAGCGTCGCCAAACGCGAGGCATTTGATGGGGATCAAACCTTGGTCGTGGTAACAAGAAAGCACAATGTCGAATTCGCCACGCGCCGCACGCACGAAAATCGTATCGCCTGAATGCGGGCCGCTGACTTCGATGTCATCACGCTTACGGCAAGCTTCAATCGCCGGCAACATCTCAGCCGCCTCTTCAACGCCGAACAACCCGCCTTCGGCCCCGTGAGGATTAAGTGCGGCAACCGCAATACGCGGACGGGCGAAGCCCAACTGTTTTAATTCACGATCTATCAGCCGAATCAGCTTTTCCAAAGCAGTCCGCTTGACGTAATTCGACACTTCCACCAATGGCACGTGCGTTGTCAAAAGCGCCACCCGTAAGGTCGGCGCGATGAAGGTCATCGCAAATTCATCCGTTTGGGTCAGATGCGCCAGAAATTCGGTATGGCCAGGAAAGGCGTAGCCCGCTAAAAATAGCGATTTTTTGTTAATCGGCGCGGTGGTGATGGCCTCAAGCTGGCCAGCCAGGCACAACTCGACTGCGGCTTCGATACACTCTGCCGCAGCTTTGCCACAAGCAGCCTGTTCTTTCCCAAGTTCAAATAAGTTCGCCCAGCCAGGTAGATTATCGAGATCGTAGATCAGCGGGGTCGGTGCGTTCGCAGGTATGCCGTCGCCAGGTTTGAGGACCTGAAAGCTGGTCGCAAGACCAAAACGGTGTGCCCAATCCAGGAGAAAGTTGGCATCGCCAATCAAGACCGGCAGACACACCGCCAAGACTTCAGCAGCTAAGGCGGCTTTCAGCGAAACTTCAGGCCCGATCCCTGCCGGATCGCCAATGGTAAGGCCAATACGCGGACGCAAGCGCGCCGTCTCATTGCCGTGCGTTGCGTTCATAGATTTGTGGGGAAGTGAGGAAGAATCGCAAGTTGCCGATGCCTGTCATCGGTGAAGTCACAAGGCAATAACGAGGAGAAAGTAAAAAGCTGGTGGGAGGAGAATCGTAGCTGCTTCTTACTTCCTACACTCGTATTAATCCGCGTCCTCGCCTTTCGGGTCTTTGTAGATATACTTGATGTTGTGTTTGAGGATCAGCACATTCGGCTCATCATCGCGATGCAACTTGAGACTGGTACGGTCATACCACTCAATGCTGCCATGCAAGGTTTCGCCATCCTGCAACACAACAACCATCGGCGTATGAGCATCCATCTGTTTCTTGTAGTAGAAACTCTCAGCGTTGGTCGTCTCCGGTGGGACCTTCTTTTTGGGCTGCGGCCCACCGCTACTACCACCCTGCGGTGCCTGGTGTTGTGGTGGCGGAGCCGGACGGCGTTCTTGTTCCCGGTGAAGCTCGCGCTCTTTGACTTCAGCTAATGTGGTTCGAATCAATTTTCGGTTCATGATTTTCTCTCCTCCTGTTGAGGCTTTGGCAGACGGTCTGACTATCCGTCTGAGTGTTAGAACTTCAGCATCAAGCTTCAGAGCTAGCGATAGCTTGGGTCCACGTTCGACCGTTGTCAGCAGAACTTGTTTTCTTATGCCAGAGACGGGATCGGATAAACAGGCTTCCGTTACTCGTGCGGAAACTGGAAAAGAAACTGGCCTTATTTCAGGCCGTTCGCAGTCCAATCACTGGAAAGCAAGCTTTCCGGCAAGCGATCAACAATGGAATTAAGTGGGAATCTGTAACTGCGCTTCGGATTAAGCTGCGCGCAACAGAGAGTCAAACTCAATACTGTTGTTCGTTGATGGCCGAATGCTACCTAAACAACCGGGCTGGCGCAAGTGGAATTTGGCCTAAGCGTCGAAACTGACAAGTCTTTTTGTCAAAGCAGGTATTTGAAGCCGTGTGAGCACAACAACTCACACGGCTTCACCAAGCTCAATCTGCTTTTTTACGCATAAAGGTGGGCACATCCAAATCATCTTCCACCCGTAAGGTTGGTTGCGACGAATGCGCAGCAGGTTGATTGATGATCCGCGGGTTTGAAGCGCCAGCCGCCGGTTGCCGCGTTTGCAGCGGCTGTACTTTATCAGCCATTGCGGCCAAATATTCACGCTCAAAGCCAGTAGCGATGACCGTGATCTTCATCTCATTTTCCATCCGTTCGTCTGGCACCGTGCCAAAGATGATATTGGCATCCGGGTCGCAGCGTCATGAATTAAACGCATCGCCTCATCTACTTCATGCAGGGTCAAATCCGGGCCACCCGTGATATTGACCAGCACCCCGCGCGCGCCTTCAATCGAGGCCTCTTCCAACAAAGGACTTGAGATAGCGCTTTGGGTCGCTTCGAGCGCACGGTTTTCACCTGTCGCGTGCCCAGTCCCCATTAGCGCAATGCCCATGCCTTTCATAATGGCTTTCACGTCGGCAAAGTCTACGTTGATGAAGCCTGGTACCGTAATCAAATCAGAGATGCCTTGAACGGCCTGCCGCAATACATCGTCGGCATGCCGGAAGGCGTTGCTTAAAGCTGTTTTGCGATCCACCGTTTGCAGCAGACGTTCATTCGGGATTGTAATCAGTGTATCAACGACCGAGCGCAATTCTTCAAGGCCCGCTTCGGCTTGCCGCAAGCGATGACGGCCTTCAAAGGGAAAAGGTTTCGTCACTACGGCGACAGTCAAGGCACCCAATTCAGCGGCTAACGAGGCAATAATGGGGGCCGCGCCTGTACCAGTGCCCCCACCAAGACCAACCGTGACAAAAACCATGTCAGCGCCTTCCAACGCCTCGATGATTTTTTCGGTATCTTCCAAGGCGGCGTCACGCCCGACTTCAGGGTTCGCGCCTGCGCCCAACCCTTTGGTCAGTTTCGCGCCGAGTTGCAATTTGACCGGAGCCAGCGATTTTTTCAGTGCCTGAAGGTCAGTGTTCGCGACGAGGAACTGAATCCCTTCAATATGAGCATCAATCATGTGGTTGACGGCGTTCCCACCACCGCCGCCCACACCAACGACTTTGATTACGGCACCGGTCGTCGGCGGTTCATCCACGAAGGTAAAATTCATGCTCGTTCGTTCAGACGACATTCTGAGCCTCCACAAGGTTCTTGTTTTGATGTTTCATTTGTTTGTCCCACAACCAAACCTTTGCCTGAGTCAAAGCGCTGCCGGATAGACCTGACGCTTTGCCGTTGAAACGCATCAGTGCCGGTTGTGAACCTTTCCAGCGTCTTCAAATTCGGCTCGAAAAGACAGGTTTTACTGCTAACTTTACATTCTGAAGGGCGCACTATTTTGGCTTTCACTGCTTCTTCCGGGTCGGCACTATAGCACAACCTATTGCAGTGTCCCAGTGATCCAGCCACAAGCCGTTCGGAAGGCGACTCGATTTTGCACAGCGCTCTTCAAAGATGCAACCGTTGCCAGCGTCAACGTGCCCAACGCAGATTGAAGCTCAACCTAAGCCGTCCGTCGTTTCAGACCGAACCATTCTTTTAAGCGCGTCGAGACCGCGCTTTCGGTGTTTTGTTTGCGGTTCGACTTGCGGCTGATGACTTGCCCCTGTTCGCAGCGCAAGCCATAGAGCACCAAGCCAACCGCTGTCGCGAACCCGGATTGCGCGACCTCATCCGACGCATCCGGCATGCCCACACGCACCGGCGCATCAAAAACTGACTCCGCCACTTCGACCAGGCCCGGCAACATCGCCCCGCCACCGGTCAACACGATGCCGCTCGACAACTGGCGGTCATAACCCGCGCGCTTCAACTCCGCGTGCAAATGCGCGAACACCTCTTCGGCGCGCGGTTCCAGAATCTCGCACAGCAAGCCACGCGAGACGTTGCGTGAAGCGCGGTCGCCCACGCTCGGCACTTCGATCATCTCAGGCCCGAACCCGTTCGTGAGTTGATCCAGCAAGGCGCGGCTCGCACAACCGGATTCACGTTTGATCCGTTCGGCTTCCGGTACCGGTGTGCGCAAACCAAAGGCAATGTCGTTGGTGAAATGCGAGCCGCCCACAGGTAACACCGCCGTATGCCAGACTGCGCCGCGCTGGTAAATCGCCAGGCTGGTTGTTTCCCCACCGATGTTGATAAGCGCCGCGCCGTATTCTTTATCGTTATCGCTCAACACGGCTTCGGCGGCGGCGAGTTGCGTCAGGTAAATATCGGCAACGTTGAAACCCGCGCGATTCACGCAATTCACGATGTTCTGCTTGGTGGCGACTGGGCTGGTGACGATGTGCACTGAGACGGACAAGCGCGCGCCCAGCATCCCGCGCGGATCATCAATGCCGTCTTGATCGTCCACGGTGTATTCCTGTGGCAACACGTCGGCCATCTCGCGCCCCGATGTAATCGAGATCGCGCAGGCAGTTTCCTGCACCCGTTTGATGTCGTCGTCGGTGATTTCGCGGTTGCGTCCGGGAATGGCGATCATCCCTTGGCTGTTTTCGCCTTTGATGTGCGCGCCCGACAGGCCTACATAAACATCGTGCACGACCATGCCTGACATACGTTCGGCGGCATCAATGGCGCGCTTGATGGCTTCGACAGCCAGATCGGGTTTGCTGATTACGCCTTTGCGTAACCCTTTCGATTCGGCCTCGCCGACACCGACGATTTCAAGTTCGCCGTCTAGCGCATCGGCAATCACCACGCGCACCGTCGTGGTGCCAATGTCGAGCCCGACAATGGGTGCGGCTTCCTGTGTTGGCATTGCTTCTCCCTTTTTTGCGGTGATCGGTGGCAGATGGCAGGTGGCAGGTGGTAATTCGTCAACCTGCGACCTCTCATCTATCACCTGCCACCTATTCAGCCAAGCCCACAATCGCGCGACCCGGCACGGTTGCATTGATGTAGGCGATGGGCTTGCTACTCAACAATCGCTCAGCGTCAGAAATCTTCAGCAGACGCAGAGCGGCAATACTCCTGGTTTCGACGGCTTGCAGAATGTGCAACGCTTCTTCCGTGCGTTTGCGAAAATCCTGCGTACCCACCAACACCTCGACCCGTCCGCTTTGCACGCGCAGCTTGAGGCCGTCCACACCATCAAAGATCACTTCATCCACTTGCGCTGAGAGACGCGGCTCCCGTTCATCCAGCGCATTCAGCAGCTCCTGATACAGCGTTAAGTGCTGGCGGTTGGTTTCCATTACTTTCGCTGAAGTACCCTCCATCAACCCGCTGATGATGGGCGGCACGATTTCCAGATTGAATTTCGTTTGATCGCCCAGTACCGTGCCATCACGGTCAATCCACACCACGGAATTGTCGCTGCGCCGCGCCAGTGCGAATGGTTCACGCTCGCTGATTTTGACGCGCACTTTGTCAGGAAACTGGCGCGCGACTTCGACATCTCGAATCCACGGATTACGTTTCAGGACTTCCCGGATTTCTTCGAGCGGCACCTGCCACAAGCCGCCATTCGCTTTGCCTTCGACCAGCGCCAGCAATTCTTCGCGTGAAAGCCGGTTGTTGCCTTCGAGTTCGATCTGCTTCACGTTGAAAAACTGCGACCCCAACAACGAACGCATGAGTGTCGCGGTGCCACCAAACACAACAAGCCCTAAAATCAGCAGTCCGACCGCGCGCATCACGCGGCCAAACGGGCTGGGACCTGTCACGACGGTCCGCCGCGACTTGGCGTTTGCGCGTGTACGGCGCGCGGGAGTGCTCTTTGTCCGCGCAGCAACTTTCGCCCCCTTTGGCAAACCTCTGCTCGCGCGTGTATGCCGCGCCGCTAACTCACTGGCCGAACCTGCTGTCACACTGCCTCTTTGTTTCCTGCGTTCCGTCATCTCAACCGTGTTACTTACGAAAATCGCTGTTTACACTTTTGCGCGCGGCGTCTGGTGGAGCCTGAATCGCTTGCGCCAATTGCACCTTCAATTCTTTTCCACCCGCTCGCGAATCAGTTCAACCAAGCCGAACGCCTCGCCCAGCGCAGCCTCTTCATGCTGCCCGCTTTCCACCGCACGCCGCCACAAACTGCTGCGTGGTTGCCGTTGCGCTTCGGCGCTCTTCGCGCTGTAAGGCGCAGCCGTCAATCGCGCGGTTCGGCAACGTTCACTCTCGGCCAAAATCTCTTCGGGTACGCCCGGCGCAAGTTTCAAGGTCACGGCCAGAATCAAATCCTGCGGGTCGAACAATTCGCTTTCGGCGGCATCACTCAACTTGATCACCACCAAACCGCCACGATCAGCGACCACCACCTCTTCGATCAGATTCCACAGATAACGAATCGCCAAGCCATTCGGCGTGCTCAGCGCGCCACCCACGCTGCCCGGCAACCCCGCCAAGCCTTCCAAGCCCGAAAGCCCAACCTCGGCACAAGCCCGCACCAGCGAAGCCAAGCTGTAACCGGCGTGAACACGCACTCGTTCGCCATCAAAGATCACGCGCTCATCCAACAGCCGTAAACTGACCGCCACGAAATCCTGCAAGTCCGGCGCACCGTGAAAGCTGACGCCCTGCCCTAACGCGCGCCAGCGAATGCTCGCCTGCGAAAGCCTGTGTACAAGCTGCGCCGCGCCGACAATCGAAGTCGGATACAGCACCGCCGCAACTTTGTCGCTGACGCCCAGCGGCGCTAGCCGTTGCAATTGCGTTTTGGTGCGGCTCAGTGATTCCGTCGTGCGCGCAATCATTTCGACTTCGGCAAGACGCGCGACCACACTGTGCGCCTGTACTGCCACGACCACCTGCTTGTTCACTGCTTCTGCTGTGTTTTTCAAGCCTCACGCTCCCAATCTGCCAATCTTTATGCTGACCGCATTGCATGCAAAAATTCATCGCCAACCTTCGACACACTGCCTGCGCCGAGTGTCAGCACCAGATCGCCTGGCTGCACGATCGTCTTCAAAGCTTCGGCACCGTTTTCGATTGCGCCGATGTAGCGCACATTGCGATGGCCGTAGTTTTCCGTTTCGTCAGCGAGCGCTTGCGCTGTCACGCCCTCAATCGGGTCTTCGCTGGCGGCGTAAATGTCGCTCAACAAAACCACGTCGGCGTCGTAAAAAGCCCGTGCGAACTCTTCGTGCAAAGCAGCGGTGCGGGTGTAACGATGCGGTTGAAAGAGCGTCACGATGCGGCGTCCGCTGGTTTTGGCTGCCGCCAGCGTGGCGCGAATCTCGGTCGGGTGATGGCCATAATCATCCACCACCATAATGTTCTGCGCCTCAACCATCCCCTTGATTTCAAAGCGTCGGCCGGCCCCATTGAACGCCTCCAAACCAGCCGCAATCTTTTCAAACGGGATTTCCAATTCGAGCGCGACCGCGACCGCCGCCAGCGCATTGCACACATTGTGTTCGCCCGGCACATTCAGCTTCACACGCCCCAGCGTTTCGCCCCGATGTTTGACCGTGAATTCCGAGCCGAAGTTTTCGCGCATGACCTGCACTTCGCTGGCGGCAATCTCGGCGTGAGCGCGCATGCCATAGGTAATCACACGGCGCTTGATCTGCGGAATGATCGTTTGGACATTGGCGTCATCCAGGCAGATGATCACTGCGCCGTAAAACGGCACCTTGTTGACGAACTGCACGAAGTGATCGCGAATCTCTTCAATGCCCGAATAGAAATCCAGATGCTCCAGATCAATGTTCGTCACCACGCAATCGTCGGTGACAACTTCAAAAAGCTCTTGTCGCTCTCGTCGGCCTCGACGACCATAAAGTCGCCGCGCCCCAACTTGGCGTTGCTGCCCAGCGTATTGACCCGACCTCCCACCACGACGGTCGGATCAACACCCGCTTTGTCGAGCAGCGTCGCCACCATCGAAGTCGTCGTCGTTTTGCCGTGCGACCCCGCGATAGCAATCCCATATTTCAACCGCATCAATTCCGCCAGCATCTCAGCGCGCGGAATCACCGGCACCTTATTGCGCTGCGCCTCGACCACTTCGGGATTGTCCGCGCGCACCGCCGTCGAAGTGACCACAACCTGCGCGCCCTCGACATTGCTGGCGGCGTGCCCTTCGTAAACAGTCGCCCCCAGCTTTTCCAAGCGCGCGGTCAGCGGCGACTTGCGCGCGTCTGAACCTGACACGCGATAACCCAGATTGAGCAAGACCTCAGCGATGCCGCTCATGCCAATGCCGCCGATGCCTACGAAATGAATGTGTTGATACTTCTTAAACATGTTAGGTAGTTGATAGTTTGGCAATTGATAATTGATAGTTCGTGTCTCCGCGACACTATCAATTATCAACTGTCAACTATCAATTATGCTGGTTGCCAAATCCACCACGCGCGCCGCCGCATCTGGATGCCCAAGCTGGCGGCTCGCCTCGCTCATGCGTTGCAACTGCTGCGCATCGCGTGCCAGCCACAACAACTCTTGCGCCAGGCGTTCCGGCGTCAATTCCGCTTGCAAGATCATGCGGCCCGCGCCTGCGCGCTCGACGGCTTCAGCGTTTTTGCGCTGGTGGTCATCCGCCGCAAAGGGAAACGGCACCATCAATGCCGGCTTCCCGGCTGCGGCGAGTTCCGCCACTGTTGTCGCGCCCGCCCTACAAATCACCAAATCAGCCTGTGCGAACTCGGCGACCATCGTTTCAATGAAGGGCTTTGCTTCAGCCTTGAGCGGCGCAGCCGGGCTCAGCTTCGCGTATGCGGCTTTCACCTTTTCAAAATCAATC
>ENA-OOMY01000025-OOMY01000025.1-viral-metagenome-genome-assembly--contig:-NODE-25-length-15364-cov-7.954519_pt1 | contig 15364 bp, 14 predicted proteins | sample MGYA00245307_ERZ501076 | MGnify/ENA primary metagenome ERZ501076 (study PRJEB25959, sample SAMN05341323) | viral metagenome | host: human-associated | place: USA: California | collected 2014-03-27 | study... | reverse complement strand
TACCAGACTTATTTAAAAAACAGATTTTGTAATTGTGTTAGGAGATATAGTTTATAATTTTGGGCGTTTATCTGAATATATCTCAAAATTTTTCCCAATATTTGCTAACTCTACGGCTTCAGCACATTTAGGTGCACCTCTTCTTCAATCCACTTTGACTTTGCCTGTTATTGGCAATCACGATATCGCATATGGTGACAATAAGAAGGGCATTAATCTAGACAAATTAAGAGATGGTCTTGCTTTTTATCAACTCTGGTCAGCGCCTTTGAATGGACCTACTACAAGCAAAGACGAACAAAACATACCTAAATTGTTAGGCAGCCAAGAAAATATCAATAAATACTTGCAATCAGTAGACGGGCACTATCCTGTTATGTCTAATTATTCTTTTGATTATGGCAATAGTCATTGGCTAATTTTGGACGCCAACCCTTATATGAGCTGGACCAATCAGAAATTGCGAGATTGGGTACGTCAAGACTTAAGCGCTAATAAAAACAAACCATGGAAATTCGTTTGTTTCCATCAGCCAGGATTTAGCATTGATAAAGTACATAGTACAGAACAACGTATGCGTCTTTTAAGCGATATCTTTCAAGATGGTGATGTTGACTTAGTTTTTTCAGGGCATGCGCATAATTACCAAAAGTCTTATCCAATGAAATTTAATGCCCTGAGAAAAAGTGGTAATCCTTCAACGAGTGCCGATGGTACTGTAAGTGGTGAATTTGTTTTAGACAAACAATTTGATGGCAAGAAGAATTTTCATCCTAAGGGTGTAATTTATATTGTGTCCGGGGCAGGCGGCGCTGCTCTCTATGGCTCTACGACTGTCTTACCGGATGGCATGAATTTTACGAGCAAAGTGGATGCTTCTGTCCATTCCTTTTCTCTATGTGAAATAGATCAAAACGAATTAAAATTCAGTCAAATTTCTGAAGATAGCAAAGTGTTAGATTCATTTAAAATCAAGAAGAGTATTCAGGAAAAAGGAGAATAAAAAATGCTTGGTCCTATTGTTTTTGCTACTCACAGTATTATTACCTTCACTATATTAGTGCTTGTTGGAGCAATTATAGGCTTCAAAAAAGCTGGCAGTAAAGCATCCTTAACAGCAGGAATTTTAAGTGCCATTGCCTTTACTTATTGCTACTGGCTGAGTTTCTCTAATCCTCTATTTGCATTCAAACTGGCTTTTGTTTTAGTGGGTGTTTTAGAAGGTATTTTTCTTATTCGTCTTATCAAAACGAAAAAGTTTATGCCATCAGGGGTGATGCTTATTTTATGCATTATTGAACATTCAATTTTGGCCTTCGCACTGGGTGTTTTTGATCTTTCTATCTAGATTTTTGCTTGCCAAAGTTTTTGCCTAGCAGCCTCTAATGTTTCCTGCTTACGACTAAAACAAAAACGTATAAATGAATGGGCTTGGCGTGATTTTGTAGAAAAGAAACTTGAGCCTGGTATTGTGGCTACTCCTATATCTTCTAAAAGATGCTTAGCAAAAGCAATATCGCTTACATAACCATATTTAGAAACATCGCAGAAAATATAATAAGAACCTTCTGGCTTATGATATGGCATAGCTATTTTGTCCAAGGTTTCCATCATATATTGGCGCTTTATGGCATACTGCTGGGCAAGGTCTAAATAAAACGAAGTGGGTAAATTTATTGCAGCCACTGCTGCTCGTTGTAATGGTGCGGGCGCACCGATAGTTAGAAAATCATGCACTTTGCGGATAGAATTTGTAATTTTCTCATTAGCTATAATCCAGCCTATTCGCCAACCAGTTAAACTATATGTTTTGGAAAGACCAGTAATTGTAATAGTCAAATCACGCATATCAGGCAAACTGGCAGGATAAATATGACGAGCACCATCATATAAAATATGCTCATAGATTTCATCAGTAATAATAAATGCTCCCCATTTTTGACAAAGTGCAGCAATAGCAGCTAATTCACTTGCTGTAAAAATCTTGCCTGTAGGATTATGTGGGGTATTAACAATTATCGCTTTTGTGTTATTTGTAAAAGCCTGGCTTAATTCATCTAAATCTAATTGCCATTTAGGAGGCTTAAGAGAGACATAGCGAACGCTTGCATCGCACAATATAGATTGTGGTAAATAGTTTTCATAAAATGGCTCAAAAACTATAATTTCATCCTCTGGATTTAATACGCCCAAAATAGTAGCCATTAATGCTTCAGTAGATCCACAAGTCACAGTAATTTCAGTTTCGGGATTTATAGTAAAGCCAAGTGCTGAAGAATATTTTTCAGCTAAGGATTGGCGCAACAGTTTATCGCCAAAAGTTATTGCATATTGATTGATATCATCAAGAATAGCCTTTGCGGCAGCTTCTTTTAATTCCACGGGACAAGGAAAATCGGGAACCCCTTGCCCTAAATTTACTGCTTTGTGCTTGACTGCTAATATACTCATTTCGCGAATAACAGATTCTCGAAATTGAGCTGCTTTCTTTGAACTACATTGTATAAAGCGATTGCTCATATATAATAAATATAAGTGTAACCAAGTAAAATCAAATTATCATTGTACAGTGCGCTACGCAATTCCAACCTTATTTATAATTCTTGCTTTTTTAGTACTGCAAAGTTGGTTTAATAAAGCCGGCCAAGTCAGTCCTGAAAAGAAAGCAGTTTCATTTTTAGCTGACGTAAAAGGTGGAAACCCTAGCAAAGTGGTTAGACATTTTGGCAATAATGTATGTCATTGTCCTAAAAGCAAAGGCTGGGGTGCATATTTAGCTTTTGAAACAGATGAAGAACCAAATCTAGCCTTTTTATTGGGTCACCCTTTCAACATAGGACGGATAGAGAAAATGAGGATAGCTAGTGCGCCACAAGCTCAACATGGTGTTATTTGGGAAGAGCCAGAAGACTATTTAGTAAATGTACAAATAAATTTTGATAGAAACAAATATAGACCGGTTTTTATACCACTGCCTATGGCTTATGGTAAAACGATGAGCATTATGGAAGTAAATGAGTTTTTAATCAACCCGCAGTCAGAATATTGGAAGAGCTTTACTCTGCGCTTGCGAGATCAATTAAAAATAGGTGCGATTAAATTCGATTCTACAAATATAGATCAAGATGTAAGAGGTGATTTTAAGTTTTTAGATAAAAAGTCCAAAGAGTCAGTTAAAGAAAAAGAGTCTATGGATAAAGAACTGAGTTGGTATTTTATTCCCAAAGATGCTGGTTCCATTATTCTTGCAAATGGCAAAACAATTGGTGCTGACCAGATAGAAAATAAATTTCCTCGTTTAACTAGTATGGTTATGCAATTAAGAATTGTGCGCTCAGCTAAATTACAGCCATGGTCAGTAGCTGAATTCGAGATCAAAAGCCCAGCAATAGAAAAAGTAAACGGTCAAATTATTAACTTGGAACAGAAATGATTTTTTTCTTTCTATACCATTCTGAGCTAGATAAATAGAAAGCATAAATTAGTGGCATTAAAATTAGCAAGATGCCTAAAATCACTGGTACAGCAAAAATTGGCCAACCGTGTTGTATGAGATCAACAATATTAGGCAATAGACTGTCAATAAACCCAATTAAAAAATATGTGAGCGGATTTACGCCAATTAATTTAACAATAAAATACCACATACTAATTTCCCAAACAGAACTCAAAGTTACATCTATAACATAATCTTGCCAATATCGCATATAAGAATATTTGACTATATTGAAAGCAATTATAAATAATAGAAAGATAGAAAAATTGCGACAATAGCGTTTGTACAATCCGGCTAATACTGCCACTAATACTAGTTCTTTCATAGCAGAAATAAGTGCATCGGCTAAGATAGCTAATGCAGGCCATGCCATATTAGACAAATCACAAATAGTAGCAAGTGATTCTTGAGGACATGTTGGTGAAAATTTTATATGCAAATAATCAGTGTATATACTTATGAATAATTTTGCTGAAGCTACACAAAAGGCTAATAACCAAGCTTTTAGCCATAGTCGCTTTTGTCCTATAATTGCTTCTTTGTTAAAAGGTGCGATTAGAAACGCTATAAACTCTCGTATTTTAAACTTAGGTGCCACTGTATTTAGTGCAGCAAATGCCAAAGCAAAAGAACAAAAATTATAAAGGAAATTGTTTTGTACAACTTGTACATAGCTAGTAAGATGACGCAAGACATACGAATACAGGGGCTCAGTGTTGGAATAAGAGATATAAAATTGCGGGTAACTATTTACATGCTGGATAAAAGATATACTTATTAAAAAGATCGCACAGTAATAAGCGGTCTGCCATTTAATATGTCCTGCTTTAAGCAAACCAAATGACCAAAGCAATATAGCTATAGCAACGCATACATTAAAAGCCGTACGTAGATTGGAAAATATTTCGTCTTTGATAGTGCGTTTATTACGTTCGTTCAGCCAATGATCGGGCAGATCATATCCAGATTCCATGCTGGATACAACATTGCCTAGCACATCTATTGCTACTTTAAAATCAGCTTCTCCAACTTTTAAATCCGGCACCGTAAAAGTAAGTGTGTAGTCTGTTCTAGCTTTATGTTTATTCTCGAATGAATTATCAAATTTATATGGCTGCCAATTAACAAGTTTGTCTTTCAAGTAAGCTTCGGCTTTTTCTCTAGCTGCATCTTCAGATAGATTCGCCCCAGCACTGTCTTCTGGCTCAATTAGAGTGAAAGAAATTACTTTGCCGTCTAAATTCATCCAAACTACATATTCTTTAGGATCTAGTGGTTTAAAAAATTTCGCTTTCCAACATAAACCTTGTTTAGTTGCTTCAGCTAAATGTATGGTTTGAGGCAATTTTTTGTTTTCATAAATATATTGCATATCTAGAAAGCTAGTATTATCAAAAAGAGTAGTTATAACTTTGTATTGGTCTGTTTTAATATTACGATGCATCAAATCTTCTTTTGCCGTTGTTATGATTTCTTCTCTCTGTTTAGATAAGACTGTATGCCTATTCACTGCTTCATAGTCGAGCAGCGGCAATATAAGTAAAAGGCTTGTTACACTTAAAAGCATTAATGCGCAAACTGCTCTTTTAGATAGCGAATAAACATAGACCAAGCTGTCAGCGGGAATTGCTACACCATGTGTTAATTCGTCTTTAATCTGTACTATTATGTTTTTTTGTGCGCGTGGATAAAGTTTAGTGAGAGTTCTATTTTGCAAAGCCTTTTCATCTCTAAATCCTCGCTTCCGCATTTTTAGAAAGCTGACAATTAATAGTAGGCAGAAGGGTATGAGTGGAACAAGTGCACTACATTTTAACCATAAATCGTTGGCACTAAAGAGAGCTTTCACCGATACGAGAGCATCAAATAAATAGTGAGTTATTAAACAAGGCAATAGTCCGTAACGCCTTAAAATCCAACCTTGAATCAATCCTATGACAGTTAATTCTGCGCCCCTAGCATAAGCTGGTTCTTGAGGATAGCTGCTGTGCATAAATCCCCAAGCAACCGCCTGAAAAACATTTGCCACCCAAAATGAACGAGTTAAGCGCTGAAATAAACTCAATGCAAGCACACGATACATCAATTCTTCAGTAATCGATGCACCAATTCCTGTAGCAATAGCTGAGAAAAAAGGTACTACCGTACTTAAAATTTGATAATTTTCAATACCCAGTGGACACCATATATGCCAACACTTGCCATAAAAATAATAAAAAACAATCCAACCAAGATTTATGCCAACTATAAGATGCCCAATTAGATTGCCATTAATAAATGATTTGGTTCGCTGTGCTTTAGCCGTAAGCACGTTTTCCAAAGATAATTTTCTGGGGTAACTTGCTCGATAAACTAATTCTGCGGCACCTGCCAAAATGAGACAACTGACAAATTTACTTAAACCATCTGTAGCACATTCAATAACAAAGCCAAACAAATAAGGCAAGAATAACTCTTGGGTATTATAAGCACCTATAACACCTGCAATATCATTGAGAGAATCCAAGCTGTCTACAAGAGTCATAATTCCCGCTACATATATAGCGAAACGCCAACGAATACGTTTAGTGCTGACTGCCCAGAAGAAAATAAATACCGAAGTAATTTGCAACAAAGAATAAAATATTGAGGCGGTACTTTGCAATAATTGGTTTGATGAACGTAATGTACTAAATTTACGCTGAAAGCTTTCTGGCACATAAAGATAGTAATTAAAGTGGCTTATTAAATCACCAGACACGGTAATGTGAATACGCAACTTAGCGTCGTTAAAGGGATGCTTATTGTCCTGCCAGGTAAAGGAATAGTCTGTACGCTGTGACTGTCTATAAGAAGAACTTTTTGTTAAAGTATACGATGCAAGGGAAAGCCCAGTCTTTTTCTCTACAAATTGCTCCGCTAATAGACGGGCCTGCGTTTTGGAAACAGAAGGTAAGTATTTGTCATTTTCCAATTCGTGATTAAAAGCTTGCATTTGTCCCGCTGTATTTAACCAAATACGAATCTGCTCTTGTTCATGCTCACGACAAAGTCGTGTTCGCCAAAACCAAATAGGCAAGCCTTCTTTCATTAATTGATTTGCTTTGTCGGAGCCAAATTCGTATTCGAGAAATGTTTTGGCCTGATTATCCACAGTAAATTGTGTAGACTCAATGACATAGGGTTTACTATAACCAAGACTATTAGCTAATTCTCGTGCCCTGCGAGTAATCTCTATTCTTGGTACTTTGAGATTTATTGAAGCAGAAGGGAAAACTTTGTCCTCATAATTAAAATAGACAAAAAAGCCTAAAATACTCAGTACAGCAAGCCACCAAATGCGGTTGGAAACAATAGATTTAAGAGTGTGGTAGAAATTTCCTTGACAGGAAGCCATTTTCAGTGCCCCTACAGCTCAGAATGCCCATATATAGCTATTTTGCCAAATTTTCAATAAATGGCATAGATCAAAAGAGGCGCTAAAACTATTAAATATAGCCGTTTTCGGAAGATTAATGAGTTTTGCAACATATGCTTTCATCACGCCAATAGATATGACTCGAAATCCCTTGATTTCCAACATAAAGTAAACAAATTATTGGTCTGGGTCTGAGACTATGTTTGTCTTAAGACAAGCGTTGTAAAATAGAAGGCTCATTACTGCTTATAATGGGTGAGCGAAAATGGCCAAATTGGCAAATAGTCTATTAAATTCAGTCTGGAATCCACAGGTAGAAAATCTACCCGAAGTAGAATTAAAAGACTTGCAATTATCTAGACTTAAGAATCTAGTCCAAGAATTACAAAATAATAATTCATTCTATAAGGCTAAGTTGAAAGAGGCGGGTATTTCAGCTAGCGATATCCACTCATTAATCGATATAAAAAATCTGCCTTTTACTACAAAAAATGATCTGTTAGAAAATTATCCTTTTGGACTTTTTACAAAACCTGTTTCAGAAATAGCTCGCTTTCACAGCTCTTCAGGCAGCAAAGGAAAGCCCACTATAGTTGGCTATACAGCTAACGATATCACCACATGGTCAGAAGTATGTGCTCGTTCTTTGGTTTGTGCTGGTGTACACTCAGGCGACATTATTCAAAACAGTTACGGTTATGGACTATTTACTGGCGGCTTAGGTATACATTATGGTGCTGAGAAATTAGGAGCAGCGGTTATTCCGGTTTCAGGCGGCATGACCAGGCGGCAGTTAATACTCCTGCAAGATTTAAAAGCTAGAGTTTTATGTTGTACGCCCACCTATGCAATGAATATAGCTAATATGATGGAAGAATTAGAAATTCCGTTAGATAGTCTAAATTTAGAAATTGGCATATTTGGCGCCGAACCATGGACAGAAGAAATGCGTGCACAATTAGCTAAAAAATTAGCTATTCAACCTTTAGATATTTACGGTTTAAGTGAGATTATAGGTCCTGGCGTTTCTATAGAATGTCCTCATTCTGCCTCAACCAGAGGTGGTATGCATATTTGGGAAGATCATTTTTATCCAGAAATTATAAATCCTAAAACCGGCGAGCTGTAGTTGACGGAGAAGAAGGAGAATTAGTATTTACTACAATTACTAAAGAGGCAATTCCGTTATTACGTTATCGCACTGGTGATATATCCAGCCTAACTCGTGAGCCGTGTGCCTGCGGTCGCTCTATGGTCAGAATGGCGCGCGTGAAAGCACGGCTGGATGAAATGCTAATTATTCGTGGAGTCAATTTCTATCCAGGGGCTCTGGAAAGAATAATTGTTGCTCATCGGCATCTTTCAACTAGATTTTTATTGATTATAGACAGACAAAAGGCACTTGATACAGTCAAACTGCAAGTTGAATTAAATAGACAGACTGCCCATAAATGGGATGAATTTGATGATTCAGCTCAAACAGATGCTCATTATCAACACTTGAAAGAAGAAATCAAAAATCTTTTAAAAGATCTTTTGGCTATAAGTGCTGAGGTAGAATTATTGCAACCAGATACATTGCCGCAAAGCGAATCCAAAGCAACTCGAGTGATAGATAAAAGGCCAAAAATTAGTGAAAGAGATTCATGACGTCAACCTATGAGCACATTTTAGTAGAGCAAGAGCAAAACGTCGCTATTGTTCAACTCAATAGACCGAAAGTACATAATGCTCTAAGTCACGCCTTGATAAAAGAGCTAACTCAAGCTTTGGAAAATTTAGACAAAGACACAAATATAAGAGTAATTATTCTTACTGGAAATGATCGCGCTTTTGCGGCTGGAGCAGATATTAGTGAAATGGCACAAGAATCATCTGTGTCTCTTTTATCTAAAGATCCATTTTCTACTTGGGATAAATTCAGACAAATAAAAAAACCTATAATTGCTGCGGTGAGTGGCTTTGCTCTGGGCGGTGGTTTAGAGCTTGTGATGAATTGCGATATTATAATTGCCTCTGAAAATGCTAAATTTGGTCAACCAGAAATTAACCTAGGCATTATTCCAGGGGCTGGAGGAACGCAACGTTTAACTAGAGTGGTCGGAAAATATAAGGCTATGGAAATGATTCTAGCAGGCGAAATGATTAATACCCAAGAAGCTTTTAGAATAGGGCTAGTAAATAAAGTTGTGTCTGTAGAACTTTATTTAGAAGAGGCAAAACAACTAGCCAAAATAATTGCTAAAAAATCACCTATTGCATTACAAATGGCTAAAGATGCTATTTTGAAGAGTTTTGAAACTTCTCTGGCTGAAGGATTACAGCATGAAAGAAAGAACTTTTATATGCTTTTCGCTACTGAAGATCAAAAAGAAGGCATGTCTGCTTTTTTAGAAAAACGTGATGCCAATTTCAAAGGACGCTAATTTGGCTAAAGACATTTCTAAATTTGGTAAACACTTTTTAATTGAAATTGCTGGCACCTCTATAAATGATGATGAAAAACGCTTATTAGACAAATTACAACCATCAGCAATAATGCTACGCAAAAGAAATTTCTTACAAGATGTTCCTTATGAAATATGGCTTGAAGAATATAAAAGGCTCATTGACCAATTTACTGAGATATTAGGGGCGGATCTCATTATTTCTATTGACCATGAAGGTGGACGTGTTATACGCCCACCTGATCCAATAACTAAATTTCCTTATGCTGCTCATTGGGAAGGTGTGGTGGCACAAGTAGCAAAAGCAATGGCAGTCGAATTAAAATCATTGGCAATCAATGTCAATTTTGCACCAGTTGCAGATATTCATAGTAATCCAGACAATCCAGTTATCAATGAACGTGCTTTTGGTACAAGTGTTGAACAAGCTACAAATGCGGCGCTCGAATTTGCAGGTGTATTACAAAAGAATGGTATTGCTGCTTGTGCTAAGCATTTTCCAGGGCACGGAGACACTAAAACTGATTCTCATTTTGGACTACCTACACTTGAATTAAGTTTGGATGAGCTAAGAGATAGGGAACTAGTTCCCTTTGAAGCTCTTGTTGACGCAGGCATACAAATGATTATGACGGCTCATATATTATTTCCTAAAATAGATCCAGACAATCCAGCCACTTTATCAAAAATAATTTTGAATGATTTATTGCGCAAAGAAATGAGCTTTAATGGAGTGATAATAGCTGATGCTTTAGGTATGGCAGCAATGTCTAAAAATACAAGTGAACAAGAAAGTTTAGTTAGGGCAATGAATGCTGGTCTAGATATTTTTCTTGTTGCCGGTGACAATGTCAACATAGATACTGCAGTCAAAATGGCAGAATTATTAGGGGATGCCGTTAAGAAAGACTTGATCTCAGATGAAACGATATCTTTATCACGCGCAAGGATTAGTAATTTTATTGAATACTTACCCCAATACGATGTAAGACAATTAAGCACTGATGAATTGACATTGCATCATGCCTTAGCAGAAAAGTTAGCTAAAAATGATATGGACAAATTTGATCTAAATTTACCTGGGTTCGACTAGATTTCAGAAAGATGTTACAAAGGGCTTGCGCTAGGTTTGTCTTTTCGAAGTCAAAATTTAATTGAATTGTGGCTGTGTTCTGAGTTGCGAGTAGAAGTTAATTTCTCTTCCATACGATCAAGCTCAGCTAAATTTTTAGCAAACAATTGCGTAGATAATTTACCTTCTTTAGCTGCTTTATGGCGACGTATTTCGGCTTGTGCTTGGATGCGCAGTGTATCCAAAATGGCTACGCTGTTACCAGCAATATTTACCATAGCAGCCGCGCCTAAATTATTGTTAGTCACATTAGCATCACGTATAGAATCGCTGCCAGCTATTGAGCCAACTGAAGTATAAATTATGCCGCTAGCTAAATGGCAGCCACCAGTATATGTACCTACAATCATGTTTTGTGTGGCGGTCAATAATCCTTGTCTTTCCTTTTGAATAATGCGATCAAATTCACTAGCAAAATGGTGATTTTCTTGACGATATAAAGCCAGTCTTTTCGGTGGACTTTCATAACAAAAAGCTTGCCCTTTATTACGCTTGCAAATTTTTTCTAATTCCGCTTCATGCTCTTCTAAAATAGCAATTTTAGTTGTTTGGACATCATCAACTACAGAAGCTGTATAGCGTTTTTGTGCTTTTTGCACTAATATGCCTATACCGCGGCTAACAAATGGTGTAGCAATAATTAAAGTTCCGGCTATATCATACATAATACCAGCACGCATATTCCATTTGCGATCATGTTTGTATTGAGACATAAAAGCAAAAAGACTGCCTATAGCACTGCAAGTATATTTAGTGGCATCAAGAAAATAGAGTGATTTTTGAAACGCGACAAATCTTCTAAGATCTAAATGAAACCTTTGATACTCTAACAAGGCTAGGTCGCGCAAATCAGTGAGCACTTGTCCTTCAACTAAATCTTCTTCAAAATGAGGTCTTAGAAGTGGAGCGGCTCCTTCAATTTTCATCAGTATTTCACGTTCAGCAAGCAATCTATTTATTTCAGCTTTTAAAGCTAGGATATGTGCTTTTGCTAGTTTAGGAGAAAAGCCTTTATGTTTAGCTTGCAGATCGTGATATTCAGTAATACCTAGTTCTAAGGCACCGGCTGAAGCACCAATAATATAACCGATCATACTGGTTAAATTGGCTGCTTCAAGCTTGCCTCGAGAAAGTTTGTGTGCGGTTCCAAAATGACTTGAGCGCTCGCTGGTCAAGGCAACCCCGCTAGCAAGATTCATACCAAAATTTGCTTCCTGAAAGGCCGCATAGCGCCAGCCAGCCCAACGACCTTGTTTTCCTACTTCCATACGATAATGCAAATTGAATTTTTCCAATTCAATTTCTTTAAGTACAATATTTTTTGTAAGTTCGTTGATTTGATTGGGCAAGTGCGGAAGGTCATCGGCAGCATACGCAAGCGCTTTAAGGTCAGCTACACATAATATTCCTAAAGCTAGTAGAAAGCTAATAATACTTTTGCGCATGGCTTAAAGACAAGTCATGGTGTACTAAGCTGGGTGATGGAAGGATCTGAATTAGTCATTTAAAATCCTGATTCTTTACCGCTTTTTGGTTCTAAGGCGTCTCTTTTCTTTTCTTGTTTTACTGCTTTATTGTTTGTTGAGACAGAGCCTGTTTCTTCTTCAAAGTTATTCGTTTCATTTTTATTTGTGGGATTAGGTTTATATCGACTTTGAATGTGTGTTTGATTTTGTACAGGTATATCAATTTGTTCAGCGCGTAAGTTTTGCTCTAATAATAAAACTCTGTTTTTTATTTTTACTGTTTCAGCATTATCAGGCGATAAGCGGATGTATTCTTTGTATTCTTTCAGAGCTGATGAAATATGGCGCTCTGAGTCTAATAAAAGGGCAAGCTGCAAATGAGCAGCAGCATTATCGGGATTATAGTTTAATACTTCGTGCCAATTATCCATAGCACCTTGATGATCACCCTTAGCTAATAAACAAATACCTATGTCGAGGTATATACGTTCGGGTTCTAGTCCTTTTAAGAGCTTAGGATGATTGAGCATATTACGCAATTGAGTAATGGCATAACCCCATTCTTTTTGTTTAATCAGGTTTTCAGCAAAATTCATCCAAGCTTCTGTATAACGCCAGGGTGGATCACCTAAAGCATTTAAAAATTCATCTTTAGCATAATCTAAATCGCCACGCTGCTGTGAAATTAGTCCCATAATATTATGTGCTTCAGGAAATTTTCCTTGAGCATCAATCAATGATTTGTTTGCTTCATAATCAGCTTCACCCAAACGATTATTGCGCAAATATAATTGAGCTAAATGTAAATGCGCGTGAGACGCTGGTTTGATTGATTGTTCTACACTTTTTTTGAAAGCTTCAATTGCTTTAGCATCTTGATTTTTTTCCTGATAACAAATGCCTAACCAATAATAGGCATCAGGATTATATGAATTGCGAGTGAAATAAATGGCTTGCAAAAATGCGTCAATTGCCCCATCTAGATCATGTTCTTTATACTTCAGCATGCCAAGATCGAAATTTTGTTTGGCTGGCTCAACTGTATTTTTTCCAGTGCTTCGTACTTTAGCCAAAGCTGGATAAAAATTGAAAGCAGATATACACACCAAAAATATCGGCAATATTAGTACAGCGACATGAAAACCAATTCTGCTCTAAGCAAAAAGATTGGTCTAACAATCAATGTAATAAATATCTTTTATTTACTCCAAGGAGCCTGTTTTAATTTCAATACGAACCCAGCCAAGCATATAAACAATAGAAGCAAAAGCTAAATAAACTAATAGGGCTTGCCAAGGATCGATCGCTGGTATATAGGATAAATGGTGAGCAGCAAAATTCCAAGTAAATTCAATACATGCAATGGGAGCAACGACAAATGCGCCGAGCGCACCCATAAATAAGGCAGAAAGTAGAATTGCAGCGCCAAAGGAATTAATATGGAAGCTATACAATAGTCAATACCCTAATCTTGGAATTAGTATTCTTGTTGGACACTTATTTAGCTGTTGCCTCTTTAAGCATATTCAGGAATTTAGATTCGTCGATAATTGTTATACCAAGTTCTTGAGCCTTCAGCAATTTTGAGCCTGGATTTTCACCAAATACTAAGTAATTTGTCTTTTTTGAAACAGACGAACTAGGTTTACCACCTAATTTTTTAATAGCTTTTTCAGCTTCTGTTCTTTCCATATTTTGCAGGGTTCCAGTCAGTACAAAAGTTTGTCCAGCCCAAACTGAAGAAACAGGCCTAGCTTCTTGGTCAGAAATAGACATTTTAATGCCAATTTTTTTCAAATTATCAACCAGCTGTTTGTTTTCGGGTTGGGAAAAATATTCATGTACTGATTGACTAATAGCCGGGCCAATACCTTCAATACCTGTAATTTCTTCCGAGGAGGCATTGACCAGTTTAGATAAAGACAAAAACGATTCAGCTAATTTTTCAGCCATATTTAAACCAACATGTCTAATTCCTAAAGCAAAAATTAAATTGCCTAATGGTCTTTGTTTGGAAGCTTTCAAAGCACTTAAAACATTTTCAGCTGATTTTTCACCCATGCGTTCTAGTGAAAGCAAATCTTCTTTTTTTAAATGATAGAGATCGGCTACTGAATGAATTAAGTTTGCTGTAAGCAATTGCTTGATTAAAGATTCACCAATGCTTCTACATCCATTGCGTCTCTAGCTACCCAATGTTCAAGCCTACGTTCTAACTGTGCTGGACAGCCATATGTATTCATGCAGCGCAAAGCTACTTCATCTTCGACTTTTTCTAAAATACTTTTGCAACTTGGACAGTGGAGTGGATAATGCAAAGGCTTGCTATTTGCTGGCCTATGTTCGAGTTTGACTCTTACAATTTCAGGAATTACATCCCCTGCTTTGCGTACTATAATCGTATCATCTACTCTTGCATCTAGACGCTTTATTTGGTCAGCATTATGCAAGCTGGCTCTTTTAACGGTACTACCAGCTAATAGAACTGGTTTAAGCCAAGCTACTGGTGTTACAGTTCCTGTCCGTCCAACCTCAAAACGCACAGCTTCAATAATTGATTCTGCTTCTTCAGGCGGATATTTATAAGCAACTGCCCAACGTGGGCTGTGAGCAGTAGTACCTAAAGCTGACCAAAGTTTACGGTCGTCCACTTTTATAACCACACCGTCTGTTTGGTAAGACAAATTGTGTCTTTCTTGATCCCATTGATCACAATATTTCAAAACTGACTTTATATCAGGAGCAAGAAAACGATTAGGTTCTACTGTAAAACCTAGGTCTTGCAAAAAGGATAAAGTGTCATAATGACCTACTGGCTCTTTTATATTTTTGTCAGTGACATAAGCAAAATAAGCAAAAAAGGCTAAATGGCGTTTTGCAGTTTGTCTTGGATCTTTCTGCCTCAATCCACCACTAGCAGCATTACGTGGATTAGCAAATAATGGCTCGCCTTGAGCTTCTAATTCGGCATTTAAAGCAGCAAAGCTTTCTTTAGGCATGTAGACTTCGCCACGAACTTCAAGCAGAGCTGGTATTTTTTTATCTTTATTAGTTTTATTAGGTAATAGTTTGTGTGGCACTGCAGAAATAGTTTTTAGATTTAGTATTATATCTTCACCAATTTCGCCATTACCGCGAGTTGCACCACTAACAAGTACACCATTCTCATAAGTTAAAGCAACAGACAGTCCATCAATTTTTAATTCACATACATAAGCTAGTTGTTTATATATTTGGGCAAGTTCATCATCAGCATTGATTGCCTTTATCAATCTATCTTGCCATTTTTGTAATTCCTCAGCTGAAGTTATATTGGATAAACTCAATAAAGGAAGCCTGTGACGGACTTGTTTAAATTCAGTATTCGGTGGAGCACCAACTTCCTGAATAGGACTGTTTGGAATAGCAAATTCAGGATATTTTTTT
>ENA-OOMY01000024-OOMY01000024.1-viral-metagenome-genome-assembly--contig:-NODE-24-length-15629-cov-8.154625_pt1 | contig 15629 bp, 18 predicted proteins | sample MGYA00245307_ERZ501076 | MGnify/ENA primary metagenome ERZ501076 (study PRJEB25959, sample SAMN05341323) | viral metagenome | host: human-associated | place: USA: California | collected 2014-03-27 | study... | reverse complement strand
AAAAAAAGCATTCTAGCCGAACGATTATTTAATTCAATCGCCCCATATTCGTCCATTGCATATCCATTGGAGTGTCCAGCGGTTATATCGCGGCCGCTATTAAAAAAGCGTCCAAATTCTGAATCGGGAGATTCACTTGCAAAAACAATATTGCCAGCAGAAAGTATAAAACAACCAAAAACTAAAAATAATAATCTCACTTCATTCACCCGCGATTGAATTTTTATATGCTTCGATCCTTGCTTGTATATAAAAAGCTTATTGAACAGAGGTGGCGCCTTCTCTGTTAACCTGTACAGTAGATGTCCTTCCTCCTTTAGTAATGATAAAAGGGGCCGGTCTTTGAGGCAAGCCATCTTCATTGAAAGTAATGGAACCAACTATACTAACACCATTTGGAAGCTGTACTTGTTCTATGGTTTTTGAATTGCTTTGGATTAAATAACAGCTTGGCTCTGCTCCTATTGCTGGCACACTTGTGACAGTGACACTTACGTTAAAGTTACGAGCTATTTCTTTGGCTTTAATAATATCTTTTACAAGATCAGCTGCTGTGTTTTGTACCATCAAGGCAGTTCCAGCAGTATCAACTACGCGAAAAGCAAAAAAAGGAATAACAATAAGCATCGCAGCAAATACTAATGTTTCAAACTTACGAATTAGTGGTGGCCAAAACGATTTAGATTCTGTCATTTTTTATCCAAAAACTGTCAACAATATTAGGTCTAACACATACTTAGTATAGAATGCCGGTGTCACTTAATAAAGTCATCTGTCATCTTTGCATCTATACTATTTTAAGCTGATGATGGTGGAACATTGCGATCCAAAAATTTTTGCAAAATAATAGCTGCTGCTTGACGGTCAACCAAATCTTTTTTGTCGCCTGTCTTCACGCCTTGAATAGTAAGAGTCCGAATAGCGGATATGGTGCTTAATCTTTCATCTTCATATATGATAGCTAGGTCGGTAGCACGAGCTAATTTACGACCAAAGGCTTTTACTTTCTCAGCTTGATTGCCCGACGAACCATCCATATTTAAAGGTAAGCCAATAACTATTTGCACAACTGCGTGGCGTTCTGCTAATTGAGCGATTTTGTGAACATCTTGTTCAATATTTACTCGCTGGAGTGTTTCTAAGCCACCAGCTGTAATGCCAAGTGGATCCGAGAGAGCTATTCCTATTCTTTTATCGCCCACATCTAATCCGAGCATCCGTTTTTTTATGTTCATTTCAATCTGTCAATAAATTGCCAAGTAAGTAGGTAGTAATAGTTATAATTATTGCTTCTATTTTGCAGAATACTAGGGGGCATCGAAATAATCCACTATGAAGCTATATTTAATGCGTCATGGCATAGCAGTTGACCGCCTAAGTGGCGACATTACTTCTGATTTTCAACGTCCACTTACCAAAGAAGGACAAGAAGAAACGAAAGCGGTGGCATCAGTCTTAAAGAAAATAGGTATCAAGGCAAATCTTATTGTGAGTAGCCTCTAATTAGGGCTAAGCAAACAGCGCAGATTGTTTTGGAGACTTTAGCCAAAGATACAGAAATGCAAATAACAGAAGCATTATCGCCAGGTGGCTTAGCATCTGATTTGTACAAATTTCTTATACCATTTAGCCAGAAAGAAAATATTTTTCTAGTAGGACATGAACCAGATATGGATCGTCTGGCAGGTATATTGCTGTGGTGTGGTCCGGAATTAAATATACCTTTTAAGAAATCGGGTATTTGCCGTATAGATATTGCTGATATACCGCCAACCAGCCCGGGCGTTTTAAAGTGGTTTGCCCCGCCAAAAATTCTTATACAAAGCTAGAAGTTTTCTCAATTTATTGATAGCGGACACCGTTAAAATCAATCCAGCCACTTTCGTGCTTAGCTGTATCACTGTGATGTGTCCAGTGTATAAGTCCACCTAATTTATTCCAAATATACTCGCCATGTATACAAAGAACATCGCCTTGCTTGATGGGCACAGCTGGGGCATATTTTAAATCGTGAGCAATAAGAATGGTTGTGCCGTTCGATAACAAAATTAAAAAACGTTGGTGTGGTAGACCCTCTACATCATCGCGTAAGAGCTTTTTAACAGGTGCTGTAACTGTGATTTCTCGTTTAATGGCATGATCTAATTGTGCTCTTATCGCTTCTTTATCCTCGTAAGCTAAATTACTAGTTTGCCTGTCATTTGATTGACTTGTATATAGGTTTTCTGGAAGCTGATTTTGTGCACAAGCTGATAGCGCTCCTAAAAGAGTGAGAATAAAAATATTTACTATTGCTTGTAATAGATGAATAAAAGGCATTAATTTAATGATTTACTTTAAATCGGTAAAGCTAAATTATAGCCTGAAACTGTGACATGGCCTTGGCAGACAAAGAATCTGTGGTATATATTGAGCAAGTATAGAGGGATTTGCCTGAATGCTTTCTTCCATTTATTTAACCGGTGGTAGTACCGAGCCTTATCCTAATCCTTACGCTGATGTTTCAGCTCCTTATGCTGATTGGCGCTCTGTGGCGTTGACCAAATTGCAACATCATGGGCTAAAAGTAGTCAATCCTTTAGAATTTGCCTGGAGCGAATTTGGACAGAATGAACAAGCAATAGATATAGTTGATTTGGAAAAAAATATTGACGAAAGAGTAAAACGCTCGCTCGATTTAATTGATCAATGCGATGCGCTATTAGCCAATTTAAATAAGCCAAATTATGGCACAGCTATGGAAATCTTTTATGCTTCTAGACATCACAAAATGGTGACAGTAGTAGGACCCCCTCCTTTTAGCCCCTGGGTTTTGTCCCATTCACAAGCACGTTTTGCAGATATTGAACATGCATTGGACTTTATTATTGGTGAACAATCTCATTCAGAACCTTTAACTTGGGCACTTCAATATGAAGCATTATTAGCACAACGATATGAAGAATTACCAAAAGCAGGAGAGCCCGATTACAAATTTATTGGTGGAGAGATACCTGTATTAATAGTGGCACCGCATGCAACAGCACACTTTAAAGATGGCGAATTTCAAGAAGCGGATTCATTTACTGGTAGTACAGCTGCATTACTTAATCGTTTATCGGGTAGTCATGCTTTAATCACTGATTATTGTTGTGTAGCAGATCCAGTGTCTTATTTACAAACGCCTTTTTGTCGCGCGCTAGTTGACATTGTAAAAGCAGGGCAAATAGGTTTTGTATTATTTCTTTTAGGTACAACCTGGTCTCAGAACCCCGGCCTAGAGATTCAGTATAAAGATGAAATAATTGAACAGAGTTTTGCTAATCGTCTTAAATTAGAACTTTTATCTTTGGAGCAAGCAACTGGTAGTACTTTTGATTCTCAATTAGGTAGTTTGCCGTATTTCATAAATGATGAGTTAGGCGTACCCACATTAGTTTTGAAAATGCATAAAAAATATCGTATGCCTAGCTGCAACCAATTTATTTTTCTATTTTGATAAAGGCATTAAACCAATATTTGCATAATATAGGCGCCCAATTATTAGGGAATCAGAAATAGATGGCCGCTGTTTTCACAAGCAAGTGGGGTTTGGTTACGCCACATAAATGCGTATAATTAAAGTGGAGGCGGGGACCAAATTGGCTAAGAACACACTAATCGATATTTTTTGGCAAAGAGTAAATAACCAGCCAGAACAAGCTGCTATTATGCGCAAAATTGACGGGACTTATCGTCAAATAATTTGGCGAGAGCATGGACGTACCGTTGAATTAATTGCTGGAGGCTTATTAAACCTTGGACTCCAAGCTGGTGAAAAAGTGGCAATCATGTCCACAACCAGAGCAGAATGGGCATGGGCAGATTTAGCCATAATATCTTGTGGTTCAGTGACAGTTCCTGTCTATCCAACTCTTTCTCAAGCAGAAGTAAATTATTTACTCACTCATAGCGATGCTGTTGGGATTTTTGTCGAGAATCGTCCTCAACTAATCAAAGTATTAGCTGCTCCCCATTTACCAGCGCATTTACGTTTTATAGTACTTATAGAAGGCGAGCTTGAGTGCCCACACGATAAACTTCGCCTGCTTACTTTTAAGGATGTTTTGGCTGACGGAGAAGTTTATCTCAAAGCCCACTCGCAAGCTTTACTTAATCGCTTACAAGAAATTAGTGCAGAAAAATTAGCTACTATTGTTTACACGTCGGGCACAACAGGGGTGCCAAAGGGAGCTATGCTTTTACATTCAAATTTATACGAGGTTTGTAAAGCTATATCCGATACAGGACCTTTTAACGATGATGATTTGATGTTATCTTTTTTGCCTTTATCTCATGTATTTGAACGGGTGAGCGGACATTTCTTTCCTATTTATAGAGGCATACCTGTGGCTTATGCTGAATCAATAGATAATGTGCCCCAAAATATGGTGGAAGTAAGACCAACTATTATGATTGGTGTACCTAGATTTTTTGAAAAAGCATACCAAAGAATTCAATTAGAAATTCGCAATTTACCTAAAGCACAACAGTTTTTAATTCGCTGGGCATTGTCTTTAGGCAAAAGAGCATTTAAATATCATCGTGCATTTAAAAATTCAATTGTTGATCATATTTATGATACTGAGTTGCGTGTTGCTGATCGTTTAGTGTTTTCAAAAATTCGTCGTCGCTTTGGTGGCAGACTCAGATGTATGGTAGCTGGTGCTGCGCCTTTATCTGAAGAAGTACAAACTTTTTTTCAAGTTATAGGTTTACCTATTGTTGAAGGCTACGGACTTACTGAAACTGCCGCACCTGCATTTTGTAATGTGCCTGCTACTAATCGCTTTGGTACAGTGGGAAGACCATTTCCCAATGTCCAAGTTAAAATAGCAGAAGATGGCGAAATTATGCTTAAAGGACCAACAATATTTGCTGGTTATTATAAAAATGAGCAAGCAACCAAAGACGCATTTAAAGATGGCTGGTTTTTAACTGGAGATATAGGTGAATTAGATCCAGATGGTTTCTTAAAAATAAAAGATAGAAAGAAAGACATTATCATCACTGCTGGTGGCAAACATATTGCTCCTCAGTTTATAGAAAATTTGTTTAAAGGTGATCCTTTAATTAGTCATGTTCTTACTTATGGAGATAGACGAAAATATATAACAGCTTTAGTAACCTTGAATAAAGACCATACCATTGCCTTTGCAAAAGCCAATGGTATTGAATACAAAGATTATTCGGAACTTTGTAAAAACCGCCTAATTGCTGAGCGTGTTTCCAAAACTATTGATGACAAAAATACTCTTTTAGCAACTTTTGAACGTATAAAGAAATTCACTATTTTGCCTGAAGATTTTAGCCTAGAAAATAATGAATTAACCCCTACATTAAAGATAAAACGCAAAATCATTTTTGAAAGATATAAGCCTGTTTTGGATAGCTTTTATGATGCTGTAGATTTGGAAATAGAAGGAAGCGATAAGCCAAAAATTGCCTCAAGTAGCGATTTAAGCAAAAATGTTCCTTAAATAGGCAGAAAACCCTTTACATTCGCTTGGCAACTGCTAAAATAATGTCGTCTCTATGACAGTTTTGTGCAATTTACTAAGCGATAATAGACTAGATTAAAATGGGCTAAAAAGCCCGATCAAGGGGCATAAATGTTTGAATCTTTAGGGCGCGGCTGGAAAATGATTATGGCCAGCATCCGCATGGGCTTTGAAGATAAGCGGCTATTACTGCCTTCTGTTGTCACAGTTTTTGTCAATTTCTTCATTGGACTGCTACTTATGGCAGATGGGACTAAATTAGCAGCAGGCGGTAGCGTAGCTGGGAAACATCTTGCCTCCAATACCCATAATTTGATTAGGCATTTAGATAGCAACCAATTAATCCATATGAGTAATAGTGGTGTAAACGGCTTTATGGAACAAAGCGGCATCAATAGTGCTTTTAGCAGTATCGATGGACAATTATGCTGGTCAGCGGCAATCATACTTGCCATTGGGTGGTTGATAAATAAATTTTTGGAAGGCGTGACCACCGCATGGTATATAGCCACTTAACTGAAGGTCCAGGCAGCGGTAAATTTAAATTGGCAATAAAAGCTGTATTAGATAGCGCACCAACTTTAATATGGCTAGGTGTAGTGACGTTTTTAGCCAATACGGTCGCTCGCTGGCTTAAGAATAAACAAACTGCAACAGGCGGTAGCCCGGGCTTTAGCTAGGACTAGGTTTCTTAGCTGGAATGATTCAAATATTTTGGACATTAGCTGGACACTTATTATTACCAGCTATTGTTATTGAAGGTTGTTCTTTTAAAGGTGCAATAAAACGTGCGGACAAAATTGCTTCTGGTAATTTATTGACCATTGGTTTTGGTGAAGTAGGACTTGATCAAGTGATTATGTTCACTAATCTTTTAGTTGGGGCATTGGGTGTGGCCATATTAGGTTATGCGTATGTTTCTGGATTATTGCTTTCCGCATTATTTTTTGGCGCTGCATTTTTATGGTTCTGCCTAGTAGTTTTTAACACCGCAGCATTTATGTACATACGATCTGCTTTTTATACTTGTCTATATGTATGGGCAATTGAAGCAGAAGCGGTGGCAGAAATAGATCGCCGTAAAATTACATTACCTGGTCCATTAGCAGCAGCGCTGGCTTAACGATGCAAAAAACAGTTGTTCCCAAAGAACCGCGTTTGCCTATTGAACAAATTCATAACCATTATAGGCAGATCAAAATATAGATGGCGCCAAATGTAAGAATATTTCATTCGTAAATTGTCGCTTAAATTAAAGCAGACTTTCGCTCATCGCAACTAGAAAATGTGTCTTTTCATAATTGTGATCTAAGTGAAGCTCAGTTCTATGAGGCTAAGTTGAACAATGTTGATTTTAGTGGGGCTCGGTTAGATGGTATCAAAATTGGTGCTCTTGATCTTAAGGGCGCAATTATATATCAACAACAAGCTATTGAAATGGCAGAACAATTAGCCAATCTCTTAGGACTTATAGTTAGACGTAGTAAACTGACACCATAATTAGCCATTGTAAAATTTGCAGGCAACGCAAGGCTTTTCTTTACTGCATATGGACGGGTCAATTATATGATCGCGATGCTGACAGGCTTCGCATGGATTATCGACATCGCACACTTTTGAGTCCAAATACCAGATTGGGCGAGTTTCTGTCGGTCCACTCCATGCCCAAGTGCGCAGAGCATCAATTGCCAAAGAACGTTCATACTCTTCATAGCTAGGACTCAGTCCTGTTGTATAGAAGCCCAATAATTCTGCCGCAGCATCTGCTGCATCTAAATCAGTATCTTCCAAGCCTGATTGTATTAAAGTTCCTTTTGGTCCACCAAATTGCGGTAAAAGTCCAGAACAAGTATATTGGCGGCCGTCCCGTCCTTGAAATTGAAAAGGACTAATAAATTCAATTCCCAAATCTTGTGCAGCCGTTTTCCAAGCTTTGGCCATTCGTGTTTCTTTCACTTGTGCTTAGTCTCCAGAATCAAAGGTTATTATTAACTATACCGCTCATGTCCATTTATTAAAATTAGCTTTGCACAATGATTACTTTGCAACCTCATCTGCTAGATTAAGCTTACAAGATATATTTAAGGGACCCAATATGAGTTTAGCTTATAAAGTGTTGATTATCGTACAGGCATTGCTTGGTTTATTTATGGTTGCATTGATATTAGTGCATGCTCCTAAAGGCGAAGGTATGGGGGGCATAGGTGGTTCAGCCATGTTATTTTCAGGAAAACGTGGGGCAGAAGCTGGTTTAGATAGATTGACTTGGACTATAGTAGGCTTATTTATGGTTATTTGTATCGTATTAGGCTTTGGTTTTGTTCGTTAATTAACAACTGATGTCATTTCGCCTGCCAACAACTGAAGAAAAGGCAGACTATGTCCTTGATCAATTCAATCGTATTGCTAGACGCTACGATTTAGCTAATGATGCAATTAGTTTAGGAATGCATCGTCTTTGGAAAGAGACTGTTATAAACAGGCTGGATATCCAAAGAGACGGACAATATCTTGATGTATGTTGTGGTACAGGAGATTTGACTTTGCGTATAGCTAGGCAATTATCAGGTAATGGCAAAGTTATGGGTTTAGATTTTTCTCCTAATATGCTAGCTGTGGCACAGCAAAGATTACAGAAGAAACAGAATGAGTTAGAGCTTAGGCAACTGCCGCAAATAGATTTTGTGGAAGGAGATGCACAAAATTTACCTTTTCCTGATAATCATTTTAATGGAGCAGTAATTTCTTTTGGTTTGCGCAATTTAACTAATATAGAAAAAGGTTTGACTGAAATGAGGCGAGTAGTTAAGCCAGATGGAAAAGTAATAAATCTGGATCTAGGACGTCCAACAAATTGGCTATTTACACCAGTTTATTATTTTTATTTTCGCCATATTGTGCCAATTATTGGTCAGCTTTTGCAAAAAGATATGCAGGCTTATACTTATTTACCTGAGTCTCTAAGTACTTATCCTACACCACAAAAAATAAGTGAATTATTTAAATCTATTGGACTAAGTAATGTTGAACATGTACCTTTAGCTATGGCATCAGTTGCTTTGCATATTGGCACCAAATAGTAATAAGAAAATGAATAGTATGAGCACACCAGAATCTAGGACCGTCAATGAAACAGTACCAGTATCATTGATGGTATCAGTAGGAGATCTTTCTGCTGATAAACATGCTAGTAAATTAGTGAACAAACTCAAATCAATGCAACCTAATTTAAGTGTGTGGGGCTTGGGGAGTTCGGCCATGAAAGAAGCTGGGGCAGAAATATTATATGATTGCCAAAGTTTTTCAAGCATAGGCATAGCAGGGGTACTTAAATTAATTCCTTTTCTTGCTGGAGTTAGAGACACTCTCTTAAAAGAGATCGAAAAGCGTAAACCTAAAGCTATTTTGCTAGTAGATTATGGTGGTTTCAATTTAGTCTTAGCGCAGACTATAAGAGCGAAATATAAAAATTTACCTATATACTATTTTATTTCGCCACAAGTTTGGGGTTCGCGTCCATGGCGAATGAATACAATTGCTAAAACAGTCACAAAGATGTTGGTTATTTTTCCTTTTGAAGAAAATCTATATGCGTCTAAAAATATTCCTGTGTCTTTTGTCGGTCATCCATTAACTAAAAATTTACCGGAGCGAAATACACTGCTTACCAAAAATGAATTTGCAGCCAAATATAAACTGGATCCGACTAACCCTATAATCGGTATTTTTCCCGGTAGTCGTAAAAGTGAAATAAAAAATCTCTTTCCTGTGAATTTAGAGGCAGTAAAACAATTAGGGCAACAGCGCCCAGAAATTCAATTTGCTGTATCGCAAGCTAATAAAGAACTAGCTACTGATATTGAAAGAGCCATAAAGAATAATTCACTAAGTAAGACAATCAAATTAGTCTCTATAGAAGATACTTATAGCTTAATGTCTCTTTGCGATCTTGCCTGGGCAAAATCTGGCACCACAACATTAGAATTAACTCTATTTGCTAAACCAATGCTTATATTTTATAAAGGAGATTGGTTAAGTTACTTGATATTCCTGGCTTTTAAGAGGACCCAAAACGTCGGCTGGCCCAACCTTTTGGCTGGTAAAGAGTTGATACCTGAATTAATTCAATTGGATTGTTCAGCCCAAAAGCTCGTACAATACAGCAAAGACATATTAGACGTCCCTGGCTTGGGAAAAGAAATGAGCCAAGAATTAGAGGCTTTAAAGAACAAATTGGGTGAAGGGAATTATGCTGACACCTGCGCCTATGAAATTTCTCAAGCACTATCAAAGTAAAGGTAATCTAAATTTTCATGCCACTCAAAAAAATAAATGATCTTATAAAATTTGACGACATGATTGAGCAAAACAAGATTTATGCTCGTTTGCTTCGTTATATTCGTCCATATTGGTTATTATTTACTTTTGGTCTACTTGCTGCAATTCCGTATGGTGCCATGGATGGTGCTATTGCTTATTTAGCAGGACAAGGCCTTCAACGTATATTTGTTGAGGGCAATCAAAAACTGGTTTACTATGTACCATTAGCAGTATTAATCATTGCTGCTTCTCAAGGCATTTTTCGTTTCTTCGAAACTTATTGTATTAGATATGTAGGTAGCTCTGCGATTCGCGACCTGCGCAATGAATTATTTGCTCATTTGGAAAAACAGCCTTTATTATTTTTCCAAGGACAATCATCTGGTGTGTTAATTGGCCGAATGGTAAACGACATAGCCATAATTGAAACAGCCATAGCACAAACTTTCCAATCATTAGTCAGCCGCACAATAACTGTTATTTCTCTAGCTATTGTATTGATTGTCCAGAGCTGGTCTTTGAGTATCATTGCTCTAAGTATTTTATCTTGCATTGTATTACCGGTATCAATATTTGGTCGCAAAATTCGCAAATCAGCTCGCAGCGGACAGGAAGCTATTGGAGATTTAGTTTCAGTGTTATCTGAATCTATCCAGGGAGCTAAGATTGTTCAAGCATTCAATTTGCAAAGATACCAAAGCCAACGTTTTAAACAAACCAATTTTGCTTTTTTCGCCAATACTATTAGAGCGGTTCGCGCTGAAGCGATGCTTTCACCTATTTTATCTATTATTGGCGCATTAGGAATTGCTTGTGTTATGTGGGTAGCTGGCTATCAAGTTATGCATCACAAAATGAGCTTAGGTTCTCTTACCTCATTTGTAATCGCGCTGCTTTTACTTTATTCTCCGCTTAAAAATATTGGGCGTATAAATGGCGTTCTTCAACCAGCTCTTGCAGCAGCTAAGCGGGTATTTGATTTGTTAGATTTAGAATCTGATTTAGAAGAAGTGAAACATGCTACACAATTAGTCGGTAGATCACATCATCTGCAATTTATTAATGTCAATTATCATTATCCAGGACATCAAGAATTAGTTTTAAAAGACATCAATATAAATATTCCACCGGGTAGGATGATAGCTCTAATTGGACTATCTGGTTCTGGTAAAAGCACATTAGCAAACTTAGTGCCCAGATTTTTCGATCCAACATCAGGTGTAATTATGCTTGATGAAGTCCCTCTCGTTCAATATTCTCTTAGTTCAATACGTCAACAGATAGCTCTTGTGACGCAAGACAATTTTCTATTCAATATGTCTGTAGAGGATAATATAAAATTGGGAAGATTAGATGCTACCGAAACAGACATTATGAAAGCTGCGCAAGCTGCATATTGTCATGATTTTATTTTAGATTTACAAAATGGTTATAAAACAAAAATTGGCGAGCGTGGGGTTAAATTATCTGGCGGACAACAACAACGTATTGCAATTGCTAGAGCCATTTTAAAAGATGCTCCCATTCTCATACTTGATGAAGCAACGAGTTCGTTAGATAACGAGTCAGAAGCAATGGTACAAGCAGCATTAGACAATCTCATGAAGGACCGCACTGTAATTGTTATTGCTCATAGACTTTCCACAGTACGTCATGCTGATGAAATTCTTGTTTTAGAAAATGGCCGCATTGTTGAATCGGGCAATCATAATTTATTGATGAGTAGAGATACTGTATACGCACGTTTAATTAAAGCTCAATTCGAGCGCCCTTTACTTGAGCAGCAATCTATAACATAGTTTTTTTAGTTAGCTGGTAACAAAACAAAATAAATTAGCGGCGGTTGTATGAGCGCGAGCGATACATACTTGGGTGAGTATTTGCAACGAATTAACGGGGCATTCAGGAGTAAGCCATTCATCGTCCCTAACATGTTGAACCAGCTTATTTGCAAAACTTTCCATCTGCACTACCGTTGCATTCGGGCGCATAATAACAAAGTTGCCTTCGCCATAGTGGGCAAAAATATCGCGCTTATTTAATTGAATTCCTATACGTCTAATTACCTCATAGAATTCAGGTGGAGGCAAGATATTAATCGGTTCATCAAAAGTTTTTTCGTTAATTCGTACTTTGAATAATATGATTAAAAGATCGCGATCTTTACGCAAAGCACGATAATATTCGTACTCTAGAAAAACAAGAAAAGCTGGATATGTAAAAATGCCAGCAGATATTAGTCTTTTCACTAACTGCCTGGCGGGAGTTAAGTCAACCGATGTATGAGGAGGTTGCTTAAAATTTTCCTTTGTATAGATATCGTGATCAAAAATAACATTTAACTTTGCTTCTTTAGCTTTATTAAGAGCAGCTTCAGCCCACGATAAGAAGTCAGATAAAGTTTTACAATGCTCACCCAAAGTTGCAACTCCAAAAGTTAGCTTGATTGTGCTGTCGGAAAGATTTTCCGACAGAATTTCTTTAGCAAAGGCTTTTTCTATTCTAGCAATAAAAGACTTTGCACCAGAAGCGTTTGTTTCAGGTAACAGCACGGCGAATTTGTTTGCCCCATATTGAGCTAGAATATCTGTTTTACGCTGCGTATGAATAATTCTTTTAGATACTTCCTCCCAAATAGGTGTTGGTAGTTGAACATCACCAGTAGCTTCAAAGATAACTAAAGAAATTGGTATTTTATTTTCTATAGCATCATAATATTCACGTTCTAAGAAAAATAAAAAAGTTGGATACGAGAATACGCCCAATTCGCTCATAAAGAGTTGCTGCATAATTTCTCTGCCAAGTTTCATATCTATAGATTCGATAATAGATCTTGAAGATGCTGGTGTTCTAGCGGGGGCTCCCTGATTAACAGAAGGGGCTTGTTCAGCCTCTAGATGAGTTCTGCCAGCAATTACATCTTCTTGCGTACCTATAAATAACTTTCTTAATTTGCCACTTAAATTACTATTTATATTGATTGCTCTTCTTTCTTCCGCATTAGAATTCGGCTCTTGAAGGGCTGTCAAAGATAATTGACTTTGAGTGGGCTTAACTTGTTTAAGAGAATCAGAAACTAATTTATGTACCGTAGATATATCATTAGTATCATAAGCCCAGAGAAGGTTAGAAGGCAGAGTCGTGCCATGATAAAGCTTCCAGCTGCCGCGAGCAGATTGACGCGAATGATTTAAGGAAAGAGTGTACATATCATTACCGGAACCCCATGCTACATCACATTGGGCAGCCGTTGTTGAAATACTTAGATCAGCAATTAAATTCTGGAGCAATGTTGTATCCGGCGCATCATGAATATTCACTTTGCGTAGATTAGCGCCAACATGTCCAAATTTTTCATTTAATGACATACAGAATATTTTAACACATAGGATATTTACTGATATCAGTATGTACTAGACAGTTGAGCTTATGCCGACATTGGCTCTTTTAACTTTTGCAAAATTGACGCCTCCCACAACTAAAGCAATACCTATAAATTGCAAAATAGTTGGCACTTCGTGCAAAATAAGAGCTGCAATTAGAATGAATGCCGGTCGCTGAATCATAGTAATAATAGAAATACTAGTGGCTCCAACTAAGCTTAGCGATTTGATAAAAGCAACATTAGCTAGAGCGGCACAAATCCCTACAACTACACCATAAAAAATATCATAACTAGATAGTTTGCCTATAAATGGTAAAAAGCATAATGAACCAAGAGCTAAAACAACAAAACATACTGCCGAAACATAAACAGAATTATGGACACGTGTTATCTCGTCCATTTTGACTCGATAAAAACCAGAAGAGAAAACAGCAATTAAAACAGCGACTGTGCCAAGCCAATCGCCAGAATAATTATCAAATGGCATACTAAGAACTATACCGGTAAAGCACAACCAAAAACCAAGCCAAAATTTATTACCTAAAATATCACGGCCAAGTTTTTCGTTTATTATTGCTACTAAAGCAGGGGTTGCGGTAACCACGGTCAATACAGTTACTGCAGTTAGGCTTTTTAGGGCAAGTAAAGTGCAAAGACTTGTGGTCATCAACAATAAAGCAATAGGAATAATTGGCTTTACTACTTTTTCTTGTTCTGGTTGTTTTAGATGAAAATAAATCAGTACCGGCAATAATATAATTCCACCCATAATATTTCTAATTATGAAAAACTGATATGGACCCAGACCACCACTGTAGCTGTATTTAACAATAATAGGTTCTGAGGCGCCCAGAATTAAGGCAGCAAGTATCCATATTTTTTCAATTATAGATTCACGAGATTCAATAGCAAAAAATTTGAGAAGTTTATTGTTTTGCATTAGACAGGCAAAACGGGGCATTTTTTGGTCCAAGGTTCGGGAGATTTTGTTTTATATTTTTCAAATCGGGTAATCAATTCATCACGCAAAGTATCTGGTTCTACGATACCATCAATTACCATCTCAGCAGCAAGTTTATAAATATCGACGTCCTCTTTATACTCAGCTCGTTTTTGATCAACAAATGCCGGCCTTTCTGATTCTGGCAATTCCATAATCTTGTTAAAGTAAACAGCATTTACTGCTGCTTCTGGTCCCATCACGGCTATCCAGGCAGTAGGAAGGGCTAAACAAGCATCTGGCTCAAATGCTGGGCCACACATAGCATACAATCCTGCACCATAAGCCTTTCTTAGTACAACAGAAATTTTTGGCACACTGGCAGTGGCAACAGCAGAAATCATTTTTGCACCAGATCGAATAATGCCAGCCCGTTCAACTTTAGTGCCAATCATAAATCCAGGCACATCAGCTAAGAAAAGCAATGGGATTTCAAAAGCATCACATAACCAAATAAAGCGAGTAGCTTTATCAGCAGAATCCCCAAATAATACGCCGCCTTTAACTTTAGGTTGGTTAGCGACAATACCTATTACTTTGCCATTCAGCCGCGCTAAGCCAGTAATAATTTCTTGAGCAAATAAACTTTTGATTTCAAAAAAGGAATCTTTATCAATAATTGCATCTATTGCTTCATACATATCAAAAGGGACATTTTCGTGCTCGGGAATAATTTGGGAGAGAGTTTTAGATCTTTTAGTTGTATCCTTTGCCTTGGAGTGGGTTGTGGTGCTTAATTCATTATCGTAATTCATATAACGACTAGGCATATAAGACAAGTATTGTCTTGCAATTGAGATGGCTTCTGGTTCAGAATCAACTAAAATATCACCGCAACCAGAAACCGAACAATGCATTTTTGCTCCACCCATTTCTTCTAGTGTAACCTTCTCACCAATCACCATTTCTGCCATGCGTGGTGAACCTAGATACATTGATGCATTGCTTTTATTCATGACTACAATGTCGCAAAAGGCTGGTATATAAGCTCCACCTGCCGCAGATGGTCCAAACAAAAGACACAATTGAGGCACCATGCCAGACATTTTTATTTGATTATAAAAAATTCGTCCTGCCCCACGTCGTCCAGGGAACATTTCTACTTGGTCGGTAATACGTGCGCCTGCAGAATCCACCAAGTACACTATAGGTAGCAGCATTTTTATAGCTGTTTCTTGAATGCGAATAATTTTTTCAACGGTACGCTTACCCCAAGAGCCGGCTTTAACAGTTGAATCATTAGCCATTAGACAAACTGTTTTGCCAGATATTTGTCCAATGCCTGTAATTACACCATCGGCAGGGAGTTCAGGATCAGTGCAATTGGCGAAAATCGCATCTTCTACAAAGACGGAGCCTTCATCGACTAATAGCTTAATACGCTCGCGAGCGAAAAGTTTTTTTT
>ENA-OOMY01000023-OOMY01000023.1-viral-metagenome-genome-assembly--contig:-NODE-23-length-16094-cov-6.452934_pt1 | contig 16094 bp, 15 predicted proteins | sample MGYA00245307_ERZ501076 | MGnify/ENA primary metagenome ERZ501076 (study PRJEB25959, sample SAMN05341323) | viral metagenome | host: human-associated | place: USA: California | collected 2014-03-27 | study... | reverse complement strand
GATCCAAAAAGACGTTGAGCTTGCCAAGAAAGCCAAAGAACTTGCTGACACTGACACCCAGATTGAAGCCCTAAAAAAAGAGATCGCTGAAGCTAAGAAGAAAAACGAAGCGATACCCGACAGCCACGATTATTCAGAAGCTGAAACTCGTGAGTATTTTATTGATTTGATGCTTCGTGAAGCGGGCTGGCCACTCGACAAAAAACAAGATCGTGAATACCCCGTTGTAGGAATGCCAAACAACAAAGGTGAAGGCTTTGTTGATTACGTTCTTTGGGGTGATGACGGAAAGCCGCTTGCCGTAGTGGAAGCTAAACGCACTTCAAAAGATGCACGCATTGGCCAGCAACAAGCGAAGCTTTATGCTGATTGTCTTGAAAAGATGAAAGGTCAAAGACCCATAATCTTTTTCACCAACGGCTATAAAACTTGGCTCTGGGATGATCAAAATTATCCGCAGCGCGAAGTGCAAGGCTTTTACAAAAAGTCAGAGCTTGAACTTCTTATTCAACGGCGAACATCAAAAAAACTGCTCACAGGTGAAGTCGTCAATGAAGCAATTGTTGAACGCTATTATCAGATCGAATCAATCACACGGGTTGCCGAACACTTTGAAAAACACCAAAGAAAAGCATTGATCGTAATGGCAACAGGGGCAGGGAAGACCCGCACAGTGATTGCCCTTTGCGAATTGCTGCAACGCTGCAACTGGGCAAAACGTGTGCTATTCCTAGCGGATCGCGTGGCACTCGTAAAGCAGGCTTGACAACGCCTTCAAAAACATCTGCCAGATTCCAACCCCGTCAATCTTGTCACTGAGAAAGATGAACTCAATAGCCGTGTTTATGTGTCCACTTATCCAACGATGATGGGACTCATCAACGAGATGAACGGTGCAACGCGGCGTTTTGGCACGGGGCACTTTGATCTAGTGGTGATTGATGAAGCTCACCGCTCTGTTTATCAAAAATACAGAGCGATCTTTGAGTATTTTGATTCCTATCTTGTGGGACTCACAGCAACACCAAAAGATGAAGTTGATAGAAATACATATTCACTCTTTGAGCTTGAAAGAGGTTTGCCAACTGCAACCTATGAACTTGATCAAGCCGTAAAAGATGGTTTTCTTGTGCCTCCCAAACCTATTGAAGTCCCGCTTAAGTTTCTTCGACAAGGCATCAAATATGATGACTTGTCTGAAGATGAAAAAAACGAATGGGATGCAATTGACTGGGATGAAGACGGCAACCCTCCCCCTAATGACGTTGATGCGGCTGCGTTAAACAAGTGGCTTTTTAACGCTGACACCGTTGATAAGGTGCTTCAAACGCTGATGACACGAGGGCAGAAAGTTTCAGGCGGCGACATGCTTGGAAAGACAATTATCTTTGCCAAAAATCACGCTCACGCAGTCTTTATTCAAGAACGATTTGATAAGAACTACCCACATCACAAAGGCGCGTTTGCACGGGTGATTGATAATTATGAACCTTATGCCGAAAGCATCCTTGACGACTTCTCAACACCTGAGAAGCGGCCACAAATAGCGATCTCTGTTGATATGTTGGATACCGGCGTTGACATTCCTGAAGTGGTCAACTTGGTCTTTTTCAAAATCGTTCGATCAAAGACTAAGTTCTTTCAGATGATCGGGCGTGGCACACGATTACGAAAAGACTTATTTGGTTACGGCATCAACAAAGAGTTTTTCTACATCTTCGACTATTGCCAGAACCTCGAATTCTTCAACCAAAATGCCAAAGGCATTGAAGGCAGTGCTCAAGAATCGCTTGGAACAAAGCTCTTCAAAACACGGCTTGAACTTTTGGAATCATTCCGAAAGATAGACGCTCCTGATGATTCAATCATTGAATTGGATCGCGGGCTTGCCGGAACTCTACGAAAAGAAGTGCAAGCAATGAATCCTGATAATTTCATTGTTCGTCCACATAGACAGCAAGTTGAAAAGTTCCGTGAAGAATCCGCATGGGCAGAATTAAAGACTGATGACTTTGATGAACTCTCGCATATCCTCGCTAGTCTCCCAAGTGAGACAGAGCCAGAGGATGAAACTGCCAAACGCTTTGATCTTTTGATTCTAAAACTTCAACTTGCCCTTTTGAATGCTGATAGGTCTTTTGCCCGATTGTGTGAGCAGGTAAAAGAGATCGCCAGCCGTCTTGAAGAAAAGTCGAGCGTTCCAATGGTCAAAGAACAACTTGAACTTATTCTTGATCTTCAACAGGATGAATACTGGGCAGACATCACACTTTCAATGCTCGAAGATGTTCGCCGTCGGCTTCGTGACTTAGTGAAGTTCATTGATCGAAAGCAGCGAAAAATTATCTACAGTGATTTTGAAGATGAACTAGGAGAAATTCGAGAAGTTGCACTTCGTGGGATGGCCTCCACAACGGATTACGCTCAATACCAAAAGAAAGTGACTCACTTTCTAAAAGAGCATCAAGACCACATTGCCATTCATAAGCTAAAACGAAACGTTGCTATGACTCCGGCAGACATCAAAGAGCTAGAGAGAATCTTTTTCGAGTCCGGCGAGATCGGTACTCGTGAAGATTTCGAGAAGACCTATGGAAAGCAAGAAAACCTTGGACTTTTTATCAGAAAGCTTGTAGGCCTCGACCGTGAAGCCGCCAAAGAGGCTTTCGGCGCGTATCTTTCTCGTAAGACTCTTAGTGCCAATCAAATTCGCTTCATTGATCGGATCATTGATTACCTCACTCAAAACGGTGTGATGGATGCGGGCATGCTGTATGAACCACCTTTCACTGACTTTAGCCCTACAGGTCTAGATGGTGTTTTCAATGATGATGATGCGGAAAGGATCGTTTCGATATTAAATGTGATTCGGCTGAATGCGGCAGCTTAAGGAAACTTTCTCCTTATACAATAAAGAGAAATTATTGAAACCTAAAGGTGTGTTCTTACCATGCAAATTCTAAAAATTAAATCAATTCAACAGTTTGGAATTTTCGAGCAATTTAGATGGAACACAACGATACCGAGTTTCAGCGATTTCAACTTAATCTTTGGCTGGAATTATTCGGGAAAAACAACTCTTTCTAGGGTATTCCGCTGCCTTGAAAAAGGTGCACTACATAAAGATTTTACTGATTGCAGAGTTGAGGTTGAATTCTCGGATGGTACAACTCTTAATTATAGCAGCTTAGCAGGCAGCTTGATGATCCGTGTTTTCAATGAGGACTTTATAGAAGAAAACTTCAAGTGGGGAGCGAGCAATAGTAATTTTGGCTCTTTAGGAATTCCCGGAAACTCCACAATATCTTGTGATCTCAAATCCCGAAGAGCTTGAAGCCTTCCAGATCGAGCCAGATGCGTTGAAACAGATGCGTAATGTTCGTGATTCCATAACAGCGCCGTTTGAGGACTTTGATCTTGTTGTTGAAGCCCTCTTGAAAACCGCTCGTCTGGCGGTCGAGAAAGTAGTTGGTGATCTCGTCGAGCCAGTTATCGAGTGTCGTCAGAAAAGAATCAAAGCATTTCAACCCACTCTGTTTGACGCGCTCAATCCAGGCGGTAATGGCGCCTTTGGCCGACTCTTTGCTCTGCTCGGCGTCAAAGATCGCGCTCAACTCTTCGCGCAGGTCATAGGCTTTGCGCAGGTCAGGCGCGCATTCCAACAGCAGCGCGACAGCTTGTTCCTGCTCTGGCTCAAGATCGGCGGCGTTGCGGCGAAACGGCCACATCGTCCCTTTGAGCAGTTTGTATTCTTCCTCATCCAGGCCTTGCTTCAATTCGCGCAACTCACTTTTGCGCAACTTGTCGGCGCACTCGCGGTAGCCTTGGCAACATGAAAACGATCAATCACCACTTGCGCCTGCGTGATCTCTTCTTTGACCGCGTTCGTGTAACCTTCGTACATATCGGTGCAGACACGCTCAATGCTCGCCCGCAACTTGAGCGGGATCGAGCGCAGGAAGGCCACTACGGTCTCCTTCTTCCGATTGGGAAGTACGGCGAGCAACGCAATGTCGCCATCACCACGTCGCAAGGTGACAATTACGACAAAATCGCGGTGACCTTTGCGCAAGGCGATTTCGTCCATCCCGATGACTTTCAGTGCCGTGAACTCGCTCCAGTTGACCGAGCGCGCCACGCCTCGATTGATCGCCCCCAGGACCGCGTCATAACTGACCTCCTGCTTGCGCGCCACATCACTGACCGTACTGTTGATCAACTGCCGCAGCAAAGATTGATCGAAAGCTTTGGTGTGCGGCGAACGCGACTCGTACCAAGCGCACTGCTGCGTGGTCGTCGGATGATCGTCGCAAATCGGACAGCGATACCGCTTCGGGCGCAACTCGATAAACACGCGCTGTTCCAGAATCGGCAGATGCCGAATGCGGATCGGATTGTCGTAGCTGTGAAACTCAAAGGTCTTCTGCCCGCAGCGGGAGCAGGTCGCATAGGGGCGCGTGCTCTCGACCGTAATGACGATCTCGCGCTTTTTCAATTCGGTCTTCAACACGCGGACTTCCGGCAAATCCAACGGAAACTCGATCATTGGCGGCATCGGTCGGTACCTTTCAAAAGAGGATTGGTTCGACCTCAGCCTGCCACAACTTCAACTGCGCTCCAAGATCACAAGATATTGGGGTTTATTCGGCAGTTCCCAGAGAGCCGTAATTTTGAGCCAATATTTATATTGGGGCAGGAGAATATAGAACTAGAAAAAGAGCTTATTGCAACAAAAGATAAGTTAAAAGCCAATCAAGAGACCATACGGAGTTTAACATCTGAAAAAGACTTAACATCAAGAAACCTTGATTCATTGCTCACAACAAAAGCTGCTGAGTACAAACGGACACTTTCAATAACTGAAGCTTATACAAAACGGAATCTTGAAAATTTACTAAATCAATCAACTCAAGAAGAGTCAGGCGAAGAATTAACGGAAGAATCAATCACAACCTTGATAAATCAAGCCAGAAGCACTGAGAAAAAAGACAAGCTAAGCAAAATAGAGCCAAAGATAGAAAAACTTCACGAACAAGCTGATAAGTTAAATCAACTTCTATCAACTATAGTTACTGCCCTAGTTATTAAGGAGCTTCAAGAGGATGGAGCTTTGTCAGATTGGGTACGAGCAGGAAAGACTATTCACGAAGGAAAGTATAACTGCGGCTTTTGCGGTGGGAAATTAGACGAAGGTTTAATTTCTAAACTTAATTCGCATTTTTCTGATCAACATGAGCAACTTATGAGGGATTTAGATTCTGAGATTTCTAAAACCAGAAGATACTCTATAAACCTCACACTTCTTCCCAAAGCAGTAATATACCAAGAGCTACAACAAGAGTATGAATCAGCTTGTAATCAACTTACACAAGAAGTGCATGACTATAATGATCTTATTAACATATTGGTTGGTAAATTATCAGAGAAGAAAAGTCACCCATTTACTGTGCTTCCTGCGATAACTATTTCTCTCGATGCAAAAGATGCAGCCATCTCGACACATATATTTAAACTGGAATTTATTGACGCATCATTAAAAGCGTTAAATATTGTAATAGATAAACATAATGCAAGAACAGACGAGTTTGAACAGTTAAAAATACAAGCGCGAGGAAAAGTTCTCAATTATTGGGCATCTCAGTTAAGCTCTTCAAGCTATAACAGCCAAAAAGCACAAATTGCTAAACTCAACGAGCAAATAACAGAGATAGAAGTAGAAAATGTGACACTAAGTGCTCGTATAGCGAGCCTAGAAGAGATATTGTCAGAGACTGCTAAAGGTGCTGAAAAAATCAACCAATGCCTATCCAAGTACTTTGGCAAGAGTGATATTTCTGTAAATATTACTGAAGACAAGAAATATCAATTATTCCGTTCAGGGAAAATTGCTCGAAACTTAAGCAACGGTGAAAGAACGGCCATTGCATTTGTCTATTTCATGACTAGCTTAGAGGACAAAAACACCGACTTAAAAGATACGATTGTCTTTATTGATGATCCTATCTCTAGCCTAGATTCTAACCATTTATTTAACATATACGCTTTTATCAAAGATCGCTTTTACGAATTTGACTCTACATCTGGCAGCGGTAAAAAACATTTATGTAAAGCCGCTCAATTATTCATCTCAACCCATAATTATGAATTCTTCAACATACTAAAGGAATGGTATGTAAATATGAAGATCACCGACACTTCTTATTATTTTATAGAAAAACTCTTCCGAGATAACGCTCACTGTTCACATATCATCGAATTACCTTTAACGCTAAAGCGGTTCAAGTCAGAATATGTTTATTTGTTTTCATATTTGTTTGGATTTCATGAAAACCCAGAAGAAGCACTAAATTTAGATCGGCTATATAATCTCCCCAACGTTGCCCGCAGGTTTATCGAAAATTTTACTGCCATAAAATTTTTAGCTAGAAGGAATATTGAAGAATCCGTTGAACTGTTCATTGTGGATTCGGTTGAACAAGAGCGGGTAAGAAAGTTTGTTCATTACTATTCCCACAGCCTTGATTTCAGTGCAGAGGCAAATTGCCAAACTCCAATGAGATAAAAGATGTTGTAAGAATTATCCTTGATTCGGTTAAGCGATTAGACCAAAGTCACTATGATGCATTAGTCACCAATCACACGGCATCTCTTGATTCCTAGAGCCTTCACATATCGCTTAACGAAAGGTATCTTTCCTTAAGCATTTTGTCGTGATAAGGTGCTTTCATGCCCAAGAAAACACCCCAAACACCCACACAAAACACTTCACGAAAGAATTTGAAGGCTCTGCTGCCAGTCAAAAAGGCGGGGAAGGCCGGCGTGAGTGGTCAGGAACTGGTGACGCTACCCGTCAACCTCTCCGGATCGCTCGCGTGGTGGATCGAGCAGTATTTCAAATTTGAAGTCACGACGGCGGCCAGCTCGCAAACCGTCCAACGACGAGACCTAACGCTTTTCCTTTCCTACATGGAAGAAGAAAGCGGCGGGGATCAGATCGCGGCTTGGTCGCCTCGGCTTTCCCGCTCGTTTCAAGACCGATTGCGAAAAGAGATAGAGATAAAAGACGGGGCGGGGAAAAGGCGGCTCTCGGATCGGACTATCAATCGGGTGATGGCACACCTTAAAACCTTTGCTAAGTGGGTGCATAAGTTGAAACCGTTTGCTCTGGGCGATCCGATGGGCAAAGTCTCGCTCTTAAAAGTGGGCAACGGTCTGGAAATTGAGCGAGCTTGCACGGCTACTGAACGCCGAAAAATTCTTGATGCTGCTGATTTGCTGCTCCGGATCGGTGGGGAATCAAAGGACAGGAACCGGAATAAGAGCGGGGAACGGCCACGACGCAAAGGTTATCGAGCATACAGAAACCGTGCCGTTGTTTATTTGCTCTTAGAAACAGGGATGAGACGGGCGGCGGTGGTGAATATCGATCTTGAGGATGTGGACTTCAAAAAGAAAGCTATCTCCGTGCGTGAAAAAGGCGGTCTAATTCACCGTTATCAAATCAGTGCCGATGGTTTGCAGGCGATCCGCGACTATGTGGACAACGAACGCACGGAAGATACCGCCGTCTGGAATTCAGCGGCACTTTTCCTTCCAGCCTCAACCGTTTCTCAAAGCTCTGGGCGGTTGGCCGTCAACGTGGTGAATCAAATATGGAATGAAGTGGCGAAGCGGGCGGGCGTAGAAGGGAAGACGCCACACAGTGCAAGGCATGCAATGGGGCGGCACATCATCGAAAAGACTGGCAACATTGCCGCCGTGCAACGGCAGCTTGGCCACAAGAACGCGGCTTACTCAATGCAATATGCGCGAATTAGCGAAAGGGAACTGGCCGAAGTGATTGAAGACCGATAATCAGATGAGTTTGCCAATTCGATTCACGCCGTCAGCCCTTTGGCTTACATCTGCTTCCTTACTTGAAACAGTCGCCGTACAAAAGTGTCTATAACTACAAGCCCAATAATAAGAGAAAACAGATGTATTAAAATACCGTTGCTGATAGCGGAAAGATACGATGATAGATTCGGAAAAGAGGAAGACGCAAGAAGTTGAAAAGTAAAAACCTCTACGCCTAAAAATCCAATCGTAGCTATAACTATAGCTACGGCGAAATTTATGTGTCGTGCAAATGTTTGAATTAAAGTAAGGAAGAGCAGTAAGACTAAACTAACAAGGGCACACCCAAAATCCAGTATTTTAGACGTATCGTTAACCTTGAATTCATGGTCGTAAAGCTCCTGTGCTAGATATTCTTCAAGAAATGCAATGACTAAACAAAGCCCGATGCCCGACAGTAGATTTCTCGCTGAAATATTACTACGCAGGATAAATGCTTTTGCTTCTTCCTGCACTATTTTAGGCTGTACTGGCGGCTTATAAGCTGGTGCCGTCTGTGGTTCTGGTTGAGGTCTCGGAGTGTCAGTTTTAGTGCGTAATGCGTCATACCGAGCACGTTTCGTTGCGTCAGAAAGCGTCTGATACGCTTGATTGATTCGCTTAAACTCTTCTTCTGCTCTTTGCCGGTGCGAATCAGAGAGAAACTTATCTGGGTGATATGCTTGGCTAAGAAAGCGAAATCGCGTTTTCAAGTCTTCTGCGGTTGCATTCTCAGAAACGCCCAAAACATCGTAATAATTTTCTACCATAATATGTAAATGGTTAGCTCTTGGCTCTGCACTTTGCTTTTTCTACTTCGTCAAACCTGCCATTGGCATCAACGCATTTGAAAAAATGCCGTCTTTATCTTCGGGTAATCGTTCTTTTTGCAAATTGAAATCAGTGCTCTTGCCCAACATCGCGGCGGCATAAAGATTTAGATCGTTATAAATCCTTGTCAGAGATGGGTCGTTGATTCGTTTTGCGCAGATATGAAGCTCAACAAGTTTTTGCTCTAGCTGCATCAGCAAATGATCATCAACCAAAGACATGTGGTTGTCTTTGTAGTATCGCTTTCTCCAAGCATCTTTTGATGTTTTCTCTGGTGTTCTCCTTGCCATACAAAAAGCGTAGCACGCTTATAATACTAATCCTATCCGGCACTTTATCTTTTCCCGCCAGATGAGCCAGTCAACGCAAATATCGGTTGAAAGAAAAAATCATTGATCACACTCCAAACAGTACCACCACTTCTTATGCTCCTGAATCCTTGAAACACAAGAAATACATAACAGCTACCGCAAAGCACTTTTATAAATAGTAGAATATTTGGTGCCGTAAAGTTATCAAAGATAAAAGACATATCCATTTTCAAGGTAAACCGATTTAGAGTCTCGGCAAAAAAAGAGACTATCCAAATTGTTCCAATAACTACAATGGAATACAGAAGAGCAGCCGGAATAGCGGCGATAAGAATCAAGGGCAAAGCTAATATAGCTTTTGCTTGATTCTTAGGAACTTGGGTTATGCTTGAGGCCTTATTCATAGCCTCAATTGGAAGTGGCAATTCTTGCGGTGAAGTTGACGCAATCTGCATCAAAACTCTATCAAGTACAATATTGCTTTCTTGAAAAATTTTCTGTGCTTCTGCTGCGTGTCGATCTTTATTGTGCGGATCAAGTTGAGCAAGTGAATGTGTGACGCGCTCAGCCTCGGTTGAAAAATACTGCCTTAGCATCTCGGTATTCTTTTTTATTGTACCCAAAGAATCACCGTCTTTTGTCAGATACTGATAAACCTCTGCTTCCGTCATTACTGACATCCTCCTATTTCATCTACCGCTTACCCGCATTCATGATGCCGTTAAACATCTCTGCAAGGCTTCCTATTGGGTTTAGAAAAAGCTCTTCAAACACTTCCCAAAAGCTGCCGCCACTTCTTACATGCGAAAATCCAAAAAAGACAGCGAGAACATAGCATATCCAATACGTCACTTTTGCAATCGCCCAAAAACCAACGGCTGTCACACTTTCCCTTATATTTGAAATATCCATCTTCAGCGTGAATGCATTTACCACTAAAGCGACTAAGGCAATCATTCCCACAATACAAAAAAGCGCCACTGTGTAGAGAAGTGCAGCGGGAAATGCAGCAAAAAGAACAAATGGAAATGTGAGTACAGCTTTCGCTTGGTTCTTTGGTATTTTCGTTGCTTCCGAAGCCTTATTCATAGCTTCAACCGGAAGCGGCATCTTTTGCGGTGAAGTCGAAGCGATGTGCATCAAGACTCTATCAAGCACAGCGTTGTTCTCCTGATATAGCCGGTTTGCTTCCGCTGCGTGTCGGTCTTTATTGTATGGGTCAAGTTGAGCAAGTGAATGTGCGACACGCTCAGCCTCGGTTGAAAAATACTGCCTTAGCATCTCGGTATTCTTTTTTATTGTGCCTAAAGAATCGCCGTCTTTTGTCAGATACTGGTAAACCTCTGCTTCAGACATTGCTGGCATTACTGTATGTGCCTCCTTATAGCCTCAAAAATTATTGAGTAAGGTTTTACTTCATGCTATTTTTAATTATATGACAGCCAATCAAGTTAAAATTTATGCTACTCCTGAAGCTTATAACCTCCTTGAAAACGCGAAAGATGAAAATACAATTCGCATCTTTAAAGCGTTAAAGGAAATGGTCGTTGATGGTGATACTAGATGCTCTGGACACGGTGCCGGTTTCGATTGCCCTATCGCTATTGCTGCCGAATGGCAAAAACACTCCGGTGAGCCTTCTGTTATTCTGCTCTATAAACGCCAAGATTCCTCCATAGATAATTATCTTGGTACTCGGATGAGAGAATCCCGCTACTACAGCGACAACTTGCCGGAGCTTATAGAATCAGCAATCCCAATTTCATTTGATTAACGTTTCCTTCCTTGTATCTGCTCTTGCTGCTGTTCCAAGGTTTGAATCTCTTCCTGTGAAACTTTGGGCTGTCCCACTCCTGTGTTTTGTCGCGCAAACCAATTATTCGGGGCAACCCCATGTTCATCAACTTTCTTTTCTATAGCAGCGATTTCCTCAGCATTCGCCGTTTTTGAGCTTGACCCCATTTTGGCTTCTTGAAATTCTTCTTCGCTTTTCTTTAAGGCTTCACTTTCCTGCTGCTCTCGCTCGTGTTTATTTAAGTACCAATCCACCTCTTCACGTGTGAATTTGTGCGTGTCCCTATCTGAGCGGTCTTGAGTATAGCTCACGCTATTATCAGGGTTCTTCACCGCTTTGAAAATAACAAGTTCATACTTGTTTTCATCACGATATGAAAAGATGCTGATATTTGTAACCGGTCGCTTTGTTTGCTCTGAGATAGACTCAGCAACTGGCACTTCTACATAAGACATAGAAGCCCCAGGATTAGAAGCTGACGGGCTTATGACAAAAGTATCAGGCTGCTTTCCTTTTGCCCAAGAGCATTCAAAATCATAATAGATGCCGCTCTCAGAAGGACAATTCGATTCTCTTTGGTAAGGCAATCAGTTTCTCCTTTCCCGTTCGTGCTGCTGCACGCTGGCTATAAATTCATCCCGATTGAAAAACGTTTCCTTTAGCCTGTTTTTGTATTCATCAAGATTAAACGCTGAGCTTTGCTCGCTCGGCTGTGCTTGCATCGGCTCTCCCCCCTCGGTGTTGCCAGCTTCTGAGACATTTTAGAATTGTCTTCCTGCTGTTTGCCCCTGAATTTTTCATTCTCTTCATCCGTCCAGGGCTTTAAGAACTGATAATCAATTCCATGTCTCGGTATCTTTGGTGCATGTGCCGGATTAGTAGATTTCGCTAGGATAAACACTTCTACCTCTGCCCACTCAAACCGATGTGTCCATACATCCCGAACTGATGGTGAAAAGAAAACCCCGCTTATGCCATTTTTCTTCCCCGCCAATGGTAAATGTTTTGTAAAGTAGGTTGGGTCTACCGTCCAGCGTTCAACTTGTGACGTGTTCGTCCCTCCTTGAACTGTGGTTCCCTGCTCGCTGCTATTAAACCCTGTGCTTTGATTAGTGATGATGACAGTCTGCTTGCCAATGAATTCAGCGGCTGCGGCTGCGCTCTTTGCCTTCTGCCATAAAAATGCAATCGTCCCGGACTCGCTCAAAATTACTTCCGCCTGCTCTTCTCCATATACTTCTTTCATCTCTTCAAAGTTCTGATAGCAAAGGTAAACGCGTACTCCTTTTTTCAGCCCTGTTTTCAATAGCCCTTTTAAGGCTTCGAGTTTGCCCATCTCTGTAAACTCATCTAAAAAGATGTGCGTTCTTTTCCCGCTTAAGTTCTCCCCGTCCTGCAACGTCTGAGCAAGTATTTCAAAGAACAAGCGGTTTAGCTCTTTGACAATGGAGCTCGCTTTACTTGAGTTCGTGATGATGATGACTTTGCCGTCGGTGCTTTGCACAAAGTCCTTAACTGAAATTTTTGGTCGCCCATCCCACATTGCTGCAACTAACAACTCTTTACTGCTCTTGGTGGCTATCGTAGAAAGAATGTCTTGATTCTGTCTCTTTAAGTAAAGCTTGATTTCAGTCTCAAAGTTTTTGAGTTTTTTCTTCGTTGGATAACGTAGAACGTCTATTGTCGCGTCGTCCGTCGCCAATGCATTAAATACATCTCTTAGTGTCCATGAAAAAGATTCCCCTTTTTCATGTGCCTCATCAGCACGTATTAGATATTTTTCTAACACCGCTTTGATTAGGCTTTGCGCTCCGCCCAAAAAGAAAGCCTCGTCATATTCTTCTTTCGGAGCGAGCATTTCCACTAAGTTTTGTGCTTGTAGCGGGTCTATAATGTCTGCCGCTACATCCCATGCAAAACACCGCTCATCCATCGGATCAAGAATCACAATCGGTGCATCATCTCCCATCATCGCGTACACAAACGGGATAAAATCCCCGCTTGCATCAAAGATGACAACTCGTTCGTCACTTCCTTTTTTTACTTTTCTTTAGTGCCTCGGCCATCTGTTGTTTTAACAGCGTGGTCTTTCCGCTTCGCGTCTGCCCGCAAATAATGGCGTGTGTTTCTGAGCTTACACGAACGCCACCGAATGAAAGCCCTGCGTCAGCGGTTTCAAGGTCTGCTATCTGTTCGGCTTCATCTCGTGTAATGAGTCGCCGCCCGCTTATGACGGTTTCTTTTGCAGTAAAAGGATTTTCTTTCGCAAGATTCGGCGTCACATCACCAAAGAAAACCCGTCGCCATAGTGATGCACGTTTTTTCTGGCTCATGTCGTGAGAACCGCTCCTTGTCTTCTGTTGGTTGTAATTCTTGATTAACTAGCGCGAACGGCTTTTTCGTTGCTCAACATCTTTCCCGTACTCTTCTCGCTGCTCTTGAGCAAGTTCCTTGACTCGTGACTGATTCATCTTGGCGGCAAGCTCCTCAATGGTGCGCCCGCCTTCTTCTACGGATGTAAAAATTCGGGTTGCTTCTCGTGCGCGACTGACTTGCACATAAGAAAGCTCTTTGTCCTGCATTGATCCACCGGCTAATACATAGGCTCGATCAACGGTTTTACCTTGTGCCTTGTGCGTTGTCGTTGCATAGCCGAGTTCAACTTTATCATAAGCGAATGTGGGAACAATCTTTCTCTCGCCTGAATCCATCACAACGCCAATGGCTCCCGATCCGTGGTTGATGGTGAGCACTGTTCCGGTTTGCCCGTTCATCAAACCCATAGCCTTGTGGTTCTTGGTGAAAAGAATTCTATCGCCTGCATAAAACTTATAGCCATTGACGCTAAACGCATCACCTCTTAATTCACCAGCATCTTTTCTTTGCTCTTGTGCCAATTCATTTAACGCCTTGGCTCCTTGTCGCGTCGTTGAAAGAATCAGTTTTTCTTTTAGATCCCCTTGATCACTTCGCCACTGAGAAACAAGCGAGCTAATCGCTTCATCTCTTGTCTCTTTGATCGAAAGCATTCCTTTTTGTGCAAAGGCGGACAACGCTTTTTCACTTTCGCCGCCAGCAACATTTTGCACGGCGTCTTTTGCCCAGTCCTCTTTTTGTCGCCTGATCTCTTTTAGCTCAGAGCTTCCAACGATTGCACCAATCGCCTTAAACGGTGCTCCGTGCTCAATTGGTTGCAACTGCTTTGCATCACCGATGAGCACAAGTTTTGCCTTCTCCTTTTCTACAACTTGAATCAAGCTCGCCATTTGTCGAGTGCCAATCATTCCGGCTTCATCCACCACTAAAACCGTTTTGGCATTGATGGGGCTTGCCTCGCCTTGCTGCTCGGCTCGCTCAATGTCGAGCAATAGGCGGGCAACCGTCTTGCTCTCGATCCCTGCACCATCTTCTAGCCCCTTGGCCGCAACAGCGGCAAGAGCCGCCCCTTTTACTTCAAACCCTTGGGCTTTCCAAATCTCATTTGCTGATGAAAGCAGCGTGGTCTTTCCCGTGCCTGCCATTCCTGACACCGCTTTCAGGGCTCCGCTAGTTTCACAAATGTGATAAAGAGAAAGTCTCTGTTCTTCGCTCAATTCTTTTGAAATCGTGTAATCTGGATTTTTGGTGATTGGCTCAAAACTTCTTTGATTCGCATCTTTTACCTGTCGAAGCATTTGCTTTTCTAAGGCATCAATTTCAGGCGTTGTGTAAATCTTTTGCTCTCCATTTGATCGCAAGTGAATGGCATCTCGTTTTAAGTAGCGTGCAGAAACCTGCACCACATCATTCATGTTTGCATCACACAACGGGGCAAACTCTGCCGCCTTTCTCATCAAGTCTTTTTCCGTAAAGTAGGCTTTTTCCTTGGTGAGCTCATCAACGATGCCAGAAAACACACCGGCTAAATTTTTCTTGCCTTGGTTTTCTCGAAAGCCTTTTTGCTCAACTACTGATTCATACTCAAAGCCTCTAGCCTTGGCTTCTTCTTTCCACTTCACAAAAAGCTTGTCCCTATCAATCGCATCTTTTTTCTCGCGGGTTTTTAGTGCGAAGTGCTCGGCTCTTTTGGCTCCTTTGGCCTCATTCTCCTTCATCGCTTTTTCGATCTCTTCTCGCCGCTTGCTCCACTCTTCAACAAGCCCCTTATAGTCTCCTTTGACTTCAAACGTTCCCTTGGCTCCTCGTTCAATATCAACGCCTAATTCTTGGCGTAGTTGATAAGCGAGCTCGGCACGGTAAAGGGCTCCGACTAAAAGCTGAGATCGAAACAGTTCTTTGGTTTGCAGTGTTCTGGTTTCGCCTCGCTCATTGATTGCCACATTCACCATCACGGCGTGAATGTGTAATTGCGGGTCTTGGGCTCTGGATGTCGAGTGCTCAAAAAGTGAGAAGAAAAGCTTGTTGCTTTTTTCAACCTCGGTGCCTGAGTTTCCCACTCTGGTAAATCCGTAGTGGTCTTGCACAAAATCTAAGGCGTTTAGGACGGCTGAATAATTGGCGGCGCTGATCCGTTGCCTAGTCTCTTCATCGGCGGTTGCCCAAAGTGCTGAAACCGTTTTGGGCGCCGAAAAGGTGAGATCCCATCCGGCACGCCGATTTTCTCGACCGGCGTTTTGCACAAATTTTTCGGTTTGTTCTTCGGGGTTAAATCCGGCACAAAGGGCAAGAAAGGCCTGGCGCTTGACGGTGCCAGAAAGCCCTAAGGCTTCGGCTCCTGCTCCGTACCAAATGCCAGCCGGTTCTGTGCCTTTGTGATAGTAATCATCTTTGGCAAGGTTGATGTAATACCCTGCCGATGCCTGACCTATGGAAAGCATAATCTTGGTGCCCTCCTCTTAATGTTTGACTGCGGCCTGTGTCCCTTCGTTAAAAACAAACTCAATGAGGTCTCTTGCCTGCTCATCTGTTTTGGCAAACTGCAATCCACGAAACAAAGCGATAAAACTTTCCTTTGTCCCTCGCTCCATTTGTGTCATTCGTTCAAAGATTTGCTCTTGGCGATCTCTGGCTTCGGCAAGTTCTAGCTGGATAAAATCGGCGTACTCTTGGCGTCCGTCAAGTGTGGCAATCAGCATTTGCTTGGCCTTCTCGTTGACGCTCACGCCTTCGGTTTTGGCAAGCCCTTCAAGCTTTTCTAGTCGCTCGTTATCGAGCCGAAAGGCGATGGTGACGCGATTGACTTTGTCTTTCATAACCTTTTGTCAGCAACTCTTGCTGTTTCCTTGTTAAAACCAGTTAAACCATTATGAACAAACGAGATTTTTTCGCAATGGTTTACGATC
>ENA-OOMY01000022-OOMY01000022.1-viral-metagenome-genome-assembly--contig:-NODE-22-length-16294-cov-4.035566_pt1 | contig 16294 bp, 28 predicted proteins | sample MGYA00245307_ERZ501076 | MGnify/ENA primary metagenome ERZ501076 (study PRJEB25959, sample SAMN05341323) | viral metagenome | host: human-associated | place: USA: California | collected 2014-03-27 | study... | reverse complement strand
AAAAAAAACAGCAAGTGAAGCGTATTCGTATAGGTAAAGACATCAAAATCCATTGGCCGATATTGACCAATGGCGAGCAAGTCACACTTGAAGGCCGCGATCTGCATTTGGTCCTTCATCTTCCCTCCTGCATGGAAACCCCTTTGCATTTCGAGCCTCAGGGGAACATTGCCGTATTCACTATTTCAGGCAATATGCAAAAGCAGCTGGGCGCATACCGGCTTACCATGTGGGAAAATAAAGATAAGAGCGGACAAACAGCCGTCGATTATTGCGATGCGTTTGAGTTGGTGCCTACTACATGTATGGAGGGCGGCAACGACAACAATCTGACCACGGAAACTGTCAATCTGGATTCTTCGGACTTGATCGTAGGCCTCCCCGGACCAAGTGCCTATGATCTTTACAAGAAGCACAATCCCGATGCAGAAATATCCGAGGAAGAGTATGCAAATGCTCCCATAGATGCCGCCGATGCCGCCAATGAAGCCGCAAAAGCTGCCAATGAAGCCGTAGATAAGATCGGGGATATTAATGAAGCCCTTGCCGGCAAGGTAGACAAAGAAGAAGGGAAAGGTCTGTCCTCAAACGACTATACGGACGACGATAAGGAGAAGCTGGACGGACTTTCGAATTACGACGACACGGAAATACGAGTGCAATTATCTGAAAAGGCGTCGAAAGAGGAAGTAGCCGACGCAGCTGAAAAAACACTTTCCGATGCCAACTACCACACCGATGAACGCATAGAAGAGACAAAATCAGAGATTGCAACAGGACTTCTTGAGTTCGGGCAAGAAGTGGGAAAGGCAATATCCGACGGCGACGCGACTACTCTTCAATCAGCACAAAAATACACGGATGATGCCATTGACGCCATCCCCACACCAGATGTCAGCGGGCAGATAGAGCAGCATAACACCTCGCCTACCGCCCATCCCGATATCAGGGAGATTCTGAACACCTGCGTCGGTCTTCCGGAGTTCAACAGCGAAACCTACGAGCTTACCTTCACAACGATTGCGGGCGCTAAATTGATCGTTGACCTTCCCATTGAGCAGATGGGACTTGAGTATAACGAAGAAACAAGAGCCATTGAGTTCATAAATGCCGATGGATCTATTTCGTCGATCCCCGTTTCGGACTTCGTGAAAGTATACGTCGGGTCCATTGGTCCGGAAATACAGATTGCTGTAGAGGGTTCCGAGATTCGGGCTACGCTCCTCAATAATACCGTATCGTGGGATAAACTTACGCTGACCTTGCAGGAAGTAATTGAAGGGAAAGCCGACCGCACGGAGATTCCTACGAAAGTATCCGAACTGGAGAATGACTCCGAGTTCGTTACTGCCAAAGAAATTGATCCAGAGTTGAGAAAAACCTCATTTGAGGTAGTAGCCCATTCGGACTGCACGCTGGAGGAGCGCGTCGCGCAGCTCGAATCGCTGCTTGTAAGGATGCTTTCGGGCGATGTCCTAATCCCGGAACTGCAGGTCAAGAAATTGGGCATCTGGGGCGGCAACAACATCGTCGTTACGGGCGCGGGCGCTCCGTCGAAGGCTCCCGACCGGGCCGGACAGTTCTACATCGACACCAAGAACAATGCGGTCTATCACTCCGTAGGGAATAATGCCGTTTCGGACTGGAAAAACAACTAAAAACGAATCGTTATGTCTCAGGTAAACAAATACGCGAACAGAGCCGCTTATGAAGCGGATAACTCCCGATTGAAAACCCAGTCGGCGGTGTCATACGTTGAAGACGACGGCGAACTGATCTACGACGGGGTGAATGTCGTTGTCGGCCGGGATGCCGCGGATGCCGGCGATCTGGCGGTCTTCGACAAGACGGACAGTACGCTGAAGTTCGTCAAGGGTGCGACACTGCTTTACGACCAGCTGCCGCCGGAACTCGTTCCGATGGCCGTGGCCTACGGCCGCCGGGGCGACAAGGTGCGCATCGTTGCCCTGCGCCATCTGGATTTTTACAAGTGGGCAGTGGCGTATGAAGTGAAGCTTTCGGGCTTCGATCTCTCTTCGGGCGGCAGTTTTACGCTACATATCTATATCTCGGATTTCGAGTTTACCTATCCCGCCGGAGCAACTCTCGCAAGTATCGCAGCGCAGATCAATGCGACCCCCGATATTATGAATACTTATTCATGGAAAGCCACGGCTTCGGATGAACTGAATGCTATTGTCATGGAGTGTAATGCGTGGTCCAGTATTGAAGGGCATAAAAAAATATCCGCCGCAGGTGCACGCTAACCAAGCATGCGGAAGATGTCGATTACCAAAGTACAACCGTCTTTATTCAGCCCAATACACCAGCTCCTATACGCCGCAGAAATGGCGCAGGCTCACAACTGGCCGGATGCGACAACGAAGTGTTTCTGGAGTACTACAGAGAGAACGGCACGACAGGGACCAATATCCTGCCGGGCAACTCGACGATCATCCGGGAAAGCGTTTTCACCGAGGCCGATAACCCGGCATTGGTTGCGGCTATCCGACCTACCGGGACTATCTGTTTGGGGAGCACTTGGCCCAATATCCGTCGGCTTACGGGGCGTTCCTGCAGGAAGGCAAAAGCAATACGGCCATTCTCGCCCGGAAAACGCGAACCGACTTCTACGGCAAGACTGTTCCGTGTTATCCGGCGGCCGCCGCAGCTGCCGCCTATGGGATGCAGGTCGCGGGGATGACTACCGGGCTGGAAGCGGGTGCATGGTGGCTGCCGTCGGCCGAGGAGCTGTGGCTGATGGCCAAAGGTCTCTTATTCGCGCAGCCTTACGATCCGGTCAATCGGACATTGTCCGTGTCGGGGAAAGTGATCGCCAAAACGGACTACATGGCATCTTCTTCCGAATATCGTAATATATATTATTATAAAGTCAACAAGTACGGAAATGCAAGCTGGGTAATCGACAACCACCCGAAACCATCATCCTGCATTGTACGCCCCGTATCGGAAATTTAGAATAATGGAACCACAACAGCAAATCGACATCCTCGAATCGCGCCAGCTGGAGCTGCGGGCGATCATGACCCAGTCCGACGACCGGGCGATCAAATGTTTCAAGAAAGGTATCTCTTTCGAGCATACCTACCCGGAAGACTATGCGCAGTACGAAGCCGCCAACGCGGAATACAACAAGAACGAACAGACGCTTGCCCGGCTCAAAGCCAAGCGGGCCGAAGAGCGGGCCGCGGAAGAAGAACAGAGACTTAAAAACAGAGAATAAGGCAATTTTATCATGGACAAATTTCGGGAACTCTTTGGCTGTATCTTCGCCTCGATATTCGGCACAATCGCCCCGATACACGACATACTCATCGCCTGCATGCTGGTATTTGCCATTAATTTCGTGGCCGGAGTATCGGCGGGCGTATTTAAGCAACATGAAGGATTCGCCTTCAAAAAGGCTTTCAACTGCATTTTAGAAGGTATGGTTATATCCGGTCTCATCGCCTTTGTACTGATTATCGGAGATATGATCGATAACCACGAAGGAGCGATGTCAGCAATATCTATCATCGTATATGCTCTTATTTACTTTTACGGAGTCAATACACTGAAGAACCTGACGCGGATTTTCCCAAAGAGCAAGTTGTTCGACTTCCTGTATTATGTCCTGTCCTTCGAGGTTATTAAAAACCTCCCATATCTGGAGAATTATCGAAACCATAAAAATACAAAGCAATGAGCAGAGGATTACGCAATAACAATCCCGGTAATATCAGACTGTCCAAAATCAAATATTTGGGGGAAATTCCATCCACGGATAGCGCCTTCAAACAATTCAAGACAATGGCATGGGGGTACCGCGCCATGTTCGTATTACTCCACACCTACCAGCTGAAGCACGGATGCAATACGCTGCGTGATATGATAAGTCGCTACGCACCGCCCATTGAGAATCATACGGATAACTACATTAAAGCCGTAGCAGACTCTTCAGGAGTCTGGCCCGACGTAAAGATTACAACAACCAATAAGGATATCATGGTCCCGGTGGTAGCCGCAATGTCGCGCGTGGAAAACGGAGTCGCTGCTGTTATAGACGATGTCAATAAAGGTTGGGAACTATTTCAACAACACAAGCCATGAAGTGTGTTATCGTAACATTCGCTTGTATACTGGCAGGATGCTGTCCATGCAAGCATTTAGCAACAAGCACAAAGGATAGCATCAGCATCGAAACACGCATCCATAAAATATACATCAAGGATACGCTTCGATTTCAGATACCTCCATACAGCAAGCGCCAAGTAGTCAGAGATACTTCAAGTCATCTGGAGACGCCCTTAGCTGTTTCGGATGCATGGATAAACAACGACGGTTCGCTGGGCCACTCGCTGGAGAACAAGCCGCAGGATATTCCGGTGCCGTTTGAAAAAGAAGTGATTTATCGGGACAGCATTGTCTATAAAGACAGGACCGATACAAAAATTGTCGAAGTGGAACGCCGACTGACATGGTGGCAGCAGACAAAGATGCGCGGCTTTTGGGTCCTCCTTGGCGTCGTTGTATTCGTATTCCGTAAAAATATATTGACGATGCGCGCCGGTTCATATGATGTAGAGCCTTGAGGGACGGGCATAAAAAAGTCCCCGACATTATAGCATACACCCCTGTATACATAAGTGTTTCCACCCCAATGCCGAGGACTATTCCTTCGTTTGGGGTGGAACTTTTTATACAGGGGTATAACAAATATACAATAATTATCGGGGAAACGTATGCGTAAATCAGAGCTTTTTGCAGAAATACTCGAATGCGTTGCATTTGAGACCGAAATAACCAAAGAACAAATCCTTTCGAAGGATAAATATCAAGATGTGGTTGATGCCCGCTATATGTTGGTGCACTTCTGCCATGAGAAAGGGATGTATATTACAGACATAGCGCGCATGATGCGCTTCTCTCGTCGAGCCGTCGAAAAAATGATCTCGAAATTCGACGAGCGGAAGCGGTACAGTCATCCCATATTCGAAATTCAGTGCGAACTAATTGCGAAAAGACTGCCTACGATCTCCGTCCCATCTAATTGATATGCCTGCCGCCTTCGGCCACCTTTGCATTGTTGCAACAGGTGAACGCCCGGCCTTAACGGGGGCGGCAATCATTCAATAATCTTTTAAAATGGGTTCGGATAAAACTTATATTTTCGATGGAGGCGGCACGGGTGGCGGCCTTGACATCGCAGCTCTCGTCTCGTCCATGATGAGCAACAAGGGCATGGACCCCAACCTCGTAGCGGCACTCATGAACGGTAACAACAACCGCGGTTCGTGGGGCGGCGACGGGTGCTGGTGGATCTGGATCATCCTGCTCTTCTTCTGCTGGGGCGGTAACGGCTTCGGATTCGGAGGCAACGGCGCGAACGGTCTGCCTGCGCAGCTCAACGGTGACGCCGGACGTGAACTTCTCATGAACGCAATTCAAGGAAACGGCACGGCGATCACTCAGCTGGCATCGTCGCTCAACTGCTCGACGCAGCAGATTCAGTCTACGCTGTGCAACATCCAAAGCACGCTGGGGATGTCGAGCCAGCAAATCATCAATGCCGTGCAGTCTATGGGTTGTCAGATCGGCAATCAAATCGCCGCGTGTTGCTGTGATATGAAGCAGGCCATTAATGGCGTCAATGTGGGCATGGAGCGCGGATTCAGTAGCGTTGCCTATGAAACACAACGTCAGACCTGTGATTTACAAAACACAATTCGCGAAACTTCTCAAAGCGGGACTACAGCGATAATTTCCAAACTGGATCAAATGCAGGCAGCTGCATTGCAGGATAAAATTGATGCCCTGCGCGAGAAGAACAGCACTCTGACTACGCAGCTCAACCTCGAACACCAAAACGCCTACATGGCCGGTGTTGTAGGACAGGCTGTAGCCCCCGTGAACGCCGCTGTAGCGGCTTTGCAGAATGACGTGAATAACATCAAGTGCAAGCTGCCCGAAACGGCTACTGTGCCCTATTCGCCTATTGTCGGTGTGCCTACGTGTATTGCCGCACAATATGGTCTCGGATATGGTGCAGGGTTTGGCTTTGGGGGGAACGGCGGATTTTGGGGATAATGCTATTATTCGCCGATAGGTGAAATGTTCTTTGACTTACTGATAAGGGGCTTCCCAATCCGAAAGCCAGCGCCAATGAAATCCTTTCAATGTGCGAGTTGGCTTTCGAATACATTCATATATTCCTCCGATGTGAAATCCGTGTAACTGATGGGCTTCGGATGCTGTTTTATATTTTGCAACCAATATTCCATTTTTAATTTGAACAATTGGCTTTCTGTTTCTCTTGTTGGGTATTCTTCGTGCTTTTGCTGCACACTCTCTTGTGACAGGGTTAAGCATGTTCATTGAACGAGTGCACCAACGAAGATTATGTGCCACATTGTTCGTGCGGTTCCCATCTATATGGTCTACATATGCATAGTTATTAGGATTGGGGATGAACGCTTTAGCAACAAGCCTATGGACTAATTCAGTCTTATCGACTCCGTGTAGGGATGTAAGTCTAACTCTCAAATATCCTCCCCTATTTGGGCGAGGAGTTAATATGCGAGGTTTAGTCATCCAACTATTGTTATTACCTCCGCTCACGCGATGGGATAGCGATGAAACTCTACCGTAATCAGATACCGCGAAATAGCCGAGCGTACCATCAATAATACGCCATTCTTCTCCTTCGAGAGCAATTCTCTCTATAAATTCCCGATTTGTCATTGCCAAACAATTTAGTGGTGCCAAACGAGAAAAAGAGGGAAGGACGTTTGGCAAGCCCTTATCAGTTGGTCATGACTCCAACCTATCCCGATGTAAAATTAGTTATAATAACTTAAATTACAAAAATATGGCAGTATTCCCATTTCAGTATGTTAACCGCAGGGGCATACCGGTACTAAAAACTACGGGCGTGACAGTGGAGACCACGGGTGTTGTGTTTTCCTTTCCCAACCACGCATTTGCAAATTCGTGGTACCGAGGACTCGTGCTGGTTGAGTTGGTACAGGAAGTCCCTGCCGGCACAACGGGAACGCTTCCCGTGCTGTTTGAAACCAACGGGCAAAATAAGAATCTGACGACGTACAACGGAGCAAATGTCACAGTATCGGATATTCCGGGTTCAGGGGTATACCAGATATGGTATGACAAGCAGACCGATACTTTGCAATTGATGACCGGTGCCGTCTGAATTAAAAAAACAAATTAACAGAAAGAACGGGAGAAGGTAACTCCTTCTCCCTGACTTTCACAAATCATTAACCAAGATGTTTCAGAACTTGAAAAAAGGCTCCTTAGTCTACGTCTTCGACAATCGCGAGCAGCCAAAGTTTTATACAGCGAATGTAAAAGATGTGTCGGCCCCGTACATTCCGCCCCAGAAACCGGGGCAGTTCTCGCCGATGCAGCAGTTCATCAATATCTCGATAGAGGCAACGAGCCGTGGGGCGTCCCCATGCTGGCGGACATCGTTTCGAAAGACGGACTCACCGTAGCGACAACACGCGACGGGCTGAAGCCTACAATTATGGAGGCGCAGCAGATGAGCCGAGACATCGTAGAATCCTACGAAAAGCACAAAGCCAATCTGGAGATTTACGACTCGATCCTGATGCAGCTCGACCCCGAAGCTGCGCGCACGAAAGAACTTGAGTCCGAAAATCGGGAATTACGCAGGATGATAGCTGATATGAACGAGCGCATAAGCAAAATACCGACGGCGGAAGAACTGAGGAGCCTTGTCAAGACTGAAGCACCTGCAAAAACTAAGTAACTATGGGTTGGAGAATCATAGGTGAAGGCCGAGGCGGATATGACGGCCACGAAGAGGAGATGGAGCGGGAGCTTCAGCGCGCTTACGAGGAAGGCTTCGAGGAAGGCCGGCGTGAAGGCCGCGGGGGCTACGGTGAGCGCGGAGGTTACGGCGAACGCCGGGACTATGGCGGGGACATGGATGGCTACGACGGTGACGGATACGGCGAGCGCCGTGGCGTCAAGGGTACGGGTCGATACTCGCGTTATCGCAGGCGTTAAACCGGCGGGAGGGGGCCGCAGGCTCCCTCCTTTTTAATTCAGATTGATATGAACAGATTAGATACATATGATAACTTTCCGGCAGGATTCCGGGAGTATCTCGCAAATTACGGATGGCACTTTTCAAAGAAGATGTGCGAATTCGCCGTATCCCATATGCGGGATCGAAACGGCAAGAAGATCGAACCCTACACCAAAGAGAAGGTCGATGCGCTGTTGAAGCAGTACGGCATCGAACTCAAGAAAGACAAGGGATACGACTGCGTATACGTATGCAACATGGCAATTTCTGATTATTTCGGATCGTCGATCCCCAATCAGCAGTACCTCGCCATGTTCATCAAAGACTTCATCGACGATGAAGACGCATACGACGGTATGCCTTTCACTCGCTACTACGCCGACACTATTGGTTCCGGAACTCCCATACCTTGGGAAGAAATGATGTAAGTCATGGAAGATATGCCGCAGCTAAGCGAATTCACAAACGAAAAAGGTGAAATCGATGAAAAATATCGCAGCGCTCGTCCGTAACCTTCCGGGCGACAAGTATCAGGAGTTGGCGACAGCCGTAAACGACGTGCTGGACAACAAACGCTTCAACCGCAAGCAACGGAGACAACTGGCGCGCAACTGGCGCAAATACGGAGAACGGAAAGGCGAACAATGAAAATAAGGGATTTGAATATAGATGCCTACGACTGGAATGTGAGGGTGTATTTCGCCGTCACATGCTATCATACAGACTCTATAATCAAGTCCCTTAACGACATACAATGTCCAGCTGAATTAATGGATCATATCCGCGACAATCTGCTGAAGTGCGATATGGACACCGGTTTCACCTATTCCAACAAAAAGCTCAGGCGCACGGTGATGATCGTGGGGCTGGCGTCATCGCCAGCCGAGTTCCTGAACTCTTTTGAACACGAACTGAGACATCTGGTCGATGATATTGCTTCGACGCATAGTATGGATATGGCCGGCGAAGAGGTTGCATATCTGACCGGCGACATAAATACCGCTCTATGGTCGGATATACACCGATTCACCTGCTGCAAATGTGATAAACATGGAAGATGACAACATGAAATACTGGCTGGCGATGCTTGAAGTAAGCGAATGTTCGGCGCCTTATTCGCCGCAGTCATATGCAAGTTGATGGATACGATTTAACTATTCAAGAAGTTTTACAAGATCGGTCTTCATCTCTTCGTCTATGTCCCTATAGCGGGCAAATGCCTTACTGCCTTCAGTATGCCCAGATAGGGACCCTACAAGGTTCGGGTCCTTGACTTTCTTATACAGGTTGCCGATAAAAGTTCGGCGAGCCATATGAGAGGAGGCTACTTGATAAAGCGGCTTCTGTTCGGGTTCACGAGTAATCGGATTGAGCACATTTACCATCCGTTTAAGGCCCGCAGCAAGAAAGCATTTTTTAATCGCTTCATTATATTTCTGCTCTGAAATGAACGGCAACAACATCTCATGCTCGGATGATTCATACTTTTTTATGATATCCTGAGCAATATTGTTCAGAGGCACACGCACCGTTACCGGATGTCCTTCTTTGGTCTTACGCGGGATATACTCCACAGCCCCCTTTACTACATTATTGCGCTTCAATCCAAGCAAATCCCCTACCCTACATCCAATCAAGCACTGAAATATAAATATATCTCGCTGAACAGCAAACTTATGATGTCGGGATAGATTTGTATTATACAGCTTGTTCCGTTCGGCAATTGTAATATAAATAGGCGTTCCATAGACAGCCTGCTTTATCTCTTTCTTACGGAAGGGATTGGATGGGATAAGATCATTATTTGCGGCCCAATTTAAAAAGGCGCGCAACAAGATCATTTTGCTGACAACAGTATTATGCCCGCGCTGCTGCGGCATTCTGGAATCCGGGACCAACGTATATATATGTGGATAATCCTCGCATATCTCATATTCTCTGCGATAAAAGTCCTCAAAGTCATCCAACATTTCAGGAGTGAACGTCAAGAGGGAGAGTGTGAAATTTCGATCTGAAATCCTCTTATATAATTCGTAACGCTTGAGTACTCGTATGAGCACGTTAAATGCCATTATGCGACGCTCGGAAAAGTTCTTTTTCGAGATATAGCTTTCGAAATAAGCCCATATATCCTTATCCTGAGACATACCCACCGAATAGGGTGTAATAACATCACGGAGCCAGCTCGCAGGCAACCCCATCTTCCCCGCCCCGGCATCGATAAAAGATTGCATGACAAAAGAGGTTAATGCAGATAATTTAGCATGGGCCTCGTTTGCTCGTTCGACAATATCCTGCCGGGATGGCGACATCATCCTATAGCGGGGAATCAAGATTGATTGCGTCTTCTCATTCCAATATTCAGGCAAAACATATATGCCGGTCTTAGCTCGTTGGTTGAAACGGCCATGAGTGAACCGAATCAACACCTCGTGTAAACCGCATGAATTTTCCTTAGCCGAGAGGGAGTAGTAGATTGTCGCCATAATTAATTACATTTGCACAAATGCAAATATAACTAACCATATATAACTTCAAGAATTTTTGGCGACTTTTTGGCGACTTAGGTTTTATCTGATGATATTTCGGTCGTTTCATGCCATCAACAAAAACGCCATTCTATAGTATTGAGAGCAGATTTTGTTACTCTATGTTATCTCAATGATTTCATAAGATAACATTTCCTTTAGTCCCGTCGGGACTACAACTTAAAATAAGCAATCATCTGATTTAAAGATGGTTGCTATTTTTATTGTTGATATTTTCGGCGTGTTTTTGGCGATATAATACCCGTTTAACATTTACTTACCCAAACTTCGTGATCGGCCTTGTGCTTTGATTGCGTCCACTTCATTACGCAAATATAGCACTTTTCGTCCTATTCTTATCGGATTTAGACACTTTTCTTTCTCCCACCTATGTAATGTCGGATAGGATACCCTCAAAATTCCAGAAGTCTCCTCGCGGGTGTAATATTCCATCTTATCCCCCATAGCAGCCTTGACAGCACTAAAGGTTTTTTCGGCTATACTATTACCTGTTTCCTGAATGAGTGCATTCGCAAAGGTACGCAAATCAGATGCACGAACCAAGAACATCGCATCCGATTGCCGATCTTGCATGACTTGCATAAGTATACTATCCATATCCTATTAAATAAAAGGCAGCTTCTGCTGCCATCCGTCGATATATTTTCTGATTACCTTTTTTATCCCACGCCATAATATCGGCTGAGATTTATGACACTTGAAGCGATAAGAAAATGAGTGATTAAAATGGACCCCAAATTCTTTATCTTTGACGATAATTGATTCTAACAACTCGATCCTGCTGAAATCTATATTAACCTCCGATTCATCGCGTGCCCCACCTTTTCTTTTTTTCTTGATCCCCATTGCACATCCCGAATTTAATCACTACCTTTATCCTGCGTGTAGGGGTGATCTTTCGGGATTGCCTCTTTTTTATTTCTTCTCCAGCTCTGCAAGGAGAGCGTCGGCAAGGGTAATCGTAGAACGAGCAATTGCTACGACAGCCGGCATGTCCTTGTATTCGTCTTTAACCTTCGCACCAGTAGTAATAGCAGCATGGAATACGACCGGCATTATTTGCCCGGCATACACCCGCCGCCAGTACTCCCGGTCAACTGGTAAGGATTCCTTACAAGTTGGGTTATCAACTGTCAACTTTTCTTTGACAGTTGGCCCGTACTCTCCCCGCGCCAGCTTCTCGGCGTAGTCGTCGTCACGCATCATAAGGTCCTTTCTAGTTGTCTCGTCACGTATTAATTCTCCGTTTTCAGTATAAAACTCCACAGCTTCATACTCCCCCTCATTCAATAGGGCCATGATTCTGGTGTCAACTGATCCTCTTCGGTCATAACATATAACTCTTGCGGTTTTCCCCTCCCTCGTGCACACCGGCGCGCCTCCTATGGCGGCCGATAAATCGAAATTCTTCATACTATTTCACCAATTCATAAAGTGTTTTATCCTTCGCTATCGTCCCGATTTTCACCCGTCCCGCCTCTTCTTCGGTGTCGAACTTTAGCACCATTTTTTCACGTATTGGACATCCATTGTCCTGCCAAATTGCATCGACCATAAGATGCCACTTCCCATTCCAAAATGCGGGTCCCCCGAATATCTCGGCCACGTAAGCGTATATTTTACGGGTAACTATTTGACAGATCAAGTCGCTCATTTCACCAATTCAAATTCGTAAACCACCACCCACGGATTCGATTTCCACGTTCCCCGACCGGAAACCTTGTCGATCAGCGCGGCGAAGGCTTGGCGGGGAGTGTCAAATTCAACGGCTGTTCCCTTTTTCTCGTCGGCAAACCCATACGTGGTGGTATCTGTGGATTCGTACCACGATTCGGAAATGCCCTCACGAAAACAGTCGTCGTCCGAAATATCCTGCAAGCGCTCGCAACGGATTCCGGTGATGCGGATTTGGTGGGGCATATATTTGGCACTTACAAACATCTTATTACGCCAGCCAGCGTGTTTTTTCGCATACAGCATGCCTTCTATGCTGTATTCCGGATCAAATCCTGCGGCTTCATAGATCTGCGCCACGGCCACGACCTCATTGACCCCGTATTTCGGCAATATCACATCCCCATTATTCCTTTTTGCCCATCCGAAGTTGTCAGATAAAAAGTCCGGTTGCGGAATTATTATCCGTCGCGTCATGGTCTTTCGGCCCTCAATGACCGCATCCGTCAGTCCGTAGCGGTCGTTAAACATAATCTTCTTCATGGCTATTCTTGTTTTAGGTTGTTCAGTCTGTCGATCTCGGCGGCGATGATAGCACCTGCCTCGGCAAGCAAGTTCACCGCTTCTACATTTTTGGAAAGGCGCGCAGAAAATTCAACCAGATTCTCTGCGCGCGCAACCATGTTGCATGCCCCCTCCAATTTGCCGCGTGATGCAAATATTTTAGCGCGTTCCTCCGCAATCAGTTCGATTCCTGTTTTCATTTTTTCTTTTTTCATGGCTCAATCATTTTCGTCGTTATCATCATCGGGATAGCTCACATCCTCATAGTCCACACAGAAGCTGATGATGTCCCGCTCCTCGTCAAACATTCCTTCGTCCCTGCACTGCTCGTATTTCCGGCAGTTATAGCAATAACAGTCGTTTATCGGTCTGTTGATTTTCATGGCTCAATCAGAATTGATTCAACTTGCCTATCTCCGCCTTTAGGCGCAATTCTGCATCGCGAATGTTACGCTGCAATTCCTCCATCCGCCGGAACTGCTCTTCGTCCAACCGCGGACATCCCCGCAGCCAGCTGTCGTAGTTCGGGGTTTCTAATTCACCGTTGGCGATTGCCCCAACACGCATACAGTAGTCATAGTACTTGATGTATTCCTCCTCCGGAGCGTCCCGGTCGATGTCCGTCAACATATCGGCCATACTCACGAATAGATCGCCGACTTCTGCAATTCCTCCGGGGTCGTTGCCTACCCACGCAGCCGGATCATAGTCGTAGCCGTGCTTTTCGCAGAAAGCAGCCAGATAGGCGTTGCAGGCCGCATTGTAATTCAGTCTCAGTTCCTCGCGTGACATTCCATTTGCCGTGAATGCCTTGCTTTCCCTTTCTGCGATTATCTCAATTCCTGTTTTCATATTTTTTCTTTAAAAAATTACCCACTGCTCAGCCATAGCCTGTGCGATTCCCTCAAAGGTCTTACTCCTATTTTGTTTGGCACATCCATATTTAGACCGATCCTTTCGACTTGTTCCTGACGCAATATAAGGCCCCGCAGGTATTACTTCGTTTGTTGGGGATAAATAAGGTAAATTCCTGAGCCATAGTCGAGTTTTTTGGTATAAGGATGGCCGAATTGATATGGCTGTATCTCTTGGTCGCACTCAGGCATTTCGAATACTTTGGATGATACCGGGTTTTCCACTGCTACATGTTTGATCGGCCATTCAAGCAGCTGCATGAAAAACATCTTAGCCTCCATCCCTTTCATATACCGAACTGGGTCTAATTCGCCAGCTTTTGGATATAAGCGTACCGCCCCTGCGTTGCTCAGGAAAGTGCATGGTGGATGGGCGATCATCAAATCAAATCTGGGTTCCCGCCGCAGCACTGTGAAAATATCCTCCTGAAAGTGCCATTCTGGATGACCGCCGGAGCAAGGTTCAATATCGCAACTGAAAGCTTCAAATCCCCGATCTCTAAATGCTTTGCATACCGCTTGAGACTCTTCGCAAGCCACTATTACTCGTATAGTTTTCATTTCCTCTTCCGTTTTAGCTCCGAAACGCGGCGGAGTACGTAATTGCGTTTTTCATCCTCGTAGTGTATAATAACTATCAGCGCCTCATAAAGGGAGGAGTAGGTATGATATGCCGGGGAAGGTGTATTTTTCCTTGCCTCCTTCCTCAGTCGGCGCAGTAGTTTGGTTTTCATGCCTCATAGGGGTTTGTGGGTAAATCGTGAACGCTGACGGCCAGCCCGGCGGGGATCAGACCGCGGTAGTCCAAGTGCAGGCGATGGAGTAAATCATACAATTTGTAAGGATCTGATATAGCGCATACCTCCGAGCTGCTGAGGGAAGAAGTTCGTATAAATGTTTTCCAGTCGTGGTCCCATAAAAACCAGTCTTTCCATTCGCAGGAATACATTCGTTTGTCTTCCTGTTCGAATACCCATCGAGCACTTTCCTGCTCCTCGACTATATTCGCCAGCTCAGAGATCGGGATAAACGGTTTTCCGTCGTTGTAACCCCGCTCGGTGATCTTCACAAACAGATCGGACATCGGACGAAGGATCGGGGATGCCATAACCAACTCTTCCGAATACTTCTCACCGGAAATCATTTCAACTTTTTCTTCCCCATTCCAGTCGCAACACGCTGCACTCTGCCACTCCCATACGGTGGTCATTCCGCGCTTTCTGTCTAATAATTTAAGCCCATACGGCAGATACCCCGCGATGTCGGTTAGTGTAAGTTCTCGTTTCATGCGTCTATGGTTATTTGCTCTGATTTTTTGTTAATGGTTAACTCTGTTATATCAAAATCAAGTATATATTCTACGCCATCTTCAAGGATGCACACACTAATGTCGCACGCCTCGCAGTCATTATCTACCGCCCAGTCGTAAAGTTCTTTCGGTGTCATATCTCTGTCTTATTCGTGAATCTCCCGCCAGCCGACAATCTCAAAGCGTGGGGAGATTGCTAATTCATTCTCGCAATCCCACCACCCGGAAGGTTCGCGTCTACCTATCGTATAATACGGATCATTGGGGCGACCCACCGCTATATACTTCACAATCACATTGCCCTTAGGCATATCTTTTACGAATGGATTGTGCCAGCGCGTCAGCTCTGCGTGCTGGGATTCCGCGCCCGCAATAAACGCCCTTTTTATCTGTTCCTTGAAAGGGATATGTTCCTCCGGTTTGTCCCAGCGGTTAAATATTTGGTCAGCCCAATGCCCATACTTCTCTGCCCTTTCCTCAATCGTTTTCATTCTCATTCAGTTTTTGGATGAAATTTCTTCGGTGGTACTCGTAATCCGGTTCGAACTCTCCGTCCTCGCCGTTCTCGAACCACATATCGTCGAATGCACTGATCGCTTTCTTCTGCATCCGCTCCTCGGCCTCCTGCACGGCCAGTTCGATCTGCTGGGCGCAGTGGATTCCTTCGTGGCGGCGCGTTTTCTCGGTCATATGCTGGTATTTCGGCTTCCGGGTAAACGCGAACGCAAGCCATGTTATCCAGCTGAACCCCTTGAACGGGATCAATTTATTGTGAACTTCGATAGGTAATTTCATCACAGATTCAGTTTATAGCCGTTCAGACAAAGCCATTCAATAGCATCTTCCAGCAGATGCAAGAAAGAGATTCGCTCCTGCCATCCAACTTGCGTCGCTTCATCTCCCCAATACAAACACCAACAAGGACTGGTGGACGAACAGGCCTCAATGTGCAAAATATGCACTTTGCCTCCATTGGTCATTATCTTTTTCGGCAACACCGCCAGCAGGTCGGCGACCGTGAAGGCGGGGACATAGTAATTCGGGTACTTATTGTGCAGTATTCGCCTCGTTTCTTCATCCGTATTCCATATCTTCAATCGGGCGCAATCTTCGTCCATTTCCCATACCATGCTCGCCTTCTCCGCGGGCACTCCCAGTTCGATCAGCCGCTTCGACTGCTCGATGCTCGTTACTTGATTTTTCATAGATC
>ENA-OOMY01000021-OOMY01000021.1-viral-metagenome-genome-assembly--contig:-NODE-21-length-16898-cov-7.458410_pt1 | contig 16898 bp, 14 predicted proteins | sample MGYA00245307_ERZ501076 | MGnify/ENA primary metagenome ERZ501076 (study PRJEB25959, sample SAMN05341323) | viral metagenome | host: human-associated | place: USA: California | collected 2014-03-27 | study... | reverse complement strand
CCCCCCCCCTACCAGATCGGCTTGACCTTCCTGTGGCGACAGCTGGTATTTGGACCAATGGAGGCATAGGAGTTGCAGGAGCTGGTGGTGCTAATAGTACTGTTACTATGGGTGATGGCATTAATCGCGATCCACAAGGTGTGCACCAGCATTATATTCATTATGCACCCGGTGCATTTATGCCTAATCAGCCAATGCAACAAAATGTATATAAACCAAGCAGTTCTGATTATTACAATGTCAATCCTAATGCTAAAGCAGGAATGGCTAATGCAGCTGTAGCGCCAATTGAAACTCCCGCTCAACAAGCTTTAAAACACATGGGACCAGAACCTCAATTAGCAGGTGATAGAGTGAGTAAACCAGAAGCGCCAACAGCTGTGACTGTTAATCAAAGTGTTAGCCAAGATTTGTCTTTACCTGAAGACGATTTCAATAAACATTATCCGACTTCAATTGCAAATTCTAAATCCAATCGCATGTCTCGCGGCATGGGACGCATGCTTGTTTATCCATTACGCTCAGCAGCTTATTCTGCTGCCGGAATGGCTGCTGGTGCTGCATCTTATGCTAGATCGTCTGCAATGTATCGTTAAAAGAGGAATAAAAATACCATTATGAAAAATGTAATTCTCCAGCAAATAGCGAACCATAAAATACAATTAGCAAGTCTAATTTGTTTTGGTCAAATATTAGTTGGTGCGCAAGCTGGATATGCGCAGCAAAATACAATGAATAGTAATTCAATGGAAAAATCTCGATGGTATACAGCCCCACGTGAAATTCACATTATTGACGAAAGACCGGTAATAAGAGATTTTCGTGAAGCCCCTACTACTGCTGGACAAATTGATTTGCCAAACGGTCCAGGTGGAGGACCAGGAGCTGGCGGTATGGGAAGTATAGGTGGCGGATCTGGTGTTAATCCTACTGTTCCATCAACGGGATTACCTATATCAGGCAGTCGAGATCCTGGTTACAGAAATGCTGGAGCAGGCATGACTACTTTACCTAAATCGGGTTTTGGTGGCAGCAATATACCTTCTCATGGTATGGGCCCGCGCGGTATTTTACCTGGAGTAAATACTCAAGTATTAGGTAAAATTGCTAATCAAAATAAACCAGCAGCCTCAGCGCCAGCGCGTGGCATTTCTCTTAAAGGTCCATCAGGTGGCAGGGGCTCATCTGGTCCTGCCACAGTAACCAGTTATGGTGGTTACGGAAATCGTCCTTCTACTACTTACGCAAATAGCTCACGCACTGAACAAAATGTTCGTGGACGTTTATTAAGAGGCAAATAGCACAATTGAGGAAACGACCACAAATGGTACCAGGAGAAAAAAGCATAATCATAACGATATTAACTATATCGTTAGCAGGTTGTGCAAATAATTCTTCTTTTGAAAGACAAGCCGAAGGCAATGGACGTACTATGCTGAGCAGCTTGCGACCAAAAGCAGATCCTTCTATGGTTGCTCGTATAATAGAAGAAGAAAAACAACAAGCACAAAAACAAGCGCAAGCAACTATCTATACTGAAACCGGTGGACCGGAACAAATACAAGCGGGCTTAGGTAGAAATTTACCTGGTGTAAATAGAAATCCTATAAGTAATTCTCTAATTGCTCCGCCTGCTGAATTAATTAGTGCCAATGGTTCAGTTCTTGCTTCTAATAATACTGGTCAAGCAGTCTATCATCAATCTCCCCAATTAGCCACCTATGAAAGTGCTTATAATGCTGTTCCGCCACCACCACCTGGAGCATTAGGAGCCGGCTTAGTGCCACCACCACCGGCGGTATCACTATCTACTCAAGCTCAAGCCATAGCAGATTCTGCCTCTAGTTTATATAATAACCCTTACTTTAATCCTTTTGGTGTGCCTACTCCTCCTCAATCTTCTGTTCCTGCTCGTCGTCCAGCTGGATTATTTGGCGAAAATGCCGGACAAGGCCAATACGATAATTCAGGTTATGCTGCCCAAAAACATAGATCAGACTTTGTACCTATTACCCCTAAAGGCATGGAAGCCAGATCTTCTTATAAGCAAAGAGACGATTTAAGAACTCTTTGGAAAGGTGCTCTTAAAGGTTCTGTTAATCGCAGCGAGCTTGCCGGCAATGATAAATTGATTGCCCAATTAACAAGTATAGAAATAGGACTACCTAGTGAATCAACAAAAGGTAGTTTCAATGTATCGCCTCGACAAGTAGAATCATTTTTTAAATCTTCTGTTATAGATAAACGTGCATTTGCCCCAATACGTAAATTACAAACAGATTTAGTACAAGCTTATTATCGTTATTTATCCACTTACAATAAATATGCTTTAGCTGAACAAACAGTAGCTGCGCGTAAACAAGAAATAGAATTATCTGAATCAGATGCTGAAAAGCAAAGAGCAACTGCTGATCTTGCCCAAAGTCAAAATGATTTAGATGCCGTTAAGGAAGACATTCATTCTGCTGAAATTGAATTGGCTGTAGCTAGCAGTCCAGCTTCAGCTAGAGCTGTTATTAGCAAAGTAGCAGGCATTGCTCCATCTATAGAATTTTTGGCCCAAGGCGTGTCCCAAAGCGCTAGTCATACAAATACTTCTCGCCCAAACAAAATAGCAGGTTTCTTTGATGTTTTTAAACATTCCAATACAGAAGCGGCCGAAGCTTCAACAGACTTAATTGAAAACCCCGATGTAAAACCAATAAAGAATATTTCTAATACAAAGAAAAAAGAAGCAGAAAAATCAACTACTAATAAAAGCAGAATTAATTTCTTCAGTAGAAAATTAGATTCTGAGTCTAATCAAGACTTAGCAGAAAATGCTAAACAAAAAGCTAAGTCAGATGATGAGCTAAGCGCAGCACCAATTGCAAAACCAATTGTTACTGAGAAAGAAATTCATCATGAGCGCTCAGCCAACAATACAATAAGCAATATTAGTTTTGTATTGAAAAATGTAAGTATTAATCCGCGCAAATCAGTGTTAACTGTAGCAGTAAAAAATACCGGCACTGAATCATTTGAATTGAATCCTGATGCAATTTATATTGCTGAAGGTACACATAAACTTGGTTCAGCTGCTTTAAGGGCAGATTTCGATATAACTTCTATTGAGCCTAATCAAGAAGTAAAAGGCACAATCACAGTACTCAGCCGTCCATGGAATGACAAATTAGTCATTTATTTAGCTGACGGCAATAAAACTATTCAACTAAAAAGGTGAGAGGCGAAAGTATGCAAAACAAAAGCATAAAAATATCCTCCGCCAGAGGAAGCAAAAATGCCAAGATCAGAAATAGATTCTGGTTTGTTTTGCTTTTTGCTCTTTCAGCTTTTTCAATTATGTCATTCTCGCTGCCGTCTGCTCAAGCTGCTCCTGGGCAAATATTATCTGGCAATGGTAGTCCAGTAACTGGAGTTCCTGGATTTACTACAGGTAATGCTAAAAATAATGGCAGCATGGCTTCAGTAGAAGAAGATTGGCAGAAATTAAATATGTGGCGTAAAAAGCAATACGATTCTAAATCGCGCGTACCTATCTCTGATCCAAGTGGTGGCGGTGGTGGAGGCAGCGACAGTGGTAATAATCGTGCCACGCAATCTGGACCGACTCCACCTGAAGTGACTCCTAGCTCAGCACTAGTACCCCCGCATCCGACAGTGTTTCAACAACCTCAGGGCATGGCTACTACAACAAACGGGTCTGGAGCTTCAGCCATGACTCAAACTGGTCAACTTCCTATCACTAATAAAGAATTTGCAGTGAGTTTAGCGACTGCTATGGAGCAAGCTAGACAAAACACCTCTCCTACCGATAAAATTCCTAGTTACTTAGTGGGAGCTGAGACCTTAAAACAATTTGGCTCAAAATGGATAGGTGATTCTGCTCAATTAGCTTTTGGAGCTGGTGTGGGCAGTATTGCCGGCACAGGTAGTGTGGGAGGGGGTGGTGCAAGTGGGGGAGATGGGGGAGAATTAGATTCATTACTAAACGCTATTCTAGGATTTCCTTCACCAGGCTTAATTAATATAGCTAATGAAGCAAGCGGTACTCCAACTGTATCTTTAGTTCCATTCAAAACTATTCCTCAAGCAGTATGGATGGTACAGCAAATGTATAAACATTTTTCTGTACCTTTGGCTATTCTTTTGCTTTTACCTGGAGCAGTAATTACACAATTAAAAGCGCAGGTGGCTGCAAACTTTAATTTAAAAACAGAAGATGCAACCAGTCCTTTTGAAGGCATTTTGCGTGCTATGGTTGCCGTATTTTTAATTCCAGCCTCTCAGCTTATTGTTAGTTATTCCATAGATGTTGGTAATTCACTGGCTTATTCGGTCAATCCCGCGGTTAGCGTATTGCCTATTATTGGTTGGGTACAACAAGTTGCTTATAGTACTCTATCTAAAAATAGCGAAAATGCTGTTTTGCCTCCCCAAGGAGGCGGACTGCAAGAACAAGTACCAGATGGCGGTGGACCTTCTAGCGGGCTTGGTAATCCATTTTCAATGTTACAAGGCGGTAGCTTAAGTGGTGCTTTAGGCGGTTTATTTGGTGGTGGCATAGGTGGTGGTTTGGCTGCTGGTGAAGCCGGTGATCAGTCAGTGCCAGAGCAACAGGCGGGTGTCAGCTCAACCCTGCAAACTATGTTCAATGTGATGATTTATATGTTCTCTATAGGGATGCTGGTTATGACAGCTTTTCAGCTCACCATAATGTGCTATCTCTATTTATTAGGACCAGTAGCAGCCGCATTTTTTGCTTGGCCTACTGTTAAAGGAAAAATCTTTAGGCCTGTTTTTGGTAATTGGACCAATGCAGTTATAACTGTTTCTTTATGGCGTTTTTATTGGATGGTTATATTAGCAATTATGACCAATCGCTTAATGAATTTAGGCGAAAATGGCAGCATGCTTTTCAATTTACAGTGGGAAGTAGCTATATTTACTTGTTTAATTGGACTTTTATTCTATGCACCAATGAATCCTTGGCAATTTGATCCAGGGCAAGCTTACCGTGTAGCCAAATACTATGGAGAAAGTATTATGCAAGCTGCTTCTAAAGCCGGCGGTGGCGGCGGTGGTGGCGAAGGAGGAGGCGGCGGTGGTGAAGGCGGTGGTGAAGGCGGTGGCGGTGACGGCGATGGTAAAGATGGCGATAAGGACGGTGGAAATAAAGATGGTGGTAAAGATGGAGAACAAAACGCGCTAAACACAAATCCAATGCAAGATTCTGGCGGCGGCAGAGCAATGCTCCTTGCTGAAACATCTGGTTCTGAAGCTCGTACTGATTCATCTACTTCCCAAGATAGATCTGTACCAACAACCGATCCAGGCGGCAATAGTGAACCACCACCTTTACAAAATATGGCCTCCACTGGTCCTGAGCAACAACCTAATGCATCTGCTAATAACAATGGAATTGAACCTCCAACTGAAACGGCCTCAGCTTCTCCAACTGATGCTAATTCTCGCGGCAATTCTGATAATGCACAACAAGCGCCTATTGCCTTAAGCCCGCCTACCGAGCAAGCCGGAGGACAGAGTACACCGGCTGTTGCATATAATCCTGCTGCCTCCTCGGATGCTATTCAAGCTGCCTTGCAAGAAAACTATGGAGAAATGTTGAATAACGCAGGTGCAGCAGAATTGCCGCCAGCTAGTACTGCTTCTTTAGGGAGCAATAGTGCTATTGATAATTCTTCAAGTTCATCTTCTGGTTCATCTAGCAGTCCATCTGCAAATAATATCTCAGTAGCAAACAATGATTTTAGCCCAAATACAAACAATAAAGACGACGATAAGCCACCAACCGGAGGCTCTACCGCATGATTACGAATAAAAAGAACCCATTGAAATTACTAACTAATTTAAAATCCACGAGAAAAGCAGAGATGATCATACAACTAAACAAATTAAAATTAAAATTTATAGTTGTACCTGTCTTGGCGTTTTTTATCACTATAGGACTTCCTTCAGCTGTACAAGCTGGGCAACCAAATGGAGCTCCTGCCCATTTATCTAACTCTTGGACTTATGCTGATGGATATTATAAAAACAATTGGTTTGCTAAAAAGGCTATGCAAGCCAGAATGCGTCTGCGTGGTCAAAGTACAGGTGGAGGAGGAGCAGACGGAGCAGCAACTGCAGGTGGCGGCAGAGCCATAGAGGATCACAAGGCTGGGCCTATGACAAGGGAAATACCGCGTAGTTGGCCCACCCCAATGGTAGAGCAAATCTCAGTATCACCAGATCTTGGTACCCTCGGTCAGGAAAATATAAAAGCAAATGAACAAGGTGTAAGCGATTCAGCTCCCGGAAATTTATTGTCCGGAGGTTTTGCAGCGAAGGCACTGGCTGTAACTATGGAACAAAATAGACAATTAGAAAATGATCCAAATAATGCTCGCTCTAATACTTTAGCTGGTGCATCTGCTCTTTCTAATTACGCAGCTAATAATATGGCTGCTGCTGCTGTTAGCCAATCACAAGGCGCTATCGAATTTACTAGACATTATCTTGTAAATTTCACTGCTCAAGCTGGAAGCAGCTGGCAATCTTTACGCAATAATTTATTTATACCCATAGCTATTTTACTCTTGCTACCGGGAGCGGCGTTAGCTCAGGTGCGAGCAATCGTTGCTCAAAGTTCATCTATTTTAGGCGAAGTAAATCCTTTTGAAGGTATTACTCGCTCTATAATTGCCATTTTTATGATCCCAGCCTCTTTCTTAGTAGTTAATTATGGCATTGATGTGTCCAACGCTTTAACTCATGGTATTTCTGATGAATACTGGAAATTATTTGGTACAGATATGTATCAAGACGCTGAATGTGCTCAAATGCGCGCTTTTCCCGTAAATACTCCACAACAAAACCAGAATTCATTTTTGCCATTTAATTTCTTGCCAAAAATTTCCAATGATCCTTGGACTTCTTTTGAATCTGTAGGCATTGCCAATAAATTATTTGACCCATGTGTGGGTCTCAATATTTCTAATGTACCAGATGAATCTGCTAGTTCAACCATGAACACTAATCGTATGATGATGAATGGTACCAATTCATTTTTAGCTATGACTTGGAATATTATGTGTGCTTTCCAAACAGTATTTTTATATTATCTGTGGTGCATGGGGCCAATAGTCGCTGCGCTATGGGTATGGCCAATGGAGCGCTTGCGCAGTGCCTTGCCTAGCTGGATTGAAGGAGTAATCACTCTTTGTTTCTGGAGCTTATTCTGGAATGTAGTAGTTTTACTGATGGCATGTTTTAGAGGAGTTTCTGAAACAGGTACTGTAGTTATGACTGCTTTAAATAGTTTAGCTACAATTTCTGTTTGGTATGCCTTTGACTTTAGCGCTCTGATTAGTGAAGGCGCTGGCTATTCTATGATGAATGCAGTCAGTCAAGCTATAGGACAAGCTGCAAAAGGTGGTGGTGGCGGTGGTGGTGGCGCTCAAAGCGGCGGTGGCGGTGCAAAAACTGGTGGTGGCGCTCGCCAAGGTGGCGGCATGATGGGAGCGCCTATGGGTGGCGCTACAGCTGCAGCCCATGCTGGAATACCTGGTGGCCGGTTTGGTGGAGTAGGCGGAGGCTTTGGAGCAGGTAGTATGGGTGCTGGCTCTCTATCATCAACTGGTGGAGCAATACCTGGGGGTATGGGCGCAGGACTAATGCCCGGTTCTGTCGGCATTGGTAGCGGGGTCCATCACTGTTAGCCGGTGGTGTTTCAGGATTAATGCCAGGTGGTCAGGGTGTATTTTCTACTTCTGCTTCTGGCTCATTTGCTGGTGGCGGTAATTTAAGTTCGATGCATGATGCTATTAGAAATCAAACTGACCGTCAAATTAGTCAGCAAATGAGTCAAATGAACCAAGAGCAACTTGCTCGCCAAAATCAAGAGAGACTTGCTAATTTGCGCGACTTTGAACAGAAACACCCAGGGGCTACTCTTGGTCAATATGTTGATGCAGAAAGAAATCGCGCCCAAATGGCCGCACAATCAGAGCCTGAAAGAGCTGCTATGCAACAAAGAATACAAGCTGCAATGCTACAAGATCAACAAGCCGAAAGACAATTACAACAAACACAAATTGCCGCTATGTTGAGTCAATCCAATCCTCAGCAACAAGAACGTTTAGCTCGCTTATTCAACGGTCAATTTGGTGCTTTGCCCCAAGGTGATCTACCTCCAACAGCTATGCGTACTGATCTAGCAAATGTTAGTAGAGGCGCAAGTGATCTTGGTGGAGGCATCTTATTGCCTGGCACAGGCTTACCGCCTGCAAGCGGTGGAATTCCTGTAGTTGGAGACTTATCTAGACCGAACTTAGAAGGCACAAATATTGTACCTGGATCGGATTTAACTAGCCCAGCTTTTAGTGCTGGTGGCCTAAGTGGTCCTCCACCAATAGTTACAACATCTACTTCGTATACTACAGTTGATAGTGGTGCCAGTCTGCCTGAAATTTATACTTACACCAAAATGGATGCTCCAATACAAGCTGATACATACACCACATCAGGCACAGATGCAATGTATAGAACTGAGCAGACTGTTGGTTGGTCAAATGTAGATGACAATAGCATGTCCAGAGAAGCCGTCTCTGAACAACCTAATTATGTCCAACCGGTAAATTATACTCAGTCTCAAATTCAATATACGAATACAAGCCAAAATTTTGCTGAACAGCAAATACAATATGTACCTGCTGAAGTAAAACAAGAAAAAATAGAAGTGCAACAAGTACAGCAGCCCACCAAGCACGTGCAAGAAGTTGTACAAGAACCTAAGCAACCTGTACAACCAACCAAACTAAATGTACAAAAGCAAGTGACCAATATTGTACCAGTTTTCTCTAAGCCGCCTGCTGCGCAAAAGCCTGGTAGTATTTCTTCACTATTAGCAGGCATGCAAAAAGGTGGTCATCAACCTAACGCACCAAACACTAATCAAAATACAAATCAGAATCAATCTGCCGGCACTTTCTCTCGTGATTCTAATGCCGACAAACCGACTGAGCCTACTAGACACGAAGGTAGTTTGGGAGATCATTTATCCAGGCTGCAACGTGGTGGAGGACGCATTATTCCCAAGGCCAAAGATATTTTGGGAGAATCAGATTTGCCTCCTCAAACAGAAACAGAAAGCGATGAAGGCGAAAACAAAGATCCAAACAGCTAGGAATCTAAATTAAACAGATAGATAATATGTATTTGACTCAGATTGCCGTTAAGTGTCCCCGTTGTGGTTCTAAATTTAATTCCAAACAAATTCCAGTTTGGATAGACTTTGGTATCCGCAATAGTGAGCTTAGGCAAGATTTTGCTGGCAGAGCACCACAACCTGAGCCGCACTCTGTATGTACTTGTCCTGCTTGCGGTAAATCTGATTGGATGGCTCAATTTCCAGCTACGTCAGAAGAAGCAGTCTTAAATCAATCGGCTCTTACGCCACATTTGCAATTTCGCAACGCTGCTATGCAGGCTGAGCAATTTACCAAAGACTTTTACAATGTAGCTACTCTTTATCTTTATGCTGCTTGGAGTGCTGATGATGCCAAAGCTCATGTACAAGCCAAAGAATATAGACTTAAGGCTATAGAAACATTTAGCAAATCTCTTAAAGATGTTTCCTGTCCAGTTAAAGAAAGACCAACAGTAGAATATTTAATTGGTGAATTATATAGACGCATAGGCGATTTTGCTTCTGCGCAAGCCTATTTGCAAGAAGTATTACCTCGATTGCCTGGTAAACTAGCTTATATGGCTAGAAAAGTGATGAAATTAGCTGCCGAAGAAAACTCTGATCTAAATGAATTTGAAAAACCTGTTTAAATTTACGGACTGAATATGGCAATAGTACATAAAGTTATCATTCTCAATAAGCCTTTTAAATTATTTGGCTTTTCTTTTATTCAATGGATTGTTTTATTGGGTACAAGCCTTATTGGTCTTTGGATAGGCTTTAGTATGCCACCGGTCAAATTTAATGGTTTGCCGCTTGGCTTTCTAGTATTTATGGTAATTGTTTGTGGCGGCATTGTTTTTGTCCATGCTTCTTTAATTCAACCTTGGCAATGGTGGCGTAATCGCTTTTTGTATTTAGCCAACCTATTACCTACACAGATTTTGCCCAAGCCTCAACCAGCAAGAACTTATCTAGAAGAAGGGCAAAAAGAAGCAAACAAATTATCTAGCCCAGGGCACAAGAAAGATAAATGGCAATTATAATTGTATTTATAAACCCATAATTTAGTACTTAACTTGAGAAATTAGATGACTGGCAGCATGCGATCTACACAACCAGACAAATTGCCTTTAACTAAGGAACCTTCCTTACAAAATATTGTGGCGGGTTTATATAACAGTTTGCCAGAAGCTTTACGTCGTCAAATCCCCATTACCAAGATTGGCAAAAAGTATTGGCCAGATATAGAAGAACATGATTCTCAAGAAAATAATGAGGACAAAAATCTCAATAAAGAACCAGACACCGCTCTTCCTCCAGCAGATAAACGAGGCGAAATAGACTGGGCAGATGTTTGTTTTATTCATTCTATTCCAGGCGATGATGACGATGAAGGACTAGCCGTTCTAGCCGACGGTAGCCTTAGACGATATATTTCTTGCAAAGGGATAAATGCTTTACTTTATGACGAAGCCGATTGTGAAGCCTTAGCCAGAAACTTTAAAGAATTTGCCAATTCATGTGAGTCTGATGTCCAGATTATTGTCAAGTCGCGCAATTTGCCAGTGGATGAATATCTTTCGCGTTATCAAAATCAAGTAACTACAGATAATGATTATTTGAAATGGTATGCCCGCAATACAGATCAATGGTTTAGACGGGTACAAGATGTGCATTTTGTGCCACAAAGAGATTTTTATGTAGTAATTAGTTATGCTCCTCCAGATACTGTAGATATAGCTAACGATGTTTGGTCGACTATTTATAACCATTTATCCTCAACTAATTCATGGTCAGGCAAACGTATAGCAGCTAAGCATGAAGAATATGTTGAAACTTTAAATAGATATACTCGCACTGCTTTTGAGCAATTAAGACAATCGAATTTACGTCCTCAAATATTGAAGCGCAAAGAATTGCGGGATCTTATATATGCTGATTTAAATCCTGGTATGGCTTTAAAAGATCCAAAAGCGCCACCATCACGTTCTGATATGTCTGAAGCGTCAATATTAGCTCAATCCGCTATTAAAATTGAAAATGATTATTTATGGGTTGATGGACGTTATATAGGCACACATTATATGGCGCAGCCACCCCATGAAACATGGATGGGCTGGTTGGTTGATTTATTGTCTTTAAGTGTTGAATATACTCTTTCTATTTTTATTCACACCTGCAATCAAGATAAAGTACGCAAGTCTTTAACTAATCGATATCGCTATGGTGTAATGGCTAGCACACAATTAGGCACAGCGCCAGATTTAGAAGGAATTGAATCAACTAGAAGTGCTGCTTCAGCTATTCAAGAATTTTTGCGTAGCTCAAATAAAGCCTTTGATATGGGCGTTTATATTAATACAGTTGCTGAAACACCAGAAAAACTCACTCAGCAAATGGATGAGATTAGGCGCGTTTTTAAAAATCGTGATGCATTATGGATCGTGGACAGCTCTTGCAATTAGATGCCTGGCAATCTACTTTAGCAGTCGGTGTAGATAAGCTTGCTATGGTACATCAAGTAATGTCGCCAATTGTAGGAACATTCTGGCCATTTTTTAGCGCTAGTTGCGGTACCCCAGATGGTGTGCCATTTGGTTTTGCTCTTGCTTCACGTGAGCCTGTTTTACTTAATCCATTTTTCCGAGGCGCAGGTAAAGACGCTAATAATATGTTTGTAGTTGGCACAACTGGAGCTGGTAAATCATTTGCTATTTCTATGCTTATATTACGCCTTTTACCTATCGGTACTCGTTTTGTTTTAATCGATAAAACAGTAGATAAGCATGGAGCTTATAGATTTATTACTCAATTATTAGGGCCAGAATTAAGTGCGTATATTGATCTAGGTCCTAATTCAGGTTTTATTGTCAATCCTTTTGATTTGGGTCCAGAAGATAAACCTGGAGAACCATCACCAGATAAAATAACTGCTTTATTATCTTTGCTTGATCTTATGCTGGCTCCTGAAGGGCGTGAAGAATTAAATGTAGAAGAAAAATCATTGCTAGATGGGCTCATTCGTGTAGCTTATATGGATGCAAATTTCAAAGGCACTGTTCCAATTATGTCTGACCTGGCGTGTGTAACAGCACAAGCAGCTGCTGATGAAGTTGATCCACTACAGCGAGATAGGCTGCAACAATTTGCTCGGGGTCTTTCTTTATTTACCCGCTCTGGCGCTTTTGGTGGTTTGGTAGATGGTTATACCAATGTCGATACAGAAAAGTTATTTATTGTTTTTGATACCAGAGAAGTTAATGAGCCGCGCCTAGAGCGTATTGCTGTATTTATTTTAGCTGAATTCATTAGACGAAGAGCTGCTGAATATAAAGAACGTCGTATTAGATTTGCTGCTGTAATAGATGAAGCAGCTATGCTTATGCGCTTTAGTGCTGGAGCAAGACTTTTAGATGACTTATCTAGACGTGCTAGGCATTACGGGATGATGTTAGTTTCAATCACTCAACAATTAAAAGACTTTTTTCGTCAGTCTGAACAAGCAGATTCAGTAGTCAAAAATGCTCACATGAAATTGATTCTCCGCCAAGATCCAAGTGATTTAAAAGTACTCAAAGAAACATTACGTTTGACCGATGCTGAAGTAGCCGCTATAGATAATTTTTCACGAGATGATGAAAAACGCAAAGATAGCCAATGTTTATTAATTGTAGGTGCTAGCCACGGAACCATTCGTCTTGTACCAAGCCCAATGGACTACTGGATATGCACATCAGAACCTATTCACGATATTCCTAAACGAATTGAGAAAATCAAAGAAGTGCAAGAAAAAAATCCTCAATTAAGTCAATGGGATGCAGCAAGACAAGCAGTTTATTATTTAGGACTCAGCCACGACTAGGTAAGGTATGAAAAAACTCTTTTCCTTCAATAAGTTTTTTATTTCCTTCTGTGTTTTATTTCTTTTAGTTTGGATAGCATTGCAAATAGTAAATCACATGCGCATTAAAGAAATGGCTAAATTAGATGGTGAGCGAGTACTAGCTTGGACATGGCCAGAAAAAAATGTTAGATCGGCAATAAATATTTATGACACTAAATTATTGAAAAAAGATCATAACGAAATCATTGCAAAAGTATTGGCTGTTCAATCAATTCAAACTATGAATAGCGGCGCCGACTTAACTACAGATAGGACAAATCAAGTTAATCTGAACGACAATAGAAGATCAGCTTCAGACTGTTCAGTAACTCTCACTTATTATCGTACAAATGATCAATGGTTTTTAGGTAAAGTAGATTGTGAATAATATGGAGAGCTAGCAAATGTACTGGCGCATTCGTAAATATGGACCTTTAGATGTTATTAAAAAATATGGCATACACATGGCTCTTATTGTCAGTCTGCTATTTAATTTTTTATTGATAGTCACTAGACCCAATCTAAAGAAAAAAATCACAGTTGATGTACGCACCCAGCTTGAACAATTTGGCCGCAATGTCGCTACGCATATTCTTGACACTAGTTATATTTCATACGCTGCTGCTACTTCAGCCCTTATGAATCAAGAAACTGGCGAATTAGATTTACCAGTAATAAATGAATTAAGGCGCCAGCAGCTTTTACCGAACACTACTGAAGAATTAAAAGCTAATATGCAGACTTATTCAGATCAAAAACGTGTGGTAAATATCCGTATAGATAATGTCACAACTAATGATGCAGTAAATGTCAATGGAACAAGTCTCATACCTGTTGATGTTTCAGGTTTAGTGGCAGTGCATTCTGCCGATGAAGCTGGACCACCTAGCCGCTTTCATTTTCAGTTTTTAGTGGGCTATCGCGGTGGCAATACCCAAGCTCCATTAGTGGCAGCCTTTAAAGACCTTTCTGGTTAAAATGGCGTCATACTTCTTTGCAAGTTTGATAATAACTGTATACAATATATGCAAACGATAATTTGACCGAATATCGTTCGTTAACTGCCGCTCAGAATCGCGCTGGCATTGGTATAATTGGCAATCATTGGCTAAGCTTTATGTATACAGGTATCGTAGAACAAACAGGAATGATAAGTGCTCTCACCGATAGTGCTGATGGCCGTCGCTTAGAAATTACTGTAAATCAGCCTATGAAAGATTTGAAATTGGGAGATTCTATTAATATCAGTGGATGCTGCTTCACCGCTATCGAAATAGCTGATAATTATTTTGTTGTTCAAGCCACTCATGAAACATTGCGTCGTTCTAAACTTGGTTTGCTTAAAGTTGGCGATAAGGTCAATCTTGAGCGCCCCTTAAAATTAGAAGATAGATTTGGCGGTCATTTAGTATCTGGACATGTTGATGCTATTGCTCAAGTTTCTTCAATTAAAAAAGAAGGTTTCTCTAAATTTATTACATTTACTTTGCCTTTAGAATATGCGCCATTTTTTGTTGAAAAAGGATCGGTGACTGTTGATGGTGTGTCATTAACAGTTGTGGATACTATTCAAAACAGTGGCAACAAATTTCGATTTAGCGTAGCTTTAATTCCTTATACAATGGAAATAACTACTTTAGGTAACTTAAAAGTTGACGAAACTGTAAATATTGAAACTGATCTAATAGCTAAATATTTAGCTCGATGGCTAAGTTTAGGCAATCAAGTTAGCATGACAAAAATATTTGAGGCATTAAATACTAATGAATTGCAAAAGACAGATTTAGAAATAAAAAAGCAGGTATGCCATTAATATGACAGAGAAATCTCTCAATAAGAATACTGATACGGCTCAGATGTTTGCTACGGTAGAAGAAGCTTTAGCAGATATCAAAGCTGGTAAATTCGTTGTTGTAGCAGATGATGAAGGTAGAGAAAACGAAGGCGATCTTATTTGCGCTGCAGAACTCATTACATCTGAAATGATCAATTTCATGATTACCGAAGGGCGTGGTTCTGTTTGTTTGTTATTGACTGCTGAACGTGCTAAACAACTTAAGCTTACAAGCATGGTCGATGACAATAATGCCTTGCACGGAACAGCTTATACAATCACAATAGATGCTGATACTAAATATGGTATCACTACTGGAATTAGTACTTTTGACAGAGCAAAAACAATTCAAGTTGCAGTAGATCCAAAAACTGTACCGTCTGATTTAAGACGCCCCGGACACGTAAATCCATTAATTGCTGCACCAGGCGGAGTTCTCCAACGTGCTGGTCATACTGAAGCATCCGTAGATTTAGCTCGTTTAGCTGGTTTACAACCAGCTGGTGTTTTGTGTGAGATTTTGAATGCAGATGGATCTATGTCCCGCGTTCCGCAATTAAATGCATTTGCTCGCAAGCATAATCTCAAATTTATCAATATAGCGCAATTAATAGCTTACAGACTTGAGCGCGAACGTTTTGTTATTAGAGAAGCTGCTACTAAATTTCCTTCTGCTTATGGTGAATTTACTTTGTATGCTTATCGCAATCAATTAGACGATACTGAACATATAGCACTTGTAAAAGGTGAAGTCACACATAAAGAAAATGTTCTTATTCGCGTTCATAGTGAATGTTTAACTGGTGACGTATTTGCTGGTTTACGTTGTGATTGCGGACCACAATTAGAAGCTGCTTTAGCAATGATCGCCAAAGAAGAAAGTGGTGTACTTGTTTATCTAAGACAAGAAGGACGTGGTATAGGTTTACTCAATAAAATAAGAGCTTACGCTCTGCAAGACTCTGGACAAGACACTGTACAAGCCAACGAAGTATTAGGCTTTAAGCCAGATTTACGTGATTATGGAGTAGGTGCGCAGATATTATGTGACCTTGGTTTATCCTCAGTACGCATAATCACTAATAATCCACGCAAAATAGTAGGGTTAGAAGGTTATGGCTTAACTGTTACAGATAGGGTAACAATGCCTCCTGCCTGTAATAGTCATAATATGCGTTATCTATTAACTAAAAAAGAAAAATTAGGACATTGGCTTGATAATCTAGGTGAAAATTAAAGGAGCTCTTATGCAAGAAAGTAATCCCACCATCATTCAAGGAAGGCTAATCGCCACAGGTTTGCGTTTTGCGATTATTGTCAGTCGATTTAATGATTTTATAACCAAACAGTTATTAGAAGGCTGTCTTGATACATTGCGTCGCCATGGTGCCGATAACAATCTCGTTGAGATTTTTTGGGTGCCTGGATCTTTTGAAATTGCTATTACTGCTAAAGAAGTCGCACAAACTAAAAAATTTGATGCTGTGATTTGTTTGGGTGCAATTATTCGTGGCGCTACTACTCACTTTGATCATGTTGCTGGACAAACAGTTGCTGGTATTTCCCAAGTTGGATTAGAAACAGGTGTGCCCACAATATTTGGTGTTATCACTACTGAAACTATTGAACAAGCTATTGAACGTGCTGGAACTAAAGCAGGTAATAAAGGCAGCGATGCTGCATGTGCTGCCATAGAAATGGTCAATCTATTTACTGATTTGCGCCGCCGTCATGAAGTAACTGAGAAAACAGTTAAAGCCTAATAATTCGATTCAGTTAAAGGATTTTCTTTAATAAAGCTGGAAAGAAATTTGCTTGCTCGTAAGCTGTCCATCAATTGACCTTCAATTTTTATTTTTTTAAACAGAAGGGCTTGATGTAACGGCAAGCTACTCTTTATTAGGTTAGCCATTGTGCTGCCAGTTAAATGGAAACATACTTTAGGTTTTTTACTTTTGCTAGTGTAGGGCTCTATATCAATTTTTTTT
>ENA-OOMY01000020-OOMY01000020.1-viral-metagenome-genome-assembly--contig:-NODE-20-length-17000-cov-5.363480_pt1 | contig 17000 bp, 20 predicted proteins | sample MGYA00245307_ERZ501076 | MGnify/ENA primary metagenome ERZ501076 (study PRJEB25959, sample SAMN05341323) | viral metagenome | host: human-associated | place: USA: California | collected 2014-03-27 | study... | reverse complement strand
TTTTTTTTAGGGCGTCTCTCCACCTCTCGGGGGGAATGGATGCGAACGGAGTGAACATTCAGTTGTCCATGGCGACTGTACACGATCCCGTCCAGTACCGCTCAAAGGGGATTCAAGCCAAATCAGACCAGTGTTCGGGTCTCTCCGGCTGTTGTCATTCCCGAATGTTTTTACTTGCCGCGCCGCTCGCGGGAGGAGCCGGCAGGAGGCGTGTATAATTTTAGTATTGGCTATGCGTACCATGCTCTATTGTAAAAACATATATTCTATGCTTCTCCTGGTTCTCGCCGTGCTGTCGGCTTCATCGTTTTGCCGGGCTTATGGCGCGGGTGAGAGAGAGCTATGGCAGCCCGCCGAAGGAGCCGAGCTCATAGGCAGGCCGGCGCCGGATTTTTCCGGGCTCAAGTGGCTTAACTCCGAGCCGCTCGATATCGAAGACCTTAGGGGCAAAGTCGTCCTCATACGCTTCTGGCTCGTCGACTGTCCTTATTGCGAAAACACCGCCCCGTCCCTCGTCGAGCTCTACGACAAATACGGGGGCGAGGGTCTCGTGGTCATAGGCATACACCATCCCAAATCCGAAAGGGCGAAGAACAACGATCTCGTGCTGAAACAGGCAAAGAAGCTTGGATTCGAGTTTCCCATAGCACAGGACAGGGACTGGAAGGTAATTAACGCCTACTGGCTCGGCGAAACCAGGCGCTCCTTCACCTCTTCGAGCATACTCATAGATAAGAAAGGGATTATAAGGTTCGTCCACGACGGCGGGGAGTTTTACGCAAGCCCGGACAACCCCGACGCCGACCTAGCGTATAGAACCATAGACGCCAGGATAAGGGAGCTCCTTGATGAAAACCCTTGATTTTCCCCGCAATACGTTAGGATAGTCATAGTAAGTGTTTTAATCCTCTTGGAAAAAACAGAGACAGCATCCTCAGACACCGTGCTCAATAGGTTCCCTCTCCCCTTGAGGGAACGAATGCGAACAAGGGAGCATTCGATTGCCCTTGACCAATTGTAACAGGGTCCATTCAGCACCGCTCGACGGCAGCATAAACCAAAATAGGGGCAGGGTGAGGAATTACTTTAAAGGTCTTTCATTCCCGAATGCTTTCATCGGGAATCCAGTTATTATTTTTGTCATCTCGAACGAATGTGACAGATATATCCTTTAAAACGGGATTTCTCGCGTGCACGCGAACAAGTTTACTCTCGGCCAGATCATAATATTGCGAGCCGTGTGAATGGCGAAGCAATACCTTTCCGGGACGTCGAAATTGGGCGGGCCACGCCTGCAGGAGTCCGACGTAGGATGGGCTGAAATTCAAAGCATCGTTCGCACGAACATTCAATTAAACAACCAGCCTTGCTTCGTCGAGATAATCGAGTGGATGAGCGTTAAAAATCTGACCACCATACTCTTCCCCTCTCCTTGAGGGGAGAGGGGAAGGGGTGAGGGTGATAAATTGGAAGATTTAGCGAGGACGCGATAATTTTTAGCACAATTTCACCCCGGCGGGCCACGCCCGCGGGAAATCGAAGTAGCGGCGTATAGCTATTATCACAAGTCGCGCTTCAGGTGCATAAACCTCTGAAGGTGATATGATCGTAAAACACACTACGTGTGCTTTTGGTCAAGCAAAAGTAGAAATCCTTTCATTTTTGCTTTTCATCCTCCTTATGAAAAGGGGGAACAATTCCGAGCAAGTGAGGAATTGGACGCCTTTGCTTAATTTCTCGACTTTTATCCAGTACCGCAAGGAATTAAAACCAAAGCAAAACAGGGGGATTTGGTTTTTTAGTTTGTCATTTCCGAATGCTTGTATCGGGAATCCATTCTTTTCATCTTGTGTTTCTTCCTTTTCTGCTGCTGTTGCATCCCGTCTCTTTTCTACCACGACCCTCCGCCTCCACCGCCGAACCCGCCTCCGCTCGACCCTCCTCCTCCGAGCCCGCTCCCGCCCGACTTCCTCGGGGCCGAAGCGAAAGTGCTGTTCATCACCCCGAGGCTCCTTCCGAGGTCGGCGACGAAAAGTCTCGGCGTGAACGAGTTCATATAGCCGGGCGACGAATACCACGACGGCGGCTCCCTGTACATATCCCTGAACGCCTCCGCCCACCTGTCTTCGAGGCCGAAAACGAGGGCGAACGGCAGCACGCGGTCGAATAGGGTAGGGTCGTCCTTCGCCAGCGCCTCTATCCTGTCCTTCTCCGCCCTGTCTATGAACTCCCTGAATCCGAAAAGCTCTTCCTTCGCGAGCGCGCCCTGCTTCGTTTTTTTAGGCATGAACCCCGACCACGCCAGTATTATCAGACCCGAGAGCGCTATCGACACCTTCAGCAAAAAGTTCGTAAAGAGGGCGAATCCCACTATAAGAAGTATTATCCCGATCCACTTGTAAATACCCTTCACCTTCTCCGGGTCCCCGGGGAAATAGCCGCCCTTGACGAGCTCGCTGTAAAGAGACTTCGTTATTCCCGGAAGCTCCCTGTAGAACTTGTTCCTGAGGTCCGAGATTTCCACCTCTCCCCCGGTTTTGAAGATGCCGCCCAGCACCTTAACCTCGTGGGGCTTCAATTCTCCAGGTGCGGGCTCTTTCGTCTTTATAAGCTTGTAGTCCCTGTCAGTGAAGAAGTAAAGCTTGGTTGTCTGATGCTCTTCGATCCTGAGATATCCCCTGACGGCCAGGTCTATAACAGTTGACGTTATGTCCGCGACGTCCGCCCTCTCGTCTATGAGATCCCCGCCTCGGCGGGCGTGAATCCCTCGGGCGGGCTGTACCTCACCATTATCGACCCCCTACCGTCTGGGTCCCGCCCGCTCGTGCTCCAGATGTAGAACATTCCGAAAAGGGTCGCGAACGGCAGGACAAAAAACCAGTTGTCCCTGAGGAACCATCCTATTTTCTCCGAGCCCGTGGGCTCCTTGACGAGTCCTTTAGGGAAACCGGTCACGATAGTAAGCCCCTCGCCGGCCCAGAGAACCCGCGACGTCCCGAACTCCGCCTCGCCGCCCGAGATCGATGCCGTACAATCCTTGCCAGTGGCCCCCCTCGGGCCCGTATAGCATTCGGCCTGGATCCCTTCGCGCGACCCCTCCGGGAGATAAATCCTGGCCCCGGCCTCGTTTATAGGCACCCTCCACTCGTCCCCCGTCACGTTCCAGTAAAGCTCGTCGTACTCCTCGAAGAACGCCACTGCTCCGCGGACGGTATACTCGATCCTGTAGCCGTGCACTCCGGTTATGGTCTTGTCCGGGTCCCCTATCCTGATGTTGACGACGGCGCCCTCGGTGCTCACCTTGTACTGGTAAGGATTCCCGTCGAAGTCGGTCACCTTCTCGACGTCTATCTTTATGCTGTAGCGCTTGTAACCGTAGTCGTACTTATAGGGGATGTATCTGTATATGCCGCGCCTCTGGGCGTATTGAAAGTCGTACTCTATATCCTCGACGACAGTGAGGCTTCCGTTCTCGTCAACGAATATGTCCGAGTGGAATTTTTTTATCTCCTCGGAATTCGCGGCAGCCGGCAGGAAAGCGGCTAAAAGTGCGACGGCGAGGAATATGAAGACGGCGCGCGCTTGCGTCATGTAAGAGGAAATCTCCCGGAGGGGCCTTTTCACTGGCCGAAGCTTACCCTAGGCGCGGTTCTCTCGGCTTCGGAATCGAGCTCGAAATACTCCTTCTTCTGGAAGCCGAACGTGTTGGCCACGAAATTGCTCGGGACAGATTCTATCTTCGTGTTGAGGTCCCTGACGACAGCATTATAGTAGCGGCGGGCGAGCTGTATCTGCTCCTCTATCCTCGCGAGCTCGGCCTGGAGCTCGAGGAAGTTCTGGTTGGCCTTTAAGTCAGGGTAGGCTTCCGAAAGGGCGAAGAGGCTCTTGAGCGTCGATTGCAGAAAGTTCTCCGCCTCTGCCTTCGCCTCGGGCGTCGTTGCCTGCATTGCACGGCTCCTCGCCTCGACGACGCTCTCGAAGGTCGACTTCTCGTGCGTCGCGTAGCCTTTAACAGTCTCGACCAGGTTCGGTATGAGGTCGTACCTTCTCTTCAGCTGAACGTCCACGTCCGACCACGCCTGCTCGGCCATGTTCCTCAGCCTGACGAGTCCGTTGTAAATCCCTACCAGAATGAACGCTATCGCCGCTATAACGACGAGGATTATAAGTGCGGTCATGGTTCTGCCTCTCTTCCCTCGTTCTCGGAATACGCCCCCGCGTCCCCGGGCCGGATAAATTATAAATCAATTTATCCTTTTCTGCGAAGGACTATGAATTAATTAACGATTGCCTCTCTAGCGGGTTTTTTACCAGAGCGGATTGAATGTGAGGCCGGAAAGTATCTTCGGATAAAAATAGGTGGTCTTGTGCGGCATCCTCTCCCCGTCCCGGACGACATCGAATATGTCGCCGGCCTTGAGCTCGGGGAGTATGAAGCCGAGTGCGTATTCCCCGCCGCCCGTGAGACCCGTAGCCTCTTCGAGAAACTTCGTGTAGAAGATGCCCGATTCTTCCTCGTTCAGTATGTTCTTGAAGACTATCTTGTGAAGGAGCATCACGCCGAGGCTCGAATATCCATCCCCTGATTTATTCTTGACGGAAACCCTGTACGCCTTCTTCCTGTCTTTGGTTATGACTGTAAATTCCTCGTGCCCTATGTCAGACACGGCCTTGCCGAACTCCATCTCTTTCACATTAAAATATTCGCCGAGCTTGGCGATGAACGATTCCGTCGTGTACTGCCCCAGGTTCTTCACGAGCCTGTGCGTCGGGTTGATAATGAGCCCGTCGCCCTCGCCGCGCGCAAGGAACATCATAACGTAGTCATAGGGTTTTTCCTGGTCCCCCGGGCTGCTCTCTCTGTGAATGCGCCTGTAGTCGAGAGCTGTCTCGTACCTGTGATGCCCGTCGGCGATTAGAAAGCTCGTGTCGGCAAGCCGCTCCGTGATACGCGATATAACCCCTTCGTCCGATATCTTCCAGAGTATATTTCTCACCCCGTCCGCGGTCGTAACATCGAATATCGGCTCCCCGAGATTTTTCTCGATAGCCTTTTCCACATCCCCCTCAGGGTCCGAATAAACGGAAAACACGGGCTCATGTTCGCCTTGCAGGCCGTGTTCAGCTTCAGCCTGTCCTGCTTGTGCTTGGGGAACGTCAGCTCGTGCGGGAGTATCTTCTTCGTGGAAAAGTCTTCGAGCTTAACCCTCCCTATGAATCCTTTCCGCGTGTACTTCCCGCCCCCGATTTCGAACTCCTGGTAATAGGGATATATCGACGGCTCCTTGTCCTGTATGAGGACGTCGCCGACGAACCAGTCCCTGAAGGTCTTCGCCGCCCTTTCATACTTCATGTCGGTCTCCCCCTTCGGGAGAACGAGCCTGACGACATTAAGCGGGTCCAGCGCGAGCAGCTCTTCCTGCTCGGCCGGGCTGATAACATCGTACGGCGGCGCGAGAACCTTCGCAAAGTCCCCGACCTTGGCCGGGTTATACCTTATTCCTTTAAACCCTTTGACTGTAGGCATCTATAAATATTCCTCCAACTCCCGGGATGAAAGGTCTCCCTCTCGTACTATTCGGGGGGAAGCGGCGGTAAGATCCACGATCGTCGACCCTTTCGACGCCGGAATGTTACCAGAGTCTATTATAAGTTCAACCCTATCACGGAACGCGTCGTATATGTAATCCGATTCTAATATATTACCCGCGCCGCTCGGGTTTGCGCTCGTGGAAGTAAGCGGAATGTCGATGCATTCGAAGAGCGCTTTTACGAAGGGATGCGAGGAGACTCTGACGGCGACATTCCCGGTCCCCGCGGTTATGATAGGGTCGAGCTCCCCCGAAACCTTTAATATTATTGTGAGAGCCCCGGGCCAGAACCTTTCTGCCAGCCTTTCCGCGGCGGGCGTCGGCTCGGCGATGGACTTCGCCATCTCGAGGTCCCTTACAAGAACGGGTATGGGCATGGCCTTCGGGCGGCCCTTTATGTCGAATATCCTCTCGACGGCGGCCGCGCTCGTGACGAGCACACCTATCCCGTAGAGGGTCTCCGTCGGATAGACGATCACACCCCCGCTCTCTAAAACCCCCGCGGCCCTCCCGGGCGCGCCTGGGGCTTCGGCTTTTATTACCTCAGTCACAAAGGCCTGCGAATCTTCTACCTGTCGTGCTTTTTCGCCGCTGCTTCAACCTTCTTGGCCAGCTTTTCCCTCGCTTCCTTCACCCTCTTGTTTATTTCGGGGTACTTGAGAGCGAGTATCGCTCCGGCGTAGAGGGCGGCGTTTCGTGCCCCACCCTTGCCTATAGCCATCGAGGCCACGGGTATTCCCGGCGGCATCTGCACTATCGACAAAAGCGCGTCGAGGCCGTTCAAGGGCGACGAGTCCACGGGGACGCCTATCACGGGCAGCGTCGTGTAAGCCGCGACTACCCCCGGCAGATGGGCGGCCCATCCGGCCCCCGCTATTATTACCTCTACTCCCCTCTTTTCGGCGGTTTCGACGTACTTTCTAACCCTCGCCGGCGTCCTGTGGGCCGAGGCTACCCTGAGCTCATACTCTATTCCGAGCTCTTCCAGGGCCTTCCAGGCGTCCTCTATGCTTCCCAGGTCCGAATCGCTTCCTACTATTATTCCAACTTTAGGCATAATAAGGTCTCAAACATATCCCGTTTGCAAAGTCTTTTCAAGGACCGCCCGCGACTTTTATTCTTTCATACATTGGGTACACTAGTTTGGTTATACTTGACAAAGATGGGCGTGTGGTTATGTTAATGCGAAAATTCAGTTTTTACTGTAACAGATACTGAAAAGCAGATACTGAAACTCCAGCCGGTCCTTATTTCAGAAAACACTATTATATAAATAGGAGGAGGTTTGTAATGAAGGTTAGGCCACTACACGACAAGGTTTTAATTCAGAGACTCGACAGCGAAGAAACGACCAAGGGCGGGATCATTATCCCCGATTCGGCAAAGGAGAAGCCGCAGGAAGGGAAGGTCATAGCGGTCGGTAACGGCAGGTTTCTCGAAGACGGCTCCACCAAGCCGCTCGAAGTTAAAAAGGGAGACAAGATCCTCTTCAGCAAATACGGCGGTACGGAAATCAGGATTGACGGCGAAGACTACCTCATACTCAGCGAGGAAGAGATTCTGGCCGTAGTCGATTAACCAAATCCAAAAATACAGATTCCCAGGAGGCAGAAGAAATGGCAGCAAAGGACATAAAATTCGACAGGGCGGCGCAGGACGCGATCTTGAGGGGAGTGAACGCGCTTGCCAACGCGGTAAAGGCAACGTTAGGCCCCCGCGGCAGGAACGTACTCATAGAGAAGACATTCGGAGCGCCGATAGTGACCAAGGACGGCGTAACGGTAGCCAAGGAAGTAGAGCTCGAAGACAAGTTCGAGAACATGGGCGCGCAGATGGTAAAGGAAGTAGCGTCCAAGACAAGCGACGTAGCCGGCGACGGTACTACGACAGCCACCGTCCTCGCCCAGGCGATCTTCAGGGAAGGCATAAAGCTCGTAGCCGCGGGCCACGACCCGATGAAGCTTAAAAGGGGTATCGATAAGGCCGTAGAAGTAGTAATCGAGAGCATAAGGAAACAGAGTAAGCAGGTTAAGGGCAGGACAGAAATAGCCCAGGTTGCGACAGTATCCGCAAACGGCGACTCGACTATCGGCAATATAATCGCCGACGCTATGGAGAAGGTAGGTAAAGACGGGGTTATAACGGTAGAAGAAGGCAGGAGCCTGGAAACAGAGCTCGACGTCGTAGAGGGTATGCAGTTCGATAGAGGCTACCTGAGCCCCTACTTCATTACCGACCCCGAGAAGATGCACATAGAGCTTGAAGACCCGCTTATCCTCATGTACGACAAGAAGGTCACGAACATGAAGGACCTGGTGCCCCTTCTTGAAGAAGTAGCCCGGAGCGCAAAGCCGCTACTCGTAATGGCCGAGGACATAGAAGGCGAAGCGCTTGCCACCCTCGTGGTAAACAAACTGAGAGGCACCTTAAAGGCGGCCGCCGTTAAGGCCCCCGGATTCGGAGACAGGCGTAAGGCAATGCTCGAAGACATAGCAGTGCTTACGGGCGGTAAGGTAATAGCCGAAGAGGCAGGGATGAAGCTTGAGAACTCAAAGCTTCAGGACTTAGGCAGGGCCAAGAAGATAGTAATAGACAAGGACAACACGACCATAGTCGCGGAGCCGGAAAGAAGGGCGAGATAGAGGGCCGGATAAGGCAGATAAAGGCCCAGGTGGACGAGGCCAGCGGCGAGTACGACAGGGAAAAGCTCCAGGAAAGGCTTGCCAAGCTCGCGGGGGGCGTCGCGGTAATCAGGGTAGGGGCGGCTACAGAGGCCGAGATGAAGGAGAAGAAGGCCCGTGTAGAAGACGCCCTTAACGCCACGAGAGCCGCAGTTGAGGAAGGTATAGTCCCCGGGGGCGGAGTAGCTTCATAAGGGCTATTAAAGCCGTAGACGGGTTTACTGGAGCTGACGACGAAGAGAAGGCGGGAGTAAGCATAGTAAAGCGCGTGCTCGAAGAGCCGCTCAGAGGTATAGCAACCAACGCCGGATGGGACGGCTCTATAGTGGTAGGGAAGGTAAGCGAGGAGAAGGGGTCCATGGGATTTGACGCCGGGAAGCTCGAGTACACGGACCTTATAGAGGCTGGGATAGTAGACCCTGCGAAGGTGACGCGGAGCGCGATACAGAACGCATCGAGCGTCGCGGGGCTTCTTCTTACGACCGAGGCCCTTATAGCGGAGAAGCCTCAGGCTAAGGAAGAGGGCGGCGGAGCGCCTGGCATGGGGGGCATGGGCCACCCCGGCATGGGCATGATGTAATACGAACGAGAACAAGAACACAACCTTGAAACAAGAAGGCGGGCTCCTTACAAAGGCGCCCGCCTTTTTTTATTTTAAAAGTACGTTTCTTTAGTCTGCCCGTGTGTTTATTCGAAAGTGTGAATCTCTGGAATTTACTGCAGCCGCGATAGTCAGCCGAATATATCTAGAAAGCCGTCGTAATCCGTAAGGTCGTCGAATAGATGATCCGGGTCGTGCTCACTGAGCTCGGCAGCCTTGTAGCGGCCAGTTGCGACAGCAACCGTAACGGCGCCGGCGGCCCTCCCGTGTATTATGTCGAAAGGCGTATCGCCGATAACGAAGACCTTCTCGAATCCCCCGGCCCCTCTTTCGTGAGAGCCTGCCCTCTCTATGGCGGCCCTGACAAGGGTTTCCCTGCTCTCGGAATCGGAACCGAACCCGCCGAACGCAAAATGCGCGTCGAGCCCGGCCCGCCTGAGCTTTATCCACGCCCCCTCTTCAATGTTCCCGGTGGCGATCCCTAAAAGCATGTCGTCCCTCAGGGAAAGGCTTTCGAGGAGGAACCGGATTCCGGGCATTGTCTCCACCCCGCCCGCGGCGACTTCTTCTTTGAGGAACGCGACATATTCCCCGAAAATCTGGAGGGCCTCCGCCTCTGTAAAATCCCTCGACAGCTTGTTCATGAACATCTCGCGCAGTATGAGCGGGTCGGTCTTTCCGGCCGCGTCCACCCCGGCCATCGCGCCCCGGTGCCCGAGTATCTTCTCGAACGCCCTGTTCACCGCCCTCGTCCCCGCCCCGTTCGTGCGGAGTATCGTGCCGTCTATGTCGAAGAGAAGGAGATTCATTTCCCGCCGAGCTTCTCCAGAACGTAGCTGTAGTATTCAGTTTCCATGCCGTATATCCCCGCCGCCATTTGCGACGCCTTTTTAAGAAGCGATTTTTCCGGCTTTCCCCTCTCGCTTATATCTTTAAGGAGGTCTGCCGCCTCGCTCCATCTCTCGCCGATGCGGTCCATCTTACCGGAGAGCCCGAGTCCCGAAAGGAGCGGCGACAGCGTTTCCGCCTCCCGGAGAAAATCCCTGTATATCCATCTGAAGCCTGCGCCCCCGACCCCTCTTTTCTTTATCACCTGGTACCCGAATCTCGCGCACCACTTCCAGTCGTGAACGTCCTTCCATGAAGGGAGATCGTCGGCCCAGGCCTTTATGAGACGGACTCCCGACTCGCCCCTTCCGCCCGTCACGCCGTCCAGCATCTTACTTGCGTTCATCAGTACTGCCTCGGGCGCGAGCTCCGAAAGCGGCCTTACCTCTTTCGGGACAGTCATGTCGAGGTAATTATTGTTTAAAGGATTGGGCGGCTCATCCGACGCCATGCTGGTAGCCAGGTCCTCGTAAGAGACGGCCTTCAATCCCTCGAACTGCGTATCGGCCACGTACACTTCTCCCTTCTCGTCGTCGTATCCCCAGACGGATATTATGTGCCCGGGGAAGTGGGTCGACGATTTATAGTAATGAAGGTAGAAAATGTCAGTCTGGATTATCGCCGGTATGCCGCGGTCGATTACGCCCTTTATTGTCTCGACAGCCCGGCCGGCCTCGGCATGCTTCCACTCGGTCTTGCCGATTATAAGGCTGAAGAACGAGGTCTCCATGCCGGGCCCTCGCATGAATATCATGTGCGTCGGGCTTATGTTCTCGCCGATAGTGTAATAGAACCCGAGTCCCCCTCCGACGCCGAAGCACATCTCTTCGGACCACCCGTGGCCGAAGAAAGTCATCACGTCTCTCAGCGTAACGGAGCCGCAGTGTATGCCCGGTATGTGAACCCAGTTCTCTATGAGTCTTTTCACAGGGGTATTAAGCTACCATAAGTTTTGAGTTTGTAAGGATGGCGAGCGAATTTTTCAGGGCCGGCATATCCGTTCAGCATGCCCGCGCCTCGCATCCCTTCTGCCCGACCGCCTGCGCCGCATAATACTAAAGTATTAATACGGGAGCGGGAGCGGGTAAAAGTATTAGCTAAAATCAGTACCATCGTCCTCTGTTTAAAACCCTTGACGACATTTATAGTTTATAACAGTGATGGATGTCAGTTGGTATCTGGTTCCGTTGGGGCGGTTAGAGAAGGCAGCGGATATTCGGGAATAAAAGCAGGTCAATAAAAGCCATCATCCTCCATAGGGTGAGCCGATGAACTCAGTTTTCACTGGCTCACCCTTGTTTTTTACCTCCTCGTTGTCAGGCGAGGCATAAAAAGCGGCTCCGGGGGGAGCCGCTTTTACGTGCAAGCTTAGTTCACTTCGACTTTAACTTCCCTGGGTTTCGCCTCTTCCTTTTTCGGCAGCGTGATTTCGAGCACGCCGTCCTTGTAAGACGCCTTCACGTTCTCCGTATCCACCTTGTCCGAAAGTGCAAAGGTCCTCGAAAAACTTCCGTAGCTCCGCTCGACCCTGACATGGTTTTCCTTCTCGGTCTTTTCCTCGAATTTCTTCTCGCCCTTGAGCGTGAGCGCATTGTTGTTGATGTCGATCTTGATATCTTCCTTGTTCACTCCCGGAAGCTCGGCCTTGAGCACGTATGCGTTCTCGTTCTCGCTTACGTCCACCTTCGGACGCCACGTCCCCTCGGCGGTCTGCGTCAGGGTCTTCGCGGCCTCGTCGGCCCATCTGTCGAAATCGGCGTAAAACGGCGCGGCGTGTCTGAACGGTTCCCAAACTCTTAATCTCATTGTTAATACCTCCGTGATTTCTTTTTATTTTCCTACATTCGCAAATTAATCATCGGAAAACGGTTTTCAAGGGAGTTTTTCCGCCTGGCCGGAAAAATGGTTAAGATTACGAAGATAAATAAAAAGAGACGTTCAGGAGGCCCCGTGACGGACGCCGAGAGGATAATAAAGCTTTACAACATGAAGCCCCATCCGGGGGAAGGGGGGTATTACGTCGAAACATACAGGGCAAAGGAGCGTATAGAAAAGGACGCTCTCCCGGGGGGGCGTTACGAGGAAGACAAGTCATTATCGACAGCGATCTTATATCTGCTCACCCCCGACACGAAGTCCCTCCTTCACCGCCTGAAGAGCGACGAGGTGTATCACTTTTACCTCGGGGACCCGGTCGAGCTCGTGCTCATCCATCCCAACGGGAGCACGAAAGTGCTCTATCTCGGTCACAACCTCCGGGCCGGGCAGTTCGTTCAGGCCGTGGTGCCCGCAGGCATGTGGCAGGGTCTCAGCCTCCTCGAGGGAGGCGAATACGCCCTCATGGGGACGACGGTCGCCCCCGGTTTCGATTTCCCGGATTTCGAGCTGGGAGAGCGGGAAGAGCTTTTATCGAAGTTCCCGCTCCACAAGAACTATATAGAAAAGCTCACGCGCTAAAGCCTGACGTCTATGTAGGCGTTGCTCTTTATCGTGTCGAGCCAGGTCTTGAGTTGCGCCTCGGCCTTCTGCCTGTAGATAGCGTCGGTGATCTCCTTTTTCGTCTGATCGTCTATTGCCAGCGCCTCGGGTTCCGAAGAGTCCTTTTTCTCCTTCTTCTCGCCGCCGCCTATAGTCTTTCTTTCGACGACCTTTATAACGTGATACCCGGCGGGCGATTCGACAGGGCCCGCAACCTGTCCCGGAGGGGTGTTCTCGACAGCGGTGGACAGGGTCTCGATGAGGTCTCCTTCCTTGAAGTAACCGAGGTCTCCGCCCTTATCCGCCGAAAGTGAGTCGTCCGAATATTCCTGAGCGAGCCGGGCGAAATCCTGCCCCGCTTTCGCCATCTCGGCCACCTTCTCGGCGCGCGCCGCCGCATCCGGCGAGTTGGCCGAGATCAATATGTGCGCTATGCGAACTTCCTCCGCAGGCCCGCTCGACGGCGCCCCCGCGGTTGACGGAGCGCCTGCCGGGGCCCCGGAGCCGTTGTAGTTCTGCCGGTAGTATTCGGCTATTTCCTGGTCCGTTACGACGATCTTGTTCTTGAGCTGTGAATCGAGGAGCTTGTTGCTGAGCGTCTGGAGCCTCCACTGTTCCCTGAAGCTTTCCATCGTTAGGTTCTGCTTCTGTAAAACCTCGGCCATCTGCTCGTCGTTCAGGTTAAACCTCTGCTTCACCTGCGCGATGCCGGCGTCGAGCTCGGCCTCGCTCACCTTTATCCCTAGCTTTTCGGCCTCCTGCTCGAAGAGCTTCTGCTCTATCATCTGCTGGAGGACCTGGTTCTGGTCCATATTCTGGTTATTGGTGAGATTAATGCTCGTGACCATTTCGTTCATCTCGGAGAGCGTGATTATGTCGTCGTTCACTATAGCGACGACCCTGTCCACATTCTCTCTCGATTCGGCCGCGTGTCCCGCAAACAAAAACACGGCTCCGATTATAAACACTTTCAGGAATCCCGTTTTCATCTTATTCACTTTCCCTGCTCCTGTAGTCTTTCTTTATAAACCACGACGCCCTGTTTTTCTCTCAGGGCGTTTACGTATTCGAGCACTTTCTCTTTCACCATGGTCGCTTTTATCTTGCCGGCGACCTCGCTGAACGGAACGGGCTCGGGGCCTTTCTCCACTTTAATTATAAAGAATTCGTTTCCAACTTCCAGCGGACCCGCAATCTGCCCCTCCTTCGAGCCGAAGAGCACGGCCTCCGCTTCGGCCGGCAGAACCCCTCTCGTCACGTATTCGTTTCTGCTCTGGTCGGCTTTCACGGAAAGGCTTTCCCAGGCCTCCCCGGCCCTCGCCCTTCCGGCTATATCTTCCGCCCTTCTGATGGCGGCCGGTTTATCCGTTCCCTGAACGATCACGAGGGTGCTCGCGCTTATCCCCTCGAATTCCCTTCTGTTTTCATCGTAATACCGCCGGGCGTCTTCCTCGCCGGCATCTATCATGCTGATTATCTCCTGCCCGAGCGCCTGCCCGACGAGCTGGCGCTTAAAATTCTCCGTCTTCTGGATTATGTCCTCCCTTTTGTCGATCCCCATCTTCACCGCCTCCGCGTAGAGGATCCTCTGGTTAATGATCGTGTCCAGGTATTCGGCCGTCATTTCGGGCGAAGATTCGTAAAGCTTTTTCTGCTTGTATGAAAGCTTCGCCAGCGCCGCGTTCAAATCTCCCTTGGTTATCTCCTCCTCGCCGACTATCGCTATCACCTCCGGGTTCTCCGGCACCGCCCGGGCGCCGGCCTTTCTCGCTTCATAAAACTTATCCAGGTCCCCGCATCCCGCTATCAGAAAACAAAGTGCCAGAAACGTCAGAAATCTCATATCTCCTGTCTCCTTTTAACTCCATGCTTCTTTATATCTTGTTCTGTCTTCTCGCTTCCGCCGAGTGCGTCGAGAACGCCCCTCACCTCTTCCACCGGATTTTCGGTCTCGAAGTAGAGCTCCAGCTTTCCCTGCGGCGGATAGGATGCGTAAAATTTCGATTTGGGCGAGAATTGAATAACAGCCCTCCTGCCGCTTATGTCCGCCTTTTCGACCCCTGACTTTCTCATTATTATCCTGAGCTCGATAACCCCTATGAGCCCCGCCGCCGGACCGGGCACTTGGCCGAACCTGTCCGTGAGCTCGGTCACTATGCCCGCCGCCTCTTCGAGACTCGACGCGGAAGATAGTCTCTTATAGAAAAGGAGTCTCTCCGCCTCGTTCTCGATGTATGTGTCCGGGATGAACGCGGGCGAGGCGAACGATATCTCGGGCTCCCTCTCGTCGGCCGGCTCCTGGCCTTCGAGTCTCCTAACAGCCCCCTCCAGCATGTCGAGGTAAAGCTCGAGCCCGACGTCCGCTATGTGTCCCGACTGCTCGGTCCCGAAGAGATGCCCCGCTCCCCGTATTTCCAGATCCGAGAGCGCGAGCTTGTAGCCCGAGCCCAGCTCCTTGAGCTCCGATATCGCCTGGAGCCTCCGCCGCGCGTCTTCTGAAATCCCGCCTGTCGCGGGAATGAGCATGTAGCGTATGCCTTCACGTCCGACCTTCCGACCCTCCCCCTCAGCTGATAAAGGTCCGCGAGCCCGAACGTATGCGCGTCGTCGATGATTATCGTATTCGCCCTCGGTATGTCGAGGCCAGATTCCACTATCGCGGTCGTAACGAGTATGTCGATATCCCCTTCGATGAACCGCGAGATCGATTTCTCGAGATCCTTCTCGCTCATCTTCCCGTGTGTGACTTCTATGCGCGCTTCGGGCAGGAGCTTCCTGATCTTGTCCGCCGTCCTGTATATGCTGTCTATCCGGTTGTGAATGAAAAATACGGAGCCTCTCCGCGCAAGCTCCCGCGCCACGGCTTCCAGAATTATCTCGGGCGAGGATTTGTATATGTATGTCTCTATCGCCTGCCGTCCCTCGGGCGGCGTGTTTATGAGGCTTATGTCCCTTATCTTCGCAAGCGAAAGCTGAAGGGTCCTCGGTATCGGCGTCGCGCTCATCGATATCGCGTCAACGCCGTCCTTCATCTTCCGGAGCTTCTCCTTCTGCGCGACTCCGAACCTGTGCTCCTCGTCCACGACGACGAGCCCGAGGTCTTTGAACTTCACCTTCTGTCCCAGAAGTGCGTGCGTCCCGATCACTATATCCACCTTCCCCTCTTCGAGCCCGTGAAGGATCCTTACCGCCTCCTTTCCGGCCTTCCACCTCGAAAGCGACTCTATAGTTATCGGATACCCGGCCATTCTCTTCCGGGCCGTGTTGTAGTGCTGCTGAGCCAGTAGCGTCGTGGGGACAAGAAATGCGACCTGCTTTCCGTCCGACGCGGCCCTGAACGCGGCCCTTAGCGCGACCTCCGTCTTCCCGAATCCGACGTCCCCGCATATGAGCCTGTCCATCGGCCTCGCGGTCTCCATGTCCTTGAGAACGTCTTCGATGGCGGCCTCCTGGTCGGGGGTCTCCTCGTAATCGAAGGCGAGCTCGAACTCCCGGAACATATCGTCCCTTGGAGAGAAGGCGTATCCCTTCCTCGCCTTCCTCCGCGCGTAGAGCTCGAGGAGCTCCCTCGCCACGCTCTCAACCGCGGTCCTTACCTTCTTTACCCTGAGGCTCCAGCCTGATTGCCGAGCCTGTCCACCTTGTGCGGCTTCCCGTCCCCGATGTATCTCTGAACGAGCCTGAGCTTGTCTATCGGGACATATATCTTGTCCCCGCCGGCGTATTCACACTGTATGAAGTCGCCCTCGGAATTCCCTATCTTGAGCCGCTTGAGGCTCCTGAAAATGCCGATACCGAAATCGACGTGAACTATGTAATCCCCGGGCTTGAGCTCGCTGAATGATGTTATAAACGCCGACGGCGCGTCCTTACCCCTCTTCGCCGCCCGCCTCTCCTTTTTCTCCCCGAGTATGTCCCATTCCGTTATGACCTCAACCTCAGCTTCCGGCAGTATGAATCCGTGCGAGAGGTCGCCCGTATGCGCCGGAGCTTCTTCACTCCCCTCTCGCGAAGGAGCGACAGAAGCTTTTCGAGCTCTGTCTCCGTTTTAAATACGACATGAAGCTCGTATCCCTCGTGCTTGGCGCTGTCTATCTCTTCTATGAGCGCGTCGAGCGGAGACTCGTGCTCCTTCCGGGTCTCTATTTCCGGCAGCCGCGCCTCGAACCTTATCGTCTCCCCCTTCGCTTCCCCGGCTTCGAGAACCGGGAGGAATATGTTCTGATGGTTCGAAAGCCCCCGGCCGACCTCTTCCTCCGAGAGAAAGAGCTCGCCCTCCTCGGGCGCTATCTTGAGCTGCCTTCTTATGCGTGCAGCCATATCGTTCGTGGTTTCCGCGTGGAGCCTCGATATCTCCCCGGTCTCTTCGGGGAAGTCGTTTACGATTATGAGATCGTCCGGAAGGTAATCGAATACAGTGCCGGGGATTTCGCAAAACGCGGGGAGAAGCCATTCGATATTCGGCACCCTCTTCCCCGCCTCGATTTCGTCTATGAGAGAGAACTTGTCCCTCGCCGTAACCTCGCTGTCCCCCGCCCGGCGTCTCAGGTATTTTGCGGCCCGCTCGATTCCCGGCCCCGTCATTATCACCTCGCTCGCCGGGGGAATAGTTACATTCGCAACCTTATCTTTCGACCTCTGGTCCTCGGTGCTGAAATACCTGAGAGACCCTATCTCGTCCCCGATGAATTCCACCCTGAGAGGCTCCCCGGCCCCCGGGGGGAATATGTCGACGATCGCCCCCCTCGTGCTTATCTCCCC